>Ga0315545_1002099_pt1 | contig 18394 bp, 14 predicted proteins | sample SalMarSW160210MG_FD_203096 | JGI IMG/M metagenome (GOLD analysis project Ga0315545, IMG submission 203096) | Salt marsh sediment microbial communities from the Plum Island Ecosystem LTER, Massachusetts, United States - Salt Marsh Sediment SW1602-10 ...
TAAGCCGAGGCCGAAAGGCGTAGGTGATGGACCACCGGTCAACATTCCGGTACTACCAGATTATCGCTTTAAGTGATGGGGGGACGCAGGAAGGTAGGTGGAGAATATCAAGGCGTTCGAGATAACCTTTGTTAAAGTGTAATAGCAGTAATTTTTTAACCTTCTGGTACTGGATAGGTCGAAGACTTGATTATTAATACCTTATACACAAAAAAAGTGGGAGTACCCACTATATAAAAAAACAAATAAGAAAAAAAGGAGAGTAATAATATGTTAAAGAAAATAGGAATAAGTTTAATGATAGTTAGCATGATTGTAGTTTTTAGCGTTTCAAGTTTTGCACAAAGTAAAGGTATTATCGGAATAGCAGGTTGGGGACAAAATAACCCTTTCTTTGTACTTTTGCATAATTCTGCTAAAAAGGTATTTGAAGATGCAGGGTATGAAGTAATTATTTCTGATGGAGAAACTAAAGTTGATAAACAAACTAATGATATTGATAATTTTATTGCAATGGGAGTTAAAGCAATACTTTTAACCCCTGTAGATAGTTTTGCTTTAGCCTCCGCAGTTAATCGTGTTTCCGATGCTGGCATACCGATAATATCCGGCGATATGACCGTATACAATGCAAAATTAAATGCTACCGTAGAATCTGATAATTTCAATGCTGGTTATATAGTTGGAAAATGGATGGTTGATTATTATAAAAATTTAGAAAACACTACTGATGCAAAAAGACCGTTCAAAATTGTTTGTGGCCTATGGAGCCAGGCTAACTCATGCCGAGATCGTCAAGAAGGTTTTGAAGATGCAATTGCTAAAGGACCTGAGGGATTAATTGAAATGATCAAAAAACAAGAAGAGGCTGACGTTTCTATTGAAGGCGGCTATGAAATTGGTCAAAACTTTTTAACTGCATATAAAGATCTTGATGCAATGTTTTTTGGTTGTAATGATAATGTTGCACTCGGTGCTTTAAAAGCAGTTCAAGAAGCCGGTCGAGATAATGTGGTTATTACTGGTGTTGATGGACAAGTTGAAGCAGTGAATGCTATTAACGCCGGTACGGCTTTTAAATGTACTGGTGCTCAACATCCACAAGTTATTGGGTATGTTGCTGCTCTAAACTTATTGGATTTATTAGATGGAAAGAAGATTCCGACTTATATAAAGATTGCTTGTAGCTCTATACATTTACCATTCCAACCATTTGGTATTGATCCTGCTGAATTTGTTGCATCTGGAAATGCAATTTCTCGTACAGTTGATGTGACCTTCCCGATTACTGAACCGGTAAAATAGAAAAATAAATAAAAGATAAATATTCGAAGATTACTACTATGCAGGTATATATCAGTATACCGGCATAGTAGTAATTATTATATATGAATAAGTAATATTTTTATTTTCAATATTATTGTCAAAAATGATATAATCAAAAAATTGAGGTTAATTGATTATGAATATAAGTAATGAAACCATATTGGAATTTAGAGAATTAACAAAGCGATATCCGGGAACAACTGCTTTACAAAACGTTTCTGTTAGTATTAAGAAAGGAGAAGTTTTTGGTTTAGTGGGAGAAAATGGAGCCGGTAAGTCGACCCTTTTAAATATTCTGTCCGGTGCCGTTCAAGAAACTAGCGGTGAAATTTTCATTGAAGGGCGAAAACTAACAGGGACTCCTTTCGATAGGAGAAAAGAAGGAATCAGTATGGTTTATCAGGGATTGGGATTAGCATTACATCTAACCGGCGAAGAAAACATTTTACTTGGTAATGAAATTACCAATCATATTGGAGTTATTAATCGAAAGAAACAATTAGAAAATGCCAATAAATTAATGCGGTCTGTAGGAATAGAAATAGATTTAAAAGTACCGGTTTTAAGTTTAAGTGCGGATGAAAGACAGTTAGCGGCTATTATACGAGCAATATCCCTAAATGCAAAAATTATTGCCTTAGATGAACCAACATCTTCTTTATCAAAAGGTGAAGTAGAAAAATTATTTAAAATAATTAATGATTTAAGCAAAAAGGGGATTACATTTATTTTTATTTCACATCATTTAGAAGAAATTTTCCAAATTTCTGACAGGGTAGCAGTATTAAAAGATGGGGAATTACAGGGTATTAGAAAAACTGAAGAAATGACACCCCATTCTCTTACAGAAATGATGGTAGGTAGTAAGATAATTAAAAAGTATGACACAAAATTTGCTAATAAAAAATCAACTCATTCAGATAAAATATTAATGGAAGTAAAAAATATTACCAAAAAAGGTGAATTTTACGATATTTCTTTTAAAGTGTTCGAAGGTGATATCTTGTGCTTTGCCGGTTTAATGGGTTCAGGCCGTACAACTTTAATTAAAGCAATATTTGGAGCAGATACTTTTGATGCAGGAGAAATAATATTTAATGGAAAAAAAGTAAAAATCTTTTCTCCCCGAAATGCAATTAAACATGGTATCGCATATTTACCTGAAGACCGATTAAATGAGGGAATTTTAAAAACAATGTCAGTCGGTGAAAATATCACCATTGAAAATTTAGAAAAAGTTTCGACTAGAAGTGGAGTTATTAATCGAAGTGATAATAAGAAAATACAAAAAGCTTTTATAGAAGAATTTAGTATAAAAACAACCGGTACAAACCAGCCAATGACTGCTCTTAGTGGTGGAAATCAACAAAAATCTTTATTTGCTCGTTTAGTGAATACTGATTGTGATTTTCTACTTTTAAATGAACCCTCTCGAGGCGTTGATGTATTAGTAAAAGAAGAAATGCATGAATTAATGAAAAAATTTGTTACGGAAAAACCGGATAGAGCAATTATTATGGTTTCCAGTGAATTACCAGAAGTTGTTTCAACCAGTAGTAGAGTTATAGTTATGCGTAAAGGATTTATTGCTGCTACTTTAACAGGTGATGATATAGAAGAGGGGAAAATTATAAAAAAGATGATATGATATTGAACAATATTCTAAATCAGAACATTAAACAAACATTAAACAAAAGGAGTTATAATAAGTGGCAATGAATAAAAAAACAGAACAAATAAAAAACCAAGAAGCAACTTCAAAAAAATCTTTTGGGCAAATAATTATTAATAACGCAGCCTTAACTGCATTAGTATTATTAATGATCCTATTTGCCATTATAAATGATCGTTTTCTTACAACTAATAATATGATTAATATTCTCACTCAAGTATCTGTTACAGCGATTATTGCTTTTGGGATGACCTTCGTCATTACTGCAGCGCAAATTGATCTTTCGGTTGGATCAATATTAGCTTTAGCTGGAATGATATTTATGGCGTTATCAGTGGCTGGAGTTCCGGTATTTTGGGGCATTATTATCACCTTAGCAATTGGAGGGTTTATTGGGTTGTTTAGTGGGTATTTAATTACTTATTTCAAATTACCTTCTTTTATTGCTACGCTTGCGATGATGAGCGTAGCCAGAGGTATTGGGCTTTTAATGAAAGGTGGCACTACTATTTGTGAAGGAATTCAACTTTCTTATTTTTGGCTTGGACAATCTAAAATTGGAATAATACCTCTACCCATAATTATTCTAATTGTTATCTTTTTAATTATGGATTTTATCATGACTCGAACAACCTTTGGAACTTATAATCGTGCTATTGGAAGTAATCCGGAAGCATCTCGTTTAGCTGGGATTTCCGTTAACCCGATGTTGTTAAAAATTATGGCCATAAGCGGAGTATGTGCCGCAGTTGCCGGTATTATTACTGCTTCTCGGTTAGGAGTTGGCAGCCCAGTAACTGGGTATATGAAGGAGCTGGATGCAATAACTGCGGTAATTCTTGGAGGAACCGCAATGACTGGTGGGGTTGGTACCATTCGCGGTACATTTATTGGTGCTTTAGTAGTAACAATTCTAACGAATGGTTTAACAATTATAGGTGTTTCTTCCTATTGGCAACAGATTTTACTCGGATTTGTATTAATCGGAGCTTTAGCATTAAAGAGATTTCAGAAATAGTTCATCATTTTAATACATCTTAGAATGTGGTATAGATTAGATATTATTTTATTAATTTGTTTAAATAAAAAATATTTTTATTTTCAGATGACCAATAGTTCATTGAATATCTAAAAAGAATTGCCTCCTATATGTTGGTAGAGATTTAATATTTTAAGTAGTATCGCAATGAAGATATCTATGAATACAGTTTTATTCCTTAAAAATAGAAGAAGTGTAATAACATGATTAAATTTGTAAAGCTCATATAAAAGAGAAGAAGATCGGAGAATTTGTATCATTTAAGTAAAATTAACCACAGCAGCTATAGAAGGAGATTGGCATGCATTTAATAGGAATAGATATAGGTACTACCGGACTAAAAGTGATATTGTATAATACAGAGGGTAAAATTATCAAGGAGAGTTATGAGGAATATCCGGTAATGACGCCTCGTTCTGGATGGGTAGAACTGGATCCAAAAAAAGTATGGGAAGTTTTTAAGAAGAATCTTTATGAAGTAGTCAATCAATTCCCTGAAACTGACTTTGCCATGAGTTTTTCTGTTTTGGGTGATGCGGTAATACCGTTGAATCAGGATGGAGAAGTCATTTATCCGGCAATTCTTTCATCAGACGTACGAAGCGTAGATTATGTAAAAAAAATAGATGATCATTTCGGTAGTCGTAAAGTTTTTGATTTTGCCGGCCGATGGGCTCACACCATGTGCCCGTTAACCAAGATATTATGGTTAAAAGATAATATGCCGGATATATATAAAAATACTTCTAAATTCTTAGATTATCTTGCCTGGATTAATCTCAAACTGGGGTTTCAGGAAGTAACAGATTATTCAAGCGCTGCTGCCACGCTTTATTATGATGTCAATCAAAGAGACTATGCTTATGATGTTTTAAAATGGGCCAATATTCCCCAGAGTCACTTACCAGAAATAAAAAAAAGCGGTACTTTATTGGGTGAATTATCTGGTCATATGGCCGAGCAATTGGGATTTCAAAAAGATGCGAAAGTAAAGGTATCTTTAGGGGCAATGGACCAACAGTGTAATGCCTTGGGGACCGGGACGGTACATCCCGGCAAAATATCCTGTTCAACCGGTACAGTGGAATGTGCCACTATTATTTTGCCCGATTCTATCTCAGATGATGATTTATATTCATCCCATTTATTTAAAGTTTCTACTGCGATTCCAGGACAATTTGCCAATATGGCATTTTTATGGACTGGTGGTGGTTCATTGAAATGGTTTCGGAATAATTTTTGTACTGAGGAAATGGTGATAGCGCGAAAGCAAAACATGAATGTTTATGATTTAATCGAAGGAACAGAAAGACCTATCTCCGATGTTTTTTTCCTTCCTCATCTTGCCGGAAGCGGAACACCGTGGTGGGATTCTTTTTCAAGAGGAGCTTTTTTAGGTTTAAATCTCGCTTCCACAAAAGCAAAAATGATCGATGCCATCATGGAGGGTGTTACCTTTAATTTAAATATCAGTTTAGAAAAGCTTGAAGAATTGGGATTGAAAAAAGGGGATTTTGCAGTTGTGGGAGGTGGTTCGAAGTCCGAAAAATGGAATCAATTAAAAGCAAATATCTTACAAAGGAAAGTTGTAAGTATGGTTCATAAGGAGGGAGGTGCTCTGGGAGCTTTAATTTTAGCAGGTTATGGAGCTGGGATCTTTAATTCATTAGAAGACACTTCTCTCCGGATGGCAAAGATTGAAAAAACTTATTATCCCCAAGATGAAAAGATAGAAAAATATGCAAGAAAATACGAGATATTTAAAGAAATATATTCATCTTTAAGGGATATTAATCATCAAATTTCACAATTAAATTTTTTAGATTGAAAATGGATGGTCATTTTTAATCAATCTAGTTCGAAGTGAAAAATAATAAAAAATAAAATCAAGGAGGAATTTTCATGTCGAATTTAAAAGAAAAAAGAATGCAAAATTTATTTAATGCAGAGAGCGGTAGAGCGTTAATTACACCAATAGACCATGGTTTTTATATGGGAGCCGTCAAGGGGTTGGAAGATCCAGTTGGTATGATAGAAAAGCTAATCGAGTATAAAGTAGATGGCACGCTAATGAGTTTTGGTCTGAATAAGATTGCTAGTAAATACTTTGGTACACAAGATTATTTACCAAAAATAATGACAGCTGATTATATTATATTTGGAGAAGTACCCGGAGAACCAAAAGGGGTTTTAGCAAACAGTTATTACTCATCTGTCGAATTAGCAGTAAAATATAATTTTGATGCTATAAAGGTTTTATTTTCCTGGGGAACGGATATAGAGCAACAAATGGATGTGATTAAATATATTGGCGCCTTAGTCGAAGAATGTGAAAATTATGAAATGCCATTAATGATTGAACCTGTCCAAATGGGGCTCAATCTTCCAAAAGAAAAAGGAAAAGATCCGAAAGTTATTGTTGATGCTTGCCGAATTGCCCTAGAATTGGGTGCTGATATTTTGAAAGCTCCTTATACCGGAGACAAAGAAAGTTTTAGTCAAATTACAAAATATTCTCATGTTCCAGTTATCATTTTAGGCGGTCCCAAGGCGAAAAATCTTAAAGATGTCCTAATAACTGCTAAAGATTCACTAGATGCTGGCGGGAAGGGAACTTGTTTTGGAAGAAACGTTTGGGGAGATCCTAATGTAAAGAATATTATAGCAGCTTTAAAAGAAATTACTCACCAAAACGCAGAAGTTGATGAAGTTTGGGAAAAATATAATCTTGGATAGTTAGTGTTAATTATAGTAAAAATAGGTTCTTTTTTAAGAGCCTATTTTTACTATAAAAAATTTGATAACACTTTGTGCGGGAATTTGTAATGAGCACCATTTTAAAGAAAACGTATAAAATATATTTGCTCATGTTATTATTAATGATATTATTTTGTGGATTAAATGTCTATTTAGGTAAGGTAAAAGAGTCTAGTGATAATATCTTATGGCAAAAAACGTACGGAGGGGATGCCGAAGACGTTATTCAAGATTTAATTATCACAAATGATGATTATTTGGTAACAGTTGGTAGTAGTAGTTCATGGAGCGATGCCTGGCAATCGATATGGATAATGAAACTCGATTCTCAAGGAAACAATATTTCAAATACTTTTATAGGCAAAGAAAATTATAATCTTGCCAATTCAATAGTTTTTTCAGAAGATGGAAATTTTATTGCTGCTGGCGAAAGCAATTGGTTACACTGCCCTAGTTGTAATGAACAGGGTAAAGCTTGGATGGCTAAAATAAATCCTGACCTTCAAATTATTTGGGAAAAATATTTGGGGAATGATAAGAATAATTCTATTGAACAGATTTTATCAATAGATAGTCAGGGATTTGCTGTATGCGGGTTAACAAATAATTCAAAAACAAGCGAATTCAATGCTTGGTTTGCTTTTTTAGATTGGGAAGGAAACTATTTGTGGAGTAAGGAATTCGACAATCTTTTTCAAGATAAAGCAACTTGTATATTGTATTTAGAAGAAAAAGAATTTTTAGTTGCCGGTCATTCTCAATCCAGCTATATGGACAAAAGCGATGCATGGATTTTAAAATTAACCATGGATGGAAATATTGAATGGGAGAAACATTTTATTGGTAGCGGAATAAATGTAATTAATAGAATTATTCCCTCAATTGATAGTGGTATTTTAGCTGTAGGTTATACCTCATCTAAAGGTGCTGGATGGCAAGATGCTTGGGTCATTCATTTGGATAAAGACGGAAATTTAGAATGGGAAAAAACTTTTGGAGGGGATAATAAAGATATCCTAATATCTGCAATCAAGACGGATAAAAATAAATATTTGTTGGCAGGTAATACTTCTTCCGGAAACGAAAATAAAGAAAAAATAAGTAAAGCTTGGGTCATTCAGTTGGATAAAGACGGAAATTTAGAATGGGAAAAAACTTTTGAAGGGGATAAACAAATTATTGCAGCAGGAATGATTAATGGGAATGATGAAAATATCTTCTTATTTGGGAAAATACAAGTCTCCGGAAAAGAAGAATATGATGGATGGATAATAAATTTCAGACCATAATAGAAAGTTCAAACCGGAGGCTTTAGCTATAAAAGGAGGATAAATGTCTGGTAAAAACATTCTTGTCGAAAGAAAAGATAAAATTGGATTTATTACCATAAATCGACCAGAGAAGTGGAATTGCTTTAATGTTCCATTGGCCAAAGAATTAAATAGTTTGCTTTGGGAGTTAGAGAGAGAGGATGATATTAGAGTCATTGTTATAAAAACGGCCGGAAAACATTTTTCTACCGGTATTGCATTAGATGAGTTTAAAGATAAAAATGCTTCTGAATATCGGGAATTTATTCATTTAATGGATGAGCATAACCATACCATTGCCCGGATGAAGAAGTTGGTGATTTCATCGGTAAAAGGTTATGCTATTGCGAATGGAGCAGGTTTAGCATATGCCAGTGATTTCACCATTGCTGCCGAAGATGCCAAATTTGGTACAACGGCTATTAATCTTGGATTGATCTGTTTAGGACCTGCTGTTCCTTTGTCCCGATTGGTTGGAAGAAAAAAGACTTTGGAGTTAATCCTAACAGGAGATATCATTTCAGCACAAGAAGCGGAAAAATTAGGTTTGGTAAACCATGTAGTTCCCTCCGGAGAGCTTGAAGAAAAGACGATGGAATGGGCAGAAAAATTTGCCCAAAAAAGTCCTCTTGCCCTTCAAATAGGAAAAAGAGGTATTTATCAGATGCAGGATTTGCCTTATCATCAAGCGATAGATTATATGGGAGAGCTTTTTGCCTCTTTATGTTTGACTGAAGATGCCAAAGAGGGCGTACAGGCTTTTCTTGAAAAGAGAAAACCTTTATGGAAAAAGCGCTAAAAATTACTATTGATAATTTTAATTTTTATTAAGATTTTCTGATCCGTTAAGTTATAGGGATTTAGTAATAGTTGTATAAAAATAATAAAAGGAGTATTTATAAATGCAAAAACAAGAAATATTAACTAAATTAGCTGAATATGTTAGATTAGCATGGGATAGAGGTCTTACAGAATCAACTGGTGGAAATATGAGTGTTAGAATTGGAGATAAAGTATATATTACTCCAACATTTTTTGTAAAACATTTTTTTACTATTAATGATTTTGTGGTTCTAAATTTAAACGGAGAAAAGATTGAAGGGAAACTTGATCCTTCATCAGAATATAGAATGCATATTAGAATATATAATGAAAGAGATGATGTTAAGAGTATTTTTCATGCTCACCCGAAATGGGCAACAATATATTCTATTACTCATAAAAAAATTCCTACAAGAGTTTTGCCAGAAACAATATTTATGCTTGGGGAAATAGAATATGTTCCTTATTGTATGCCTGGTACAGATGAATTTGCAGATGCTTTTATAGAAGGGTTAAGAAAAGGAAGGAATGCTTTTATTCTATTCAATCATGGCGTAACTACTTGCGGAGAAAGTGTTGAATGGGCTTTTGCTAGGCTTGAAACTTTTGAAACTTGTTGTTTTATTTCAGCAATGGCAGGGATGTTTAATCAGGAGCCTAATCAAATTTCTGAAAAAGAAGCAAATAAACTTCTTAAAAAGTTAGGTATGAAATAAGTATCAATATTTGATTAAATAATATGTGAATGTAAATTATTTACTTAAACAAAAAATCTTACTTAAATTGAAATCAAATAATATTGCATTTTTTATATTTAATTGTACTACTATTTTTATTCTCGAAACAGTTTATTAGATTTGGGAGGCTGTAATTAATGCAACAAGAATCGCATTTTTTGGCTATTGATATCGGTAATTCTCATGTACGTCTTCATATTGGTCACTTTGACGGAAAAAAATTAAATCTGGAAGAAGTCTATCAATTCCGAAATCAGCAGGTTTTTATTCAGGGACATCTTTTATGTGATTTAATTAATATTTATCAGGGAATAAAAAACGGCCTTTTCCAGGTTGGCAATGTACTGAAAAGTGATATTTCGGGTATTGGGATTGACTCATGGGGTGTTGATTATGTCCTTCTCGATCAAAATGATAATATGCTTTCCAATACCTATCATCATACGGACCACCGCACAGATGGTATTTTTGAAAAGATTTTTAAAATCATACCCAAAGAAGAAATTTATCACTTGACCGGTATTCAATTTATCAATTTTAATACTCTTCCCCAACTTTATGCCGATTTAATCAATCAACCCTGGATTTTAAAAGAAGCAAAATCGATGCTTTTTATTGCTGATTTTTTTAATTTCCTATTGGCAGGGAAAAAGTATAATGAATTTACCATGGCGTCAACTTCCCAATTTTTCAATACGAGGAAAATGGAATGGGAAAAAACTATATTGGAAAAACTCTTTATTCCTACCCATATTCTGCAGACGATTATAAAACCGGGTAAAGTGATAGGAAACCTTCTTCCAGAAGTAAAAAAAGAGTGTAACCTTACCGATGATATCTCGGTTATTGCGGTTGCTACCCATGATACTGCTTCTGCTGTGGCAGCACTTCCTCTGGAGGATAAAAATACCAATGTATACATTAGTCTGGGTACCTGGTCTCTTCTTGGGATTGAATTAAATGAACCTAATACCAGCCTGGCTTCTATGGCGGGTAATTTTACTAATGAATGTGGTGCCAAAGGAGAAATTCTTTATCATAAAATATTGCCCGGCTTATGGATGTTCAACCAATGTGTTAATCAATGGAAGATTAAAGGTCTTTGGACTAGTTATCAGGAAGCTGATCATGCTGCTGTACAGGAAGAGCCCTGGCGTTACTTTGTTAATCCCAATGATAAGCGATTTATTAGTTCAATTGATATGCCATCAGCAATGAAAATATATCAAAAGGAAAAAGGAAGAACTGAACATCAAAATATTGCTCAGATGATACGGGGTATTTATGAAAGCCTGTCTCTAAATTACCGGTATTATATTGAATGGATTGAACGAATTACTAAGAAAGAGATCAAGAAGATTTATATCATCGGTGGCGGAAGTAAGGCACAACCACTATGTCAACTAACAGCTAATGTCACTGGCAAAGAATTGATGGCTGGTCTTCCTGAAGCAACCGTTGTCGGTAATTTAATAACCCAGTTAATGGCAAGAGGAAAGATTAATTCTTGGGAAGAAGCTAAAGAAATTATAAAATATTCTTTTCAATTCCATCTTTATAAACCTCAAAAATTATCCGGTTGCGAAATAGCTTATAGTGAATATAAAGATCTTTTAACCTAATTCACACACTTATTAGACATGGTAAATAGTCAGATTGAAAAAGAAAAAGGAGGTGATGATTAGTTATTCTAAATTCATTTTTATTGGATTCATTGTAAAATCATTCTATGAAAATGAATTTAATTTGCATCATAGTGTAAAATATCAATATCTCAATAAATTTTATTAGGAGGAGAATTATGAAAGGTATATTGAATAAAAAAATATTATTTTTACTAAGTGTTATCTTAATTGGTCTTTTTTTAACCGGAATGACGAGTGCTCAGGATTATGAAATTGTCCATGTTTACAAGATTGCCGGTATTCCCTTTGGAAATGTCGAAGAATCAGGTGTAGTACAGGCTGGAGAAGAATTGAATGTGAATTCATACCAAATTGCTCCGACTGAACCTGATCCTGCTCAACAGGTTAGAATGATTGAAGACCTTATTGCTAAAGGGGTTGATGCCATTTGTGTTACACCAAACGACCCTTCTGCCTTGGAACCGGTTTTACAAAAAGCTCAGAGTAAAGGAATTATTGTGGTTACCAATGAAGCTGTAGGTCAAAAAGGGTCTGATTGGGATATAGAAACAGTTGACCCAAAATTATGGGGTGCTGACAGTTTTGAAAAATTTGCCGGATTAATGAATGGAGAAGGGGAATTTGCCTTGTTTGTAGGTGGACTTGAAGTTCAATTCCATAATGACTGGGCTGACGCTGCTTTAGAAGTTCAAAAAGAAAAATACCCAAATATGAAATTAGTAACCAGCCGGATTCCCTGTGGAGAAAGTATTGAGCTTTCTTTTACCAGAACCAATGAACTCATGAAAGCGTATCCTGATTTAAAAGGCATTATTGGAATTGGAAGTTTAGGGCCCATTGGTGCTGCCGAAGCTTTAAAGGCCAAAAATATGGCAGGTAAAATTATTATTGTGGGTAGTGTTATGCCCGAACAGTCCGCTCCTTACCTGAAAGCAGGATTGATTCAAGCCGGTTCGATGTCGGACCCAAAAAAATTAGGATACGGGCTGGTTTATGTTGCTAAATTATTGCTTGATGGAGAAGAAATTAAAAATGGAATGGAAATTCCGGGCTTAGGTGCAGCCAATGTTAATTTTGAAGAAAAAACCATCAGATTGCATGGCGTACTTAATATTACTGCAGAAAATGCAGACAAACTTGGATTCTAATTCTTAAAACCAAGAATAAGGGAAATCGGTTTAGAATAGAAATCGGTTTCCCTTCTTTTTATTTTACCATGAATTTAAAATAATACGTTATAATATAAATGTAAATAGAATATCGAGCAAAATGAGGTTTGTTGAATTATAATTAAAAAATTGGAGAAACGAACCCAATATGAATGAAGAAATCTTAACAATGCATAATATTAGTAAAAATTATAGCGGTGTTCATGCCTTAAAATCAGTAGATTTTTCTATTAAGAAGGGTGAGGTACATTGCCTTGTAGGTGAAAATGGATCTGGAAAAAGTACCTTGATTAAGATTATTTCCGGAGTTGTGCAACCTGAAAAAGGCGCAGAAATATTTATCAATCAAAAAAAAGAAAATCATCTTACACCAATTAAATCAATCCAAAAGGGGATACAGGTCATTTATCAAGACCTTTCTGTTTTTCCCAATTTAACGATAGGGGAAAATATTTTTATAAATTATTATGCTAAGGGTGGTATTCAATGGGTTGATTGGAAAAATATTAAAAATGTGGCTAGAGAAACAATTAAAAAAGTTAAAGTTAATTTGGATTCTAACGAAACCGTTGGTTCACTTTCAATTGCAGATAGGCAATTGGTAGCCATTTGTCGCGCTATTGCGACAAAAGCCCAATTGATTATTATGGATGAACCGACTTCTTCCTTGGCACGTCATGAAATAGATGCTCTTTTTTCCGTGATTCAACAACTAAGAAGTGCAGGAATTACCGTTTTATTTGTCAGTCATAAATTGGATGAAGTCATGGAGATATCTGAACGGGTTACTGTTCTACGGGATGGAAGTAAGGTGGGTTTATTTAAACGCACTGAAATTGATGATAAAAAATTATCCTATTTAATGACCGGGAAGGAATTTGCCCAGGAAAAGTTATCAGAAAAAATTGAAAATAGGAAAGCACTATTAGAGGTAAAAAATTTATCGAAAAAGAATGAATATAAAGATATTAATTTTAAACTCTATCAAGGCGAAATATTAGGAATAGTAGGCATGATCGGTTCAGGCCGGACTGAATTGGCATTTTCGCTTTTTGGTATGAACCCGCCGAACCATGGACAAATATTATTAGAGGGGGAGCAAGTGCATTTTAAATCGAATGAAAGCGCCATTGAAGCAGGAATTGGGTATGTTCCTGAAGATCGAATTGATCAGGGTTTAATTATGGAACAGACTATTAAAAATAATGTAACGATTACCATTTTTGAAAAATTATTAAATCATCTGAAAATGATTGACCAAAAAAAGCAACAAAGTACAGTGCAACACTGGATTAATACTTTATCAATTCGTACCTCAAGTATCGAAAATCCGGTAAAAACACTTTCTGGCGGTAATCAACAAAAAATTGTCCTATCAAAATGGCTGGCAACCAATCCTAAAATTCTTATTTTGGATTCTCCAACCGTAGGTGTTGATATCGCTGCAAAAAATAGTCTTTATCAAATTATGAGAGAATTATCACAACGAAATATTGGAATTATTTTAATATCTGATGAAGTACCTGAAATTTTATACAACTGCCATTATATTTTACTCATGCGAAAAGGTAGGATTGTGGAGACATTCCAACCTGAAGAAGTGACTGAGAAAGAACTTAATGACAAGATAATCGGAGATGGACAAAATGAGTAAAATGTTTAAGAAATTTGAATTTTTTCTTTTTTTAGTCATTGTTACGCTGATAGTATTTTTTGCTTTTTCAACTGAAAATTTTTTTACATTGGAAAATCTCCTTGATCTCCTGATCAGCTATTCTTTTCTAGGAATAATGGCGGCAGGAATGCTTGTTGTACTGATATCCGGCGGAATTGATCTTTCTTTCACTGCAATTGCCACTGTTGCCCAATATATTATGGCAATTATTATCATTAATTACAGTGGTAACCTGTTTAGTGCTTTTCTGGTTGCCGGGATTATTGGAATAGTGCTGGGAGGCACAAATGCACTTTTAATTTATTATCTTAAAGCTCCTGCCATGATTATTACCATTGCAACATTAAATCTTTTTTATGGTTTTACCATATTTATTACACGTGGGAGGTGGATTTACAATTTTCCTGATTGGTTTAATCAATCTCACAATGTTTTTAGTTTTACGGCCGCAGATGGAACTTATTATGGTATCTCTCTTCCGGTTATTTTACTGGTACTCGTTTTTATCCTGACTTATATTATTTTAAAATATACTATATTAGGAAGAAAAATATTTGCAATGGGTGGAAATATTGAAGCAGCAAGGAGAGCAGGATTTAATATTTTGGGTTTAACTATTTTTGTTTATAGTTATATAGGATTTTTATCAGGAATTGGTTCTGTAGGACAAGTATTAATCCTTCACTCAGTTCAACCCAATGCCATTGTAGGAAGGGAATTAGAAGTTATTGCGGCAACGGTTCTTGGAGGAGCAAGCTTGGCAGGTGGTGCAGGTAGCGTGCTTGGGACAGCTATGGGGGTTGCCCTTCTGGCAATAGTATGGAATGGACTGATTATTATGGGAGTTTCATCATATTGGCATAAATTAATTATTGGTTTAATTATCATTTGTAGCGTAGGCATTAATGCCTATAATCGTAAAAGAAATGCTTGAGGAGGTAACTAATCTGTGTTGAATAATAATGATAATAATCTTTTCAATATTCGTTCGATATATCAGAAAGATCCGACATTATCAATTTTAGTGATAGCTCTTCTGCTTATTATTCTTTCACTGTTCATATTTTTTCCGGGAAGAGTGTTGACAGTCAATAATTTTGAGTCTATGGCTTTTCAATTACCTGAACTTGGTATCCTTTCTTTGGCTATCATGATTACCATGCTAAGCGGAGGGATTAATTTATCTATCATTGCAACTGCGAATATGGCAGGAATTGTCTCTGCTTTTATTATGACCCGAATGATTACTGAATCAATGACCGGGAGTCCAATTCCCATAATTCTGTTGGCCATCCTAGCTGGTTGGTTGGTTTCTTTATTAATTGGAATATTTAATGGAGTTCTTATTGCTTATATTGGCGTTTCACCAATATTAGCAACACTTGGCACGATGACACTGGTAGGAGGCATTAGTATTTTAGTAACTAAAGGATATGTTGTTTCTGGTTTTCCTGAGGAATATCAATATCTGGGGAATGGAGTATTTCTCGGTATACCAATTCCATTTCTTATTTTTCTTGGCCTTGCAATATTTGTTTCAATCCTACTAAGGAGAACTCCCTTTGGAATTGCCAACTACTTGATTGGTTCGAATGAAACAGCAACGAGATTTTCCGGTATAAACGTTAATCGGACACTTGTAATAACCTACGCTTTGTCAGGTTTGTTGTGCGGGATAGCTTCAACAATTATGATCTCACGTTTTAATTCAGCAAAAGCAGGGTATGCATCATCTTACCTTTTAATTACAATTCTTATTTCAGTCTTGGGTGGGGTAAATCCATATGGTGGTTTTGGAAGAATCGGTGGACTTGTCCTTGCTCTTTTTATACTGCAGCTTGTCTCGAGCACTTTTAATTTTTTAGGACTGAGTTCACATTTAACCATTGCTATTTGGGGTCTGTTGTTATTGATAACCATTGGATTACGTAATATAAAGTCTACTTCAATTTAAAAATTGTATTTTTATTCATTCCTGCAAGTTTCATAAATTTCATGGTTTCTTCTTTGGAAATAATGACTATCTATTCTCATTCTCGTCTGGAAACCCAAAGGAATTGTCCTCTGAAATACAAATTTAATTATATTGACAAGGTCAAAAGAAAGGAAGAAAGTATTGAGGCTTTTTTGGGTTACTGTTTTCATGAAGTACGGGAAATAATTTATTAAAATTAAAAATATAAAATCAGTTCACAAATTGAAAAATAAAGAAATATGAGGTTATTATAGATAATATGAGTTTAAAATAAAAATAAGTAATTATAGAGAAAGAGGGAATGGATGAAAAAATTATTTGAGACGAGCAAAATCAATCAAATGGAATTAAAAAATAGATTTGTCCGAAGTGCAACCTGGGAGGGAATGGCAAATTCGGATGGTTCCTGCAGCGAAGAACTGACTGATTTAATAGTGGAATTGGCAAAAGAACAGGTAGGGTTGATTATCAGCAGCCAAACATATGTTAATCCAACAGGTCAGACAGGTATTAGGCAATTAGGTATCTATGATGACCGGCTTATTGCCAGTTATAAAAAAATGGTTGAAAAGGTTCACAACGAAGGAAGTAAAATTATTATGCAGATTAACCATGCGGGGGCTAAATCTTCGGCTAAATTAACCAAAAGCAAACCTTTTGGGCCTTCTTCGATAGAGGTTAAAGACTGCTTAAATTGCAGAGAAATGACTATAAGTGAGATTTTCCAAATCATTGAGGATTTTAAAAATGCTGCGGTTAGAGCAAAAAATGCAGGTTTTGACGGAGTTCAAATTTATGCCTCTCATGGATACTTGCTTAGCCAGTTTTTATCTCCGTTTTTTAATAAAAGAACAGATGAATATGGAGGCAGTATAAAAAATAGGGCGCGCCTTATTTTAGAAATCCTTTGTGCCATCAGGTCTGCGTTAGGTAAAAAATTTACTGTTATCATTAAATTAAATTCAGAAGATTTTATAGAAGGAGGTTTTACACAGAGTGAAATGTTGCAAGTATCGGCAATGCTGGAGTCAACGGGTATTGATGCTATTGAATTAAGTGGTAGTATAAGTCTTAAAATCAGTAAATATTTTTCTTTTAGAGAAGGCAGGATTGATTCCAAAGAAGAAGAGGTATACTATCGTGATGCCGCCAAATTATATAAGCGGGAAATAACTGTTCCTTTAATTTTAGTGGGTGGAATCCGTTCTTATGAGGTAGCCAAAGAATTAGTAGAAAAAAAACAGGCGGATTATATTTCACTATGTCGACCTTTAATTCGGGAACCGGGCTTAATTAAACGCTGGCAATCGGGTAACACTAAAAGAGCTACCTGTATCTCTTGTAATAAATGTTTTCCCCAGGCAAGATCAGGAAAAGGTATTTATTGTGTATTGAAAAAATAAAAGTAAAATTTCAACAAAAATAAATTACCTCTAATAGCTATAATCATTCCTATAAAGTATCTTTTTAAAATTAAAAGAAAATTTAATAATAGTAGGTATATATAAATGTTTAAAACGCTTATTTTTTCACTAAGTATTATTTTTTTTGGATTAATTGCAGGATATATTATCCAACGATTGGCACGCAGAAGGATTATCCGATTACCTATTAGCATAGAAAATTTACGAAAACTCCTTCAGAAGATAGCCCTTTTATTTTTTCTGCCCATTTCTACTATCGGGACATTATGGATAGTTAAGATGGACAACATCAAAATCGTTGCTTTACCGTTTTTGGGAATATTTGCTCTTTTCACAGGAGGGATATTAGGTCTGGTCGCGGCCAAATTGCTTAAACTAAACCGTAAGGATACAGGCTCTATATTTACCTGTGGTTCATTTTCAAATATTGCATCTATAGGAGGGTTGGTTTGTTATTTATTTTTTGGGGAAGAAGGCTTTGCCTTAGTATCTTTTTATGCACTATTTGTACAAATTACCTATTATGTTGTAGGTTTTCCCATAGCAAAATCGTTCAGTAGTGATATGAATATGAATAGTAATTTAATTTCTCACCTTAAAAAAGTATTTTCAGATATCTTTGTAGTAGTCGCTTTAATATATATTACCATTGGGATTTTATTTAATTTATCCGGCATTATAAGACCTGTATTTTACCAGACCATTAATGCTGTCTTTATTCCTATTCAGACAATGTTTATGCTGGTATCTATCGGACTAGCTATGAAATTTGGAAGAATAAGAAATTTTACTAGGGAATGCGTGGTAATCTCTTTTATAAAATTTGCATTAGTGCCAATAAT
>Ga0315545_1002102_pt1 | contig 18368 bp, 17 predicted proteins | sample SalMarSW160210MG_FD_203096 | JGI IMG/M metagenome (GOLD analysis project Ga0315545, IMG submission 203096) | Salt marsh sediment microbial communities from the Plum Island Ecosystem LTER, Massachusetts, United States - Salt Marsh Sediment SW1602-10 ...
CTGGTTGGCCTCTGGGACCACACCATGACCACGCTGGCCATAATCGTAACTTCCGTCTTTGTCTCGGTGCTCATCGGCATCCCGCTGGGCATTATTGCCGCCAAGAACGACCGTTGTGAGCAGTTCATACGGCCCGTCCTCGATGGTATGCAGACCATGCCGAGCTTTGTTTATCTTATTCCAGCGGTGTTTTTCTTCGGGCTGGGCAAGGTTCCCGCCGTAGTCGCCACCTTTATCTATGCCGTGCCTCCCAGCATCCGCCTCACCAATCTGGGCATACGTCAGGTTTCCGCCGAGACCGTTGAGGCCGGTAGGGCTTTCGGCTGCACCGGAGCACAGCTTCTCTTCAAAATCCAGCTGCCGCTGGCGCGCCCGAGCATTATGGCCGGAGTTAATCAAACGGTTATGATGGCACTGGCGATGGTTGTAATCGCATCCATGATTGGGGCCTCCGGACTTGGTCTGGAAGTCCTGCGGGGTATTCAGCGGCTTGATGTGGGGCGAGGGTTCCTTGCTGGCTTCGCCATCGTCATTGTAGCCATAATTATCGACCGCATCAGTCAGGCATTCGGCAGAACCGGAAACACAAGAAAGTAGCCGCCTTTCTTAATTCAGGGAAACCTGTATTGCTTCCCCTTGCTTTTCACACCGGAATTGTGAGTGTAAACAGGCATAATATTGCGCTTAGCAGATAATCCATCGTGACGCGCTGGCGCTGCTGGGGCTGGATTGAGATTAAGCCGACTTTTTTGGCGTACCGTGATACAATATCAAATACAGTGGTATCGAAAAATTACTGGAGGTGAAAAGCCGGACCATGTTTAATTTCGATGAATTAACCAAAAGCGTGGCCGACGGGCAGGTTGCCGAAGCAGCCGAGCTCACGCAGAAAGCACTGGCGGCACAGGTGCCTGCCAAAGAGCTACTGGACAAGGGGCTATTGCCGGCGATGAACCTTGTAGGCACCGACTTTGAGAACGGCCAGATATTTCTGCCGGAACTGCTTATGGCCGGCGACGCCATGAAAGCCTCGATTGAGCTGCTGAGACCCGGGCTTTCCAGCACCGGGGCCGCCTATGCCGGGAAATATGTCATTGGTACGGTTGAGGGTGACCTTCATGACATCGGCAAGAATATCGTCATCCTGATGCTGGAGGGGAACGGCTGGGAGGTCACCAACCTCGGCCGGGACATTTCTCCACAGCGCTTCTGCGAAGAAATTGAAAAAGGCAGCTATGATATCCTCGGCCTGTCTGCCCTGCTGACCTTCACCATGCCCAAGATGCCGGAAACGATAAATTTCCTCAAGGAAGCCGGCCTCAGAGACAAGGTCAAAATCATGGTAGGCGGAGCGCCGCTGAATCAGTCTTTTGCCGACCAGATAGGAGCCGATGCCTACGCCCGAGACGCTGTTGAGGCAGTGGTCAAAGCGAAGGAACTGCTAAACAAATAGAGGAGGAAATGAAGATGCAGACGCTTACCAGTCTGGAGCGCATGATGAAGGCGGTTCACCGCCAGGAACCGGATGCTGTTCCTACCTTTGAACTCGATATTGACGAGCGGGTCATTGAGGCCCTGAAACCCGGCGCTTCCTACGAGGATTTTGTTGAATACATGGATTTAGATGCCCTCTGCTACCATGAGATGAGAACAGACTACTATGAAGTGCTGGACGAGGCCAAGCACATCGTCCGCGACCAGTGGGGCGCCATCAAGCAGTATTCAGGGGTATCACGTGCCATCCCCATGGTACTGGAGCCGGCGCTCAAATCCAAGGAAGACCTGGCTAAATATGTCCCTCCCGACCCTGACCGGCCATCGCGGTTTGAGAGACTGGAAGAGACGATAAAAAGATTTAAGGGAAAGAGGGCTATTATATCCGTGGTCAGACCTTTCGCCACCATCATTGGCAGCCTCCGTGAGCAGGATGAGCTGTTCAAGGACCTGATAAGAGACCCGGAATTTGTCGAAGGTTTAAATGAAATCACCGATGATTACTACCGACGGTATGTCAAAAACCTGATTGACGTTGGGGTTGACATGATTATTGAGACCGCTGACTGGGCGTTCACCAATGGCCCCATGGTGGCACCAAAGCATATGGCTAAATACATCGCCCCTGGGCTCAAAAAGATAGTTGATTACTGCCACAGCCGGGGTATACCCTGTCTCAAGCACACCGACGGCAATATCTGGGCCATCTTTGACATCATTGTGGAGACCGGCGCTGATGGCGTCCACCCCATCGACCCCGTAGCCGGCATGGACATTGGAGAGGCAAAGGAAAAGTACGGCGATAAAGTATGTATTATGGGCAACGTTGACTGCGGCAGACTGCTGAGCTGGGGAAGTAAAGAGGAGGTCCGCGAAGCGGTCAAGGACTGTATCCGCAAGGCGGGCAAGGGGGGAGGCTACATCTGCATGTCCGGCAATTCTATTCACGGCGCCGTCAATCCGGAGAACTATGCAGAGATGATACGGGCCATAAGAGAGTACGGGAAATATCCCCTGGCTGTGTAAGCCAATAGCTGACAGGTTTACCGCAGCGACTTTCTGATTTTGGCCAGGTCAGAGAGAAACAGCTGCTGTATGAGATAGATATCATAGGCATAGAGGATAATGCGCGCCCCCTTTTTCCTCCAGTCAGATATCTGCTGCTCCAGGTTCTCTCCAGACAGTACCAGGCCGATGAGATGCCGCTTATACTGGTGGGCTACTTTAATGGCCTTCTCCATGGCCGCGATGACTTCCGGCGAGTCCCACCGGTCGTAAATGCCCATGTCAAGGGACATGTCGCAGGGCCCAAACATGATGCCGTCGAGCCCGTCCACAGAGATAATTTGCTCTATATTCTCGATTGCCTCCTTGTTCTCGATGAGGGCGAAGAGCATGGTCTCCTGGTTGGAGGTGCGGAAGTGCTCATCAAGCGTCTGTCCCAGCCCAAAAAGGCTGGCACGGCTCCAAGGCAGGACACCCCGGTTTCCCATTGGCGGGTACTTGATGGCCTTTACCGCCCGCTGTATGTCCTCCCGGGTACGCACCTGAGCACACAGGAAGCCAGCCGCGCCGGCATCTACCATCCGCTGCATATAGGAAGAGTTAATCTCCCCGATGCGAATGAACACCGGTAATCCGGAAGCATTCGCTGCCAGTATAAGCCGACTGAGCATATCCTCGTCTGCGGTGGTGTGCTCATGGTCCACCATGACATAGTCAAACCCGATGTGTCCCATCATCTCCGTCAGGTAGGGCTCCTGAAAGACATGGAATAGCCCGACCGGGGTGCCGCCTCCTTCCAATATCTCGCGCACCTTGTTTCTCTTCATGCAACTGCCTCCCGAAGTTAAATTCCTCGGCCGGATTTCTCAACAGGGTAACATTACAGACATAACTAGTTTTCAACCTGCCAGCGCTCACTATACACCGCCCCTTTTCCCCTGTCAATACATTCCTTCTCAGGAGCAGCGCCTTTGACGCTGCTTTGCGGTTGGAGTAAACTTACTTCAAGCAGACATGAAGCTATACGAGTTTGAAGCCGGCGACCTGTTCCGACAGGAAGGCGTACCCGTACCTGATTTTACGGTCGCCAATAGCCCCCGGCAGGCGCGTGAAGCCGCCGAGAAAATTGGCTTTCCGGTCGTGGTCAAGGCCCAGGTCCTGACCGGTGGCCGCGGGCTGGCCGGCGGCGTACAGATTGCTGAGTCCCCAGAGCAGACGGAGGAAACTGCCCGGCGGATTTTGAAATCATCCATCAGAGGACTGCCGGTGAACAGGGTAATGGTGGTGAAAAAGGCGGAGGTGGTACAGGAATTCTACCTCGGCATAACCATAGATGGCCTGACTGGCTGCCCGGTGGTTATTTTAAGCACTGCCGGCGGCGTTTCCATCGAAGAGACAGCCAGGACTCACCCTGAAATGGTCGTTTCCAATCAGGTTCCCATTTCGGCCGGTCTGAGCCTGCCTGAGGCCGAGAAAATGGCGCAGAAGGCCGGACTTTACGGCGATGAATCCGCCCGGATAGCTGATATCCTCCACAAGCTCTATCATGTTTTCCGCAAATACGACGCCAGTATTGCCGAAATCAATCCGCTGGTGCGTACCATGAAAGGCGAGTACCTGGCCCTTGACGCCAAGATGGACATTGACGATTCCAGCCTGTTCCGCCACCCGGACCTGCAACTATCAGCCGAGGACCGCATTGCCAGCCCTCTGGAGAAAAAAGGCCGCCAGATAGGCGTAACCTACGTGGAACTCGACGGCGAGATCGGCATAGTCTCCAGCGGGGCAGGGCTGGGCATGGCGACCATGGACATCATCGGACGCAGGTACCGCCCGGCAAACTTTCTTGAAACAGGAGGAGCCATCTCCGAAGAGCTTCTTTACCATGTTATGGAACTCGTCATGCAGAAAAAGGGCCTCAGGGCGGTGTTTATCAACCTCTACGGGGGAATCAATCTTATCCACGAAGGGGCCAGGGGAATCGTCCGCTTCCTTCAGGAACACCCGACAGACATCCCCGTCGTGGCTAGAGCACTGGGGAATCGCCAGGAGGAGACCTGGCAGATACTGAGAGAGGGAGGGGTTGAGGTGGTCACCGATACGGCCACCGAGAAAAGCGCAGAATATCTCTTCCGGAGATTGGAAAAAGCAAGATGAGCATCCTTTTGAATCGAGAAACCAGGGTGCTGGTGCAGGGCATCACCGGCCGGGCGGGCCGGGCGCAGACGAAATGGATGCTGGAGTACGGGACGAATATTGTGGCCGGCGTGACTCCGGGAAAAGGCGGCGAGGAGGTGGAGGGCGTGCCGGTCTATGACCGCGTGGCCCAGGCCGTTGCCGAGCGTGGCGCTGAGGCTTCCGTCTTCTTTGTGCCGCCAGCCGCGGTCAAAGATGCCGCCCGCGAGACAATAGACGCCGGCGTCAGGCTTATTGTGGTGGTCACCGAGCATGTCCCGGTGCATGACGCTATGGAGATAAAAGCCTATGCCTCAGAGCGCAACGTGCGCCTCCTGGGGCCAACCAGCCCGGGGATTATCACCCCGGGAGAGGCCAAGATGGGCATTCTGCCGGGAAATATGTTCCGGCCCGGTCGCATCGGCGTCATTTCCCGGAGCGGCACCCTTGCCTACGAGATATGTGCCAACCTGGCCGCCGCCGGTATGGGCCAGAGCACGGTCACCGGTATGGGTGCCGACCCGGTGCCGTTCACCAGCATGTCCGAGCTGCTTTATCTCTTCGATGCTGACCCGGGAACAGACCTGGCTGTTATCGTCGGCGAGGTGGGTGGCATGCAGGAAGAACATGCCGCTCAGTTCATCGCCGACCGGATGATAAAGCCGGTGGTAGCCTACATCGCCGGCCACAGCGTGCCGGAGGGAAAGCGCATGGGCCACGCCGGAGCCATCGTTCAGGGCAACACGGGGACAACACGAAGCAAAATCAGCGCTTTGCAAAGGGGTGGCGTTGATGTGGCGGAGTATCCCCTGGACGTGGTGAAACTGGTTCAGAACAAGCTGGGATAGTATTAATCTTATCGAAATCGCTTACTCTATGTAAATATCAAATGCCTCTTGCTTGGCGACAACCGGGCCTTCAAGGGTTGACCTGATATGGGCAAGCAATATCTGCGTGTTGCCTTTTTGCTTTGCCTTGAACCGGAAGACCTGATACAGAATGATGGTGCCATCTTCTTTGGTCTCGGTATCAACTTCATTCGACAATAGCTCAAGCATTGTCTCATCGTACTTTTCCCGCCAGATGTAGCCGGAATTCAAATCAAACTCCCGCCTGATGGTAAACTCCTTGTTCACCTTAACCTCGATTTTCTCCATCGGCAGAAAACCCCACTTCTGGCCTGCTTCCGGCTCCTCTTTCTCGCCACAGCCAGCCAGAACCCCGATTAGTAATATGGGTATTATCGCCAGCAATAGCCATTTAGCCATTTTATTATCCCTTTCGCCCGCTCTTATTCCAATTAACTGCCGGTGAAACATCAAATGAAGCTGCTTCATTTATTTCAGGCTGATTCTGGCATCCACCACCCAGTACCCTTTCCCCCTTGGCATCACTTTCACCGGATTGAAGTCCAGTTCCGCAATCTGCGGGATATCCTCAACCATGGCGGACAGTCTGAGCAGCAAATCCTGCACTGCCTGGACATCGCTGGGCGGCGCCCCTCTGAAACCCTCAAAAAGACTGGCCATTTTGATTGAGCTGACCATTTCGCTGGCATCCAGTTCGGTGAGCGGGTGAAGGCGGAGGACGATGTCTTTTAACAGCTCGGCCTGTACGCCGCCCAGCCCGAACATGATGAGCGGCCCGAACGTCGGATCCTGCGTGACACCGGCAATGATTTCAATGCCGCCCGATACCATGCGCTGGACAGTAACGCCTTCCATCTCGGATTCACGCCCGATGGCCGCCAGCTTATCCTTGATGGCCTTAAATGCAACCTTCACTTCATCCCCTGAATTGAGGTCCAGCATCACACCGCCAACGTCGGTCTTGTGCGTGATGGTGGACGAGTTTAGTTTAACCACCACCGGAAAACCTGCCCGTGCTGCAAGGGCTGCCGCCTCATCGGCGCTCCTGGCGACCGATGTCTCAACAACACGTACGCCGTAACAATCTAGCAGCTCCACTATCTTATCCGCGGGAAGCCAGAAAGGCCTCTGCTTATACCGGCTCATCGCCGCCTCGATGATACGGCGTGCCCTTTCCCGTTTAATGCCCTTTATACGAGGCACAACACCCCTTGGCTTTTGCATTAACTCACGGTACTCAATGGCTTTGGCCAGCGCCAAGATGGCATTTTCCGGGAACGGATAGCAGGGCACGAAGCTGCCCGCCTTTCCCAAATTGGCCTTGAACCCTCGCTGCCCCATGAAGCAGGCGAGCAAAGGCTTTTTCCGCCGCTGAAATAACGGACTGACACGGCGGATGGCCTCTTCCACCAGCGTTGAGTCCACAACTGCCGCCGGGACAAACACCGCCAGGACGGCATCTACGTTGTCATCCTCAGCCAGTACTCTCAAAGAACCCTCGAATTCTTGTGGGGTAACGCTGCCGGTGAGGTCCAGCGGATTGCCAATCGTAATGTCTCGTTTGATAGTTGGCTTGAGCTTGCTTGCCGTTTCCGGAGAAAGCTCGGGCAGGGTCAGCCCCTGCTGCGCCGAGGCATCGGCGGCCAGAATCCCCGGCCCGCCCCCGTTGGTCACGATAAACAGCCTTTTACCTTCGGGGAGCGGCTGGTTGGAAAGGAGCGTGGCCACATCGAACAGCTCCTGGATGCTGTCGACGCGAATGATACCGGCCTGACGGAATAAGGCGTCTGAGACCACTTCCGGCGTCGCCAGGGCGCCGGTATGTGACGATGCAGCACGCGAGCCAACCAGCGTGGTCCCGCCCTTGACGACGACTATCGGCTTTCTGGCCGAAACGCGCTTGGCGATGCGAATGAATTTTCGCGGGTTACCGAAGGACTCCAGATAGAGCAGGATGACTCTGGTCGCCGGGTCATCCTCCCAGTACTGCAGCAGGTCGTTGGAGGAGATGTCAGCCCGATTGCCCACGCTGACGAAGCCGGAGATGCCCATATTGAGGTCGCTGGCGTACTCCAGAATGACCAGACCCATGGCGCCGCTCTGAGAGAGAAAGGCGATATTGCCGCGGGGTGGATAGATGCGGGAAAAAGATGCGTTCAGCCTGACTTCAGGGTCGGTATTGATGATTCCCATGCAGTTCGGTCCCACCAGTCGCATCCCGTGGCCCAGCGCCACATCGCGCAGCTCCTCTTCACGGGCGGCCCCCTCCAGCCCTCTCTCCCTGAACCCATCAGTAATGACAATAATGGCACGCACGCCTTTCTGTCCGCACTCATCGGCCACCCTGGCAACAAACTGCGTGGGCACGATGATTATGGCCAGGTCGACCTCGCCCGGCACATCTAGTATGGAAGGATAGGCTTTCACCGCCATTATGGCATCCGCCTTCGGGTTCACCGGGTAGACGACGCCGGTGAATCCACCCTCCATGATATTCTGGAAAACAAGCTGCCCGAGGCTGCCCGGCTGTCTGGAAGCACCGACCACCGCGATGGAGCGCGGCGACAGAACATAGCGTATGGAGGCAACCGTCGACAGGCGTTCCCTTTCCGCCTCTTTTCTTTCCACCCGCCGGCTTTTGGCGATGGGAATGGTAACGTGGTAGACACCGCCTCTCAATTCGCTGTCAATATGAAACCCGTAATCCTTGAGAACGGACATCATGCGCTCGTTCTCGGCGAGGACGTCGCCTTCAAAAAAGGCGATGCCGTGGTCACGGGCGACGTTCGCCAGCCACCCGATAAGCCGGGTGCCGATTCCCTTGCCGTGATAGGCGTCCTCGATGGCAAAGGCGACCCGCGCCGACCGTTTGTCGGGCAGCCGGTAATAGCGCCCGATGGCAACGATTTCCCGGCGCTGCTCTCTCTGTACCTCACCAACAAGGGCAAAGGTATTGTTGTAGTCCACGGTGCAGAATCGCAGCGCATCCTCAGGCCCCATCTCGCCCGGGTCACGTTGAAAGCGCAGGTATTTGGTCTGCTGGCTGAGCCGCCGGAAAAAAGCAAGCCAGCGTTCGGTATCGTCCCGCCGTATCGGCCTCAGCAATATCCGCGAGCCATCTTTCAGCAGGACCTCGGTCTCATACTGAGATGGATACGTTGCATTTGCTGCCACTGTCATACTGGCTCAACATCTCCCGTTTCATGAATAACGTTTATATCATAAATCAGTGATGATAAGTAGTAAAGTGCGCTGCTCTGGTTTGTCATTTACATTGTTAAAGGGCATAATGAAAAAGCAGTTTCAAATTTATAGATAAAAGCAACAAGAGAGGAGCTATCATACCCATGAAAACAAAGAGGGTTGGCTTCATCGGTCTGGGTGTAATGGGCAAAGCGATGGCAACGAATATTGCCAGGGCTGGTTTTCCGCTGACTGTTTTCGATGTCCGAAAGGAACCCCTGGCCGAGATGGAGAAGCTCGGCGCCAGGGTGGCCCGAAGCGCCAGAGAGGCCGGCGAGGAGAGCGACATGGTTATCGTTATGGTGCGCGATTACCAGCAGGTGAAGGAGGTCGCCTTACCTCCCGATGGCGCGCTCGGCGGCATGCGCAAGGGCACAACCCTCATCGTTACCAGCACGATTACCCCGCAGGAGATAATGGAAGTGGACAGCGTTGCCAGTGAGCACGGCATATCGGTTATCGATTCCCCGGTAAGCGGCGGCAGGTTGAGAGCCGAGGACGCCAGCCTGGCACTGATGGTGGGCGGGGATGATGCCGTGGTGAAAGAGAATGAAGAAGTCCTGAAAACGATGGGAAGCAATTTTTTCCACGTGGGTAAGGTGGGGCAGGGTCAGGCAATGAAAATAGTCAACCAGATCCTGGTCAGCGCCAACATCGTCTCGGTGGCGGAGGCGATGCTCATGGCGGAGAAGCTTGGCATCAACCTTCAGACCATGTATGACGTTATCACCAGAGGCGCTGGAAGCAGCGAGGTGCTGAAAGGGATGGGACCGCAGATGCTCAACAGAGACTTTTCTCCCGGGGCAACGGTGGACATATTTGTCAAAGACACGGGCATTATCATGGACACTGCCCGCGCACTGGACATACCCCTGCCGGTATCCAGCACCATTTATCAGATTTACCGTATGGCCAGAGCCCGCGGCCTCGGCCCGAAAGACGCCACGTCAGTGCTCGAGCTTCTGGAGGAATTCGCCGGCCTATAGATTGAAATGCGGGTTGCCTATCCTGAGGCTAACTCATTATTCTTCCGGCTTGGCCAGCAGATACCCCACGCCTGCCCGGGTAAGGATAACTTTCGGGTCGCTGGGGTCTGACTCAAGTTTGGTACGCAGACGGCGTATATGTACTCTGAGACTATCGGCGGCATCGGGATAGTCCACACCCCAAACCGCTTCAGCCAGTCCCGAGTGGGTAACCACCCGGCCGACATTCCTCATCAGGTGGTGCATGATAGAGCCTTCGGTGGGCGTCAGGCTTATCTCCCGTTCTCCGTAAAAAAGCTGGCCGGTGGAGGGGTCAAGCTGCAACTGCCCGCAGACCAGAGGCGTTCCCTCGACAGTGGCGCCACGTCGGCGCGTCACCAGCTTTATCCGGGACAGAAGCTCCATCTGCCGAAAAGGTTTAATGACGTAGTCATCCGCTCCCCACTCCAGCCCCTTGACAATATCAGTCTCATCCGACCTGACCGTCAGAATCAGGATTGGCACTTCTGAGAAAAGGCGGACACGTTTCAGTACCTCAAAGCCGCTGATATCGGGCAGACCTAGGTCCAGGATGATGACGTCTGGATTTTCGGACTGGAGCAGTTCAATGCCCCTCTCCCCGAGATGAGTAAACTGCACCTTGGCATCAGGCCAGCTTAGCTGAAGGGCCAGGGATATGGCTTCCACAATTGCCTGGTCATCCTCAATGATGAGAATTTTCATGACTTGTTTCCTGTGCTGACTTTCTCCTTCTGTCCGGCTGCGGCCAGCGGTATGGAAAAGCCAAAAGTGCTGCCTTTACCCTTCTCGCTCATCACCCATATCCGACCCCCGTGGAGTTCCACCAGCGTCTTGGACAGGCTCAAACCAAGCCCCAACCCGCCCAATCGCTCGTGCTCGCTTTCAAGAGAGCGGTATGGCTCAAACAGCACCTTCTGCTCATCCGGGCCTATCCCTTTGCCGGTATCCTGAACTTCAACCACCAGATTATCATGCTCCACCCTGGCTTTCAAGGTTATCTTACCCCCCGGAGGGGTAAACTTGACCGCATTGTTCAGCAGGTTGAGCACGACCTGCCGGAAACGCTCTTCATCAGCCACGACCACGGGCAGCGATCCCGGCAGCTCCGAGGTGAGCGTCTGCTCGCTGCGCATGGCAACCGGCATCTCCTCGTCAACAATCCGCTGTAAAAGCTGCCTCGGCTCCATTGGCTCCAGGTTCAGCCTCAGCATACCGACCTCGCCCTTGGCCAGGTCAAGGAGTTCGTCAATTCGCCGATTCAGGTTGTTGGCCCCCTGATTGATGTTTTGCGCCAGACCGTACAATGGCTCATCCTTCAGCTTTTGCAGCAGCAGTTCGCTCGACGCCATCACCGGCGTAACCGGCGTTTTCAATTCGTGAACCAGTGCTCTGGTAAACTCAACTCGCTTCTTTATTTCCGCCTCCAGTGTCTGCCTCAGCGTCCGCTCCTCGTTGTAAAGCCCCCGCAGCTCACTCTCCGACTGCTCCATTGCCGCCAGCAAACCGTTGATGGTGCCCCCCAGAACGGAGAGTTCATCCGTCCCCGGCATAGAGACCCTTGCCGTAATATCACCGCTGGTGCCAATGCTCTGAATGCCGTTGCTCAGACGGGTCAGCCTGGACAGCACCTGCTTCTCCAGCAGCAGGATGGTGACTACGCCGAAAAGCAGTCCGGCAGCAACAATCATCAGCATCAGGTAGGCAATGGCGACATCCTGCTCGTAGACACTGATTGAACCCGCGCCATCATTGTTAAGCAGGAAATTTTCGGAAAGAAAATAGAGGATAACGATGAGCCCGAGGAACATCGTGCCGACAATGATTCGTGTTTTTCTGCGCAGATTCATCACGCAACCTTCAATCTCCCGATATGTACCCGTTCCTTCCGCATCAGCTATTAATTTCAGATTAGCACCAGCGTAGAGTTATGTCAACGCACTCCATCAGAATTTATCTTTGAGCCTCTCGTAGGTCTCGGCCAGAGCTTCAGGTATCACCTTGACATCGGTCAGAACGGGTATAAAATTGGTGTCCCCCTGCCACCGCGGCACAATATGGGTATGGATGTGGTCGGCAATCCCCGCGCCGGAGGCCTTTCCCAGATTCATGCCGATATTAAAGCCTTCCGGACTAACCTCCTCACGCAGCGCTTTCACACACCGGTTCACGATTTCGAAATGTTCGTTTCTCTCCTCCTCCGTGAGGTCCTCCAGAGAAGCCACATGACGGTAAGGCGCCACCATTAAATGGCCCGGATTATAGGGATAACTGTTCAATATGACAAAGTTTTTACTGCCCCGGTAAAGGATATAATTTTGAACATCGTCGTCCTTATCAGGATTGTCACAGAGAAAGCAGCCCTTCGATTTTTTCATCCTGATGAACTGCATACGCCACGGTGCCCACATTCGTTCCATGAATCTCTCCTTAATTATTCACTCGATGCTATTTTAAACGGCGCGCCATAAGGCGTCAACGAAACGACCAACATTCTCTTTTCAGTCTGAAATTCAATGACACTTAATATAACAGCAGGAGACGAATGAGGTGATGGCCATGACCATTGCGGTCAATGATGACAGCATATTCGTCCTGATACCGGATTCAACTACCAGAGAATTTCCTCACGGTGAAAGGCCTCAGCGAGCTCATAGTCCGTCCCCTTGGCCCGGTCCCTGGCCCACTGCCTGAGCCTTTCTTCGAGGTCGGAGAAACGGTCATTGCCCACCTGGCTTTCGTGACAGCGCAGCGCTTTCACCTTGATAGGAAAAACATCCGTGATATCGGAGCGGTGGTTGATATTGTCGGCGATGGTCCACAGCCAGACTTCCTTCACCTTGTGCGGCTGGAGCCCCTCCTCCAGCAGGTCCGGATAGGCAAGATGGTCTCGGGCGTAGGGGAAAACAGCGTCCAGGACAACCTGACCGGTAATCCTGTGGTCGCGATGCCAGATGTAACGCCGATACGGGTCAGCCGAGACGACGATGTCCGGCCGGTAAGTCCTTATCAGGCGGACGAGTTCCTTGCGGAACTCGGGGGTATCTTCCAGGCTCTGGTCTTCGTGGCGCAGGAAAACGACCTCCCGGACACCTAGCACTTCCGCCGCGCAAAGCTGCTCGCGTTCCCTGATTTTGGCCAGCTCCTCCGGTTTAACGCTGTAGTCGCTGGTGCCCTTATCGCCGTTGGTGCACACCACATAGACGACCTCCTTGACTTCTGCCACCCATTTGACTACGGTGCCCGCCACACCGAACTCGGCATCATCCGGGTGTGGCGTGATAACAAGAACATCAGCTTTTTTAACTGCCATCGGGGGAATCTCCTTGTTTCTGGGGTACTAATCAGCATTGTATAACATCAGAGTACTTGATACAATCTTGGAACAGGGACATGCCACGATGAGCCAGCAGGGCACGGCATTCACGGGCTACCGCCCCAGCGATATTCGGCCAACTGAACGGCGCCAGCGAAGCCCGCATCGCCGAGGCCAGGTGCCCGTTATTATCCGACTCTGAAAGCGCGAGCGTTATCTTCTCCGCCAGGCTGTGGGGCTCATTGTCCGCGACCAGATACCCGGTTTCACCGTGCCGGATAATGTTTTCCGCGCCACCCACTCTGGTCGCCACCACCGGCGTGCCGCAGGCCAGCGATTCCAGCGCCACCAGACCGAAGCTTTCATAATATGACGGGACAACGCAGACATCCGCCGCACTGTATAAAAGCGGTAAATCAGGCTGCTTTACCAGCCCCAGAAATTCAATCCTATCATGTATCTGAAGTTCCGTCGCCAGCTTTTTCAGGCGCTCAATTTCACTTCGACTGTTCTCCCCACCACCAACAATCAGAAGTCGCGGCCGGCGACCGTTCTGAAGATAGGTCATGGCCATCATCAATCTATCAATGCCTTTGAGCGGTTCAATGCGACCGACAAATATGATGGCCCTGTCACCGTTCAGGCCGAGCCGCTCTCTGGCCGACTCTTTCTCCACCGGATGGAACATGTCCAGATTTACGCCGCAGGGAATGACCCTGACTCTTTCCACCGATGCGCCGTAGTATCGCACCAGGTCTTCCCTTTCCTTCCCGGTAGCGGCAATAATGCGGTGGCAGCTGTTGATCACGGAACGTTCGGTTTCAATGCGCAGTTCAGGCTCTCTTTCCCCGATGCCGACCGCGTTTTTCACCGCGCCGAGGGTATGGAACATGACCATGTGAGGGACACGCCACCATTTCTGTAGATGCCTTCCCGCCCAGGCCGACAGCCAGTAATGGCTGTAAATCAGGTCATAGTGCAGGTGATTGCTTCTGCGGTAACTTTCCAGACGCCTGGCAAAATCAGGCAGATGAGGATATACGGCCAGCTTATGTATTTCCCCGTCTTCCCCCGCCCTGAGGTGAATGAGGCGAACGTTCTGCCCGACCTCATATATCACCTTATCATTGGGGTCGTGGACTCTGGTGTATATGTCAACCAGATGCCCCAGTTTGCCCAGCTCGCGTGCCAGCTCCAGGACATAGACGCTCATGCCGCCGGTGTCTCTGGTGCCCAGCCTGCCCACCGGGCAGCTGTGTGCACTGAGCATGGCGATCTTGAGCGGTTTTTCGTTCGGCAAAATACGTCTCTCCTTACCTTTACCTGAGCGTCATCCGGCAATCATACAGCCTGATTTCGCTGCCCCCCAGCTGGTATTTATACTTCTCCGCGCCCTTGAGAAAGTCCCATTTCCTCCTGCCCAGGGCAATGCTCTCCCTGATGCAGAGAACCTTGGAAAGCAAACCAGCACTCAGCGAATCATACTGCGGGTCGTAGGCGCTGTTATAGAGGTACATCGCCCCTTCGTAGTCAAAGCCCATGAGCATGGCCGCAGGCTGCGCTGCCACCTCAAGGACACCGTAACGCAGCAGTTTGACCTCCGCCATGGTCTGTGCCAGCGACCGGAAAAAGACCTCCATCTGCGAGGTCATGAAGCCCGCCTTTTCCTCGCGGCTCAGGGAAAAGAGTCGCAAGAAGGTATCGGTCAGGCTAACCACGTCTTCCTGACTGACCTCACGACAGCGATATCGCACGTCTCCTGCTTCCCATAATCTTCTCAGCTTGCGCCTCACCTCATGGCGCTGTTTCTTGTCCAGTCCGGCAAGATATTCCTCCCAGTCACCGGGCAAGTCCATCTCCACGGTTACATCGCCTTCCTGGCAGATGACATCGCCGCCACGTTTTTCGACCACGCCTACCAGACTCTTAATCACACTTGAGTCCGGCCTCAACGGATTCAGGTCCAGCTGACTGACACCTCGCCGGGCCAGGTCATCAAGCAATGCATCGTAGAACTCGGTCTCTTTTCCGGGCACGATGACGAAATCCTGATAATCGCAGACGTCAGGGCTGCCCACGAAACGCGCTTCCCCACCTCTCAGATGAAGCGGGGCGATGCCGATGATACCAGACCTGTCATGTACTGACGTCAGATATAATTCCGTTTTCGGTTGAAAAGCGCGCCACCAGACTTCCAGCCACGGCGGCAAAATAAAAACTGAGCCCCACTTCAACCCGGAGCCGGGTCCATTCCAGTATGAAGTGAGGCTCTCGAAACTCTCCTGAGTGACGCTATAACTCATCCTATCAAACTAAAGTGTATCACCTTGCCAGCCGCAAAATCAATTCCGATGCGACGGCGTCATTCTTTCGGTTTTCCCGTCTTGCCCTTGGAATGCAACCGGTATTCCCTGGGCCGGCCAAAATCGTAGAAAAACGTTTTCATGTGTGTCCTTGTTCCCGAGGACAGCGTCTTTACCCTCTGCGGCAGCTTTGAGAAATCTACCGAGGAAACCCGCGCTTGAAAACCGGACAGGTCCGGCCTCGGCATTGAAGCCAGTTTCCGGCAGTAGCCGGATATCTTCTGGCTGTCCAGTGAATAAAACCAGATGTATAAGGCAGATAGTCCCGTTTTCTCCAGCAGCAAAAGCATGATGGAGGTGAAGACAATGCTGGACAGCACAACACCGTAGGTCACGCTTTTAATCAACTCACCACCCAGCACCCCCTGCTGAACCGGAATGGTGGCCAGGACGGCGGCGGCCAGGCCCTTTGGTACCATGATGGCCACAATCGACGCGTCCCTGGCGGGTATGGACTTTCTCACCGTCACCTTTACCGCGGGGATACGCAGCAGAAAGATAACCGCGGTGAGAACCAATGCCAGCTGTATGAGCCACCCGCTGATTAACTCCAGGGAAATGCCCAGGTACACAAAGAAGAACGTTTTCAGCAGGAAAGCGACCTCACTGAAAAAGGCCCTTTCGGTAGGGCTCAGGCCTTCCACTTCACTGGCCTGAGGCCTGCGGAACACATAGAAACGTATCGACTCTACATTGCCGATGGTGATGCCAAAGGCCAGCGTCGCAATGGCCCCGTTGAAACCCAGTATCTCGACCACGCCAAATATGATGAAAACGAAAGCCGCGGTGGTGAACATGGCGTTTTTGATGGCGTGGATGCGGTTTAACAGCCTTGACCAGATGAAGGCGCCGGTCACACCAAATACCACCGCCACCAGGAAAGCCGCAATCAGGTTGCCGGTAACCATGGCCCACTGAAACTCACCCAGCAGATAGGCTTCAACGAGGGCAATGGTGATGACGATACTGAGCACGTCGTTGACCGATGATTCGAGGGAAAGCATCGTCTGGCTGTCTTTCCTCATCCGGAGCTGCTTGACCAGAGGGATAACGATGGCTTCCGATATCGAGCCGACAATGGCACCCAGGATAAAGGCTGGAATCAGCTCAAGGTCAGTGAGCCAGAGGGCAACTCCAGCGACAGCACCCATGGAGAGGAAAAAGGTCACCGTCGCCAGGGCCATAGCGCCGCCCACCGCCGAGCGCAGGCTCATGAGCTCCAGGGCAGTGCCACTCTCAAAGAGAATTATAATCAGCGTTACCGTGGTTAATATCGGCCCCACCGTGCCGAAATGCGCCGGCGAAGCCAGGCCCAGAACCGGGCCAACGCAGATGCCGATGATGATTAGCAGCAGAACGTCAGGAACTCTGGTCCGGCTGAAAATGGCGGTGAATATATGGGCCAGAAAGACCAGGAGGCCGACAAAAACGATTACGGGCGCAATATCCTGCATTGGCGATATACCTTTTTACCCAGATAATGGATACTTTAGGTAGCCGAGCCCGCTTTGTCAAGAGCCAGCTTTGCCCTCACCCCGCCGATATAGTATAATGTTTCTGGCGCTTTAATCGGAGGAAGGATTCTGTCATGAGTGAAAAGCCACTGACTGACGTGAAAACGTTCATCGAAAACGTAAATAAGAAAGACAAGCGTAACGGCAAGAAGATAAACTTTCCCTGGATGAAACGGAAGGGGAAATCGAGCCAGTAGACGCCGAATCTTACTTCCGGCGGTTCATCGCCGGTTCAAAAGGGTGCCCCTCACGGGCAAAATCGGGCAAGTAAGTATCCGGGGCATCCATTTCCTGCACCCACCCGTTTTCCATACCGAGCTCATCCAGCAGACCCAGGACCTCTTCATATTCCCCTGTGGTTATTCTACGAGCAAGCAAGGGTATCTGCGGAGCACGGTGGGCCGGGTAATACTGCGCCATGATGCTGACCGTGACCGCCGGAGAAACCTCGTCCGCCAGCCAGGCGAGCGACTCCCGACTTCCCGCCAGGCCGTTGGGCAGTATCAGGTGCCGCACGATAAGCCCTCTTTGTGCCACACCGCCTTCGTCCACCACCAGGTTGCCAACCTGCCGGTACATCTCTTCGATCGCGTCTCTGGCCCGCTCCACATAGTCCGAAACCTGAGAGAACTTTTTACCCCACCGGTTTGAGGCGTACCTGAGGTCGGCAAGGTAGATGCTGACTATGCCATCGAGTGCTTTCAAGGTATCGATGGAATCATAGCCGCTGGTATTGTAGACCAGAGGTACTCGCAGGCCCAAAGGCACTGCTTCCAACACCGCCTTCACCAGTTGCGGGACAAAGTGCGACGGCGAGACGAAGTTGATATTGTGACAGCCCAGCTCGTTCTGGAGATATAACATGTGCCCGGCCAGAGCATGATGCTCAATCTGATTTCCCGACTGTGCTCGGTGGTCCTGGCTTATCTGGTGGTTCTGGCAGTAAGCACAGCGCAGATTGCAGTTGCCGAGGAAGATAGTCCCCGAACCTCTGTCACCGGATATGGCCGGCTCCTCTCCATGGTGGGCACAAACGGCGGCCACCACCGGCAGATAGCCGGAATGGCAGAAACCCATCTCATCTTCCAGTCGGTTAACGCCGCACTCCCGCGGGCAGATATCGCAGGAACGCAACCGCGCCTCCAGTGTCCGGGCGCGGCGCGCCAGCTCACCTGACCTGTACAGCGCGATATATTCAGGTTCTTCTTTTAACATCTGGGACTCGGCTATTAATCCTGGAGGTCGAACTGCCACTGGCACCAGTACTCCTTGGGGTGCGCATCTGGAGGGCAGGCCAAGCAGCTCAGCCTGATTCTGGGCTCAATTACCTCGCTATAGGAGCTGAGAATGGCCAGGCCTACCGGCTTGCAGGGGAACTCACCACT
>Ga0315545_1002104_pt1 | contig 18361 bp, 21 predicted proteins | sample SalMarSW160210MG_FD_203096 | JGI IMG/M metagenome (GOLD analysis project Ga0315545, IMG submission 203096) | Salt marsh sediment microbial communities from the Plum Island Ecosystem LTER, Massachusetts, United States - Salt Marsh Sediment SW1602-10 ...
CTGCGAAATTTGATAGCCCAAGTTTTCTTGTAGATAACGAGGGAAGCCTCTAGTATTCATTAGGCGACTTGCTTCTTCTCGCAGGTCTGGGTCATCTGGTAAGTATTTCTCAAGGCAGTAGAATACGTAAGGCGGAATTGTTACGATGAATTGGTTCAAGGGTGATAGTTTATTGTAAGGAATCCCTGCTACTTCGGCATATCGCTTTACTTCGGCTAGCATTCGTGGTCTGTCCTCTTTGAGGACTCCAAATCGGAAAGGGTTTCTGTCATGTGCAGTGGCCCACCCGTCAGAAAGCATGTCCATTGCCGCGTTAAAGCCCGTTTCGTATTCTTCGTGTCCAACTCTAATTGCTATATCGAGTAATTGCCCCAGTGCAGTTATATAGTCACTGCAGAACGACTCTAACTCAGATGATATGTCTAATGCTTCCATCGGGGCAGTGCTAGCCCTTTGGGTGGGTGAATTCCTCTCATAACCTAACCTTCTCACAAGGTCTTGCACAGATTTTTGTGCCCTGTTGTAGAGAAGTTCAAAATACTCACCTTGAGGATGTAGCTGTGTGTCTCGAATTTGAACACTTAGACGTGCACCAGCATCTTTAGGGCTATAAGAGGGAGGATAAGAGATAAAGCTTACAACCGTTCTATTATCCTTTTTCCATGTATAGACCCTGGTTCCTGTTTCATCTTCCTCTTGAATTCGGCCGTTATGGTATAATCCCTCTAACGAGACAAGAAATACCTTCGTCACCTCAAGCTCTGAGCTATGCCGTTTCAGGTTGGCAGGTCTACCTAAGCTAATTACACAATCAGCAGCTTTATTATTTATAAAACTAATGGTAACTATGGAAAAGGCTTGGTAGTCGCGAAGCCTGAAATCATAAATGAATTGCACCATAGCATCAAATTGTGCATAATGCCTATCAGCACGGTAATGATGTAACTCTTCATCGGTGAACAACCTTGCATCAAAGGCAGCACATTCCCCCAGAACTTGGGTGGGCGATTTCCTCATTAGGTCGCATGCAAAGGATATTTGAAAGAAACGTTTGTTTCCTTTATTTGCACCCATTCATTGCCTCCCTTTCAACCGACTTGTCAGGAGGGAAGATAGTGCCTTCAGATTCTTGGTTATCAGTGCTGACCTTGCAATCGCAATAGATAGCTGTGTTTTTCATGGTCTCTTATACCTCCCGAACTGCAACTTGCTATAGTCAGGACCGGATCCTTCCCATTCCCATTTTTCTATTTGTTTGTAATAACACCTATCTCGTGAATTACCCCTTCAAATGAATTGCGATTTGAAGGATGCACAATATGGTCATTAATCCAAATAGTGCGACCGCACTTATGGATTCGTATGTCAGAGCTTGTTCCGTCTGCAAAGGTGACTTCAATGTTACCGATATACAGTTTTTTACTTGTCATTTCTTCACCGCATTCCAGCTTGGCTGATTGTTCACATGATGTATGAGTCACTTGCAAGATATAATGCTGGCTCTACCATATCATTTCCGTAGAGGTAGCAGCTTGCAACATAATATGGGCAACCGCCATGGATATTTCCTACGGCATCAGGAATATGGATGATTTTCGCTGGTTTAGGATATTTTGGCGACCTAGGGTATACGGTCATTTCCATTCGCAAACATTTCAGATTTGAAGGAACTGAGATTATCTGATATTGTTTCATGGCTTTAGTAGACCTATCAAGAGCTGCAATATCGCCGGTAAAAGCGTAGAGCACCGTCTGGGACTTCTTTACCGGAAACCAGTCCAGTTCAAACTCATCAACTACACCATTCTTACTAGTCATGTGAACAATCCCCCTGTTCTGCCCAATATTTGGTGGGTGGAACGTTACGTGAGGGCTGTCCGCATCCTTAATACCGACATTGCCACTGGTTAGAATCTTTGTATGCTCTGTAAAGTGTCCAGAACGAGCTATTGCACTGCCATATTCTGTGAATTCGAATACTCTGGAAAGGAAACCAAGTGATAATGAACCGTCTTGTAAAAACTCTATCCAACAAAATGAATAGTAGGCACCTCTCCATACGAAGTAAATACGTATTCTTCGAATGCTTTTTGGATGCACGTGGTTATCCCTCGTCACCGTCAGGTCTCCAATGACAATGCTTCCATTAATGACATTGTATCAATACGATATCCCCTTGACTGGTTGGGCTTCAACCGCTTCAATAAAAGCAAACCAGCGTTTATTATGCTTTATCGTTTATGATGAACAAGGTATTTAACAATCTGGCGAATTGTGCAATTTTCTAAGCACTTCAAGCGTTGAGTAATAAATTCAATTTCGCTCTGGCTTAATCGCTCCATAATAACCCTTTGAAAACCAACATAATGTCTCATAAAAGTCCTCTCCCTTGAAGGGAGAGGTTAGAGCCTGTCCTGAGCTTGCCAAAGGATGATGGTGAATTTCCCCCTCCCTCTAGCTCCCTCCCACTAGGGGAGGGAGAACTACGAGGATTTTCGCGGTTAACTATAATCATATTTTGATTTCCTCGCCTGCTGCCATTACTTCTCCCTGGTAATAACGAAGTCTGGCGCAGCATATTTTCCTTTCTCACACACCCCCTAATCCTTATGACCGGTATGTTGTCTCGGTTCGACGAGCCAGTTGTAATATCAAAACCAGTTTCTCATCGTCATATATTTCGTAGACCACCCGGTAATTGCCCGCCCTTATTCGGTAGGCTCTCTCAGAGCCTTCGATTCTTCTAACCCCATGGGGACGGGGTTCATTGGCTAGACCCCTGATAGCGACTCGTAACCGCTCAAAGTCATGCTTCTGTATCCGCCTTTTCAGTCTTTCCAAATTACAGTCGGCCGCTGGTGAGACTTCAAGCCGGTACACTCTTTGTCCCTGCAGCTCGTTCTCGCTGGGTTACTGCCTCTTCCAATTCTGGCTCAACTTCAGACCAAGGCCGTCCACCCTTTCCCTTCCACTCAGCATGGGCAGCTTCAATTGTAGGTAGTAGCTCGGCATCCTCATGGCTATCCAACCACTCACGCACTGCTTCACTAACGATATCACTTGCTGCAATATGTCTCCTTGCTGCCTCCACTTTTAGATATGTATAGAGTTCCTCATCGTGAAATACCACTGTCATTCTTCTAGTCATAGCACCCTCCCTTAACATACATACTTGCATACATACATATAAGCATTCTAACAATGCTAGACAAGGATGGCAAGGTGATGATTGAACGAAACAGCGAATTGCACAGTTTGCCAATCACCTTCAAGCACCGAGTGATAAATTCAATCTCGCTCTGGCTTAAACATCCTTGTTTCTTCTCATACTCAAGAAGTCTAAATTGTATTCCTCAATCAGGCCCGCATCGGCAAAGCTGAAGTAGCGATTGTCGCCTATGATGATATGGTCTAAGACCTTAATTTGCGTAATATTGGCAGCAAAAACTAAATCCCGGGTTATTTGTTTATCATTATCGCTGGGCTCAGGGCTCCCTGCAGGGTGATTGTGAGCGAAAATTAGAGCGGCAGCGTCATATTTGATGGCCTTCTCGATGATTTCTCGGGAATAGACGGCACTGGCGTTTAATGTTCCTTTAAAGAGGTCCTCCACTTTGATAATCTGGTTTTGGCTATCCAGGAACATAACCTTAAAAAATTCCTTTTTTAGGTCTCGCATAGAGTGGTACAGGTAATCAAAGACCTCCTTGGAGGACTTGCAATAGGGTTTATTGAGAATCTGCTCCTCGAGAAACTTTTGGGATACATCCTGTATGAGCTTGATGGCGAAGGCACTGGCAGGACCAATACCGTCAATCTCCTGTAGCTCTTCAGTAGAAGCAGCTAAGACTCCCCGCAAGGTTTTGAACCTTTTTATCGCTTCTTTAGCCTGCGGTTTACAATCCCCACGCGTACCCCCCAAAGTGAGCAGCAGTTCAACAATCTCATAATCATGGGCTCCCGCGAGCCCCGACTTAAGGAATTTCTGTCGTAACCTTCCTCTGTGCCCTTCCTGACTTTTGGCTTCCATCATCTCGTTTGTCCTAAATTATATACTTCAACTATAATTGTGGGAACTGAGGTTAAATTATGCCAAACCACCATATCTGGACCATCGGCTGCCAGATGAATAAGGCAGAATCGCAGTGGATAGCCAGCTACCTGGACTCCGCTGGCTATCAAGCTACGACTTCCTTCCAGGAAGCTGATTTAGTAGTCCTCAATACCTGCGTGGTAAGGCGAAGCGCTGAGGATAAGGTCTTGGGCACCTTGGGTCTTTTGAAAGGATTGAAAAAGAGGCGTCCCAATCTCTCCATTCTGGTCACTGGATGCTTCGTTGATTCCGATATCGAGGGATTGAAAAGGCGCTTTCCACATGTGGACTTTTTCTTCAAACCAGGGACCTATTCCGAACTAACCAGTTGGGCTCAACAACAAGGCATCTCTGCTGCTGAACAAGGATTGCTTCGCGGAGTTTACCCTGCGCGGGATTCTTCGGTCGCGGAGCCTGTCCTGAGCGGTGAGATTCTTCCCCTTCACTTCGTTCAGGGTCAGAATGACAGGGGGCGAAGGGCTCGCAATGACGCTTGCGAGGCTCCTTCCCCATGTGCTTTTGTCCCCATCATCCAGGGTTGCGATAATTTCTGCTCTTACTGTATTGTTCCTTATAGGAGAGGGAGAGAGAGAAGTCGTCCCCTGGAAGAGATAGCCTGCGAAGTCGAAGCATTAGTGAGGCAGGGAGTAAGAGAGGTAACTTTGCTGGGGCAAAATGTTGATTCTTACGGGCATGATTTGCCTGAGCACCCTGACCTGGCTGATTTGCTGACCGAGTTAAATGGCATTGATGGCCTGGCCAGGATTCGCTTCCTCACGAATCATCCCAAAGACATGAGCCTTAAACTTATCAAAACTGTAGCTTCTCTGGGCAAGGTTTGTGAACACCTGGAGCTAGCTGTCCAGGCAGGTGACAGTGATATACTAAAACTTATGAGACGAGGGTATACTATAGAGCAATATAGAGAGCTTGTTCAGGCTATTCGGGGTCATATTCCTCAAATATCGTTAAGCACCGATGTCATTGTGGGCTTTCCTGGAGAAACAGAGGAACAGTTTGAGCACACCTTTTGTCTGCTGGAGGAAACGAGATTCGATGTTGTTCATGCGGCTGCCTATTCTCCTCGACCTGGCACCATCGCCTGGCGGAAATATGAAGATGATATTCCCCCAGAGGTCAAGAAAAGAAGGCTCAATAAAATTGAGGAACTTCAGGCCAGTGTAGCTGGCGAGATAAACTCACAACTTCTAGGCAAGACAGTAGAGATACTGGTAGAGGGTAAGAAGAAAGGAAAATGGTATGGACGCAGCAGAAGTGATAAACTAGTTTTCTTTGAAGACGCTGCCAACTGGCTGGGTCGACTAATTGAAATCAGGATTGAGAAAACAAGTCCCTGGTCACTGCAAGGTAGAGCCAAACACAAAAGTTAAATAAAACAAGGAGGTACATGATGGAACAAGAGACAACAAGTATGATTCCGATGATTATCTTTCTGGTAGTGATTTTTGCTGCGATGTATTTTCTCATGATAAGACCACGACGCAAGCAACAAAAAGAACATGAAGACCTAGCAAAGGGATTGAGAAAGGGAGAAAAGGTAATTACTGCTGGTGGAATCTATGGGCAAATTGAAAGTGTCGTTGAGGATACTGTAGTTCTCAAGCTGGAATCGGGAGCCACAATGAGAATAGCTAAAAGCAGCGTAATGGGCAAGCAAGGTGCCCAGCAAATAGTGGAAAAGAAATCCGGCTCTCTCATGTAATGAATTACCAGTGCAGCAGCAAGCGTGAATGAACAACCTCAAGCAAAGCGAACAGAGGATAGCTAAGCTAAAGAAGGAGCTTAATGCCATTATCGTGGCTCATAACTATCAGCGACCTGAGGTTCAAGATATTGCTGACTTTACCGGGGACTCTCTTGAGCTGGCAAGGAAATGTGTTGGCACCGAGGCGGAGGTGATTGTCTTCTGTGGCGTTCGCTTCATGGCAGAGACAGCGGCTATCATCAATCCCTCTGCTATGGTGCTTCTGTCTCACCCTGATGCTGGCTGCCCTCTGGCGGATATGATTGATGCCGAGAAGCTGAGACAATGGAAGGAGAACTATCCTGAGGCTGCTGTGGTGGCTTATGTCAATACTACTGCGGCAGTTAAGGCCGAGAGCGACTTTTGCTGCACCTCGGCTAATGGAATCGAGGTTGTGAATGCCGTGCCCAATGACGAGGTCCTCTTCATTCCTGACCAAAATCTCGGACACTACATTTCGACAAAGACTGCTAAGAATATGATTCTCTATCCTGGCTTCTGTTATGTTCACGACAGAATCACTGCTGAGCAAGTTAAACTGGCTAAGCAGCGTTATCCTCAAGCCAGAGTATTGGTTCATCCTGAATGTCGTCCCGATGTTATAAACCTGGCTGATGCTGCTCTATCTACCTCACAAATTCTTCGCTATGCTAAGCAGAGTAATGATAAGACTTTCCTCATCGGGACAGAGGAGGGTATATTGCATCCTCTGAGAAAGCAGAGCCCTGAAAAGGAATTCCATACTATAGTTCCTGACTTTGTCTGCGCTGATATGAAGAAAACAACGCTGGAAATGGTTTTGGAAACTATGCAGACCAGGCGTAATGTGGTCACCGTTCCCGAGGAAGTAAGGATAAGAGCCAAGCAGGCTATTGACAGGATGCTTGCGATAACCTGAGAAAAAACGGCATTATAACTTTGATAGCTCGGTCTCACGGTTGCTCAAATGGTTGAGGAAGCCCGGTTGATAATATCTGGCAAAAATGACTTCGCATTGTCATCGCGAGGAGCGGCAGCGACGAAGCAATCCCAGGAACAACTATGAGATTGCTTCGCGGAGCCTGTCCTGGTGAGCCGAAGCTCTAAATGAAGTGAAAAGGAGATTCTTCGGCCGCTTCTCTCCCTCAGAATGACAGGGGAGCGGAGAGTTCGTAATGGCGAAGAGGTCGGTTTGTGGTTTTAACTACAACTTATAAGGTATGCGGATGAATCATTACGACTATATTATAGTAGGCAGTGGAATTGCCGGGCTTTATATCGCCCTGCTTGCCATAGAGCACGGTAGCGTCCTTATTTTAACCAAGGGAAGTATAGATGACTGCAACACTAAGTATGCCCAGGGCGGCATCGCTGCTGCTATGGGAAAAGATGACTCACCTGAACTCCACTTCCAGGATACCATAGCTGCCGGGGATGGCCTATGTGACGCTGAGGCAGTGCGTATTTTGGCCGAGGAGGCTGCTGATTGCATTGATGACTTAATCAAATTTGGAGTTCCCTTCGATACCTTGGACGGTGAAATTACTTTGGCTAGAGAAGCAGCTCACAGCGTCCCCCGCGTTATCCATGCCGGCGGAGATGCTACTGGAGAACATATTGAGGTCACCTTAAGCCGTCAGGTGCGCTCTACCCCTGTTAAAGTTTTAGAATATTGCTTGGCTAACCAGATTCTAGTGGAGAACGGCAAGGTTAAGAGGGTGAGGGCTCTGGATTGCCGTACTGGCTCAGTAGAGGAGTATGGTTGTCAATTTCTCATTTTAGCTACTGGCGGGGCTGGGAGGCTGTTTAAATATACCACTAACTCCTATGTGGTTACCGGCGATGGGATAGCTTTGGCTTTTGAGGCTGGTGCCGAAATAAGCGATATGGAATTTTTCCAGTTTCACCCCACCGCTCTTCGTTTACCTGGAGTAGCTCCTTTTCTCATCTCCGAAGCAGTAAGGGGAGAGGGTGGCATACTTAAAAATGTGGAAGGCTATCGCTTTATGCCAGATTATGCTGCCGAAGCTGAGCTGGCACCCCGGGATGTAGTAGCTCGCAGTATCGCTCATGAAATGAACAGGACTCACAGTGATAGAGTTTTCCTGGATGTCACCCATTTGCCAGCTCGGTTAATAACCACTCGCTTTCCCCATATCTATCGCTTTTGTCGAGAACATGGCTTGGATATCACCAAAGGGCTCATCCCGATAGCTCCAGCAGCCCATTACCTTATGGGAGGGGTGAAAGTAAATGAGTGCGGTGAGACAAATATCTCGGGGCTATTTGCCGCTGGCGAGACTGCTTGGACAGGAGTGCATGGCGCCAACAGGCTAGCATCAAATTCGCTACTGGAATCAGTCGTTTTTGGCAAACGGGTGGTGGAAAGAACTGAGAGCATTGCAAAGCCCACCATTGCGAGCACGCCACTGCAATCTCGAAAATGTCCCGCTGAGGAGGAACTCCAGGCAAAGCAAAGAGTCCGCGAAGAACTGTGCTTCCTTCCCAAGCGCGAGCCCCTGCCCACTGCACCACTGTTTAATTTGCCTAACTTACAGTCCCTTATGTGGGAAAAAGTAGGCATTATTCGCTCTGGTGAGAGCTTGAGCGAGGCAGTGAATATTTTGGCTACCTGGCGCCCCTCGACAGATAAAGGGAGGGGTAGGGAGGGCCTCCCTCAACCTACTGACCGTCCCTCTTACGAACTAAATAACCTTGTATTATGTGCTCGCTTGATGACTGAGGCTGCTTTGCTCCGAGAGGAAAGTCGGGGCGCCCACTTTCGTACTGATTTTCCTCAGCCTTCACCAGCTTGGCAAAAGCACACAATTTTCAGGCGCAAGAATGCTAATCGAACCTCAGATTAAGGAGATTATTGACCGCGCTTTGGCTGAAGACCTTGCCACAGGCGATGTCACTACCGAGGCTTTGATACCGAGTGAGCAGCAAGGAGTTGGTTCTATTGTGGTGAAAGAGAAAGGCATTTTAGCCGGAATCAACATAGCCGAAGAAGTGTTTCACAGAGTTGATCCCGGGTTGACTATGAATATTATTCTTGAAGACGGAGCTAAGGTTGAGCCAGGCGGCATAGTGGCCAAGATAGAAGGCAGAGTCGCCAGCATTCTTAAGGCAGAAAGAGTAGCCCTAAATTTTCTGCAGAGGTTAAGCGGCATTGCTTCAGCCACAAATCGCTACGTGGAAGCTACTAAGGGATTAAGGGTGCGCATTATTGATACCAGGAAGACCACCCCAGGTTTAAGGTCGCTGGAAAAATATGCTGTCAGAGTTGGTGGCGGCGAAAATCACCGTATGAATCTGAGCGACGGCATTCTTATTAAAGATAACCACCTGGCAGCTCTTCGTAATCGTGGATTAAGTATCAAGGAGATTTTAGCCCAAGCTCGGGAAAATGCACCTTCGCCATTGCGACCTGCCCCCTTGTTATCATTGCGAGGAGCGAAGCGACGAAGCAATCTCGAAGTGCAGCAAACTCAAATTGAAGTAGAGGTCAAAACTCCACAGGAAGCTTTGGAGGCTGCTAAGGCCGGGGCAGACATCGTTATGCTTGATAATATGTCTCTGGAAGACATGCGACAGGCAGTAAAATCTATTCATGGTCGTGCCTTAATTGAAGCCTCGGGAGGTATAACCCTGGATAAAGTCCGAGCTATCGCCGAAACGGGCGTTGATTTTATTTCCGTTGGCGCCCTCACCCACTCAGCTAGAGCCCTGGATATCAGTTTGGAGTTAGAGATAAGCGATAAATAAGGTTACGTCTCTCAGTCCTCAAAAGACAAATCCAAAGCCGCTTGCGATAGCTTTCGGGTATAGACCGGGGCTTTGGACAAGTCTAAAAACCTGTCCAATCAATTGAATCAGGTTGAGCATGGCGTGTAGACAAAATCCGGTGAAGGTATACAATAAGTAACTATAAGAACTTGTTGTGAACGAAGGGAAATGTTCCTCGGGAATAGAATAAAGAGGCTGTGGCGTTTGTATTGGTTGGTGAAACCATGATGAGCATGAGATAGCTGAATACGGGATGAGAATATGGATGCAGAGAAATGGTTAAACAAAGGTAACGAGTTTGCCAAGCGTGGCAACTACAAGAAAGCGATAGAGGCCTTTGATAAGGCCATCGCCATAGATCCGCAGTATGCCGCGGCTTGGTATAACAAAGGCAATGCCCTTGGTACGCTTGAGAGATACCAGGAGGCGATAGAGGCCTTTGATAAGGCCATTGACATAGATCCGCAGTATGCTAAGGCCTGGTATAACGAAGGCGTTGCCCTTGATAAGCTTGAGAGATACCAGGAGGCGATAGAGGCCTATGATAAGGCCATCGCCATAGATCCGCAGGATGCCAAGGCCTGGCATAACGAAGGCGTTACCCTTTATAAGCTTGAGAGATACCAGGAGGCGATAGAGGCCTTTGATAAGGCCATCGCCATAGATCCGCAGTATGCCGCGGCTTGGTATAACAAAGGCGTTGCCCTTGGTACGCTTGAGAGATACCAGGAGGCGATAGAGGCCTATGATAAGGCCATCGCCATAGATCCGCAGGATGCCAAGGCCTGGCATAACGAAGGCGTTGCCCTTTATAAGCTTGAGAGATACCAGGAGGCGATAGAGGCCTTTGATAAGGCCATCGCCATAGATCCGCAGTATGCTAAGGCCTGGTATAACAAAGGCAATGCCCTTGGTACGCTTGAGAGATACCAGGAGGCGATAGAGGCCTGCCGCAAGGCGGTTAGCCTAACGCCAAAGGATGCGATAGCCCACAGCAGCCTTGGGAAACTCCTCTTCGAAGTTGGAGACATCGAGGGTGCTTCCAGGGAGGTGCAAAAGGCACTGAAGTTAAGTAAAGACCTCCCTGAGGCACTAAGTCTACAGGGCAAAATTTACATCGAACAGCGAGACTATGAAGCTGCCAGAAAGTCCTTCCAAAAAGCCATCTCTCGGTCCCCGGGTGACCTGAATCTTCTCCTCTGGGATGCATATGCCCATTACCTTGAGACAGAGTTCTCTTTGAGTCCAAAGAGTAGAGCGTACCAAGAGGGGATAATAGCTATCACAAGGACGCTGGAGAGAGTGGATGCTCTGTCCAGCGAGAAGAGCGGCAATATAAAGGTATATACCCTTTATTTTCTGGGCTGCTTCTATCATAAAGCCAAGGATATATTTTCAGCCAAGGAACGGCTTGATAAATGTGTAAAGCTATGTGCAAAGCTGGGCTCGGAAATGAAAAAGCCATCGTCACTAAAGGCATCTGGTCAGGAATTGCTCGACCACATCTGGAGCTATCAAATGAGACCCAGCTTCTGGCGGTGGTGGCTGGACTCTCCCGTGCACTGTGGGTACAGAAGAGCGGGATTTGCCGTTCTGGCAGGTATTCTCTGCACTTTGCTAGTGGTTCATCCATTCCTCCCCGTGTGGTACCCTCTAATAGAGATAAACTGGGCGCTTTACATGCTATCGATCGTCCTTCTCCTTGTCTTGCTTTTCCTGCCTATAATGGAACGCATCAGGACAAGAGAGTTTGAACTGGAACTACGTCCCCCCCCATCCTTTGAGTCAGTGCTATCTCCTGGGGAGATGGAGAAAAAAGTGAAAGAGATAGAGGCAGAGGCAGAGGCAGAGCCTCCACAACCCAAATAAGCATGCCGGGAAGCTAACTCCGATACTTCTCGACCAGCCTGACACCGACTCCGCCTGCCAGCACGTCATAATGATTAAGGAGTCATAGATAATTATTATTAGAATATTAGCGGGCGCTCTTCTCAGCAATAACCAGATATCGTTTTGGGCTATCCTCAAGATAGGTTATTGCCAGGCCAGCCTGCCTCATTAATTCTTTTAGCTGAGATTCACCTGGTAGAAGGTCATCAGCAACCACGCCGCCGACGGATTGGTGAAGTTGGTTAATTGCTTCACGTCCTGCAGTGTGGCAAATGACCAGGCGGCCACTGCTTTTAAGCACTCTGGCTATTTCTTTCAATGCCTTCGCCTTGTTACCGAAATGCGGGAAAACACTGTTACACATAGCTAAATCAGCAAGGTTACCAGACAAGGGAATGGCAGTAATGTCAGCTTGGATGAAATCCACAACGGGCTGGAATCCTTTGGCTCTGGCTTGTTGCAACATTTTCAGGGAGAAATCCAGAGCTATGATTTTGCCTGTGTGGTCCGTGGCTTGTATCAGGAAAGGCAAGAGAATGCCTGTGCCACTGCCAATATCAAGCAAGTGGCTCCCAGGCTTAATATCCAGCTCTTTGACGATGTTGCTAAGGCACTCCAGTCTCTCCTCAGTAACTTCCCTATCCCAATTTGGAGCTAATTGGTCAAAAAAACCTTGAAGTTGCATATTTAACTTACTACCGGTGCTTGTTGCCATCCTTTCACCTTCCTTTTAGGAGAGAATGCCGTTGCCAGACCGAAGATAACAGACGAAGTAATTACAATGGCGGCGCCCGAGGGGAGGTCCAGAAAGTAGGAAGTAGCGAGTCCGGCCCAGCAAGAGATAATGCCAAAAATAACAGCGATGATAAGCATTCGTTTTAAGCTATAGGTAAGTTGATAAGCAGCAGCGGCAGGATTGAGAATCAAGCTATAAATAAGCAAGCCACCGATGCTCTGCAGCGAGGCTGTAATGGTAACACCAGTGGAAAATAACAGGCCATAGAAAATAAGAGTTGCTGGAATGCCCACAGCTAAAGCTACCTGGCGGTGGCAAATCACTGCCTGGATTTCTTTATAGAAGGCAACCACCAATCCAGCTATTATAGCTGTCACTATGGCCAGGAAAATTAAATTTTCTCGGCTGACAGTCAGGATGCTCCCCCAGAATAAGCTTAATGCCTCAGTTCTAGCTCCAGGCATCAAGCCCATGAAAAGAAAAGCCAGTCCCAGCATTAAAGAGAAAACAATGCCTATGGAAGTATCGGGATTTAATTCCCCACGGTCAGCCATGGGCCCAATGATAGCTGCTGAAGCTAGGCTGAAAAGTAAAGCTCCAATCAGAGGGTTAAAGCCCAGCCAGACACCAAGGAGGGCACCAGCGAAGGCAGCGTGAGCGATGCATACGCCAATAAAGGAGAGATGCATGGTAACCACAAAGACGCCTATGACGGAGCAGGTTATACCGCCGCATAATGCAGCCAGCATGGCATTTTGCATGAACTGATACTGGAAAATAGATATATTCATATTTAATAAGCGATTGTGGATTGGCTATGGATTGAAACAGGAGCCCCAAAAAGCTGACTCAATATATCGTCCCGAAGCGTTGATTTCGGGCTACCTTGTTTCCATATTTTTCCTTCTTTCATCAGGACCAGGCGATGGCAGATAGAGGGCAGTTGCCTAAGGTCATGGGTGACAAATAAAGTAGTCATATGGTATTCCCTGTGAATAAGCTGTATAAGGCTTAGGATTTCTCCTTGGGCTTGGAGGTCTATCGAGGCTATAGGTTCATCGAGGAGGAGTATCTCAGGCTGCTGAATTAAAGCTCGGGCAATAGCTGCTCTTTGATATTCGCCTCCGGATAAATGCCCTATGGGGCGATGGGACAAATGAGCCATGCCGACCATACTCAGCGCTCTATCCACAGCTTCCCATTGAGCCCGTGTTGGGCGACGGAGTAGTCCCAGGCGACCATAGCATCCTACCATTACTGTCTCTCTAACACTGATGGGTAACCTGGGATCAATATTTTCCACCTGAGCTACATAACCTATGCGTTTCCTTAAACTAATGCCATTTCTCCCATTTACCGGCGAGCCTAATACCCAGGCTTGTCCGTGAACCAGTTTGCCTAAGCCATTAATCACGGTAAGCAAGGTAGTTTTACCAGCACCATTGGGTCCGATAACGCCGATGAATTCCCCCTTTCTTACATCCAGGGATACGCCCTGTAAAGCCACATCTTCCCTGTAGGAAACTACAGCGTCTTGAATCCTGATGACTGTGTTATCCATATTGTTCTCTCTATCCATGCAAGGCTTGGAGCAGTAAATCAACATTCTTGGCTAGTGCCTTTTCCCAAGTTTCCGTATCCTCAAAGCCACCGGGGAAGTTGGATATAGTTACCTGAATGGCTCCAATATCTTGTGCCATAGCTGCGCTTGTCGCTGTTGCACCGCTCTGGAGATTGTCGATGACTAAAGCTACCCCAGTTTCTTTAGCTTCGACTACCAGCTTTTCCACGTCCGCCACACTTAGATCTTCAGGCCGACCATAGGTAGACACGACATCAAACCCAGCCCACTCTACAAATCCTGCTTGGTACTCCACACAAACCACCTTCACTCCGCTTACATTGGCGTCTTGCAATTTACCTTTTACTTCTTCACCCTTAGCCAAGATGGCTTGTGTTCTCGTTGCAGCTTGCCCTTGGTAGTACGCTGAGTTTTCCGGGTCTATCTCACCCAGGACTTGAGCAATTTTATCTATGGTTTCAGCTTGGACTTGAGGCACCATTGGCTTATCTGGAACATCGATAATTTTGATAACAAGGCCAGGGTTGTCAGCAGCTTCGATAAGCTCGGTTATATTTTTCATATGTTGCTGCCAATTATGAATGATAAAAACCTTGCTATTGGCTAACGTCTCCACATCGCTTGGTTTTACATCATAATGTCCCGGACACATCCCTGGGGGTATGAGATTACGCACCTCCATTTTGCCGTCAGTCAAATCCTGTGCAATGTCGGCTATAAGCGAGCTCCCAGCTACAATATCAGCCGAGGCAGCCGGTGAAGAGGTGCAGGACATAGTCAAAAGCAGGGCTGCCAGCAGGAGTACTGCTATAATGCTCGCTGTAATTTTTCCTCTCATAATTCCCTCCTTATTGTGCTTTATGTATTTACCGTCAGACTATTCTGGGAATGAACCTCCATGGCACTTTTCTCGCGTACTCTTGATACTCTTTTCCAAATTGTTCTTCTAAAAGCTCCTCCTCTTTTATTGCGCTCAAGCAGGTTAAAATGGTGAAGATGACCGCTGGAACGAGCATCCACACAACAGCAAAAGCAAGTGTAAATCCAAAATATATTAGAACCAATCCCAGGTAACCCGGGTGTCTGACCCTGGAATACGGGCCAGAGGTTACCAGCGTCCTGACTTCCATCGAGTGCTGATGTGCCTGAACTCCATGCTTTTTCAACTCTTTATGAGAATATCCCAGGTGAATGACATAGCCAATTACCAGCAAAATAACTCCCAAAATGTTTGGTAACGGATAGAAAGGAAATCTTGGCCAGGAAAAAACGATTCCCGCTATTCCTACGCCAATTAGTATTGGGAATTCAATTGCCATACCCACAGTGAATTTTGCCAGGCAATACTTCTTCAACAAGCTGTCTTTCTTCATTGTTAATTCTTTAACGATACTCCATGCATCTGCAATTAATTGCAAGAGGGAGGCAAATTTTTTTACCCCTTCTCCAGCTGCACTCTAGACTTCAAGAAATCTATCTGACGCACCTTGCCCTGAAAAACCTTCTTTTCCCCAAAGAGGGTCTCTACTTCTACCCTGTCGCCATCAATAATCATATAGGCAATGTCTTCCACAACTGGTTTATCGCTTTCTGCAGCCTCATAAAGCTTAGCCATACACATCTTAATACCCCTCCTTTTTGTTTACTAAAGCTTGTCGCGCTTTTTCCAGCTCGCTACTGACATCAGCCATCCTGGCGGCTGCTTCCAACAATTGCTGTGCTACCTCACCAGGCAAGGAATCAGCCTTATCAGCCCATTCACGGAACTCCTGCTCATGCTCCCGGTTGTGCTCAATCCAATAATCAAGCAAAATACGCGACCTTTCTGGCACCTCGCTCCTAAACGCAATCCTATCAACAATGCTTGTCTGAGCTTGTTTTCCTTTCTTACGGCAGTCACTGCACTCCCCTGAAATAGCTAAATGCCTCAAATCAGCATCAAAATCATAACTGCGAAGCAAAGTGTCTTTTAATGGATATAATACAGATTCGTCTAAATCCGTTATCTTGCCACAGGTGCGGCAGACAAGGTGGTGATGGTGGCTCTTTTCGGCAATATGATAACGAACACGCCCCTCGCCAAAGTCGGTTTCCGTGACCAAATTTAATTCTCTTAGTAGCTCCAGAGTGCGATAGACGGTAGAAATATTGCTATAAGGATAGCGGTTATGTAATTGTTCATAAATTTCCTCGGCGCTGATATGCCCGTCAGCGCTATGAAGGGCTTCGATAACCATCATGCGCTGCGGAGTCAAGCGGTACCCTTTTTCTTGCAATACCTTGTGACAGCTCATTTGAAATTGATTGTAACAGGACGGGAAAATTATTGCAATAGGTTGCTATTGCAATTACTTGATTTTTAGCGGTTCTTGCTCTCCAGCAATAAGGTTACCGGCCCATCATTATGAATCTCCACCAGCATATACTCTTGAAAAAGCCCAGCTTCCACTTTAAGACCGGTGGAACGAACTTGTTCCACGAAAAATTCATATAAGCCCCTAGCCTCATCTGCTGGAGCCGCTTGGGTGAAGCTGGGGCGTCTTCCCTTGCGCGAATCAGCCAAGAGAGTGAACTGGCTTATTACCAGAATTTCCCCTTTTGTTTCCAATGCTGAAAGAGCAAACTTGCTTGCTTCGTCAGAAAAAATACGCAGGTTAGCTACTTTGTTCGCCAGATATCGGACATCGCCTTCTGAGTCGCCTCGGGCGATGCCGAGGAAAACCACCAATCCCTGGCTAATCTTGCCTACTACACTATTATTTACACTCACTGAAGCTTTGGTGACCCGCTGTACCAATACCTTCATGTTGATATTAACAATTGTACTTTCATACCACGACCGGCTTTAATTCACCATAATATTGTAGCACCAATATCAACTTTCTTAACGAAGAATTATTTTTTGGTGCAACCAAGGGGATGAAAGAGGGGCTCAATTTTTGATAAAATTGCAGGATTTACCTTATTTGTTAGTTGCCTTTACTGTGGGACCAAATAAAGGAAAGAATGAAAATCACGCTGAAACCGCTGGGAGATGTAGCTAAAGAAATAATGGCTGAGCTTAAGGAAAGAATTGACGGCATTTTCAATTGCCCCGTAGAAATAAAAGCAGGCTTTAGTAGCCTGGCCCATGCCTATGACCAGGAAAGAAAGCAATACCTCTCCTCAAAGTTAATCGTCTCCTTAAACGCCTTAGGAAGGGAAAGAGATGAGAGAGTTGTGGGTATAACTGAGGTTGATATTTATGCTCCTGGACTTAACTTCGTTTTTGGCGAAGCCGACGTTGTCTCTGGAATAGCAATCATATCCTTATGCCGGTTAAGGCAGGAATATTACGGCTTATCGCCTGAAAAAGACTTGTTTCTAGAGAGAGCCACTAAGGAGATAGTCCATGAATTAGGGCACACCTTTGGTTTGGGACATTGTCCCAATACTAGATGCGTCATGCATTTCTCCAATAGCTTGGCGGATACCGACTTGAAGGGGATGGGTTTCTGCGACAAGTGTTGTCCAAGGTTAGTGTGAGTGATACAATGACTGAGTTTCAGTATTCTGTTGAAGGCCTTAGGTGAAAAGAAGCAAAGGAATTTATAGAGATAATAATTTGGGAGGTGAGCTATGGCTCAAAAGAAACGGAGATTAGGTCGAGGTGTAGCTGCTGTGGGGGCTGGAGTATCAAAATTTGGAGTTTATCCTAATGGGGTAAGAACCACCGATTTGTTTGTAGAAGCCTTCAACGAATTAAAAAACTCGGTAGACAAAGGATTTGACACCAAGGATATCGACGCTCTCTACCTAGGAAATTGTAGCAGCGACCTTTTTGAACATCAGGTTCATGTTGCACCCGCTACTGTTAACCGCATTGGTCTTATCCCCGTGCCAGCTATTAGATTTGAGGATGCCTGTGCTTCTAGTGGAGTTGCCTTCAGAGAAGGCGTTATAGCCATAGCCTCTGGCATTTATGATATCGTTTTGGTAGGTGGCACGGAGAAAATGACTAACTTGGATACTGCACACGTGACTGAAGCTCTTGGCATTGCACTAGACCCGGATGCCGAATTCCCCGCTGGGGAAACATTCCCTGGGATTTACGCCACCATCGCTACAGCTCACATGGCAAAATATGGCACCACCCTTGAAGATTTTATGAGAATCGGAATAAAGAATCATTATAATGGCAGCCTTAATCCAAAAGCGCATTTTGACGCTTCCATACAACAATTTATGAAAAGACGAGTTGCATCGGCAGTTAGAAAGGGGCTGCCTGAGCCCCACTGGGCAAACGAAATGGAATTTTTAAATGACCCGGCACAAAATCCTATTATAGCTTGGCCTATGAGATTGTTTGATTGCTCTACTATTTGTGATGGAGCATCCGCGGTTCTCTTGGTCGCTGAGGATATAGCCAAGAATTTTACCGATAAACCTATACATGTCATTGGCACTGGACTGGCAAGCGATTACTTTGTAGCTGAAAGGGAAGATATAACATCGATAAAAGGGACTAAAGAGGCAGCAAGAGAGGCT
>Ga0315545_1002106_pt1 | contig 18356 bp, 25 predicted proteins | sample SalMarSW160210MG_FD_203096 | JGI IMG/M metagenome (GOLD analysis project Ga0315545, IMG submission 203096) | Salt marsh sediment microbial communities from the Plum Island Ecosystem LTER, Massachusetts, United States - Salt Marsh Sediment SW1602-10 ...
TTGATGCTGAATATCTCTATTTAAAGCATGGCACTCATCCTAACATGGATTTGGGCGATAAAATATATTGTTCAACTGGATCATTAGGAATGGGATTGCCTATCGCAGTCGGAATGGCTTTGTCTGATCGGACAAAGAATGTTTATTGTCTTATCTCTGATGGTGAATGTTTTGAAGGCAGTATCTACGAGGCTGCTAATGTTATGAGAAGATATAGAGTATCAAATCTTAAAGTATATCTCAATTGGAATGGTTTTTCTGCCTATGATATTATCCCTAATTGGATGATTATTAATATAGTGAAAATAATACCAGCACTTATAATCAGATGTACTGATGTTAAAGATTATGGATTAATTGGCCTTTCGGCACATTATACAATATTATGAGACGACAATTTGCAAAGGATCTGTATGAGTTAATGAAGAAAGATAGTAATATCATTCTTATTACTGCTGATTTGGGTTATGGTATGCTTGATCGTATCAGGAATGAATTGCCGGAACAATTCTATAATGTAGGTGCTGCTGAACAGGCAATGGTAGGTATTGCAGTCGGAATGGCATTATCAGGTAAGATACCAATTTGCTATAGTATTACGCCATTTCTTATTTTCAGGCCAATGGAGATAATAAGATTATATCTTAATCATGAAAGCATCCCTGTTATACTTGTTAGTTCTGGTAGGGGAAAGGATTACTCAAATGATGGAATCAGTCATGATGCTACAGATCACGAGATAATGAAACAATTCAAGAATATTAAATTCTTAGTTCCTGAAGATAAGTTTGATTTAACAGAAATTATTTATTCCGGTAAGCCAACCTATTTAAATCTCAGGCGATGAATAGCTTTATAGAAAATACAGATACTGCGATGGATAATAATCCTGTATGGGGAAAATGGATAGCTAATTACAATAAATATTATCTGGAATATGATGGTGACAGATCGCCTAAGATTCCAAAAAACATACACTTTGTCTGGCTGGGTAGTCTCTTTCCTGAAAAGTATAAACGGTTACAAAAAACATGGATAAAGCATCATCCTGAATGGAATATCAAAGTTTGGGATGATAATGATGCTGAGAACTTCGGTATGTTAAATAAAAAAGCATTTGACATTATTGAAAATTATGGTGCAAAGTCCGACATTTTCCGTTATGAAATACTCTATCGTTATGGAGGTATATATGTTGATACTGACTTTGAATGTTTTAAACCTTTCGATGACTTATTATATCTGGACTTTTTTGCAGGAACTGGATGGAATGTCTGGCCCGTTGTATTTAATAGTATCTTGGCATGTGTCCCTGGTAATATATATCTTTTTAACATCATTAATAATATACAGCAAAAACAGATAGATCGTCCGACTTATGGATTTGTCGAGATACTTAATTTTACTGGTTGTGATTTTATCACAGACATATATGTTAAGTACTTAGAGGCAGCAGACGACAAGGCAGTAATCTTCCCAAGTAAATTCTTTTTCCCTATGCCAGCCACTATACGTTTGGATGTGAGGGAAGATAGCGAAGCAAGCAGGGGGATAGTTGATTCATATATAAAACCTAATACTTATTGTGCTCATTTATGGTATTGTAGTTGGCAGAAATAATGGAAAGATTTATAACAGGAAATAAATTCAAGGCATTGGCAGATTATACTTTTGCATCTAAAGTAAAACGTGGCGATGATTACTATCATTTGCCAAATACATACGATCCAGAGAAGATTAAGAATGGCGATATAATTTATACTGATACAGGCTATGCAAAAGAGCTTCTTGAATTGATAAAAAAACTTGATAAGGAAATTATCCTGATAACACATAACGGGGATACAAGTGTTGATATTGCTCCGCCGGATAATATTATCAGATGGTACACACAGAACGTAAATATTATTCATCCCAGAGTAGAATCAATACCAATAGGCATGGAGAATGATCTATGGTTTCCGGAAGTACAGAAGAAAGAAAAAATGCTTAACAGATTGATGAAACCGAAAGAATATCGTGGATTAATGTATATGAGCCATAGCATAGCTACTAATCCTGAAATACGAAGCAAATTATATGATATGTTTGAGGGAAGGCCGTGGGTGACAACAGTCAGAGGATCAAATAGAGCATGTTGGTTTGATCAATATCTTGATAATATTGATAGTCATAAATTTGTGATAAGTCCACAAGGTAATGGATTGGATACTCATCGTACCTGGGAATGTTTATACGTAGAAAGCATTCCTATTGAAAAACGAAATTTGAATAATAGGTTTTATACTGATTTACCCATTTGTTTTGTTGATGATTGGGAGGAAATAACTGAAGATTTTCTAAATGCAGAATATGAGAGAATTACAAATCAGGAGTGGAATATCGAAAAAATAGATTTTCAATACTGGGAAAATATAATTAAAAATAAATAAAAATGTATATCCATTTACCACAACCAAAACAGAAATGCTCTAAATGTGGAGCAATAGATCAAACAGAACTTGTTACGCGAGATACTTGGGGCAAAACTCAAATATTTCGTAGATGTATTAAATGTGGTCATGAAAAATTAATTTCAACTACTACTTATTCTCCAGAAAATACGAAAGGATATGTTTATACTATACCTGAGCCGAAAGATATTGAAGAATTTTAAATATTGATATGAAAATAATAGTTATCGGAGCTGGGATATTTGGTGTAATGATAGCATTGGAACTATCCAAGAGACATAAAGTTACCCTTGTGGATATGAATAATGATATTATGCAAAATGCGTCAAAAGTGAATCATAACAGGTTGCATTTTGGCTTTCATTATCCCCGGAGTGAAGCAACAGCCAGACAATGTCTGGAAAGTTATGAATTGTTTTATGATTATTTCAATAGTGCGATAACATCTAATTTTGAGAATTATTACATGATTGAAAAGAACAGCCATGTTACAAGTAGCTATTATGAGCAGTTTTGCAATGATTTAGGATTGGTGTATAAAAAGGAATATCCTGATATAGATATGAATTTTGATAATATCGAAGCTTCTTATTTAACAAATGAACCTATTTTCGATTATGACCTAGTGAAAACTAAACTAGAAAGAGAAATAAGAAAATCAAGTATTAAGCTAATCCTAAATAAAAGAATTTCCAGCAAGAAGGATTTAGAGGGATATGATGTTGTTATAAATGCTACTTATTTTAATGTCAATAAGATAAATAGAATCTTTGATTTACCACAGACTAAGCTAAGATTGCAGGTAGTTATTATTCCGATTTTTAAATGGTATACATGGAATGGCGATAAAATAGGATTAACAATAATGGATGGTAAGTTTTGCAGCATCATGCCAAAAGGCTTTAATCCTGATACTTTCTTATTATATCATGCTAAAGAATCTATTGTTTTTGAAACAGAAAGCGAGATCATTCCATCTATATGGTATTATGGCAAGACAATTATAAAGAATCGACTATTAGGGGATATTTATGATAGAACTATAGCTAAATATCATATAGGTAAAATATTGAAAGCAACACAAGAATATTATCCTTTTATTGATAAATATCGTATTATAGATTACTGGCAGACTGTCCGGGCTTTACCTATTAATAATGATGATGAAAGGCTGAGTATTTTTAATATATCAGAACAAGGAGGACAGAAAATTATATCTGTATTATCTGGTAAAATATCAACCTGTTTATTAATTGCAAATAATATATCGAAACTGATATGAATAGTATTTTATTTGGCAATGGTTATTGGGGCAATATCGTTAAAGAGAAGATTATAGGATTAACAAACTTAACGATAGTACAAAGGATTACTAAAACAGATATTCCTATCCCCGATAATATGGATATAGCCTTTGTCTGTTGTTCGACATTGAGTCATTATGAAGTAATTAAAAGGTGTCTGGATAAAGGTATTAAATATTTGTTCTGTACAAAACCTTTCACGGGTGATTATGAGAAAGCTAAGGAATTATTTAATATAGCAAAGAATAAAAATATTAATATATTTGTGGATAATCTATTCTTATTCAGAAAAGAGATTATGGAGATTCAAATAAAAGAGATAGACTGTATATCTTTTAATTGGAATAAGTTAAGTGTTAGAGAGAATTTAATTGATAGTTTACTTTATCATGATTTATATCTGTTGTTAAAGTGGAGTCAGTCAGACGAATGGAAGATTAATTACGGTGGTGTATATGATAATTCGTTGCATTTATCATTATTTAATGGTTATCAGAATAGCTTTTTCCGATACGATATAGGCAAAGAGAATAAGAAATGGATTGTTATTAATGATCAAGTTATAGATTTGACATTTCCAAAACATGATCCTCTTAAAGAATGTATTGTGAATATGTTTAAAAATAATATAGACTATAATTTAAGCAGGGAGGTTACGCTAAATACCTTGAAATTAATGAATTCTATTCAAAAGAAATTGGCATTATGTTAAACAATAGTGAAATTAATGAAATTTATAATAAATATATTCTTGTTAATCACACAAAAGAATATATGAATAAATACGTGCCTTTACCATTGCATCTGAACAATAAGATATGGAGATGGGAGGGCAAGGATTTCCCACGAGTGATTTCATTACTTGAGTTTCGGGAATATATGATAGAATACGATAAGACATTTGAGGATGTGCTGTCATTTGACGGATACTCTGATCCGGAGAATGAATATTTAAAGTATGTTACTCGCTATGAAAGTAATTATGAGGAGGTTAATGAGAAATTTGATCTGCATAGCATTAACTTTACCAAAAAAGATTTTGATTTTGTTATGCTTAATCAGATTATAGAACATTTGTATGATCCTATTCTTGCTTTGCAGAATATTTATGACCACATGAAGATCGGGGGAATGCTATATATATCTGCTCCTGCTAATGGCAGGCCTCATTGCACTCCATTTCATTATTATACAGGTATCACTCCTGTTGGGCTAGGTGCAATAATTAAATTAACAGGATTTGATATTTTTAAAATAGGACAATGGGGAAATAAGGAATATTTAAACAAGATGTTTGCTACTAACGGATGGCCTGATTATACATATAGTTCCAATCCTGGTTATAATGACATTGACTGCCCGATAATAACATGGTGTCTAGCAGTAAAAAATAAATAATTATGATAACAGCAATGCTTGATGGAGGAGTTGGTGCTCGTATGTTTCAGATAGCGACTACATACGCCCTTGCACTTGATAACGATGATGAATGTGCTTTTAATTTCAACATGGGATCTATGAGCCAGGATCATCCGTTATTGACTTATCGAAATAATATTTTTAAGAATCTCAAAGACTTACCGGCAGATTGGAGGGCAGAAACTCGTTATACAGAACGCAGATATGATTATGATCCTATTCCTTATCATAAAAATATGATATTACGAGGGTTTTTTACCAGTGAAAGATATTTCAATCATCGAAAAAAAGAGATAATTGAGTTATTTAAAGATCAAGAAACAATAGATACTATAAATCTTGATTTTGAGAATAGTGTATCACTTCATGTCCGCAGGGGTGATTATCTGGTTAATGCCAGTTATGTTTGTTCAGAAGATTATTATAAGAAAGCCTTAAAAGTGATGGATACAAAGACACAGATAAATCGTATTTATATTATATCAGATGATATTCTGTGGTGTAAAAAGACTTTTAAAGATTCACGGATAATATTTATTGAAGATATACCGGATTATATTGATTTCTATATCCAGACATTATGTAGTCATAATATAATTGCTAATTCTAATTTTTCCCGCATGGCCACATTTCTTAATGAGAATGAGAATAAGATTGTTTTTGCTCCTGCTATTTGGTTTGGAGATAATATGGTAAATAAAGTGAAAGATATATTTTTAAATGATTGGAATTTTATATGAAAGCATTAATTACAGGTATTACAGGACAAAGCGGGAGTTATCTTGCTGAGATACTTCTCAATAAGGGATATGAGGTACATGGTATTATGAGAAGAATAAGTCATCCTAATATTGAAAATTTAACAGGAATAATAGATAAGATTACATTGCACCATGCCGATATGACAGATGGGATAAGCCTTAATAAAGTTATCTCTTTTATTCGCCCTGATGAGATTTATAATCTTGCTGGGATGTCACAGGTTAGGGTATCGTATGATATACCAACAAGTACTTTTGATATTAATACATTAGGGTTATTAAGAATAATCGAGTCAGTTAAAAATATTAATCTGGATTGTAAAATATATCAGGCATGTTCTTCTGAGATGTTTGGTAAGGCGCAAGAGATACCACAAACAGAAAATACGCCATTTTATCCACGCAGTCCATATGGGGTATCTAAGGCTGCTGCATATTATATGGCTAAGACATATAGGGAAGGATATAATATGAAAATATATACAGGTATTCTCTTTAATCACGAATCACCACGTAGAGGAGAAGAATTTCTTAGCAGAAAAGTATGTAAAGGCATAGCAGATATTGTAAATAGAAGAAAAGATAAGCTAATTCTTGGTAATTTAGATGCTAAGAGAGATTGGGGATATGCTAAAGATTATATGTATTGGGTATGGAAGTTAATGCAACATCCGAAACCAATAGATATTATTATTGCTACCGGGGAGACACACTCAGTAAAAGAATTTGTCATTGAGGCTTTTACTGTTGCTGGGTTGCCTAAATGGGAGAAATATGTTGAATTTGACCCGGCTCTTTTAAGGCCGGCAGAAGTTAATTTACTTCAGGGAGATGCTTCGAGGGCTAATATTTTAATAGGGTATGAACCAAGAGTACGATTCAAGGAATTAGTTAAAATAATGATGGATGCAGAATTAAATAAATAAAATTATGATAAAAACTTATTCTAAAAAAGGTAAACTTCTTAATATTGTTTATCAAATAGCAGATATTAAAGAAGGCAGAGAAGATATTACAGATGCATGTGAGTATCTGCAATGTGGAATAATGAAAATCAAGGCAGGGAAAATATTTCAGCCTCATAAGCATATTACCAGAAAGGGGGAGGATGATATTCATATACAGGAAGCATTTATTATAATTTCAGGAAAAGCAACAATCATAATATATGATGACGATAGTATAATAGATAGAATAAAATTATATGCTGGAGATTTAACTATATTATTATCTGGTGGTCATTCTTTATATATTGAAAAAGATACTATTCTTTATGAAATTAAAACAGGTCCATATTTAGGGCAAGAAAATGATAAAATATTTATATCATGAAAGTTAAATTTTATTATCCGTATCCATTAAATATAGATATTGATACTAATAAAGAAGCAGAGGTGTATATTGATTGTGTACCTCCTAAATCAGTATCGCCAGGTTCAATAAAAATAGTTATTATAGAGGAACCATTAAAAGGGTCTTATTACAATTTGATGAGATTAAGAACTGATCTATATACTCATTTACTGACGTTTCATGATGAAATATTACAAGAGAATCCAAAGGCACGGTTATTTCATTGTACCAATACATGGGTGAAGAGATATGTTCCAGAACGTAAACTCTTTAATGTATCGTTTATTGTTGGAGGGAAAAAGAATCCCGTGATGGAAGGTTATGAATTGCGGCATGAAGTATGGAGGAATCAGAATCGAATAACTATTCCGAAAATGTTTTATCTCAGTGGTAATGCTGTTTATAAGCATCATTTCGTTCCATGGTCAGAAGCTGACTATAATAACAGTCTTGTCCTGGGAGTTTCAAAGGAACCATTATTCGAATCAATGTTCCATATAGCAATAGAGAACTGCTCGATTAAGAATTATTTCACGGAAAAGATAATTGATTGTTTTCAAACACAAACAGTGCCAATTTATTACGGATGTAAGAATATAGGTGAGTTTTTTAATGAATATGGAATTATTCAGTGTCATAACTTAGATGATATAATAAGAGCTTGTAATCAACTTACTCCTGATACATATGAAAGAATGTTGCCCGTGCTTGAAGATAACTATAATAGCTCAATGTTATGGATTGATCATGATGAACAAATAAAAAATGCTGTATCTTTGATACTTAAAGAGGAAGGATATGTCTGATATATCATTAGAATATCGCAATAAGTTTTTAAGACACCAACTTGCTTATGATCGTAAGTTCCGGCCAATCTTTAATAAGATTGCTGATGACTTTGCTCGTTTAGCGAATGATCCTAATGCAAAGTTTACCAGATCATTTCAATTCAATGATGTAATAAACAAAAAGATTGATATACTAATTGAGAATTTCCAAAAAGATGCTTTGGATTTAACAGAATTAGAGATTGAGAAAGTATGGAGATTATCAAATGATAAAACTGATTTGATAGTTAAAGATTATTTAAAAACTATCACAAAGATTAAAACAGCACAGAAAGCAGCATATTTTGTACCTAACATTTCAGCACTTAAGGCATTTATCTCTGGTAAACATGGTATAGAAACGCTTTCTGATTCAATATGGGAATATGCCACACAATTAAGAGGTGAGTTAAAAATACATCTTGGTTTGGGGCTAATGAATGGGGATAGTGCAAGTGTTATTTCAAGACGGATACGGCAATATCTCAAAGATCCTGAAGCATTATTTCGCAGAGTCAGAGATAGTAAGGGACGATTAGTTGCTTCAAAAGCAATGATAGCAAACGCACCGGGACAAGGTAAGTATAATAGTGCTTATAAGAATGCCATGCGTGTAGCTCGCACGAATACAAATCAGGTGTATCTTCTGGCAGATCATGAAAGATGGTTAAAACTGCCTATGGTTATTGGAAAAAAGATTTCATTATCGGCACAACATAAGATTTATGATATTTGTGATGAGGTTCAGGGAATTTATCCGAAAGATTTTTTTTGGGTAGGCTGGCATCCGAAATGCTTATGTACTCAAGTTCCTGTTTTAATGCCTAAAAATGACTTTAACGAATATCTGAAAGGGGATATGCCTTTAAAAACAAAACAGATAACAACATACGCTGATAATTTTCAAAGGTATGTTAAGAAAAACTATGAAAAATACGCAAACTATAAACAACTTCCATTTTGGATTGCAGATAATATGAAAATAATTAATAATATAATAAAATGATTTATTCGATTAATGAATATGCAGAAAAATTCTTTTTTAAAGGAAAGAAAGTCAGTGCAATGACAATAAAAAGACGTTGCGAAAAAGGGCAACTCCCATCAGGACATCATGCAAAGAAACTACCGGGAAAAACCGGCGATTGGGTAATTCAAGTCGACGAAATCCCTAAAGTAGTTGTTACAAAGACTGATCCACCAAAACCCGATTTAAAGACTATAAATCGTAAATATTTTAATTTCAGATAAATATAAACCCCCTCTTATTTATAATTTATTTTTATATCCGGTTTAATGCATTGCACCATCTGGATTTTTGCGGTGTGATTTGCAGTATTTTTTATTATATTAATCCCTTCGATTGCTTTCCATTTCTCAATAGAAACTGGTTCATATACAAAAATGAAATTAATTTCCTGATCGAGAATTTCACCTGAAGTAGTACTGATTAATAAATTCACAGAATAGCAATTTACCGGATGAACTTCATTTTTATCAGGGATAGTATCTGTTTTTTCACAGGATAAAAACGCAATCAAGAATAAAAGGGCAAATAATTTTTTCATAATATTATGTTTAAGCTTAAACAAAAGTAAGTATTTTCATTTAATTATCAATCATATAAGATGTAAATTTGCAGATTAATGTATATTTTATATGAAAGACAAGATTTTAGCATTCCTGAAAACCAAGCTGGCAGGTTTTGCAGGCGGGGTCGAGGAAGGGTTTCTGTTGGAATATGCTGATTATTTTAGCAAATCTATAACAGAAGAAAAACAAATCGATACAACGATCACAGACGGGGTAATCGATAATATCAAGGTGGCTTACGGCTTTTATAATAAAGAAGTAAGTAAAAAAACGGCAGCAGCACAACAGACTGCTTTAAAGAATTTTCAGGAGAAGCACGGACTTAATGAGGATGGCACACCAATAAAAAAACCTGTTGGCAGGCCGTCAAAAACGAAGGACGATGATTCTGATCCGGATGAGCCAGCGTGGTTCACTGCTTTTAAAAAAGAGCAGGCTGATTCAGTAGCTGCACTCAAATCGAAGATCGAAAAACAGGAGCAGGAAAAGACTTTAGCTGTCTTATCTGAAAAGGTCAAGGCACATGAAAAGTTAAAAGACATTCCGGCATGGTATCTTAAAAAATGTAATCTGGTTCCTGAGTCAGAGGACAAAATCGAACAACTTGCTATTAGTATTGAAACTGATTGGAATGAAGCCAAACAATTTGAAGCAGAGCGAGGGGTTATTATTTCAGTACCGCCAGAGGGAGGCGGACCAGCAGGTGATAAAGTGACAATAGAAGATTACCTGAAGGATAAGTTCCCTGAAGAATAATTTTAAAAAATAATAATTATGTATATAAGTTCTAGTACAGATGCAGAAAGGACATTGGCTGTTGAAAAGATCCTTGAAGATATTCCCGGTGGAGGCGTGGTTGAGAAAGATGATATTCCAACATCATCCAGCGGGATCAAGGAGGGTACACTCTTAGGAGTGGATGATAATGGTATTTATCATATCGTAAAGACTGCTATGGTAGCACATGCAGCTGCGACAGATGCCGATGCTCTTGTGGTTTATAATAACCACGAATTTATAGTAGGTGATTATATAGCAACATCTTCTTCCGGTGTATCGTCAGGGATTGCAATTACTGCTATTGCTGCTTCCGGAGCAGGATTAGATATTATCACATGTACATGGGATGCCGCTGATATTGCTGCAAGCGGGATATTAGTCCAGGCAAGCGGGCTTGGTCATTCAAATTTTAAGTATGATCCAATAGGTATAGCAACAAACTCTGTTAAGAAAGATAAGGAAAATACTGGTTGCGGCATTATGGTTCGTGGCCGTGTACGTCAGAATTGTATGCCTTATCATATTGATGATAAGCTCAAGGAGAAACTCCCTTTAATTCGCTTTGTTTAACTTTTAAAAAATAGAAATAATGGAAAGATCAATATTAAGCGAAAGCTTCAACAAAGTGAATATGGAAGCCTATATTAATGCTAGGCGTGAACAATTCCTAAAGAGACTCTTCTGGCAAAAATTCTTCCCTCTGAAATATACCACTCAATTAACATGGGAATCCCTTACAGGATCGGGTGGTAATCCTGTCATGGCAGATGTCATTGAATACAATGCATCGGCTCCTTTAAAAACTCGTAGGGTTGTTACCAAAACAACTGGTGATATTCCTAAGATAGCTATTAAAAGGCAGATGGATGAAAAGGACTATAATGAGTATAATACTCTAAAAGCTCTGGCTCGTGGCGAAGAAAGCCGCAATGCACTTCTCGATCTTGTTTTTGATGACATTGACTTCTGTTACACAGGAGTTATGACACGCACAGAGTATCTTGCTATGCAGGCACTTAGTTATGGTATTATCGCACTTACCACATCAAATAATAACGGTATCATAACCGAAGCTAATGTCGATTTCGGCATTCCTGATGCAAATAAGGGAGCTGTTGTACTGCAATGGTCACAGGCTTCCGGTGCTACACCGTTGGATGATATTAGAACAGTGATTGACAATCAAGCTGCATCCGGTTATTCTTATGAATATATGGTGATGGATAGAACAGCATTAGGTGAGCTACAGGCAAACACTCAGGTAAAAGAGGAATTCGCTGTACTTCGTAATACTGATTTCTCAAGCTCTAAACCTACATTGGAAGAGTTGAACAGAGAGCTTTCAGCAAGGCTTTTACCAAAGATTGTTGTTGTAGATTCGATGGCACGGTTTGAAAATAGCGAACATGCTTTAAGTAATGTAGTCTGTTGGAAAACTGGTTATGTAACCTTTATTCCTCAACTACAAGTTGGTAATATACTTCATGGTCCGATAGCTGAAGAGACCAGCCCTTCGGTGAGCAAGAAAGCGATACAGGTGAAACGAGATCATATACTGTTAAGTAAATGGTCAGAGCTGGAGCCATTCGGAGAGTTTACAAAAGGACAGGCAAATGCCTTTCCTCGACTTACCGATGTGGATAGTTTGTTTATCCTGAAAGTGGATGATACTACGTATGGCTAGTCATATATAAAGGGGCGGGATGTCCTGCTCCTTTTTAATAAAACAATATGACAAATATCGAAGCGATAAAAGCTAAGCTGACTTATCCGCTTGCGGAAAATGCGTTTATTGTAGCATTGGAGGACAGAGGGATAGCCTCAGATGGCATATATGTAAGTGGTGAATCATTTGATCTGGCTTATGCCGATACGATCATTATGCTCGTAACAACTCCAAGCATCAAAGAAGGTGGTTTTTCTATTAACTTAGTAGATAAAGAAACTCTTTTAAGACTGGCAGATAAGATTTACAAAAAATATGATGTAGTGAGTCCTATAAGTTCTTTGAAAAAGAAAGCAACATTTGTACAACGATTCTAATGAAACAATATCCTGATAGTATTGTCATAACATATGCTGCTTCCGGTTCACAAAATGCAAGTGGTGTATGGACGGCAGGAGCATCGGGTATTTATACATTCGATTGTCGGGCAGAGATGAATGGTACAGGGAAGCAAATAGCAGGTAATGATGGTGCTTTGATTGATTATTCATTTCAGGTGTTTATGCCTGTTACGACAGTCATTATTCCATCTGGATCTGATTTTGTGCTTATTGCATTATCAAATGGCACTATCCGGGGTAAGGTAAAACGAGCTTATAATGGTCAATTAAATTCACGGTTATGGCTTTAAAAAGTAATTTCAATCAGGGTCGATTTATGAAAGATGTCCAAAAACAGACCGATATGATTTACGAAAAAGTACTTAATTCATTTACAATGGCTGGGGAACAGTTTGTAGCTGATGCCAGAGAGCAAGGACAGAGTCATGAAATGGGACAATATAAGGACGTGACAACTAATCTCCGTAATTCGATTGATTATTATATTTTTCATAACGGTGAATTAGTGTCAGGTGGCAAGACAGCCCAGAATCAAACAGAGTTAAAGGCTATTATTCAGGATATCATTAAACCAAAGGGATTTCAATTGATAGGTATTGCAGGGCAAAATTACGCTTCGCATGTTGAGTCGAAAGGATACAATGTTATTTCTTATCAGGCAGATGTTTGTATAATTAATTTAGCAGGGTATCTCGAAAAGCTTGAGGTTTTTGAAAAGGGTAGTGCAGCACGAATGGAAGAAACATTTATACCATGAGCGATTATAAGACAACGGATTATATAATAGACATTGTTTATTCATTGCTTGGATCGGTTACTGTACCAAAGTATCGAAAAACAAAGCCGACAAAATCAACAGCGGAGGAATATGTTGTTATTAACTCGCTTCCTATAAATGCTAATGTGATGCAAAAATGTTATGTCAATGTGAATTATCATGTTAAGGATATAGAAGGAGGTCCAAATGTCGGATTTATTCCTGATGATACAAAGTTAAATGCAGGATCGGCGTTAATTTTGGCAGCATTGGAAAAAGTTACTGAAACGAGTCATTTGATTGATTTTGAAGGACAGGAAACGATACGAGAAGCTCAACTTAATGAGCATTATTCAAATTTAAGATTTAGTTTTAAAAACATTAATAATTAATATTATGGCAGTTTATTTGTATGGAATATCAACCGTAAAATACGGAACGTCAGCAACAGGAATAGGTAATTTTCCTTCAGGGGTATTACTTACCACTGCGCCAGATACTGTAAAAGGATCTGTGATTATTGAAGAGACAGAAGGGAGAACGATTCCTTTTTATGTCGATCAGAAATTCTCGCCGGTTAGAAGTGTAAAAACAGATGAGGGAACGCTAACAGCGACTTTTCAGTTTTACGACATGACCTTTTCAACTCTAGCTGAATTTAAGGGTGGCACTGGTAATGTGTCCGGTTATACGCATCCAACTGGTTATACTGAAGTTGATAAGGCATTGGAATTGACTCTCGATTCAGGGCAGAAACTATTGCTGTATAATGCTTCATGTATCACTCGTATTATTGGCGGTGGTGGACGGGACAGTATGTTTGCTTTGGAGGTTAAGGCAACACCTCAGCTGACGACAGATGGTTCAGTGGACTGGAAGATTTATCAGTACGGGCCATTAGGATAATTAAGAGCCTTTAGGCTTTTCAATATGGAGAAGAAAGTATCAAATATCCTTTTGGGTATTGCTGATTCTGAGGATCGTTTTACTTTAAAGTATGGTTGGTTTAAATTTCGATTAAAGATCAAGCCGATAACAGCCAGACAGTTGATTGCTATCAGTAGCGAAGTAGTGCAGATCAAAGAAATTGATCAGGAACAAGAGATGTTTCCGGCACTGATGGCTAATAGTTTTGATTTAATTCATATTTCGAATATTATTGCAATCGCCACAGGAACAAGGTGGAGGAGAATTGTTGCACATGCTATATTAAAACTAGATTTAAAAGACATAAATACACTTTTTAATATAGTATATAAGCAGACAGATCCTGCTCCTTTTTTTTTGACTTGTTTACAGATAGGGAAGTTGAATATCCTGAAGAAAAAGGGAAAATAATAGGGGGCGAGTCTGTATTTGGTCGGTTGGCTTTGATGCGTGTTAAACTTGGATTAACAGAAAAGGAATTAATGGAAAGTTCATGGATTTCATTACAGCTTCAGATGTATGATTATCCTTATTACGAATATTCTTCAAAAAAAGTTATAACAGGTAAAAAAGCAGAAGATTATCTTAATAAATATATAAAGTAATGGCTAGTATAACCTTTGATGCAACATTAAATACCGATAAGCTGGAATATTCTATGAAACAGTCGAATAAAACAATAAAAGACTGGTCAAAAGGTGTGGAGGAAGCTGGGACTAAGGCTGATAGGTCTTTCAGTAAAATGGGGGTATCTTTAAAAGAAACGATTAAGCATCAAAAAGAATATATCAAAGGTCTTACTGTAGAGATTAAGGAAATGCAGAAAGTCTATGATAGAATTGAAGCTGGAAGGGCAAAAGGAGGTAAGGGTGGAATGGGGGAACAATTAAGTCAGGCAAAAAGAAGATTAAGTGAGGCTACCAGAGAATTAACTAATATGGAAAAAGAATATGGAAATACAGGAGTCGAAGCCAATGAAAAAATAGAAAAAAGTTCAAGTAAATTAAAAGCTGCTTACGTAGGTTTGATTGCTGCTATTGGTAGTGCCATGGTAGCATTTCGTACTCTTAAACGAGAAGTGATGGAGTCTGAAAAAGGATTAAATAATTATAATATTACTTTAGCTGCCAGCAAACAATTAATATATGATATTGTACATAGGACTCCTATAAAAGAATGGATAGGCAATATGAAAGAAGTTGCCAAAATTCAGGGTTATCTTAATGATCTTCGCAAAATAGAACGTGAATCACTTGAAGAAGCTGAGATATATCAAATATCATATAATAAATTTTTATATGAAGCAAAGGATCAAACCAAATCAGTAACAGAAAGAATAAAAAATTATGATTATGCTTTAACGGCGCTTAATAAAAGTATTGATATAGAAAATGAGAATACAGCTACCCGACTTGCTTTAGTGAAAGAATGGTTAAAAACTGCTAAAGAAAAAGAACCATTACTCGAAGAAGAATCTAAATTAACACTTGAATTACTTCATATTGAAAATAAAAGATGGTCTTCACAAAAGGAAATATCATCTATGAGATCTGGATTAGTAAAAACAGCAATTGAAGAAGAATTAAAAATAAGAAATGAACTTGAACTTAGTAAACTTAAAGGTATTGATAAGGAACTTCTTGCCTTAAAACAGAAATATAATCAGGATCTCAAAGCTCATAAGGATAATGAATCAATTAAAGCTGCATTAACTGAGAAATATGCTTTGGACAGATATGAAATAGAAATGAAATATCTGGATAAGATCAAGAAGGAAAATACTAAAATGGCTGAAGCTCTTGAAAAACTTGATCCTGGGACTGGTTATGCAATACTTGGCCGGGCATTAACTAAAAAACCAAGTCCTTTAAAACCAACGATTCAGACAAGAGAAGATATTGATAAACAAATTATAAAAAATTTAAAAATACGATTAGATTTTGAAAAGAAACTTGTTTATGAAGCAACTAATTTTGTTTATCAAATGGGAGAATCGCTTGGTCTCAGTGATGAATATTTAAGTATTTTAAATGATACATTAGGTACAGTAGAAAAGATTGCGGAAGGTATTATTCAACTTAAATTAGGGATTGAAGGTGCTGCCGAAGTAATTAAATTAGGAACAATTCAATTTGCGCTTAGTGTTTTATCAAGAATTATCGGCACATTTGCACAAATGCGAGATGTTATGAGTGAGCCTAAATGGAAAAAACAGATAGAAGCATGGGACGCACTTATAGAAAGACAGAAAAGAGTAATCGAACTTTCTGAGCGCACGGGAGGAGCAGAAGCAGCATTAATAGAAGCAAAACGGATAGCACAAGAAAAATATGATGCTGCTATTGATGCTGTTATTGCTGCCAGTGAACGGAGGGGTACTGTAACTCAAGAATTATTAGATGTAAGAAATCAGGCAAGGGAAGAACTAGAAAATGCTACACAAGCATTAAATGATTTCTTGACAGGTGGTATTACTCAGATAGATATTGCCGGTATTATTGCACAAGGTTTTGAAGATGGCAAAAAATCAGCGAAGGATTTTGCTGATGATTTTGATGATTTGATGCGAAATGCAATAAATACATCTCTTGAGGAATTATCTAAGCCATCTATAACAGCTTGGTATAAAAAATTTGCGGCCGATATGGCCAGTGCTGGTGGATTGGATGCAGGAGAAATAGTAGCATTAAAAAAACAATGGGATGATATAATTGCTGCTGAAGAAGAAAGGCGGAAGCAGATATATGCTATTGCGGGGATAACTGAAACGGCAATAACGCATCCCGGACTTACAGGACAAATACGTAGAGATATAACTGAAGAAACTGGTACGGAATTAGCTGGACTTTTCCGCAGATTTGCAGACGAACAGCGTGTAGTAAAAGATTATAGCATACAGGGTGTTTCACACTTAGTGGGTATTGAAGCAAATACTTATAATACAGTAGAAGAATTGAAAAATGCAGTGGTAGAATTACAGGCAATAAACATTAATACTAAACAGGTCCCGGTTGGAGGATTAGGATAATGGCATATACTTTAAATAGTATGGATTTATATGATACTTACGAGATACGAGGCAGTCATGCTCTCGGATCAAATATAAGCGTACAAGGTTGTTTTGATATGCCGCAAAGGATAGGTACTACTCATAAGGACTGGGGTGATTCTGATGGTGTAGAACCGTGGGTAGGTGCTAATGAGATAATATTCGCTGGTCGTGATATTGTTTTTTCAGGCTTTATGCAAGGTACCGTTTCTGAAATAAATACTAATCTGGAGACATTTTATACTGCCGTTGATGCAGCTACCGGGATAAGCGTATTTGCAACTCCATATCATTCAGCTTCCGGATATGTCAAATCGGTGATCCCTCAACATGTACCTGGGGGATGTACGGTTAAGATGACATTTCGTGAACCAGCAGTGACACTAACAGGCTCATTACCAGCAACGGGAATAGGTGCTTATACTATTGATTCAATTCCTTTTTCATCATTCGGGCTGTACTTGTCGAAAGCAGATAAATTGCATGATTTACCGGAAGGTAAAGAGCAATTCGTTACAAAATATGGACAAGAGGGTTATCAAATAGTAAAACGAAAGAATAAAACACTGGAGATGAATGGTTTTGTTGCAGGTTCATCACTATCTGATTTTATTACTAAAATACAAGCTCTTTATAAGGTTTTCTCATCTTCTGGCACACGATCAATCGTATTAGACACTATAACGACAGTCGTTTGTTTTGCTACTGAAGGATTTAAAATTGATAATATTTACTATACTAATACAGGTGTTATTGCAAGATTTCATATTAACTTAATGGTTAAGTCAATAGCATATTATGAAGCTCCATCTGCTGAATATCCTGCCGTTCTTGATGACGGTCATCACTGGTGGCATGATCCTACTGATTTGGATACTATCACTAAAGATGGCAGCGATTTCGTTTCTGCATGGAACTCAAAACTGATTGAGGGAAGGAATCTTTTGCAAGCGACTGGGAGTTATCAACCATTATGGAAAACTCCTGGAACTATTCTTTTTGATGGTATCGATAATTTTCTTAAAACTGCTGGATTTACCTGGAATCAACCCTGTCGTATTTATAT
>Ga0315545_1002107_pt1 | contig 18352 bp, 14 predicted proteins | sample SalMarSW160210MG_FD_203096 | JGI IMG/M metagenome (GOLD analysis project Ga0315545, IMG submission 203096) | Salt marsh sediment microbial communities from the Plum Island Ecosystem LTER, Massachusetts, United States - Salt Marsh Sediment SW1602-10 ...
GACTCGCGTTTCTTGCGGCGTGGGGGACAAGAGCATCTTGAGCCAGTTTGAACTGTGTTTCGGATGCCCCGCGGGGCGTCCAGATGGCCCTTTCGCCATTTATCTCAACTGTTGAGAAACATTACCCGATTTCGAACAGTAGGGCAAAAACGCACCTGTGTGGGATGCCCTCACCTGCGCGATTTGCTCCGGCGCGCCCTGGGCCACGAGCCGACCGCCGGCCTCACCACCCTCCGGTCCCAGGTCGACGACCCAATCGGCGGTCTTGATCACGTCCAGGTTGTGCTCAATCACGACGACCGTGTTGCCAGCGTCGACCAGCTTTTGCAGGACAACCAGCAACCGCGCGACGTCGGCGACGTGCAACCCCGTGGTTGGCTCGTCGAGCAGGTAGAGGGTATGGCCCTTGGCGCGGCGGGCGCGGGTCAGCTCCTTGGCCAGCTTGACCCGCTGCGCTTCCCCGCCGGAGAGAGTCGTCGCCGGCTGGCCCAGCTTCAGGTAGCCCAGCCCTACGTCCACCATCAGCGACAACCTGTCCTTGGCGGCGGGCACGTCCTCGAACAGCGGGAGTGCTTCCTCGATGGTCAAGTCGAGCGCGTCGGCGATGGAATGGCCGCGATACGTGATCTCCAACACCTCGCGCTTGAAGCGCTTGCCGTGGCAGGCCGGGCAGCGTACTTCGACGTCGGGCAAAAAGTGCATTTCTACGGTCAACACACCGGCTCCCTTGCACCGCTCGCAGCGGCCGCCTGGCACGTTGAAGGAAAAGTGCCGGGCTGTGAGTTTGTGTTGGCGCGCCGCGTCTGTCGCGGCAAACGCCTTGCGGATGGGGGTGAAGGTATCGGTGTAGGTGGCGGCGTTGGAGCGCGGCGTGCGCCCGATGGCGGCCTGATCGATCGTCACGACCTTGTCCAGGTGTTCCCAGCCAGTGATCGCGTCATGCTCGCCCGGCAGGTCGCCTGCGCCGTAGAAGCACCGCCGGGCGGCGCGATCCAGGATGTCGAACAGCAGCGAGGACTTGCCCGAACCCGAAACGCCCGTCACGGCGATGAACAATCCCAGCGGCAGTTGGACGGTGACGTCTTGCAGGTTGTGTTCGCGCGCCCCGTGGATGGTCAGATACTTGCTGTTCTTGGATCGGCGTTGGGTGGGGATGGGGACAAGCGCGCGGCCCGAAAGGTAGCTGCCGGTCACTGAACCTGGGCTGGCAGCGATGGCCTCAGGCGGGCCGGCGGCGACGACCTCGCCTCCGCTTTCCCCTGCGCCCGGCCCCATGTCCACGACATAGTCGGCAGCGCGCACCATCTCCAAGTCGTGTTCGACGACGAGCACCGTGTTGCCCAGGTCGCGCAGTCGGCGCAGCACCGTGATGAGCCGCCCTGTATCGCGTGGGTGCAGTCCGATGGTCGGCTCGTCGAGGACGTATAGCACGCCGGTCAGCCCGGACCCCAGGAGCGCCGCCAGCCGCAGCCGCTGTGCCTCCCCGGCCGAAAGCGTCGGCGAGGCGCGACCCAGCGCAAGATAGCCCACGCCCACGTCGACCAGACGTTGGGTGCGCTCCTGCAAATCGGCCAGGATCGGGCCGGCGATGTCGGCGTCCTCGGACGGGAGGTCTTGGGCGAGGCGGTCGAACCAGGCGGTCAGATCGGTGAGCGCCAGCCGCGAGAGGTCCACGATCGTCCGGCCCGCCACTGTCACCTGACGGCTCTCGGGCCGCAGCCGGTCGCCCAGGCAATCGGGGCAGGTTCGGGTGATGAGCAGCCGTTCTATGTCGTCGCGCGAGTCGGGGTTGCGGGCGTGGTCTTCGTGGCGACGCAGGAGGCCGGTGACGATACCTTCAAAGCTGCCCTGCCCGACCGTCCGCGGCGGCTTGGCGTCCGGGTAGTGGCGCCGGAACTGTGGGCCGTAGACGCCGTGCAGCAGCAGATCGCGCTGGACCGAGCCGAGCGCCTTGATCGGTACGGTGGGGTCAAAGACGAATCCATAATGCTGCCCTGCGTTCTGCATGACCCAGGCATAGTGCTCTCTTTGCCACTCGTTCCACACCAGCACGCCGCCGTCCGGGATACTTTGCTCCGGGTCGATCAGTTGGCCCAAATTCGCCTCACGGATCGTCCCCAGGCCGGTGCACGTGGGGCAGGCGCCGGCGGGCTTGTTGAAGGAAAAGTGGGCCATCCCCAACTCTGGCACCGGCGCGCCGCAACTGGGACAGGGGTAGGTCTCGCTAAAATCGAGCGCGTTATCCTCACTCCCGTCCCCATTCGCCTCGTCATCCCACGCATCGGAGTCGTAAGAAGGCGGGATGTCGGCGCCACAGGCAGGACAGGGGCGGTGCCCGATGCGGGCGTAAAGCACGCGCAGGTAGGTATAGACCTCCGTCGCCGTGCCGACGGTCGAACGCGGGCTGCGGTTGGTCAAGTGCCGGTCGACGCTGATGGAGGGAGACAGTCCCTCGATGCCGTCGATCGGCGGCTTGCTCAAGTAGGTGACCAAGCCCATCGATTCCATGTATTGCCGCTGGCCTTCTTTGTGCAGCGTGTCGAACGCCAGCGTCGATTTGCCGGAGCCCGACAGACCGGTCAGGACGACCAGCTCGTTCTTGGGGATGCTCAGGCTGACGTTCTTCAGATTGTGCAGCCGCGCGCCCTTGATCGTGATAGCGTCTTGCATCTAGTCCTCCAAAGGTGGGTTTATACTTTTATTATACAACCTTGGTGTTTGAGTGGAGGGGTGTCTGTTCAAAATTTGGGAACGTGTTCTGTATTCCCCACTGGGGCTGCAAAAAGACATACTTTTGGTGCAACTCGCCCCACTTCGATGCTATGTATGGCGCTATTTAGGGCTGACGCCCCACCAACAACCTATTTCCCCATTTATTGAACAGTCACGTGGAGGGTTGGTACTTGACAGGATTAACAAGATTTTCAGGATTTTTCCATCTTGCCAATCCTGTCGAGAGAAGCTGGCCTCAACTTGACACGGCGCGTCAGGACGACGCGCTGCCATATCGCCGCAGGCCGAGCCGAAACAACGCCGAGGCAGCAACGAAGAATGCCACAGCCAGCGCCACGCTGCCAATCAGCATCCCGGTCGAGAGCTCACCTGTCAGCGCCTGTGCCGGGACGGTTGTCATCACGCCAACGGGGATGATCCACGTTAGCACCAGCCGCAGCCAGCCCGGATACAGTCCCAGCGGGTAGCGCGCCATTTGGAAGAGAGCGTCGAACACCCAGGTAAAGAGAAAGCCAGGGCTCCACAGAACCAGGGCGCTAAAGGCCAGCAGCACCGCGTACAGGATCGTCACCCCGGCGACCATCGTGGCCAGGAAGGCGAGCAGGTGCAGGAGCGTCAGCGATTGGTGCAACTGGGATACGCCCACGCCCAGCACACCCAATCCCAGGGCCAGGTCGACCAGCGCCAGCGGGTGCCAGTACCGAAAGCTGGCCAAGAATTGGGGATCAACCGGGCGCAGCAGGGTGAAATCGAACCGTCCGGTCCACATCTCGCCGTCCATTCCCGCGAGGGCGTCCAGGCTTGGGCCGATGAAGAGGTTGCGCAGCGCGCCCACCGTCAAGTAGACGCCCAGCAGTACCAGCGCCGAAGACAGCTCCCATCCGTGGATCGTCTCGATCTGCGCAAAGAGCACCACGACGCCGAGCACGCCGGTAGTGAGCTGGAGCAGCGAGTGTAGCAGGCTGATCCAAAAGTTGGCGCGATAGGCTAGTTCGTTTTGAGCCGACGCCCCGGCAAAGTATCGGATGAGTTTCAAATGTCGCATGGGTGCATCTCTGGAATTGTGACTAAAACCCCCAAACTGAGCACGCTTTTGCCGTGCTTTGGATGCCAAATGGCGTCGTGCGAGACAAATTGGCTTGGGTCATGTAAATCGTTCCTTCGCAGCCAAGCAGTCACAGCGAAAGCAGGCCGAAATCACGTGATCTGTGCAGGACTTTGCAGGGAAATTCAAATCTTCAAGCGTAAGTCGAACATCTGTGCTCACAATTTGGGAGATGCACCCATGTCGCATTTTATCCTCCAGCAAGGTGCGAGGCACTTTCAAAGCGCCTTGTACCTGACTATCCCCCCACCGCCGAGTAGCGCTTGACGCCCATACGCCACAGCACTGCGAACAGGATCAGCGCGACGGCCAGCCATCCGGATTGGATGGCGAGTCCCGTCCATATCTCGGCCGCGCTCAGTTGCCCGGTCAGCACCTCGACCGGGAAGCCGATCATGTAGCGAAACGGCAGCGCCATCGCCGCTTTTTGCAGCAGGCCAGGCAGCAGTGCTGTCGGCGCGATCTGCCCAGCCAGCAAAAAGACCAGCGAGTCCTGCAGGGCCAGCAGTCCGTCGGCGCGCGTGGCCCAAAAGGCCAGCAGCGCCAGCCCGTAGCCCCAGAAGAAGCGCAGCGCCCACGCCAGCGCCAGGGCCGGGACAAAGGCCAGGCCGCTGTGCAGGGTGAGGTGCAGTTCAGGGCGCAGGATCAGCGCTAAGATGGTCGTGGCGGGGATCATGAATGCCATGTAGACCACTTTGCCCGCTATCTCGGAGGCGAGGGCGTCGTACACGGGCGACATCGGACGCAGCAGCAGCGCGTTCATGTTCCCCGAGCGGATCACGTCTCCCACCGTCCAGTTGGTCTGTGCATAGGTCAGTTGGTTGATCAGGATCAGGATCAGATAGTAGGCCACGAGCTCACCCCGGCTCAATCCCCCGATCGTCTCCTCGCCGGCGGCGGTCGACCAGACGAAGAGGGAGACCAGCGGAGGCACCATCCACATAAAGGCCAGCAAGAAGAAGAAACTGCGATGCTGCATCCACGATAGCCACGAGTTTTTGATCAGCGCCCAGCCGCCCCGGGGGTTCATACTTCACCTCCCTGGTAGATTTGGTCGATAACTGCCTCGATGGGTGGGTCCTCGACGGATAGGTCGACCACGGACAGCGTGTTCAGCAGGTGGGCCGTGAGCGACGGCGCCTCGGAGCGGGCCACGCGCAGCGTCAGGCGGCCGTTCTCCTGCTCGATGACGTCTATGCCTGCAGGTAGCGGGGCGGATTGACAGTCCGTCCCTACCGCCACGCGGATCAGCTTGAACGGGGCCAGGCGCTGTGCCAGGCCGCTCAATTCACCGTCGTAGAGCAGTTGGCCGTGGTGGATGAGGATCACGCGTGGGCACAAGGCCGCCACGTCGGCCATGTAGTGACTGGTGAGGATCACGGTCACGCCGCTGCGCCGGTTTACCTCGGCCATGAAGCGCCGCAACCGACCCTGCATCGAGACGTCCAGCCCTAGCGTTGGCTCGTCGAGGAACATCACCTGCGGGCGGTGGAGCAGTCCAGCCACCAGTTCGCACTTCATCCGCTCGCCCAGCGAGAGGTTGCGCACCGGCTTGGTCAGCAGGTCCTCCATCTCTAGTAGCGTGACCAGCTCATCCAGGGTGCGCGCATAGTCGGCGGGCTCCACGTGATAGATCTCGGCCAGCACGCGGAACGTATCCAGCGGCGGGATGTCCCACAGCATCTGGCTCTTGTTGCCCATCACCAGAGAGATGCGCCGCAGGTACTCGGCCTTTCGCTCCCACGGCACAAACCCTAGTACACGTGTCTCCCCTGCGGTTGGGTGGAGCAGGCCCGCCAGCATTTTGAGCGTGGTCGTCTTGCCCGCGCCGTTAGGGCCGATAAAGCCCACCATCTCGCCTGGCTCGACGGCAAAGCTCACGTCGCGCACGGCCTCCACGTCGCGCGTGGTGCGCTTGACCAGGCTCTTGAGCGACGCCGCCAGCCCTGGCTCCCGCTCCGGCACGCGGTAGGTCTTGGACAGATTTTGGACCACAATCTGTGATTCGGTCATACATCCTCCTTGGTCGTTTCTGACTCGATTATACAACCTTGGTGGGCCAGTGGAGGGTTGGACAAGCCAGACGCAGTTGATCGAGAACCTGTTCGTTCACGGGTAATCCTCGTTTCCCAAAGATTCTACGATGTCGGCGATGAGGGACACAACCTCTGCCAGTTTGACTGGACTGATCCATTCGACGGTATCGGAGGGGAGGTGGGCGATGTTTGCCCCGCCTATAGAACTGATCGGGATGCAGGGCACGCTCCGCCACAGGAAGGCGCTGTGGTCGCTTTCGTACCAGGGTTCGACCCACGCGATGCCCGGATACCGTCCGTGCACACGCCGGACCTGCGCTTCCAGCGATTCTTGGGCCCCCATCACTGTGACGCTGTTTGCGCCCAGGCGTTGTCCGGCGCCATCGACGTTGATCAGGACGAGAATCTGTTCCAGTTCCCCTTCATATTGACGCAGATACACCGCGTCCCCCACGCCGCCGACCTCCTCACCGTTTACGGCGATCCACTCCAGCCCGATGGGTAGTTCCTTTTCTGCCAGTACCCTGGCCAGGGCCAGCAGCACGGCGACGCCAGAGCCGTTGTCGGATGCACCTGGCGCGCCCGACATCGTGTCAAAGTGGGCCAGAAACGTGATCCGTTCCCGCCGGTCGCCGGGTTTCCTGGCGATGACGTTGCAGAACTGGCTCGGCGATTGGCGGGCGTCGATCCGCAGGCGCGCGGCCTGGCCGCCGTGCTGTAGTAGCGCCAGTCCGTCCTTGGCGGGAACCGTCGCCGACGGGATCGGGAACTCCCAGTCGCGTATCAGCCGCTCCTGGCAGTTCACCAGCGGGTTCACCAGGGCGAGTGCGGCGGGTTCCTTTTCCTCCAGCAGACGCACGATCTTTTGGAGGTGCTCGGGGAAGTAGGCCGCGCTTCTGGCGCCGAACCCGTGCCCCTTTGTAAAGTCGCCGTACAGCACGCCGATGCGCCCTGCCAACTCCGCCGCTTCCAGCTCGGCCACGGTGCCCATCATCATAGTGGGAGCGGTGACGTCGCAAGAAGTTGAGAAGGTGTTGGCCCAGGCCGTCACGCTCTGTCCACCTATTTCCAATTGCGTGTCGATTTCTTTCCAAAGAGGGCAGGAAAATGTCTGTCTCTCTACCTCCAGGCCACAGGCGGCGGAACAATCCGCGATGTATGCGGCGGCGGCCTGGTTCTCCTGCGAGCCGAGTGGACGGGGACCGATCTCCATACACAGATGTGTGAGATGCTTCGTGAGCTTGGCGTCCAGAGTCGTTGTCATATCTGAATTTTCCTTTCATCGGCAAGATGCGCGGCAATGCCACGGGCCGCTCTTGAACGCGTCATTCAGATTATACAACCTTGGTGGGCAAGTGGAGGGTTAGGCGCTCATCATCTTTTCCAGCTGCGTGATGATGCTTGAAGCGCGTTGCTCCTGCTCGGCCAGCGACGAGAGCCACTGGTCGGCGGCGGTGAAGACATCTTCGTCGGGGTGGGGCGTATCAAGCGCCTGGCGCGGGTCCGCTCCCCGGTCGAGCTGGAGCAGCATGCGCAGGATGGCCATCATGCTGTAGCCGGCGCGGAGCAGCATGCGGATCACGCGCAGGCGGCCGATCTCGGCGGCGCTGTAGAGGCGGTAGCCGTTGCGCGGGTCGCGGGGGACGTCGATCAGGCCGTTGCGCTCCCAGTTGCGCAGTTGGTCGGCGGTGACGGCTAGGAGTTCGGCGGCCTCGCCGATGCGCAAGGACTTGGTCGTCGTGTCGGTGGCGGCCCCTTGGGCCCAGCGGTCGAGGAGTCCCGCCGCAGCATCGGCGCGGGCGCGCTCGGCCTGCACCAGGGCCAGGTGATGGTAGGCCTGTTCCAGCGCTCCGCCCAGGTCGCCCGAGGCAGACTTGCGCACCAGGGCGAGGGCCGACTTGCGGATGTTGGAGCCCGGCCAGGGGCCGTGCATCGCCAGCCGGGCCAGCCGCATCTGCTCCAGGTGGGCGTTGGTGAACAGGCGGTAGCCAGCAGAACTGCGGGGGACGGGCGGCAGGAAGCCCCACTCCTCGTAGAGGCGCACGGTGTTGACGTGGGCGCCGACGGCCTTGGCGATGTCGGACGTGCGAAGGTAGTGTGGCATCTCACTTTGCTCCAGCGACTGGAAGTGATATCATTGTAGCACAACCTTGACTCGCTGCCAACGTTGGAATCGGAACTTTTGTTTTCTCGCGAGCGTCTGATAGATAGAACGGGCAACAGTACATCGCCTGATTCTTGCCACTTATCATTGATTGTGTATGGAGGTGAACCCGTGACCAAGCGAATTCTTTTTCTCGTTACCATTGTGACCGTCCTGGCTCTGGGCTGCGGACCGCTCTCGGCGCCGATGCCCTCGCCTAACCCCACGACCACGCCAGCGCCCCCACAGCCGGTCGACACGTCCCGCGCCGGCGGCTTTGCCGACTATGCCGGTACCCGTGGATGTGATGCTCAATGTGCCGATCTATGTGCCTGACCTGGGCGCTGTGGCCAACCCCGACGTGGTGGCCTGGCTCAGCGACGCGCAGCGGGCAGCGCTGGAGGAGAACGGTTTCGTCGTCGTGCCGGCGGGGCGGGAGCAGATCTACCAGATCTACCGGGACGCCGACGAGGCCAACATCCCGGCCTTTGTCACCACCGACTCGGTGCTTCACGCTTACCACATTCTCTACGACTACTCGTTACGCCTGGCGGAAATGGAGCACTTTATCGCCGACCTGGAGGCGCTCAACGCAGGTCTGCTGGCCGCGGCCGAGGCCGACTACGACGCCTCCACCGACGGCCCCGTGCGGGAGGCTGCGTGGCAGAACCTGGCCTATTTCGCCGTTGCCACCAGGCTGCTGACCCCCGATGCTGAGGTGCCCGAGCCTATGCGCGGCGTGGTGGAGGAGGAGCTGGCGCTGATCGAGGCCCACAAAGGTTTCGACATTTCTCCCATATTCGACCGCTACCGCCTGGAAGACCTTCCTCGCAACTGCAAATATCGCTTCTGCGAGGATTACAGCCAGTACGTGCCGCGCGGCCACTATACGCGCAACGAGGATTTCGAGCGCTACTTCCGGGCGATGATATGGTATGGGCGGATGTCGTTCCACTTGGCCAATCCCTACGACCCTGATGTGGGGCCCCGGGAGACGCGGTCCGCGCTGCTCATCGTGCGCGCGCTCTACAACGTGCAGGCAGGGGATGAGCCAGCTCTTGACGTCTGGGATCGCATCTACGAGCCGACGGCTTTCTTCGTCGGCACCGCCGACGACCTGACGGTGTACGATTACGCGATCGCGGCCAACGAGGTCTACGGCGGCCTGCCCGACGTGCATGCGCTAGCCGACGAGGCCAAGCTGGATGCGTTCGTCGAGGTTGCAAAGGCGCTGCGACCTCCGGCCATCGTCGGTGGGTTCGTCACCGATACGCAGGACGCGGCGGAGATGACGATGGGCTTTCGCTTCATGGGGCAGCGCTTTATCCCCGACAGCCATATGTTCCAGCAACTGGTTTACAATCAGGTGGGAATATACCAGGGCAGCGGCGAGCCGTTCACGATGTCCCCTTCCGGTGTGGGACCGATCCGCGGTTTCCCGCGCGGGCTGGACGTGCCCGCCGTGTTGGGGAGCCAGCGCGCGCTAGAGATCCTCACTATCGAGGGGGACACCGATTACGACGGCTACGACGAGCAGTTGGCCAAGCTGCAAGGGGAGTTCGCCGCGCTGCCCGAGTCCCAGTGGACCGAGAACCTGTACTGGAACTGGCTCTACACCCTGCGCCCGCTGCTGGACGAGAAGGGGGAGGGGTATCCGTATTTCATGCGGTCGCCTGCCTGGGCCGATAAAGACCTGCACACCTGGCTGGGCTCGTGGGCGGAGCTGCGTCACGACACGATCCTGTACGCCAAGCAGTCCTACACCGTATTCGTGGAGAGCGCTCCGCCAGAGTCAATGCCGGCGCGCGGCTACGTCGAGCCGCAGCCGCAGGTCTATGGACGGCTAGCCGCCCTCACCGCGCAGATGCGGGCCGGCCTGGGCGACAGGGGCTTGCTCAACGACGAGATGGCCGGCAAACTGGCGCGGATGGAACACCTGCTGCTGTCGCTCAAGACCATCAGTGAGAAGGAGTTGCGCGGTGAGGACCTGAGCGAAGAGGAGTATGCGCTCATTCGCACTATCGGCGATACGCTCGAGGAGCTGACGACCTTCTCCGAGGAGATCGATGGGGAGATCACGTCCGAGGCCGACGAGCGCATGGCCCTGGTGGCCGACGTGCACACCGACAGCAACACGGGTCAAGTGTTGGAGGAAGGCGTGGGGGATGCGTTCCCCATCTACGTCGTCGTGATGGTGGAGGGCGAGCAGGTGGTGGCGATGGGCGGTGTCTTTTCCTACTACGAGTTTAAGCAGCCGATGAGCGACCGGCTGACTGACGAGGCGTGGCAGGCGATGTCGCCCAAGCCGGATCGCCCGGCGTGGATGGGCAGCTTCATCGCCGAGTAGGGGCATACACCAGGCGAAGTTTGGCTCTTCCAAAATGGGTTGAAAAAAGGTATCCATTTGGTAAAGTGGAGACAGCCACGAAACCACTCAATACAGGAGGGCGCAACTACAGTATTACAGCGAAAGCCAAAGAAGTGCCAGCATTGCTGACAGAACTGTGGAGGCTGTCGCAGAGGACACGAGCCGCGTTTGGGCGAGAGCGCGTCTTTCGCCGAGGCGTGGCGGCGGTGTCAGGAGAGTCACTCACGCCGGGCCGACACACAGTAACCCAGGCTCTGCGCACACTCGGCGAGACGGAGGGCGACTGGAGTGCATGGTACCGGCTGCGCAGTCGTGATTCTTCGACGAAACCGAAGGAGGTGCTCATCTGCTGAAGGGGACGCTGAACCACGTACCCGTGGAGGCGTACGTGGTGACCCTGGATGGGGTGCGCGTTCCACGCATGGGGAAGCACGTGCCAGGGAGCGATTGGTGGCCAGCGAGGAACACAGCCTACGGCGATGAGGGTCATGGGCTGGCAGTGGTTCGGATCTGTGCTATAATGCGCCGCCTATGGCAGAGGCAGACACGAGCATCATCCATTGCAAACGGTGTGGCCTTCGCACCAGGCACGAATTGCAGCGTTGGCAACGCAAGCCTGCGCTGTTGTATCTGGTTACAGGGCGTATCAAGCTGATTGAGGGCTGGGTATGCACGCAGTGTGGGTACCGCGCGGCTGTGAGCGCTCGGTTCTTGCCGGAAAGTCAGGTGGAAGGGAACGATGAGGTCACGGTAGAGTGATACGGTCGGGGATTGTGGCAGGCTAGCCAAGAGACTCTGGCCGATCTGCGCCACGTCACTTTGGCCGCAATGCTGAAAGAAGCATTGCGGCCTCTTTTACGTCCGCAGGCTATCTACGAGCCTTCTCGCTCCCGGCGCACCTTGGCGACGATGCGGTCGCAGTACCAGTGAAATAGACCGATGGGGCCGTTGAAGAGCAGAAAGTACAGCCACGGGTCGAAGCCGGGGGTGATGTAGGTCTTGTGTCTCTCAATGCCGCGTACCGTGGCCTGAGCCACCTGATCGGCTGTCTGTGCCTTGACCGTCCCGGTGATGCGGCGAGTCTCAGGGGGCTTGAACTGGTTCTCGTAGTGGAGTTGTGGGGTGTCGGTGTCGGGCGGGAAGACGATGGAGACGTGGATGCCGTAGGGCTTGAGCTCCTGCCGCAGTGATTCTGAGAACCCGCGCACGGCGAATTTGGCCGGGGTGTAAGCGGTGTAGCCAAACACACCGAGGAACCCTGCAACTGAGGAAAAGTTGACGATGTACCCGCTTCTCCGCTCGATCATCATTGGCACGACTGCCTTGGTAGCGTACAGCGTCCCGAAGTAGTCGATGTCCATCGTCTTGTGGAAGATGTCGAGCGGCAGTTCCGCAAAGTAGCCGGGGTGGGCAAAACCGGCAGCGTTGATCAGGACGTCGGGTGGGGCGTCCTCAGTGAGCGCAGTGATGGCTTGCCGGGCCTGTTCCCAATCGGCCAAGTCGGCGGAGTGGGCGTTCAGCCGTTGCGCTTCGTTCTCGCGCAGCCGTTCTAGTTCAGCCAGTGTCTCATCTAGCAACTCCTGCCGGCGGGCGATGATGGAGACGTGGGTTCCGCGCCTGGTCAGCAGCCGGGCCACGGCCCGTCCGATGCCGCTGGAGCCGCCGGTGATGATGACGTGTCGATTGTGGAAGTCCATGCGCGTTGTTCCTCCTTGGTGAGCTTTTCAGCCCCACACTACAACACTGAACTCTCGTTTCGGTTGCCGGGGTTCTCACAGATCAGGGTATTCTGTCCAGCAAGTGAGGATACGTGTGATTCAGATATTCGAATGTAGGGAGTTCGCGGGGTCGGTGGTACGGCAGGCTCAACCGCGTCTCGTCGATATTGGGGAATATCCGCTTGAGTGCGGCCGAGGTGAGCGAGAAATCAACCAGTGGGTCTATGACCGACATCACGAAATAGCACGGCTGCGTGTACCATACCGATCCGACGAAGTGATGTGTATTGAGTATTTCATCCAACTGCCTGGCCAATGTCTGAACCGTGCACAAGGGAGTCGCACGCAGATTCTCCTTCACGATATCTGGATGCTCTACATTCCCTATCCTTGCGGCTACCTGCGCCCAGAACGCACTTCCCGCGTCTGATTGCACGGATCGGTGAATCATTGCCTGCAGCCAAGCTCCCTGACCTGTGTGGATCAAAGCGCGCGCAAGGAGCTTGCCGAGCGGAGAAATCCGAAGTGCCGCGGAGTCAAGCACTGGCGAGATCAGAATGACCCTGTCGATGCGGTGCGGGAGGTGTCCCAGCGCCGTCAGAGTCAGAATTCCCCCAAACGAAAAGCCCATCAGGTCCGCCCGGAAGAAGCCGAGGTAGCCCATAAAGTCGGCAATGACCTGTGTCATCCGTTCGCTGCTATAGCGCGCGTCGAGGGGCGTGGATTTGCCATGGCCAGGCAATTCGAAGAAGAAGGCTCTAAACCGCTGCCCCATGAATGCTGCCAGTCCTGCCCAGGCCTGGACCTCTGACATAGTCGCGGGTACGATGATCAACGGCGGGCCAGCACCAGTCTCTATGTAGTGCAAGTCACCGTGTGGCAGCGAGGCGATCCCCTCACGTATCTCGATATTCTCAGGCACAAGGGCGGTGTAGAGTTTTTTCATCTCGGCTTCGAGCGCGCGTCTTCCGGTGCAGGTTGATCATAGGCAAAGTGAGGGCGATGTCAAATGATGATCGGGTTCGTAGGTGGCGTGAACCACGCACACTGAACAGTTCTGACTCGGTGCGGTGCATCGTACAGCAGGCGGCTGCAGAGCGATGCGGCGAACGGTCGAATCGGGGGGAAGCAAAAGGGCCAGCAGGCGTGCTGGCCCTTCCGGTGTGCAGTGCCGGGCGTCCTAAGAGGTTGGATTCACGATCCGGCCGACGAACAGAATGGTGCCGGTCTCGACATCGCGGATGAAGAAAACGAACGGGTGATCGATCGCGACCTCAATGGGTTCCATCGGCGCTGCCTTTAGCTGCATTTCCACCGCGGTGGCCGCTGCGGCCTCGGTGCCTGCTTCGTCCACGGTGATGAATGACTTGTGGAGCACCTCTCCGATGAAGAGATCGTGTGTGCCGTCCATCACTGAAAAGTCCGCGCCCATCGAGAAAACGATCGGCATGCCCATCTCGGCGAGTGCATCGACGAGGCTGAAATCCGATTCGACCTCAAACTTGGGCATGGTCAGGGCGACCTCTCCATACGTCAAGTCGCTCAGGATGGCGTCCGCGCGGTCGGCGTCGAGCGTGTCCTCGAAAGCCTCGAACTCGCCCTCGGCGGGGAGCAGGATCACCATCGAAAGCTCGTGGCCGTCGTACGATAGCTCGATGGCCCGATATCCCTCCCCCTCAGCGTAGCCATAGGATGCGGTGTGGTGCATCATCCGCACGGTGACCTCGCTGCCGTCGAGCAGGTAGAATGAACCATCTGCGGTCTGCCTCTCCTCGAAGGGTTCGGCCCACGCAGCGTTAAAGTAGATGGCGTTGGTGAGGACGAGGCGTGTCAGGCTGTCGATGACGCCCGGCGGGATCAGGTCTTCGATCCGGCCCTCTGTCTGGTCACTGACCCAATCGTTGATCGCGACGCGCGCGCCCTCCGGGTCGCCGACAAAGTCCACGAGCTGCATCCCAGCGCCATAATTGAGAGCCAGGGTGTCGAGATATTCGGGGAGGAACTGGTAGTCTTTCTGTCCCCACGTGGTGTTGACGATGTTCAGCCGGAAGCCATGGTCGTCCTTGCCCCTCGCGCCCTCGCCCCGGCTGGCGAGTTCGAGGTCGAGCCAGTCGAAAGCAGGGTGCAGGCGATCCTGGGGCAAGGTGTAGTGCAGGGTGTCGGCCATCTGCTGCTCGGTCTCCCCACGGGCGCCGGCGTACGTCATCGCCAGCGCCAGAGAGATGCTGTAGGGGGAGTAGAAGAGATTACCGTCCTGCTCATCCTTGAGGTAGCGGTACAGGTCGAAGGCGAAGGCGCTGTTGCCACTTGTCAGCTCCGCCCGGTCTGTGGTGGGGACGTCGGGCGACGTCACCCGTGCCTTGTTCGACTGGGCGCTCAGTCCCGGCGGCCGGCCGCTGCTTGGGCAGGCGCAACCGGCCAGGGTCGATAAAGAGATCGCGATCAGCGTGATGCGCGGGAAGTTTTTCATCTCGTTTGCCTCCTTCTGGTAGTGTTTGTGGTTCAGGCTCTAGACGTGCCGGAGGCTGAAGAGGTTCCCTGGTCTGCCACAGCTAGGCTGGAACGGCTTCTATCGTTTTTCTCATGCGGATCGTCACGCCGAACGCCAGTCCCAGCGATAGCAGGTATAGTGCGCCGAAGGGGATCACAAAGCCCTTCTCCATCGTATAGACCAGCACGGTGAACGCCACGAACAGCACGCCTTGCACGCCGATCCAGATCTGCAGCGTGCGCAGGTAGTCGCCGTCGGTGCCGCGCTTGCGCGCTGTCACGAGGAGCAGGGCGAAGAAGAGCGCAAAGAACAGGAACTCGATTGGCATCATCAGCTTCGTCCACCAGTCGGGCAGGGTGACGCCGCTCCACAGGTTCACCCACGAGGGGAGGGGCCACAGGACCGCCACTCCGTCGAACCAGATCAGCAGGTCGAGCAGGATGTGCATCGAGATGCCGATACCCAGTCCTACACCCAGGTTGCCCCAGCGGTAGCGCTTGGTGGCCAGGGCGATGGCGGAGAAGACGACCACGACGGCGGCGATGGTGAAGAAACTGTGCGTGAAGGTGCGGTGCAGTCCCTGGGTGGACCGGCCGGTGAGGGTGGCGATGGCTACGGCCAGGTTGTCGGCATCGGGCAGCGGGCTGCCGAGGACGATGCCCAGCATGAGCCATTTGCGATCCGGGATCCATTTGCGCACTGCCATACCGACAATGCTGTGAATACCTGCTTGTGCCATGGAGAGTCTCCTTTCGTTGTATAGTATCCTGCGATCTGGACGAAAAGTGTGCTTGGCCGTCTGTCGGCTTCGCGCAGCGGGCGCTCAGGAGGCCGTCAGGTGGATCACCTTGCGGTGTGTGACCTGATTCGTTCGCATGTCGCGGAAGCCAATGGCCAGGTCTCCCTCGCAGGTCATCGCTGCCCGCAGCGCGTACACACACCCGTGTACCCCGTCCTCGTCCAGCGCGCGCTGTTCCTCGACGACGATCCCAGCGGGCACCTCTATGAAAGGCATCAGCATGAGGTAGGGTGGGACCACTGCCTGTCGCAGGGACTCCAGCTTCACCGTGGCGCCCACAGGGATGTCTAGCTCGTTGATCTTTTCGGCACGGTAGAATTTCAACGCGCCACCTCCTGCAGCCGGCTCACTGCTTGCCGCCAAACAGGCCGGTGATCCAGCCCCATATCTTTTTCCAGAGCCTCTTGAACCATCCCTCCTCGTCGGGCTGGCCGTCCGCCGGCACGACGCTGTGCACCACGAAGCCATACTTGAAGCACGAGCGCACCAGGTCGTAGTGGAAATAGGCATAGCCGTCGTGCCCCCAGGTGGGGCCCCAGCTATTCTTGACGATAAAGTACTGGGACGGACGGTCGTAGCCCGCGACGAGCATGGCATGCCCGCCCCGGCCGATGGGGTTGCCGCTCGGATCGAGCACTGGGTCGAGAATGCCGTCGTTGTCCCTGTCATCCCACGAGACCCACGTGCCGATGACGACGTCGTAGCCCTGATGCAGCAGTGTCTCCAGATAGCGGGTGTTCTTGATGCTTTCCCCTTCCAGGCCCTCGTCTGTAATGATCTTGTAGGCACCGATGCCATAGGCCTGGTTGTTCACGGCTGCAGCGGGCGGGCCATAGGTCCCCTGGGCGACCATCTGGTTGATGGTGGGCTGAAGCGGGATGTAGGGCCAGTCTCCCTCCAGGCAAACGCGGCCATTGCTGCGGGCCAGGAATGGCGCCGCGTCTGTAGTTCTGAGCCCGGCGTCCTGGTCGTGAGGCTGGTTCAGGAACGTGTTGAACTTGTAGTGCGCATACTGTTCCGATAGATCGTCAGGGATGTGGGCGTGCGCCTCGATAATCGCCATCGAGGCGTGCGCGACGCAGGTACCGCGCCCTCCCTGATCCTTGATCGGCGATTGGTTCGGGCGGTGATCTACGTTCAACGGCAACTCTGATGGTGCGGCCTCGATCGCCGCCTCTTCCAGAGCCACCATATCCCGCCCGTAGTAGCTCTCAAAGGCGGATGCTGCCTCGTCGATCGGTCTGGCGGCCTCCTCGTCGTCGGCGGTGATCTCGGGATCGTAGTCAAAGTCCTCCGGCGAGATCAGTGTCACCTCTGACACCATGCGCGTTTCAGTCTCTTCCACAGTGACCGGCACTGCGAGCGCCGCTGCCTCAGTCACGGCCCTGCCGGGCTCGTGGAAGATGCGAAACACCGTGACGTCGCCCCGTTGTATGAAACGCTCCTGAATCTCGGTCTGAGCCAGTGTACGAGCGCGCGTTCTGAGCGCTTGCTTCTCATCATCCCTGAGCTTTCCCCACGTATCCATCGCTCTCATCTCCTTTCGGGTTGCCGCGCTACTCGTGTTGGGCAGCAGGGCAGCCGACCATTCACTGGGATCTACTCAGCGTGGGGTCGGCTGTCGGTCTTGCGTGCTGCCCTCCTTTCGAACTGTGGCTGCGGTGAAGGCTGGTATGACTGGCACTCTGATTTGCGTCATCAGTTTACCACAGATCATGATGGGGATCAACACAACGCAAAGCCAACTCAGGCAGTGGCCTGTAGCGTGATCGCGATCTGGGCTGCCGTGCGGGCGTTGTTGAGTAACAGAGCCTCATTCGCGCGGCGCGCGCGCCCGCCGGTCAACTCGACCATGCGCGCCAGCAGGAACGGCGTAAGCGCCTTGCCGCTTACGCCGGATGCCGCTGCCTCCGCCACAGCTTGCTCGATGGCGGCTTCGGCCTCCTCAGCCGGCAGCTCGTCGGCTTCGGGGACGGGGACGCAGATCAGGAGCGCCGTCGAAAGTCCCAGCGCGGCCCGCGTTTGGGCCATCTGTGTGATCTCCTCCGGCGTTTCGACCCGTGCATCGACCTCCAACCCCGACCGGCGGCTGTAGAAGGCGGGGAACTCGTCGGTGCCGTAGCCGATCACCGGCACACCGTGTGTCTCCAGATATTCCAGCGTGCGCGGCAGGTCGAGGATGGCCTTGGCCCCCGCGCACACGACGACGATAGGTATGCGAGCCAGGGCGGTGAGGTCGGCTGAGACGTCCTCGGAGTGGCCGCGATGCACGCCGCCGATGCCGCCGGTGGCAAAGACACGGATGCCCGCACGGTGGGCCAAGTGCATCGTCGCAGCGACGGTAGTGCCGCCGTTCCCACCTTCAGCGAGGACGAGGGGCAGATCGCGCAGGCTGACCTTGCGCGCTGATTTGTCGTCTGCTAGTCGCTTCAGTTCCTCGTCTGACAGCCCAACTCTTGCTTGCCCATCGAGGATGGCGATGGTGGCCGGGATCACACCCTGCTCGCGCACTGCCGCCTCCATCCGCCGGGCGATGTCGAGGTTGGCGGGAGGGGCAAAGCCGTGGGTGATGAGGGCCGATTCCAGTGCTACGACCGGCTTGTTTTCCTCACTCGCGACCATCTGACTACCTTGACAATGTCACATTTCGGCAATTTGACAAGTGGAGGCGTTCTGAGCGGAATGAGCGAAGCGGAATACAGTCGAAGAAGCCTCCGCGAGCACTCTTCGACTGCGCTAAGCTCCGCTCAAAGCACTCGCTTATCTAATGTGACATGGGTGCATCTCCCAAATTGTGAGCACAGATGTTCGACTTACGCTTGAAGATTTGAATTGGGTGTGACTAAAATTGGTTGATTTCAAGCCGTTCAACTTGCTCAAGCCAGTCTGTGTTCATCGGTGTGCCGTACAAACGTTGGTGGCGCTGAACGCGACGAAACTCGTGAAAGTCATCCCAGTC
>Ga0315545_1002108_pt1 | contig 18343 bp, 12 predicted proteins | sample SalMarSW160210MG_FD_203096 | JGI IMG/M metagenome (GOLD analysis project Ga0315545, IMG submission 203096) | Salt marsh sediment microbial communities from the Plum Island Ecosystem LTER, Massachusetts, United States - Salt Marsh Sediment SW1602-10 ...
GTGTGAAATTGGGCGATGAATCACAGGAGACAACTGCGAATGTGGTTAGAAACAACACTATCACGAAAAATCGCTATGGAGTTTTCCTAGCTCACTCGAAACACAGTGTAGTAGATGGCAACATCATATTTAATAGCAAGTGGAACGGTGTTGAAATCGATTGGGGGGAAGAAAACATCATTTGTGGGAACACTATTTTTAACAACACTGCGTATGGACTTGAAATTCCAGTTTCGACTCCTTCTTATCGCAATGTTATATATCATAACAATTTTGTTAACAACACCAAAGGATGCACTTCTTCCAGCTATGAAAATAGTTGGGATGATGGTTATCCCAAAGGCGGTAACTTTTGGAATGATTATGCTGGTGTAGATTTTAACAACGGTCCAAACCAAAACTTGCAAGGCCATGATGGTGTAGGTGACACACCATACACTGTTGATCAATACATGAAAGATAAATATCCTCTTATGGGTCAAATTTCCGTGTTTAACGCCAATAAAGCAAATGTGCCCTATCGTGTCAGCACAGTTAGTAATTCCACGATCTCACATTTCAGTTATAGTTCTATCAACTGCAAGATTAAGTTTCAAGTTAATGGTGCTAATGGAACACTCGGTTTCTGTAGAATCAATATTCCTCATGCTTTGATGACTGAACCTTACAATATCACTGTTGACGGTTGTAAACCGATCTTTGTGAATTATGAATTGTTTGATAACAGCACTCACAGATGGATGTACTTCATTTATCAACATTCAACTCGTGAAGTGATGATAGTTCCAGAGTTTCCGATTATAGTTCTACCATTCTTTGTCGTGTTCATCGTCGTTACGTTTGCAAAAGTTTTTCAGTAAATTCAGAATGACTTCATCTTAAGCTTGCTCGCGTTTTTCACTCTCACTTTCATTTTCCTTTAGAAGCGAAAAATATTCTTTCGATATTTTATCCAAGTCCCATTCAAAATGTCTTTGTTTCACCTCTGCGTTCCACATGTTAATAACTCTTTGAAGCTGAACCTTCACGAAAATTAAGAAGATAACCGTTGGGATGCTGCCGGCAAAGAAAATGTTTATTGGAAAAGGAAAAAGTATCAGTAAGAAAATTGCTATAAAAAATTCGAGTGTAATAAATATTGGCACAATTATAGCCCAGAAAATTCCTTGAAGATTTTCTGGGAGAGATTGGCTAGCAAAAGGCAATTTTAGAACAAGCCTATAAAACCACGGAAGTTCATCCTCTAATTTTTCGGATTTCTTCACTTCAGCATCATATTATTGTGGATTTTACAGTTACATAAGGTTTTGCTGGTTAAAATGTTGTTTCTGCAAGGAATTCAAAGAGTCGCTGGAACTTGAATGAATCTCATCTTCAACCCTTGGAGCCTATAGAAACAATAGCTCGTAACTTCTTTTTTCAGAAAACATATATATCTTTCAAACCTGTTATTTTATGGATAAAATTGTCGAGTGCAATGTTGGATAAATGGGCTTGGTTTACTATTTTGTCTATAATCTTGGTGATAGTTGTACCGCTTGCTCTAATATGGCTGATCCTGCAAATACCTGAGATATTCAGGATTGCGGCAACGATTGCTATTTTTGTGGTTTGGGCCGTTGTGTCTGGATATAAAGATTGGGTGATTTCTAAACGCAAAGAGGCTGAAAGCTAGTAAACGAAACGCTCACTAATTTACATACAATTATTTTACGCATGAAAATTTTGAATTAGGACAATGCGTGCCTATTTCTTCCTAAAAACCCCTAACAACATTGCGATTATCGCCGCGACAGTTATCCCCATAAGGATTACCCATGAAGATTGAGGCATCGCAAGTTGGACTTCTACGCCAGGAACATTTAACGTTGGAATAATAAACATATGATAAATTAGCCAGTATAATGTTCCTCCAAAAATTGCAACTCCCAAGGCTTTTCCTTTCGTAAAATCAAATGTTCGTGTGACGGCTACTACAAGAATGATAAACACCCAAAGCCTGGAAATAACATATAATCCTAAAGGCCAATTATATGATAAGGTAGGTTCATTTGAGAACATGAAGGGCATGAATACTTGTAGGATTTCCGGCACATACACAAAGGCTGTAATTCTGACTACTTTCTCGTAGTTCACTGGTATAGCAGTGAGTCTTGCTCCAATCCAGTAAATAGTCAGGGAAAGAATAAGCCATTTCACAACGCCCATACCAATAAGAGATGTAGCTGTAATGAAAGGGGTTTCATTACACATCATTACACATCCTTGCAAAAGAATTGCAGAAGCTGCATCTCCCCCCTTCTTTATTAAATCAAGGTTGTAAGTGTATAAGCCGTTACCTATCCCGCTGAGAACGCTAACAAAAATCACCGTGAAGGCAGCTATTCCAATAGTCTCACTATTATCCCGAATCATGGTGTAAAACTTTGAGTTACCCGTAGCCGCCCTTGTTATTTTGCCAAAAAAAGTTTCCTTGAAGGATTTGGACCATTCTATTGAGGCAGCACCACCAACGAATCCGAGGATGGCACCTATGTAGAATCCTCCTCCTATAGGGAGGCTTAAAAGCGAACATATCATCATCAAAAGGCCGTTCGTGCGATATTTTCTCGGGTTTTTATAAACGAGTATGCCACATGCCAATGTAGCTGCTGCGAATATAAGCCAGAAAAGTGTCCAATAACCTTCTAGGAGTCCTGGGATTCCGAACGCTATACGTCCCCAGAAAGCTTTGGCGTTCATAATTTCTTCAGCAGAAGATGCATTAAAGGATGAGAGTATTATAGGGGTATCGTTCGTTAATATCCATATGCCGTTTAGAAGGATCATAATAAAACTGACTAATGATAGGATGAAGACAGCACTATACTTTTTCTCCATCGGTATACATCCCTCTTAGAGTGTAATTTTGCTTCCGTTATTTAAGACTTTGTTTATAAATGTAGAACCATGTTGTCTTCGTGGAACCTGTCTCTGAAGATGTTGAATTGACTTGAGAGCTCTATGGTTTGTTATAGTGGAGGGCAAAAGCTTAAGAAGGTTGATCATTGTAATTCTCAAATGGGAGGGTGGAATATATGGGCCTTAGGATGTATATTGGGAAAAGGCTAGTATATTCAGTATTTCTCATTTTAGTAATTGTTATGTTAAACTTTGCTATTTTTAAGATGATGCCTGGGGATCCTACAGCTTTTCTGATGCAACCTTGGAGCAAGGAAAGTCCGGAGTCAAGGAGGGCGCATCAAGAGCAGATTAGAGACATGTGGGGGCTTAACGAAACTTTTTGGGTTCAGTTAGTTAAGTATTCACGTAATTTGCTTACTTTTCAGTTTGGAGACGCTTTCATTAATAGAAAGCCTATTTCGGAAACGTTAGCAAGTAGATTGCCTTATACGCTTGTGCTTTTGGGTTTATCCACAATTATAGCCATCATAATCGGAGTTCTTTGGGGTATAACTGTAATTCAGAAGCGAGGCAGCATTTTTGATAGCGCATCAGTCGTTTCTTCACTGTTTTTGGGTGCCTTGCCAACTTTCTGGCTTGGTTTGGTTTTGCTTTTGTTTTTTTACGGGCAGTTACATTGGTTTCCAAACGCAGGAGCCTTTCCTAGGGAATGGGCTGGAAATTGGCCTGTGCCTTCAACTTTGAATCTCCAAAGCTCTGGTAGCCAATTGAATATTGTTTATTCTTTTAGTTCTGAAGGTTTCTTTACGCTTATTGGAGGCTACCTGTCTCACGTTTTCCTTCCGTTATTAACTTTAACTATTTTCTTTTATGGAGGTTGGTTGCTTTTAACTAGAGCAACGATGCTGGAAACAATTACTGATGATTATATTCTGACAGCAAGAGCGAAGGGACTTACAGAAAAAGATGTTCTTCTTAAGCACGCGTTGAAAAATGCCTCGTTGCCCCTGATAACTGCTGCTGCATTGAATTTCGCGTTCATACTAACTGGCGCGATAATTACTGAAACAGTTTTCACATATCCAGGTGTCGGTACGTGGATATGGGAGGCCATTCAATTCCTTGATTTTCCAGTGTTGATGGCTGTTTTCTACATAAGTTCTATTGCTGTAGTCATAGCTAACATTATTGCTGATCTCATTTACGGCCTGGTCGATCCGAGAATAAAATATGGGTGATTAATATGTCAAAAACTCAAAGCAAATTCGCATTCACCATGCGTAGACTAGGGCATTTTCTAGTGCTTCTTTTGCGGAAGAAAAAATCAGCATTCGGATTAGCCATCATCATATTGTTTGCCGTAGTTGCCATTGAGGCTCCGTTGTTGACACCATATAATTCCTTAGGAGAAGATCAAAAAGAACGGTTTTTTCCTTTAGCGGTCGGTAGTGCCGCACCCACGTGGCTCCGCTATCTGCCTACATGGCTGGGAGGAAATCCTGACTTGAGCGAGAATTTGGTCATCACAAAAAATAGTGGTTTGCCGAAGTTGGTTGAAGAAGGTGGCGAATGGAACATTACAACGGAAGGCGAAGGAGTATCTCATGAAACTTGTGAGGATGTGGGATTTTGGTCAGCCCCTCCAGGCTTTAGGACTTATAGCGAGAATGGATCATTAGAAATAAAATTCGACCGTGAAAGTGGAATTGCTTATAATCAAAGTAAAGTTTTTCTTTACCACGAGTTCTACTACCCATTCACTGGGTTTCTAGGCAGGTTCATCGGCAACATTGAGTTGTTTGTCAACGGGTCAACCACCCATGGAAAACTGGATGTTCCCATTACCGTAACAGTTTACTTGGGGCATCTTGATGGTAAATTGTGGAAGGTGTGGCCTTGTCCAAATGAGGCGGGTTGGTCTAATGCTCCTATCGGCTTTGCATTAGATGAATATCGTCAACCTTGGGGAATTGATAGGCCTGAAAGTGGGCTTGCTGGCGCTCCTCCCTTTGGTGATTATGGTTGGATAATCAGTAGGTCTAGCACAGCTTCTGTAGCCTCGCATATAGACTCGGAGTCTTCCAGCTTGGTGAACAATAAGACTGAGTTTAGAGCAGGACGTTATCCTCAACGAGTGATTTTCTCCACTCCAGGAATGTATGTTTACGGTGTTGAAATAACTTTTCTCGACCAGAAAAGTCCTGATAAACAGGTTGAAACATCTGTTTTCATTGATGATTTTGGGCTTTTGTTACAGGGAACAAGCTTTGGCCTGTTAGGCACAGACCATCACGGTCGAAGTCTTTTTGCACAACTTATTTATGGCACGCGGATATCCCTTTATTTGGGTCTTCTAGTCGCAGTGTTCAGTGTTGTAATAGGTTTAGCTGTTGGGCTGGCAGCTGGTTATCTTGGAAAATTTGCGGATGAACTTTTGATGCGAATCACTGATGTACTGCTTGTCCTACCTGGATTGCCTCTGCTAATAGTGTTGGTTGCAGTATTAGGGGCAAGCATAGAAAATCTGATTATTTTGTTAGGTGTTTTAGGATGGATGGGGTTCGCTAGAATGATAAGGTCTACAGTGCTTTCAATTAAAGAAAGACCTTTTGTTGAAGCAGCGAAAGCTGTTGGAGCTGGACCTTTGCACATTATAATAAATCATGTTTTGCCAAGCGTGATGTCGCTAACATACGTTTCGCTTGCTACTGCGGTACCAGGAGCCATAACTGCAGAAGCCTCGCTTGCTTGGCTTGGCTTTTACGATCCGCTTAGAATGTCTTGGGGACGCATGTTAAATGGAGTATTCGAAGCAAACGCGATTACAAATTGGTGGTGGGTTGTGCCTCCAGGTCTGGCAATTTCGCTTATATCAGTCGCGTTCATTCTGCTGGGCTTTGCTTTGGACGAAGTTTTGAATCCGAAGCTGAGACTAAGAAGGTGACTTTGCAGAGCCAACAAGTTCTGTAACTTTTTTTTCTACGTACTTCCAGAAGTTCAGTTTGATCCGTTGATAAAACTCAGCTGATTGATGGTATCTCAAAAGTAGTGGTCCTCCTCCAAAAAAAGAAATCAGTGGACTCAACTTCAAAATTGATTGCATTTGCTCTCCAGCTTTCAATTCAACTGTGAAGTTATCGGGTGTTCCCGAAACTATTACAATAACCCTTCTGAATCTTCCATCTGGTCTTCGATGGCTGCCTAAGATTCTGTTTGAACTATTAAAATTTTCCCTTAAGGTTTTAAACTTTTTGTTGTTGAGAAAATGTTCGATCGAGTCTGTCAACTTGTTTAAATTGACATTTTTCTTAATCCACTTGTATTTCAAGATTCACATCTCAATGATTTATATGTTTCAGCTTGTGGAAACTGTAATTTGTACGTGTTGCCTAAAAAGTTAAATAGATTACTGTTGTAATGTTCCATAAATCTGACGCGCGTGGTGGCCTGTTGATGGCGTTATTGGAAGTTAAAAACCTTAAAACGTATTTTACTACGTTAAGCGGATACGTTAAAGCTGTTGACGGTACCAGTTTTGAAGTAGAGGAGGGTAAAGCAACAGGTCTTGCTGGCGAGTCAGGATGTGGAAAGACAACTACTGCACTTTCAATCTTAAGGATACTGCCTACAAATGGTAGAATAGTAGGTGGGAAACTACTGTTTGAAGGCAAAGACATAGTTAAACTTGATGAGGATGAGGTGCGGGAAGATATTAGATGGAAGAAAATCTCCATAGTTTTTCAAGGTGCGATGAATGCTCTAAATCCGGTGTATAACATTGGAGATCAGATAGTGGAGGCTATCATGTTGCATGAACGAGACGCTGACAAAGGTGAAGCGTTGGAAAGAGCGGGGAAATTAATGGAGCTTGTGGGAATAGAGGCTTATAGACTGAACAACTTTCCTCATGAGTTCAGTGGCGGAATGAGACAGCGTGCCATGATAGCTATGGCTTTAGCCTGTAATCCTTCGATTGTAATAGCTGATGAACCTTCAACTGCCCTTGACGTTATCGTAGCCGCCCAAGTTCTAAGGCTTATGAGAGAATTGAAAACGAAGCTGAAGCTTGGAATGTTACTGATAACTCATGATCTCTCCATAATTGCTGAGTTATGCGAAAAATCAGCAATAATGTATGCGGGAAAAATCGTGGAATACGGAGATATTGTAGCAGTTTTTAAGGAATCCTTGCATCCTTATACGCAGGGATTGATAGGTGCTTTTCCTGACATTACCAGTGAACGTCGTGAAATGAACTCTATATCTGGAACACCACCTGACCTTCTTAAACCTCCAAAAGGCTGCAGATTCCATCCAAGATGTAAATACGCTATGGATATTTGCAGAAAAGAGGAGCCCCTTTCAAAAGAAGTGAAGAAAGGCCATTTTGTAGCATGCCACTTGGTTTCATAGGAAGGCTGAGAAAATGAGTGAAATGTTATTAGATGTTCAAAACTTAAAGAAATGGTTCCCAGTTAGAATGGGTTTCTTCCAGTCGATTCTGGGGAAGCGACAATTATTCGTAAGGGCTGTAGATGGAATAAGTTTCAATGTTAAAAAGGGAGAAATCTTCGGTTTAGCTGGGGAAAGTGGAAGTGGAAAAACAACAACTGGACGAGTTCTGCTCAGGTTAGTTCAGCCAACAGAAGGCAAAGTTTTTTTTGAAGGGAAAGATATTGCGTCTATGAAAGCAAGTAAACTTAAACCTATCAGACGGAAAATGCAGATAATTTTTCAAGATCCTTATGAATCATTAGACCCGCGTAAAATCATTTACAGCATTGTGCAAGAGCCCTTAAGTATTCAGGGAATAATTGGCAAGGAGGCGGAAGAAAGAGTTTACAGAGTTATGGAGGATGTGCAGCTGGTTCCTCCTGAAGAGTTTCTTTTCCGTTTTCCTCATGAGCTCAGCGGAGGACAGAGACAGAGAGTTGCTGTCGCCCGGGCACTTGTGTTGAATCCTGAGTTTATAGTTGCCGATGAGCCAGTGTCGATGCTTGACGTTTCTATAAGAGCTGATATACTTAAACTTGTGATTAATTTGAGAGACAGGTACAATGTTACTTTTCTCTACATCACCCATGACCTAGCTCTTTCCCGTCACGTCTGCGACAGAATAGCCATTATGTATCTTGGCAAAATAATGGAAATGGGTTCCACGGATGTGGTGCTTAGAAAACCGGTACATCCATACACTAAAGCGCTTATAGCTGCTGTTCCAATTCCAGATCCCACTTCCAGACGTGTTGAAGTGGTTCTTAAAGGGGAAATTCCCAGCCCTGTAAATCCACCTTCAGGCTGCAGGTTTCACACACGATGTCCTGTTATGATGAGTGGAATTTGCCGAAAAGATGAACCTTCACTGATTGAAGTTGAGAAGGGACATTACGTAGCGTGTCACCAATATTCAAAATGATGTAGTAAACATCTCCTTTTAAATTTCCAATACCGCGAAACCTCAAACTTTAAAGATTTTTGTTATGGAGCTATTTTCCATAACACTTTTAAAGCTGCGTTACTCTTCAATAATTGCTGAAAATGAGAAAGGAGAAAGAAAAATGCAGAAGAAAAATATTTGTTCAATATTAGTGACTATATTAATGCTTTCAATGCTACTTTCAATTGTTCCTGTAAATGCATGGTATTTTCCAGATGGGACAACAAAATATGAAAAATTCGGTCCAAGATCCAAAAAACTGCTAATAAAACTGTACGGAGACGACACTGCAGAGTTCGAAGCTTTAAAAAATGGTGATATAGACGTTTGTGACTGGCCCTTATCAAAAACAGTTTACGATGACATCACCGCGAGTTATCCTGGAATTGACACAATCAGTTACGGTCCTGAATTCGGCATATTTATTCTGGACATAAACTGCAACAACAACGAGTACTTAGGCAACCCGCCTGACCCAGCGTATCCGAACCCTGTTTATCCGAACCCAACAAGCGACGTTTGGCTGAGACGTGCAATAGACTACCTAGTCGACAGACCAGGCATTGTAGCTGACCCATCCATCGGTGCAGGCTTTGGCTTGCCAATGTACACAACTATACCCATAGCCACCATGAAATACCTGTTTGACCTTTATGGAAACACAAGTATTCCGTGGGCTTGGCAGTACAATCCACCAGCAGCTAACGCAACATTAGACGCTCACGGCTTCCCAATAGGTCCTGACTGATGGAGATATTGGGATAGAAACACTAACGGTGTGAAAGATGCAGGCGAAGAGTTCTCGTTGATATTCTACTCTAGAAGCGACCACCCAGGTAGAGTAATGATTGGTGACAGGCTTTACGCAGAGCTAACGAGTGTAAGGATACCCACTACTTATATTCCTGCTACAAGCGGCACAACCTTCGTACAGGTCATGACAGACAAGAATTTCCACTTGTACACTGGCGGCTGGAGTCTCGGTGTAACTCCAGACAGCTTCGTTCTTTGGAGCTGGGATTGGTATTGGCATCCAGGTTTCTGCTACGACTATGCCGGCTGCAACTGCCCTGAATTTAACGAGGCAGCTGAGATGGTTATGTACGCTAACACGCAAGATGAAGCTGTCATGTGGGCTATGCAGGCTCAATGGTGGCAAGCTAAGGAAGCGTTGAGTGTACCAATCTACTGTGTTTCAGGAGTCAAAGCAGCAAGCCACACATATGTAGGTGCAGAAGCGCCGTACACGGGTTTGAATTGGACAGGAATAGGCAACGTGCCTGGCTACGGAATTGACAACGGCTACACTTTCCTGAACATGCATCCAGTAGGCTACCCAACAGGCGCTGACATGACGATAAGATGGGGATTCAAAGTTCCAGACATGAAACAGCTTAACATTATATATGCAAGCTGGCTGTTTGAATCGAACGTTTTAGGCTTAGTCTACTATGACGCGTTGATGGCTACTGAACAGCCTGATCCAAGCAACTTGTTCCCATGGATGAGTTCAGAGTACGTGCTTGACACTTACGCGCATCCAACGTTAGGCGAATGCAGCAGAGTCACCTTCACTATGAAACCGAACATGTACTGGAGCGACGGAACGCCAATTACAACAGCTGACGTGGAATTCACTTACGTGGAACTGAAACAGATCTTGGAAGCCCGTGGTTTACCACCGCCATGGTGGTTCAGCAACGTAGAAAACATCTTATCGTTCAGCATCCTTGATGCGTACAGGTTCGAGGTGTTGTTGGATGTTAAGAGCTTCTGGGCACTGTTCTGGGTAGGCGGCAATTACATACTGCCTAAACACGTGTGGAAGCCAATCGCTGAAAGCGAAGACGTACAAGGGTTCTGTCCAGATGCGAATATGATTGGTTCTGGACCGTGGAGATACGGCGAATACACAGAATACAGCCACGTGCTATTGTACGCAAATGAGCCAGGATCAACAGTGACCACGGGTGAGCCTGGTGCAGTACCAGTTACTTCACCTTACGGATACTTCAGGTACGAGCCATGCTTACCAGACATAGTTGGTTTAACATCAAAGATGGATGCGGGCACATACTCGTTTGACGTGACAGTTGACAACTTGCTGCAAGCAGGCATGACAATAGACAAAACCGTGAAGATTGACGGCGTCGTAGAAGCAAGCGCTGCAGGAGTAGTTATCGCAGCTGATACAACACACACTGAAGCAATAACCGGTTACGTCTTCACTTATGGACTACACAATGTTACAGTAACAGTTGATTATACAGCGGGAACTTACAGCGGAACAAAAACAATTGTCAAGTACATTTGGGTAACAATACCTGAAGACATCGGCGGCACCACATGGTATGACAAAGCTGGTTATGCAAGCTATCCTTACAAGAATCAATTGCCAGCCCCAGACATCAAAGTTGACTTGACAGACGTTCTATCAGCTGCATTAGCCTTCGGAAGCTTCCCAGGGCACTCAGCTTGGAACACTGTTGCAGACTTGAACGGCGACCACAAGATTGACTTGTCGGACTATCTCGCTATCGCCATAAACTTCGGTTGGACAGGATAAACATAGAAAAACAAGGGCTATAAAGCCTTAATTTCTTTCTTTTTTTGTTTCAAATTGTTTACGGGTTTCCATGTTGAAGATTGCCAAAGCCTTTCAACGTTACTGCTGAAAACACAAGTTCCTTTAACACTGATAGTTTCCACGTAAATTATGATTGTTATGCAATTACATGTTTGTAATTGAGGCCTTAAATTCTACAGGTCTAATACAGTACGCGGCTGAAATGTGAACTGCACAAGCTTGCGGGAAAAAAATGGAATGTTCACTTTGTACCGTCTAGAACTATTTGTGTACTTGAGAAAAACAACGTGTTAATAGTGAAAAAGTTACCTTCACGCTTGCGTCTCCATGCAGGCATCTCTTGCTGCAGACTTGATAATTTATAGATCGCCTGCTACACTAGAGACGTGAGAAGTGTATATGGGTTACTCCTTGAACTCTTCATATGGATTCGGTGAAGCTGAACAGGCGACGATGCAAAAACATTTCATGAGTAATAGGAACATATTTTTTTAACTTTCCTTTTGCATGCCATTCATTTGTTTTAGCAAACGTTTGATTTCTACTGGGAGCTTGCCAGTCTTTCAAGGTTGAATCAGAAACGAGTTGCGCGTGCGCTTCACCATTTTTTGTTGAAACACATTGAATCAAACATTTGAAGCTGCTTGAACAAAGTTTACCCATAAAATATTCTTGTTACAGATAGAAGATAATTCCGGAATACTTAAATTCAGAAAGTGAAACAGTTATATGTGCTGAAAAAGGAGAAAGGAGAAAGAGAAATGAAGATGACTAAACTATTATCAGGAGTACTGTTAGCTATACTTTTCTTGAGCATCTTTGCAATATTTCCAAATATCGCTTTCGCAGCCGGCCAAATTGATTTAACACCGTCAAACAACATTTATGACACAAACACCGCGTACGTAGGCTTCAAATTCAACGTCACCGCTTCATGTTCAGGTGTTGACAGCGACATTGCAGGAGCACAAATTCACATAGACTTTGACGACAGCATACTTAACGTGACTCAATGGTGGGCTCCAGACTGGGACTCCAGTTTCTTTATGCCCGCGCCAATGTCAGCGTTGCCTGGACCGCCAAATCCGAACTACCATCACATAGGTCCTGGTAACGGATACGTTGAAACTGCAGTGTCGAAAGGTGGTTTACCACCAACGGCGCCTTGGGGTACCAACGGAACAATTGCAATCTTCGAATTCATTGTAACAGCAATACCTGACAAGCTGGGATTGCTGAATTGCAGTTTGTCTATAAACAACGTTGCCACCTATCTTAAAGATCCTTCACTCGCTACCATTACAGTAACTAAGAACGATGGCTACTACGAGTTAACCTGGGCTTTACCAGGAGCAGCTAACATGGGTGTCAAACCTATATTAACGGAGTACGGACCGTACCCACCATCCGCTGTCGACGAAGCTTTCGACATTGAAGTCTACATTGAAAATCTTGATCAAGCATGGTACTTGTCGAACGCCAGTTTCAATCTGTACTACAACGCAACAGTAATAGATGTTATAGGTGATGCAGCAAACGTTACAATCGCCCCCTTATGGGCAGCCTCTTCAGTAACGGTCACCCGCAACGGACTAGACTACATATCCATCTTCGTAGGTAGCCCAACGTCAACTCCAGGCGGTTCACCAGCAGCCGACGAACTTGTAGCAACAATCAAATTCACAGTGATGATGCAATCAACAGTTCCACCAGCACCAGCAGGCTACCATGATGATTCTCCATTAGACTTCCAAGACGTAGTCTTAATGGATCACATTGGACCTGTAGACACGACAACACCAAGCAACGGCGAAGTCAAAATCTACGCCCTAATCAGCTTGCCAATGTCACTGTTCAGAGTTGACCCAGTTGACACAGTGCTTGGACCTGCACCATCAATAGGCGAAGAATTCGACATAGACGTTGTGATCGATGGACCCACATCAGAAGGACTATCCTGGGCATGGTATCTCATCGGCGTCCAATTCAGACTATTCTATGATCCTAGCGTAATAGAGGTTGTAAGCGTAACGGAAGGCGCGTTCCTAAAGGATGGACCATGGAACCTTCATGGCACATTCTTCATAGGCTCAGTTCAACCTGACGGTTTTGGACCACACGTAATGGTCGGCGACATGCTATTGCCAAACAGCACAGGCGGCTATGACATGACATCGTGGCCAAACGGCACCGGAACAATAGTCACAATAAGATTCAAGGCACTGGTACAAGAATGTCCAAACAATTTCACGTCAGCGTTAGACTTAGGTCCATTATTCCCAGGAAACTGGGCTATAGACAAGGACGGCAACTGGATTCCAATAGATGAAGCCAGCATCGTGAATGGAACCTACACAATGCTACCATTTAGTATGCCAGGAAGTGTCATAGACTTGTACGGTGGAGCCAAAAACGCTGGTTACTGGACAGGTTATCCAGCTCCATTCCCAGTTCCGTACGGTGGACAAGGACCTGACCATTGGATGGACTTAGTGATACCGCAGTCAGAAATAACACTATATGCGCTTGCAACACACAACTGGTGGCCTGTACAATCTAAAGAAGTAGGCTTTGAAATAGAGGGACCGTTTGAAAAGAACAACAGTGAGTTGGTGCCGAAACCAAGCTATCAAATCTGGGCTAAATTAGTAAGCACAACTGACAGTGATGGCGTAGCAACACTAGTGTTTAGAATGCCATGGCCTTGCGTAGATCCTGAAAACATTACAGGCGTATGGCTGATAACAGCCACTGTGAGAATAGGAGACGACGTTCTTATAGATACTATGGCGTTCTACTATGAGTACCTAGTTACCGTGAAATCAGTTGTCACAGATTATTACTACTACACCCACGATGATTGCGTAGAAGTGACAATTAGCTACGGGACACACTCGGTGCAACTATATCCAATACTGTTCTCTATAGTTCTGACGGATGACATGGGTGTACCAGTAATCATGGAGTTATACGACAATACTACGATTGGCGGTGCTTGCTGGTGTACTTTGACGGAGGAAGAGCTCATTATTGACCTTTGCATTCCGAAATGGGCATTCGCTGGCTACGGATACATTCACGTCAACGTCTTTGACATAGACCCAACTGAAGGCGGGTTTGCCTGGTGTCCAGAGTACCCACCTGTCGAAATTCAGATAGGACCCTACTAGAATCATTAACGCCTAAATACATTCCCTCTTTTTTTATGTTTTAACACTTTCAGTCGAATATTCTATAGAACAACATTCCAGAAGGCTTATTAGCCATCTTTTATTTTAGCTATGTTAAGGGGAGAAAGCAATAATGCTTAAAGGTAACACACATAAATTTTTCGCGCTTATGCTGCCCACTCTTTTAATCGTCATGATTATGGCAGCAAGGCTAGGAGATATTACGATCGTTTCGCCTAGCCTTGGAGTTGTGATAACTACACAAACGGACAAGGAAGAGTATCTTCTACGGCAAAGAGTGACAGTAGACGGAAACATAACACTTGATGGATTGCCTGCAAACAACTTAGTAGCAGTAACACAAGTTGACACACCATCGCAAACATTAGCTTATAGGACTCTTCAAATAGGAAACCCAGCGCAATCATGGCCGATAAACATTACAGCTATATACCTAACTGACAGCGGCCACAACATTATAGACACAGCTAAAATAGACTCGGTGGTAATGGCTGCCGCAACATTCTATAACTGGCAAGCAACGGCTAGAACAGTTTATATGGCTGTCACAGTTTTTGATGCAAACATGGTTCCACTCAGAGCAGCAAAAGTATCCGCCACATTAGACCCATACCAATCAGCAACCCCGAAATTCTCAATATATATACCCTCTTCAGCATGCTCTGGAAAAGCTTTGATATGTGCAAACGCTTACAACCAAGAACCGAAAAACGGTGGAATAGCTTTAAGCCTTGAAAAAACAGCGTATTTCTGCATCAGCAGAACCCAGCAAGGCTTAATAGAGTATCCATCGTTACCGCCGCCTCCACCGCAAACCACACCAGGAGTATACAATACAAACATAACATTGCCTCCAGACCCAAAAGCAGGAACATACAGTGTCCACGTTTTAGGCCAAGTCAGCCCCACAGCATTTTCATCAGCAACAACAACGTTCAACGTTGAAAACAGTGAAGGATACCCGCCGCAAGCATCATTTGCCTACTGGCCCGCAAAACCATATTTAAACCAAACAGTGGACTTCGACGCATCCTCATCCACGCCAGAAGGCTTCAACGACACAATAACATCTTACCAATGGGACTTCGGAGACGGAACACCAAAACAAACCAGGTCAACCCCAACAATAACCCACAACTATCAACAAAACCAAACGTTCATAGTTACATTAAACGTTACAGACAACGAAGACCTATGGAGCACAACATCAAAACCGATAACAATATATCCAGAGTTCGGTCCAACAGCAAACTTCACATGGACACCCACACAACCTTACTTTAACCAAACAGTAACCTTCGATGCTTCAAACTCAACAATCGGCTGGTGTGCACAAACGCAACGCTTCAGCCCCATCGAAAACTACGAATGGAACTTCTCTGATGGCACAGGCAACATAGCAACAGGTGACCCTGCAATAACGCATAACTTCACGCAACCAGGAAACTACACCGTTGCGTTAAAAATTACAGACGCTGATGGACGAATCGACACAACATCAAGCATAGTCCAAGTGTTAAACGTGTCACTCAAACTATACGATGTTGATGGCAACGGATGGATAGATCTAACCGACGTTCTCGCAGTAGCGTTAGCCTATGGTTCATTCCCAGGGCAACCCACCTGGAATCCAGCCTGCGACTTCAACCATGACGACAAAATAGACCTCGACGACTACTTAGGAGTAGTTCTACACTACGGAGAAGACCCATAACACCTCACATTCTTCTGACCGGCGCGAAAACATGGAAGATCACGCCAAAACCTTTAAAAAACTGACATTACACAGTTTATAAGAGGAGAAGGAGAAAGGAAAAGTGAAATTTAAACAAGCAAAAGTTTTAACCACTGCAACGTTGACGCTGACAGTGCTTTTCGTCAGCATCTCTATATTTCCATCTACCTTGGCTGCAACATCCCGCATGTATCTTGAACCGTCAAACAACGTTTTCACTACAGACACGGCTTACTTAGGCATGAAGTTTAATGTTACTGTTTGGTGTGCAGATATTCCAATGGACATTTTGGGGGCACAGATTACGTTATGGTTTAACGACAGTGTGGTTAATGTGACTCGTTGGTGGGCTCCCGACTGGGATTTCAACTTCTTTATGCCCGCGCCGGTTTCAGTTATTCCTACGCCTCCTAACAACGTAGGTTACATTCATGTTGGTGCCGGTCAGGGCTACGTTAAAGTGTCAGTGTTGAAAGGTGGTTTACCGCCTGTGGCGCCTTGGGGTACCAACGGAACAATTACAATCTTAGAATTTAACATAACCGCGGTTCCAACTGAACAGGGAAAATACACAAGTAGTCTCCAGATAAACAATGTTGACACCTATCTTAAAGACACTTCAAACGTTGACATTCCAGGCGTAGCAAAAGAAGACGGATATTACGAAATCAAGAAATCAGGTCCCACCTATTCTTTAACGATATCTGCAACTTCAGGTGGAACAACTGATCCTGTACCTGGAATATACATGAATGAATCAGGAACAACAGTGTCAGTTGCAGCTATTCCAGCCACTTACTATCTCTTCACTCATTGGGAACTTAACGAGTCAGACATCGGAGCATCCAACCCTGTGAACATCACAATGGACGCAAACTACCTGTTACACGCAGTGTTCGTTTACTCAACGCCTGAAGGCTCGAGAATATTTGTTGATCCTCATGAAATAATAGATCCTGAAGCCGTGCCATGTCAAACAAACTTCAACATCAACATTTCAATCGATGCTATGGCAGACGTGAAAACGTGTGAATTCAACCTAACCTACAACACCGACATAATAAGCGTGATAGGCTTAATCTTTCCAAGTGTGAACGGACAATATCCAACGCTGAATCTCATTGTCAATGACACTGCAGGATTTATCTGGATTAAACTAGCCTACTCCACCGCAATTACAGTTGCAGATCCAACACCACTCGCCGCCATAATGTTTCACGTGGATAGCCGGGGAGCAACACCACTCAACCTTACAAACACAAACCTCACCAACACATACAACAATCCTATTCCCCACGACGTATATCATGGATACTACAACGCGTCAATTTCCGACGTTGCAGTAACAAACATAATGCTCTCTCGAACATGGGTGTATCAAGGATGGCCGGTCAACATAACAGTAACTGTTAAGAATAAAGGAAACATGACTGAAGCCTTCAATATTCACGCTTATTATAACAGTCACGTAATAGGAACAATAGCAGTAACTAATCTCACGTCTAACGAAGAAAAAAATGTAATATTTGAGTGGAACACAACCGGCGTGGCTGAAGGTAACTATACGATCAAAGCGGAAGCTGAACCTGTACTCAACGAATTCAACACAAGCGACAACACATTAATAGACGGAGACGTGTGGATAATGACACACATCCACGACATCGAAATAACAGGCGTAGCTTCAGGAAACTGGGCTTACCAAGGATTAACTGCTTACATTAATGTTACAGCAAAAAACAATGGGGGCTTTCATGAAACCTTCAACATCACCGCCTACTGCAACACTACGCTATTAGGAACAGTCCAAGTCGTCAATTTGGCTCCTGGAAACTACTGTGAAGCACAGTTCAGCCTTAACACTTCAACATTGTTGCCTTGTCACAATTACACGATCAAAGGCGAAGCCACCTTGGTTCCATACGAATACAACGAGACAAACAACGTTCTAATCACCAGTCTCAAAGTGCGGCTATTGGGCGATCTGAACGGTGATGGAAGAGTCGATTTGGACGATGTACTGACTGTTTCTTTAGCCTTCGGTTCATACCCCGGATGCCCCAACTGGGATCCAAACGCAGACATTTACCGTGACAACAAAATTGACTTAGCAGACGTACTGGCTGTTTGCTTAAACTTTGGAAATACATGCTAATACATGCATCGATTCCCTCTTTTTTTTTATCGACATTCAAGAAAAACTTTTATAAAGAAAGCTTGTAACAGACTTGTAAAGGTGAAAACATTGAGGAAAACAAAATGCAATAAACTAAATATGACCTTAGGATTGTTTGCACTTATGTTAGTAACTATAACAGCCAACACTTTTACACTTCCAGCATTAGCTCAACCGCAAACAATTTACCTAGTCCCATCAAACAACACATTTGACGAAAGCACTACTGTAGGCACGAAATTTAATGTTACTGTTTGGTGTGCAAATGTTACAGAGGACATTTTAGGCGCACAAATTCACTTGAGTTTCAACG
>Ga0315545_1002111_pt1 | contig 18336 bp, 24 predicted proteins | sample SalMarSW160210MG_FD_203096 | JGI IMG/M metagenome (GOLD analysis project Ga0315545, IMG submission 203096) | Salt marsh sediment microbial communities from the Plum Island Ecosystem LTER, Massachusetts, United States - Salt Marsh Sediment SW1602-10 ...
ATACTACAACCATCAGCAGAAACAAACCCAATTAAGATAATTAAAATAAAAATCATTAAAAATTTATTACCATCTCTTTTCATATTTGTTATAATGAAATCGGTTTTATAAATATTTCTTGTTTATCTAAACACTAACTTCAATGCTTGCTTCATTATTGCTTTCATTAGATTCATTAATTGAATTTTCAAAATCAACAATAACTTTTGGATTATAATTTCCTGATTCAGAATAAACTATTGGGTCTGTATAAGCTCTTGTAGATTCTCCAGAATCAAGATTAGTTCCTATTTTTATTTCCAAATTTTCATCAGAAGAGTTTGTATCAACTTTATAATAAATGTCATTTGCAATATAATTCCCATCATTTCTAATTGTAAATGCAAGTATTACTTTTTTATTACTTATATTTTGTATAGAAAGATTTTCTATAACTAAATCAGGATATAAACACTCTGCATTTCCACAACCATATTCACATTCCTCAACTATTTCATCTTCTTCTCGAGGTTCATTATAACAAGCTCCTTCTCCACATCCTTTATCATGACAGGTTCTGCTATGTTTAACATTTCCATCTTCACAATAATTTTCACTCCAATCTTCACAATAACTTTCTCCACACTCATCTACAATAATTTCACTATATGGTTTTGTAAATGAAACACCTGCTAAATTATGGCATGTTGTATTTTTACAAACATAATTATTTCCCCCCCCGCAACAATAAGGTTCACTATAATAATTATCACAAGTAACTAATTTAAGGTCTTCATCACCTTCAAATCTCATAATATCTGCACAAGCAGGATAATCTGTATTAGCCTTATCAAGTGCTTGTTTTACTGTGTATTGAGTTCCTGTTCCATACCATCCCCCATTTAAATAATTAAAAAACATATTTTGCCAGTCTAATGAATACTGAAAACAATCACTTCCAGCCATACCACAATATCCTACAACAGCTGTATCTTCATTAGAACCTTTTCTAAATGCATAAGATAAAGTTCCTTCACTAGTATCACACATTGCATCACAACTTCCTAAAAATGTAAATCCTTTTTTATTAGAATCAGCAATCCAAGTTTCAATTTCATTTGCATTAGTTTGTTCAGAACTTACTCCTTCAACACATCCACTTTTAAACATAAAACTATTTCCATGAGCAACTTCATAAAACAAAACAGTTTCATTTGATTGTATATGGCTCTGAACTTTATTTTGTGTTGGCCACATTACATTTTCTACATCATAATGCATCTTATCGAACCACATATTTGCATTATTGGTAAGGCTATTCCATTCTCCTGAACAAGGATTAAAAAGTTGTGGACCTGATAAACTAAATGCATTGTAAGGAGGAGGAACACCATTTCCCAATATTGTTCCATTTACAGAGTCTATAACAGTTACAATTACATTTCCATATTCATTAACACTTGTTACAGCCCAACATGGATTTGTTGGAGTTGGTTCAATTGGAAAAATATCTGAATCAGGAGATATTATATATAATTTAGAAAATTGAACTTCGCCTTCTACCATTGCTTCTGCTTCTGTTTGAGTTATTTGTGGAGTTGCATATTCTCCTAAATCATCACGCCAATTAATATTAGTTCCTAAAATTTCTTCATCCTCGCTGTCGAATTGATATACTTTAAAATCTTTCTCAACAGTTGCCCCTTCTATTTCTCTTTGCTGATAAAATATTGTTTTATCATCAATTTCAATTTCTTCAAATTCTTCATAATCCTCTTCATATTGTTTTAGCAATTTTTCTTTTTTAGATTCTGCAGGCAAAGGTTCAGAATTTGAACTTGAGGAATGTTTTCCTGAACTTCCACCACTTGAAATAGAAGTATAGGAATTATCCTCTTGGAGTGAATTATCATTTGAACTAACTGAATTTCCTATATTATAAAATGTAGAGTCATCTGTTTCTGAAACAGCATGTGTATTGTAATAATTATAAAGTTTATTTGTTGTAACAACTAATCCTAAACCAACAATCAAAAGAGCAATAACTAAAAAAGTTATTCCTGCAACTCCTTTTTTGTTTTGTTTAATTATTTTCATTTTTTGGAACAATAATATAATCATCTAATCTTGGTGTTTTAGTATTAGGAACAATAATATACTTGCCTGTATTTGCTGTTCTAGTCTTAGAAATATCACAATAATCATTATTTTGAAAAGTCTCAACTTGACTTTCTAAATTTTCTGTTGAAGTTCTATTTGGGCATATATTTGGAATTCCATATAAATCTAAATCATCTCCATGAGTCCCCATATAATCAATTATAGCATCTGTACCATCTGATTTTTTATTAATTAAAGCATTTACTCTAAAACTATCTGAACTTCCTAAAGAAATAAGCACATCTTTCTCTAAACCATTATATGTATTAGGGTTAAGAGTTTCCTCTATTAAATAAGATGCTTCATATTCTGTAGGTGAATTAAAAGAACCTGTTGCAGGAGTAGGGTCTTCTGCTCCCTCATTATCAACAGTAGTTGCGGTTATAGTATTCAATTTTTCCTTAATGGGAACTGAAAAAGAATAATTATTTGAGAAATCTCCATAATGACTTCCATTAATATTAACAGAAATATAATCAACAGAACCATCTTCATCTGTTCCTGAAATATTATACTTTACTTCTCCATTTTCCTTAATCTCTGTGGTTACAGAGGTATTAGGAGCTTTATTCTGAGATGGAGGGGGTTCAGGAGAGGGACAACCAGTAGTTAACCCAAGACTTGCTATAAAAGTTAAAACCATTGTAGCAAACCAAAACTTTCTTTTAAATGAATTAAATCTTTTTCCCATAGTTTTGTTACTACTTGATAGTATATAAATGTTTTGTTTTATTGTATTATATAGTATTTCTCTTTTATTTAATTTCTTAATTACTTCTGAAAGAAGACAAAGAAAATTTTTCAAAGTGAATGTCTCTAAATTGATAATAAAGGGTATTTATTTCATCTACATTAAATTTTAAAGATAAGTTCTATTTAAAAGAACTCTCATATGTTTAGCATATTTTCCTCTTAACTTCATCTCTTTAAAATCATATTTTTTTATTGCTTTATAAAATGACTCTGTTGCACCAGCTCGCATTTTTTCATGTAATTCTATGACTAAAAATTTTACTTTTTTTGAAAAATTCTAGCTAACATCATTGTTAACCATGTTCTTCCACATTTAGGGAAAGAGATAATTAATATATCTTTCATTTTATTTAGAATTAATTAAATCATCCACCTTTTTTAATAAATTTTTTAAACTTGGTTCTTCAAGTTTTTTAAGTGCTTCATTAAAAGAAAACCACCCTATCTTACTATGTTCCTTAGATAGTCTTGTCTTTTCTTCTTCAATTTCTGCTAAAAAATAAATAACCTTTTTTTTTATTTTAATTCCTTCTTTATTTATGAAAGAATAATTCTCTTCCCATTTAAATTCTCCAATAAGTTTTTTTATTTTTAATCCAGTTTCTTCTCTAACTTCTCTCAGTGCTGTCTCTTTTATTTCTTCCCTTTCTTCAATTCTTCCTTTTGGGAATCCCCAATGAGTTCCATTTTTTATATGTTTTAATAATAAATACTTAATTTCTTTTTTTATCTTTCGAAAAACTATTGCTCCTGCTGATATCATTTTATAATTTCCTTATCTGTTATTGTAACTATCAATTTCATTTTTTTCATCTTACCCCTTACCACAGCCAAAGGTTTACTTTACCCAATCATCACAGCAATAGGCCTTAACTTAACAACTTTCCTGCTCAATCCAGCTTTTTCAGTAACATCAATAACTTCATCTATATCTTTATATGCTAACTCAGATTCTTCCATAGTTCCCTTAAAACTTCCTTCTAAAATTATATCTTTCTTAGCAAGAATTTTTTTAACATCTTCAGCTGTTAATTCTTTATGTGTCCATGCTCTTGAGTGAGCTCTTCCAGCCCCATGTGCACTTGATGAAAAAGATTTTTCTTCTGCTTCTTTTGTTCCAACTAAAATAAAAGATGGAGTAGACATACTTCCAGGAATCAAAACCGGTTGCCCAACTTTTCTATAAACTTCTGGAATCTCTTTTCTTCCAGGACCAAATGAACGAGTCGCTCCTTTCCTGACAACAAAAATCTTTTTCATTTTCCCTTCAACTAAATGCTCTTCAATTTTCGCGATATTGTGTGCAAGACCATAAACTAAATTTGTTTTTTTATCTGGATAATATCTTTTTATAATTTCTCTTATTTTATGCATAATAATTTGTCTGTTACAAAAAGCAAAATTAACAGCACACTTCATAGCAGAAAGATAATTTTTTCCTTCTTCACTTTCAATCGGAGCATTAACTAATTCCCTGTCAGGCAATCCTTCATGCCCATATTTTTCATCTACAATTTTTAAATAATCTGATGCAACCTGATGCCCTAATCCTCGAGAACCACAATGAATCATAATAACTATATTATCTTTTTTCAATCCAAAAACTTTTGCAACTTTCTCATCAAAAATTTCTTCAACAACTTGCACATCAATAAAATGATTTCCTGCACCCAAAGTTCCAAGTTGTGGTGTTCCTCGTGAAATTGCTCTTTCAGAAACATACTCTGGATTAGCCCCCTCCATTTTTCCATTTTCTTCTGTCCTCTCTAAATCTTCTTTTACAGCAAAATCATTTTCAAGAGCCCATTGAGAACCCTTCACCAAAATCTCTTTAATAACTTCAGAAGAATACCTCTCTCCACCCCGACCAACACCAGAGGGAATTGTCCTTTTAATATCATGAATTATCTCTTTTCTCTTTCCCATAAACTCTTCCTTAGAAATATCTGTAGCTAAAACTCTAACTCCACAATTAATATCAAAACCAATCATTCCAGGAGCAACAATTCCTTTTTTCAAGTCAAAACCAGCCACTCCTCCAATAGGCATTCCATAACCCATATGTCCGTCAGGACACAAAACAACATTCCCAACAAGCCCAGGAAGCGACGCAACATTAACAGCCTGTTCAAATGTCTCATCATCTTTCATACTTGAAATCAATTTCTCATTAGCAAAAATCTTTACATTTACTTTCATTTTCCCTTCTTTATGAATTTCATAAAGATTTTCTGAAATTTTTTTAAGTTCCATAAAATAATAAGAGAAGAAGAGTTTTTAGATTTTTATAATTGCGTAAATATAATAAACCTTTAATCTTTATATTTATATGGACAAAAAAAAGGTGGTGATTATTATTTTTTTATTCATATTAATAAGTCTGGCATCTATCTTAGTAATTAATAAAAATTTTTTTACACAGAAAAATCAATCCCCTTCTCAAAATAATTCTATATTAACTCCAGATTTACAAGAAGAATTTTCAAAAGTTCTTTATAATGCTTTGAAATATGAGATAACAAGTGACCAGATTTCTGGAATTACAAATTCAGTGGATCTTCTTAAGGAAGATAAAAAATTAGAATCTATTTCTAATTTACAAGAAATTCTTGGCTTAAAAGAAGAAGGCAATCTTTCTAAATTAATTCTTCCTTCTGCATCAATAAATTCAGATTATTATCATGGTCTTTTTTTGAATGATATTACTGATGCAAGATTTGTTATTTCACATATTAATGAAGTTAAAAAAGATGGTTTTGATACAATATGGATACAACCTCAAATGGAAGTACTTGATGATGGAACTCTTTATATTCCTGGAAAAGATATTTATCTTTTTTATATTAATGCCTTTAAAGCTTCGGGTTTTAGAATATGGATGTCAGTCGGATTGACTTCATATTCTTTTCCTTATCGCTGGGATAGTCGTTCTGGTTTAAGCCCCCTTACATTTGAAGATAGGAGCGAAATTTTTTCTCTTATAGAACCTGTTGTTCTTGAGTGGGCTCAAATAGCAGAGAATCACCATGTAGATGCTTTTATCCCTCTTGAAGAACAAGATGCAATTTTGTATGAGGAAAACAGGCGCTTGGATAAAGAAGAGATTTTAAAACTTAATAATTGGTCTCAAAATATTCTTTCTCAAATAAAAAAAATATATTCTGGAAAAATAATTTATTCAACTGAAGATTGGGGAGAAGAATCTCAAGTTAATGGTTATCCAATTTCAAAAGGAGCAGACCATGATTATTCTGGATATTCTGCTATTGCAATGAAAGGGACTTATTGCAATGGTATTAATGATGAACATTATTTTCTTGAAATGACTAGTCGCCTTAATGGAACACAAAATTATGCAAAGCGTGATGGGATTTCTGATTTAATATGGTATGAAGCTGGAACTCCTATGGGAAAAGGTTTTGATCTAAGTCATGGAGCCCATCTTAAAGAATTAAGTAATGAGGAACAAGTTACCTGTTTTGAAAATATTTTTAATATAGCAAATGACATTGGGATAAAAGGAATTTTCTTTAAACCTTCTCCTAAACAAATACATGAAGGTTCTTGGAATTTTTTTGGAAATCCTGCAGAGCAGATTATAAAAGATGAATTTGCTACTTCTATTATTAAAGAAAAATCTATTGATAATCTTTGGACATCATTAGGAGATGAGGGATTGAAAATAATACAACTTGTTATAGCAAAAGATATGGCATTTGATCCTGCATATTCGCTTGACCAATATTTTAATAATAATTATCATAATTTAGAATTAACAATTGATGGAGAATGTATAGGCTGCAAAATTTTTGATTAAAGATTTGCTAAGATTTTTTTATCTTCATAGAAAAACAAGTCATTTAATATTTTTTAAATTATCTATAAGAAAAATTATATAAATAAGATTCCAATAGAGAGATTAAAATGAGGTAAAATTATGAATAAAAAATTTAACAACTTATGTCAAAGAATTGCTAAAGGTGTATATTGCCTGGAAGTTGGAAAAGGCATTAGTCGTTCTAATGTTTATTTTGTGCAGTCAAATAAATCTTGGGTTTTAATTGATACTGCTGAAGCAAACAATGGACAATTTATTAAAAAAACAGCAGAGTCATTATTTGGAATTGGAACAAAACCAAAATGTATTCTATTGACGCATGACCATCCTGACCATGGCGGTTCAGCTAAAGAATTAGCCAATATATGGAAATGTAAAGTTTTTCTCCATCCCAATGAATTACCCATTGCAATTTACGGAAGTTTGAAAACTTTTGAAAAATATGCCAACCCTCTTGATAGATATATTATTCTTCCAATATTACGAAAAATGCCAAAAGAAAAAGTTCAGGCAATGATTAAAAGAGTAAGTCTTAAAAACGTTTGCAAACCATTTGACCCTAAAAAAGGAGTGCCTTATCTTCCTGATTGGAAATGCATTCCCTGCCCCGGCCACACCCCAGGTCATATTGCATTTTTTCGTCCAAGTGACAAACTATTAATTACAGGTGATGCCATTGTTACTGTAGACTTAAATTCATTCTTTGGATTTTTATTATGGACTTTCCACATACCTCAAAAGAAAATATCAGAACCCCCCAGATATTCTACTTGGAATTTGCAAATGGCAAGAAAATCAATTATAACTCTTGTTTCACTAAATCCAAAAATCATTGCATCAGGACATGGATTACTCATAGAAAAAGAAACAGCAAAAAAATTATCTCTTTTTGCTCAAAATATCAAAAGAAAAATTATATAATATTTATATTTTAATAATACAAAAAGATTATCCTCTAATAATCACATAATTTAATATGAAGATTAAAATACATAAAGATTCAAGATATACACTTGATTATCATTTCAAAAACAGAAAAGAAATGAAGAAATTATTTGAAGAATTAATAAAAAAATTATCTAAACATTTACACTTTAAATTCAAAATTGGCAAATCCTACATTGGCTTGATAAATAAACTTGTATTCGCAGCAGTCCATGTAAGAGCTAAAAAATTAATATTTGAATTTACTTCTCGTAAAGAATTCAAAAGTCCCAGAATTATAAAATCCGTTAGGTTTCAAAAAGAACGCTGGGCTCAGTATGTAGAAATAAAAAATAAAAAAGACATTGATAAAGAATTGATTAAATGGGCAGAGTTTTCATATGAATAATATTTGAATATTATGTAAATTAAAATAATTTTCAAACATCCAGCACAACTTGTGCATCTATTTTTTCTTTTTATAATATTTAATCATAAAATCTGGAATAACTTTTTCTTTAACCATTCTATCTGTTTTATCTTTCACACTTTCAAAAAATTTAGCATCTTTCAAGTGTTCTGCTTTCTCTTTTAATTCTTTTTTTATTGTCTTTCCAGTATTCATACTAAAAACATCCCCTGTTTTAACTAATTCTCTTATTTCTTCTATATCAGAATCTTTCTTTAAAATAACTGAATGAATTAAATTATGTGTTAAAGTTAATGCAGTAGTTTTATGACTTCCATCACACATAATATATTTTATTTTTTTATTTCTCTTCACATAATCTTTTATTCTTTTATTATATTCTTTTTCTGTTTTAGATTTTCCTTTCAGTAAAGGTAATCCAACTGATAAAGGAATTACTGGTGTTGGAGGCAATATTTCTGTATTTCCATGTTTACATATTTTAAAATAAATCTTTAATATGTGAGGGTTATGAACTGGAAAATCTTTTGTTGTAATTATTTCATTTGGATTTAAATTTTTAATTTTCATAAAAAAATAAAGAACCGAGAATTATTAAATTATTCTATTCTTCTTGCAGATGGAGAATTTACAAAAGAATTGGAAATTTACTTTTATTCATTGCGTGATACTCTTATTTATTTAGATTTTATCACTTCTAATTTACTGATAATTCCTCCAGCATGTTCAACAATTTTTTTAGCAGTATATTCAGTAGCTTTTGTTACATAATCTTTTCCAACTCCAGCAGTTCCATAAACTAATAATAAAATATTTTTTGTGTCTGCAGTAATCATTGCATGTGGACTATCACTAACTGGAGAACCAAATAATTTCTCATTATCTCTTGTTAATAGAATATTTTTCATATTCATTTCTCCTTTGGCCATAGTAGTCATTACATCTGAATCAGAACCAAATTTGAAAAAAATATTTCCAACTAATTTATCAAGATTATAAACCCCCATTGGAAGTAGAAATTTCATAGACCCCATATTATTGCACTCGACAACATTATTAATTCTATACAATTCTTTTCCATCAATAATTCTTTTCAATAAAGCTTCAGCAGAAGGAGTATATTTACTTGGATCAATCCCAGCTTTCCTAAATAAATCTCTTATTTCTTTAATTGGTTTTGCAACATACATATCAACTCTGGAAGAATACTGGTCTTTAACAGAGTTTACCACATTCATTATCTCTTTCTTTAATGGCTTTTGAGACTTATTCACAGATACATTCCTAATAATAGAATAGCCTATAATAATATTAGGATTTCTTGTTTTTGTTTCTTCATCAATTAAAATATCCATAAAAATATTCAACTTGCCGAATTTATAAAATTTCTTATTTTAAAATTCCTGGCAAACATGCAACATTTTTCACTTGCTCTAAACTCTTGTCCTGCTTTACAACTTCCATAATCTTATCAGAAGCATAAATTCTTCCAGGAACATTCATATTTCCTTCTTTTGGAATTTCATAAATATTTTCTGAAATTTTTTTGAATTTCATAAATTAATAAAGAATTAAGGATTTTTAGATTTTTAGTTATTATAAACTAAAAGTTGGTACCATCCTTCTGCATCACTAAAATCTTTCTCTCTAATCATTCGTTTAAGGGCTTCGTGAGCATCACAAAGTATCTTTGCACTTCTATTCAACCCATAAAGTCCATCAAGAACACTCATTATTTTTTCCCTTTCTTTCATTTCTTTTTTAACTAATTTAATATAATCATCATCTGGATTACAATATGCAACCATTGCCAAATTACCAATTAAATCTTCTTCTAAACCCTCTAATTCTTCTATAGAGGGAATAATATTTTGAACTAATGACATAGAATTAATTTCTTTAATGGTTATTTAAATATTTTCATTTAAACATCCATCACAACCTGCACAATAAATTTATTTCCTTCTTTCTTAACAAACATATCATTATAAGTTATTGCTTTTATGTCAATATGAATTTCATAATTTTCTGCACTATCTCCAACAACTTCTGCACTCAACTTAAAATCATTTGTTATTTTTATTTTCTTAATTTTCGCAAGAAAAAAATTCTCACTATCAAACAAAAACAAAAGTTCTTCTAAAAAATTATATAATAAACTTTCAAAATCCTTTCCTTTAACATTTATTATAAAACTTTTTTTCTCCTTGACTTTCTCGTCGCTCATTGAATTAAACATCGCCAAAGCAGAATTTTCAAAAACTTCTTCTAAAGAATTTCCAAATGCCTGAAATTTTATATCTGCTGTATGCTCAAGAAATTTGAATTTCATAATTAATTCAAGAAAAAAGAGTTTTTATTTTTGTTGATTAAAGAGATTGTTCTGGAATTATTTCTTGGTTAAAGAGATTATTAAAATCCCTTAAAAAACTTTGTTCAATTTTTCCATCTTTTTTATAAGCTACTAAAATAAGATTATTATTAGAAATTGAAATTAAACTTCTGTAAAGGTCTCTCCAATTGTTTTCAACATAAAAACATCTATAATCTACTTTGATATATCTAAAAGGTTTTTCATCTCCTTCTCCATCCCCTCTGATACCATTTTCAAAATAAATTGGAAAAGCCAAGCATCCTTCCAAGCCTAATTCTTTTTTTCTTTTGTGAAGAGCACATTTATTTTCTTTTATTAACTGACGGACATCTACCTCCAGTAAATCTATAAATATCTTCTTCAGGTTGGAGATATCCTTCTTTAATTAAATCCTTATATTTATCTCCAAAAATAATTTTAATTTCTTTTTCATCTAATTCATGGTAAAATTTCTCAGAAAAATTATTACAACAATTTCTTTCAGGAGGACAATTATTACAATTAATACTATTCTTTAAAATATCAAATGCCAATTCTGGATATTCATAAAATTGCATATACAAAAAGAAAAGAGTTTGTTTATAAAATTTATTATACAGCCCAACAAAATAATTTTAATTGCTTTAACTGTTCTCCAGGCTCTGTTTCTAATGTTTTGGTTATTGCAGCTGCCTGTGCATAAACATTTTCTTTTGGATATCGACTTAATTCACAACTTACACTCAATCCACATATTTTTGCCTCGCACTCAAGATAACTTGGAATTCTCGAATTTATTTTTTCTTTAATACTATCAGGAAAATTACTATCATTCCATTCACTTGGAGCAGTAGTTCCTAAGATATCACTTCTCAAACTTTTATTTAATTGAATTTCTCTTAGAATTGCAATTTGCACATCATAAACCTGTGAAGAAATATCTTTTTCTCCAACATATCCTTTATTTATAACAATTAATACTGCTCCTGCCACCAATAATATAGCAAGAAATGCTTCAACAATTTTTACCCATCCTTTTTTATTTTTAATCATTTCACCATACTTTGATATTTACATATCCTAATAAAATATTCGCTTTTTTATCAACATATTGCACAGGGATTTCTCTGACCTGAACATCTTTTGGAATCCCCTTTTCTTCTGTTTCTATGGTTGTCCCATTGTTATAAGTAAAACTAAAGCCAAATTCAGTTCCAGAAGGAATTTTTATTTCTTCTCTAAGGTCTTCATAACCCTCACCATTATAATCTTTTATTAATCCAATAATTTTTTTTTCAAAAATATATATTTCTTTATTTACCAAAGGAATAGAATATCCAGAAGGACTTCCATGAAATTCTGCATCTTTCTCTAATGAAGTGCAAGGATGTATTGTTGCTTGTTCTAATTCTGGAAGTTCTTGTGAATTATATATTTTAAAGAAAACTTTCTCTTTATTCTCTCTATCTATAATTAAATTAGTATTATCACTTTCTGAAATATTTGCATTAGCAATATTCCCTAATTCATCTTTAACAATTAAATGTGAAGTTACAACTGCTTCTTCTATTAAATCTTTTAATATAACACATTCATGAGCTGAGGTCCTATTAATTGATATAGTAATACTTGTCAAATTTGCAGCAACTTTTTCTGCTAATTCTATTTTTAAATAATCTAAAAGAGATTCTTTATCTTTTTGCACTCTTAGCTCAGGTTCTATAATTGAATATAAAAAAACCAGGAAAGTTATAAAAATTACAAATGACAAAACCACTCCGACATGTGAACCTCTTTTATACATATAAGTATGAATATTTATCTTTTTATATTCTTTATGTTATAAGAAAATTTTTACTAAGGTAACAATCCCTAATATTAATGTAGCCACCCCTATAATTACTCTTAATTTTTTAGTTTTAATTTTTTTAATTGTTAGTGCAGATAAAGGAACTGAAAAAATAGCTCCAATAATTAAATAAGGCACTAATACCCAATCAATTATTTCTTTTGTAACTAGCATATAAGTTATAACTCCTACAGCACATGTAAATCCCTCAGCTAATGAAGTAATTCCTATAGCATTTTTGCCATCAACACCAGATAATAATTGCCCCCCTGTTACAACAGGTCCATATCCCCCTCCACTCATACCTTTATTAAAAGATGCAATTAAACTTAATCCAGTTATTTTTTTCCAGGAAAACTTATAATTTTTATTTCTGGTAATTAAAATTACTAATCCTATAACTGAAACAAGAATTCCAATATATAATTTAAGATAAAAGCTTGGCAGATTTACTGCTATAAGAACTGCAACAACTGTTCCTAAAATACTACAAAGTGCAATTAATAATGCAACTTTAAGATGAGTAGGAATTCCTCTTCTAAAACTTTCACAAATTCCTAATTTTTTTATTGCTCCACAAATTCTTTTTGGATTAATTGTTTTAGGTTTAAAATCTACATTTCCTACAATGTGATGAGTTATCCCCGCAAATAAACCTGTAATTAACTCAGAAACTAAAACTGCTGGAACAACTTGTAAAGGTGCAAATCCAAGAAGTAATAAAATAGGAGTTAATATTGTTCCATATCCCATCCCTAAAGTAGAATCAGTATATTCAGAAAAAAATGCAAGAGCAATAATTAAAATTCCTATTCCTAAAGCTAATCCAAAAATCATTTTTTAATTAAAACTGCAAAACTAGTTTTTTCTAATTTATTTGAAACATAATCTCTTATTTCTCTAAACAAATTTATTAATTTTTTATTCTTTTCAATTGGAGTATGTTCATGAAAATATTTACTTACAGATTCAACAGGCGCAAGTGCTCCATCCATTAATCTTATTATTTCTGCAATAGAAATTTTATCTGGAGATTTAGAAAGTTTGCATCCTCCACCCATTCCCCTCTTACTTTTCACATAACCTGCTCTCTTTAATAATAATAAAATTTTTTCTAAATATTTTTTTGGAATCTTTTTTCTTTTTGAGATACTTTCTATTTTTATTAATCCTTTATTAAAATTTTCAGATAAATCTATTATTGCTAAACATGCATATTCGCTTTTAGTAGATAATCTCATTTTATTGTCTACTAATTCTATCTACAAGGTATATTTAAAGATTAACTATTTAAAATATATAATTTATTATCATACGAAAATTAAATTAGCTACAGCAGAAATTAAAAAAGACATTAATACTAAAGCAAATGAATGTTTTATTCCTGCCTTTATGCTCCCTTCTGCAAAATTTCCCAAATTTAATTTTTGTGGATTGCCTCAAAAATTCAACTTCTCATAATCCCCATGTTAAACTCAATAAACTTGAAGCCCCAAAAATAGAAGGGGCAATCTTTAATTTGCACAAAACATTTATATTAATCAATTATTTTTTTAACATATAATGAATATATCAAAATCTGGAAAAGAGTATATTTTGAATAATAACCAAGATAAATTTATTGATTCTTTTAAAAAAAGATATCCTTATAAAAAATTAAGAATTGATGGTAAAGATTGGTATTATTTAGATACTTGTAAAAAGAATAGTCCAATTTTAGTTTTATTGCACGGCGGATTCTCAAATGCATATTTTTACTTTCATCAAATTCCTGAATTTGAAAAAGAATATAGAGTTCTTGCTCCAACAATCCCTCAGGGAGTGAATAAATTAGAAGAAATTGTAGAATCAATTAGAAAATTAATATTAAAAATAAATAAACAATCTTCTCCAGTTATTCTCTTAGGCATATCTTTTGGAGGAATTATATCTCAAATTTTTCTTCACAAATATCCCAAAATGATAAATTCAATTATTTTATCTCATACAGGAACTCCTCAATATTGGAAACAAAAACGATTTTCAATTATGAAAAACATATATTTAATGCTTCCATATTCAATAATTAAAATATTAGCTAAAAAATTAGCCATAAAAAAAGAAGAAATTTCGACTTCAAAATGGATTGCTGCAAATTCACAATATTTTACAGAACTAGCAGAGAATTACCTTACTAAAGAATTATTTCTATCAAGAATTCAAGCTATCCTTGATTTTAAGAATTATGAATTAAATTCAAATCTCATAAAAGAATGGAAAGGAAATGTGTTGATTTTAGCTTCAGAAGATGATAGATTAATTGATCAAATTTTTTTATTAAAATCACATTATAAAGATGCAAATATCCATATATTTCCTAAAGGAAAAGGAGGGCACCATACAAATCTTTATTTTCCTGAAGAATATAATAAAATAGTGAAAATATTTCTTGAGGAGAAAAATTTAAAAAAAACCAAAAAGGTTTAACTCCCAAATATTAAATTGGCTACAGCAGAAATTAAAAAAGACATTAATACTAAAGCAAATGAATGTTTTATTCCTGCCTTTATGCTCCCTTCTGCAAGTTTGCCAATTGCTAAACCACTAAAAAGTCCTTGAATTAAAAGCAAATATAAAAATGAAATAGTAATTTCTTCCTGACTTCCTCCCCCTGCAGTTACCCCTCCAATCCCAAAAGTTCCGGATTCAGCAATTCCTGATATCATAGGAATTATTTGAAATTGCATAACTAAAATAATTATTACAAAAACAAAGAAAATAATATATCCCTGAACAACTAATGTAGATATTGCAGCTTTTCTTTCTTTTCTTAATTTGTCTGATGTACGGACTGCTTCTGTAACTGATTCAAGTATTTTTCCTATATCTCCTCCTGCTCTTTCTGCCTGCCCAATCAAAGTCAGGGCTCTTGAAATAGTTTTGTTATTCACATCTTTTGCAAATACTCTAAGAGCAGCATTCAAAGGAATTCCTAAAGAAATTTGATTAGCTAATTTTTCAACATGAACACTTAGTGCTCCGTATGATTTATCTTTTATATTAATTATACTTTTACTTATAGGGGTTCCTGTTTTTACACTCTCCACTAAATTCCTTGCAAATTCCAAAAACATTTCTTCTTTCTCATTTTCAATTCTTGTTTCATTAATTGTTGAAAATACAAAAGGAGCTACTCCTATTAATGCCCCTACACCAATTATAAAAAAGAAAAATCTTGTCTCAATAAAGAATAAAGATGAAATTATCATTACCAATGATGAAATAATTCCAATCCAGTGTATTTTTTTCATTTCCATTTTATCCCTTTGGTTGTTTTAAATGCAAAAATGTTAGGAAAACAATATTTATTAGTGAAACACCTAAAACCATTATTAAAGTAATCATTTGATTACTTAGAGAAATTCCTAAACCACTTATTTTTATCATCATTAACAAAAGCATTAAGATCATTGGAGCAGCAATAACAACACTAATATAAATATCCATAAATGTTTCAGCAGTTTTAGTATATTTTTCTCTCTCAAGTCTGTAATCAAAAAGTAAAGTCTGTGCCCTCTTATCAAAAAAAGTTGGAAGATTTCCTCCCGAAGTTATTGTTGTTGCTAGACTATTAAATAATTCTGCAAGTTTTTTACTTGGAGTATTAATTGCAACACGCCTCAATGCAGTAACCAAATCATAACCATAAATATTAATTTCATTTATTAATTTTGTAAATTCTTTTTCAAGATAAGGATATTCTTTTGTTGAAATAATTATACTAAATATTTTACTTGGTTCAATTAATGAACCAGAAATAGCTGACATATGTATTGTTGCAAAAGGCAATTCCTGATCAATTTGATATTCAGCAGATTTTCTTTCTAATGAAGGATAAAAATACAAAAATAAAAATGTTCCAATTGGAATTACAATCAGAATCCAAAAAATTTCCAAGAACCTAATTCCAATACTTTCAGTAGCTCTGGTTATTATCAGTAATTCAGCACCAAAATTAAAAAATAAGAAAAATAAAAAAAGAACAAATCCAACAACAATAGATATTGCTGTAGTAAATAACATAAATGAAACATAACTTGTAGGAGTAAATTGTAAATTAGTTTTTATTAAATCTTTGTTTATCTTAGAAAACTGTTTCTTTTTAATTATTTTCCTTGCTAAATCTGAAAAGAATTTATTTGCTGTTTGAATATAAACACTAGGTTTTTTTGTTTTTTTCTCAACAACCTTCTTTTCTTTTTTCTTTAATCTTTTTAATGTTTCTTTCTCAAGTTTTGAAAGTTTTATCTCTCTTGCAATTTTTTCTGAGGGTCTTCTAAGCAATTTTTTGAAATCAAATTTTTTTGTTTCCTTATTTGGAGAGGGCATGGATTCTTTTTCCTGTTCTTTAATAACTAAAGGTTTTGTAAGAGACATTTTTTCTAATGTTTCAACAAGCTCCTCATTTTTTCTTTTCAAAGAATTTTGCAATGTTTTTATTTGAGAAGAAATCATCTCTTTCTCTTTTGCATCTTCTGTGTTCTTAAAATAATTAAATAAAGAATTTAATTCATTTATTGTCTTTTTTTCCACCAAGATGTCCTTTTTTAATTTTGATGGAAAATTTTCACCTTCTTTCATTTTATAATCTCCTCAATTTGTTTTTGAATTTTCAGCATAATTTTTTTTGATTTATTAAATTTCTCATAATCTTTTTTTTTATAAGCTTTTTCTAATTTTGATTCAGCTTCTTCAAGAGATTTTACTAACTGCTTAAGAAATTGAATATCCTCTTTTTTTATCATATTTAAAAAAAAGGAAAATGTATTATTAAATATTTTGATTAGAGATAAATTTAAAAATATCTTTTTCTTTTTTTATCAATGAAAAAGAAAAAAAGAGGAATTGAGATTAAGATAAATTTTTCTAGAAGGTGGCTTTATACTTTAATTGTTATTGGGATTTTGGCACTTGTTAGTGTCGGAGTTTATGCTGTTGCAGGAGTTAGTCATGATTTAAGTGAGTTAGATTTACCTAGCTGTTCCAATGGACAGGTTTTAGGTATGAGTGGAGGAAGTTGGGGTTGTGTTGATGTATCAAGCGGAGTAGATTTTAAAGGGTGGTCTTTTTCTAATGATATTCTTTTAGATGATAATGAACAAGTTATTAAAACTAATGATGAATGGTTAAGATTAAATCAAGAAGGACATTTTACAAGCGGAGTTTATACTCCTGGGAAATTAAGAGCAGAAGGAGGAATTTATGTAGGTGATGATGAGTATTTTTATAGATCAGCTGAGGATGTAATAAAAACTGATGATTCATTCACTTCAGATAGGGCAATTCAAGGAAATTCTTTAAAGCCAGAAGGAGATATAGTAGCTAATTCAGAATGTAGTGAATCTCAATGGGGAACTATAAAGAGATGTTTTTCACTAAATCAGGTGTATTCAATATGTGTTTGCTCAAGAGTAAGTGGAAGGTGGAAATGGAGAATTCTAAATCCTTCTTCATAAATAAAATTATTTTATTCAACACCTAACTCTCTTAAAACTTCTTCTGGTTTTTTATAATACCTGTTAATTATTTCTTGAACCTTATTAAATTCAAAAATTTTATTTTGATATAACTTATAAATTAATTGGACTCTTCTTCTGAATTCTAAATTAAGTTCTTCAGTTCTCAAACCATATCTTCTTGCAATTTTTTCAAATATTATACTATTTTTTTTAAAATAAAATTGATCGTCTGCAGGATTCCATACAAAAGGAGTGTTTGTAAGAGCAACTCCGTCAGGAGTAACATTTCTAATCTCAACAATTTCTCTAAGTTTTCTTGTCTTTTGTTTGTTAACAATTGCATGAGTCATAATACAAATACAATCAAGAACATTCATTAAAGTTGGAGAGAGATTTATTGGAGGAGTCTCTAATCTTTTTATAACAGTATCAATAGACTCTGCGTGAATTGTACTAATAGAAGAATGTCCTGAAGCCATTCCCTGAAATAATACAAATGCCTCTTTACCCCTAACTTCTCCAACAATTACATAATCAGGAGTTTGTCTGAAC
>Ga0315545_1002112_pt1 | contig 18333 bp, 13 predicted proteins | sample SalMarSW160210MG_FD_203096 | JGI IMG/M metagenome (GOLD analysis project Ga0315545, IMG submission 203096) | Salt marsh sediment microbial communities from the Plum Island Ecosystem LTER, Massachusetts, United States - Salt Marsh Sediment SW1602-10 ...
ATATGAATTGGATTCAGTAAAAAAAGCAGATAAAGTAATTGTTGTGGTCGAAGAAGCGTTAGAGAGATTTCCGGAGGAATTTAAAGATAAATTTACAGTAATTTCCAATACCGAGGAACCAGGTAACTGGACACCTAGACCCAAAAAAAAGGTAAATGATGAATTTATGGTTTTGTATATAGGTGGAGCTTACTATCATAGAGGTGTGGATACTTTAATCGAGTCTTACAGATATTTGGTTGAAGAATATCCATATATCAGATTAAAAATAATAGGATTAAAAAATAATTCATATGCTACCTATTTGAATAATTTAGTTATTAAAAATAATCTTCAAAATTATGTAAAATTAGGCTATTGGATACCCTTTAATGAAATCGAAGAGAATATTGTAAATTCTGATTTATGTGTGGTTCCCCATAACAATATTGAACATACACAAACGACTATACCACATAAGCTGTTCCAATATATGGCTATGAGTAAGCCTATATTAGTATCTGATGTAAGACCTTTAAAAAGAGTAGTAGAAGAAACTAAAAGTGGTTTTATATTTAAAGCTGGGGATGCAGAAGACTGCGCAAAAAAAATCAAGGAAGCCATAGAAAGCAATAATTTAAAAGAATATGGAGAAAATGGACGAAAAGCAACGGAGGGGAATTATAATTGGAATCATGATGCAAAAAGATTGTTGTCAATTTATAAAGAATTATAAAAAGAGTATCGGATGTAAAATTAAAAATTTAATTTAAGAAACATGTTAATCTATAACTGAAATAATATTATAGTTTCTATAGAAATATTTATTAATAGAAAATAAAAAAAATAATGAATTTTTTATCAATAATCGGGACAAGACCTCAATTTATAAAATAATTTCAATTCTAGTAGATGATTTGATGGAAAATAAATGAAAAGTAAGGTAAATAAAAATTTAGCAATGATTGCATATACTTATTATGAGAGTGATCCTCGTGTGAAAAAAGAGGCAGAAGCTCTGTTTGATGCTGGGTTTAATGTGGACTTTCTATCTTTGAGAAGGTCTGGTGAAACTTATTTTCAGGTAATAAATGGAGTAAATATTTTTAGATTAAACTGCCAGCATTTTAAAGGAAAATCAATTATTAAATATCTGCTATCCTACATTAATTTTTTTGTTAGAGTCTTTTTTAAGATTTCTTTTCTGTATTTTAAAAAAAAATATAGGCTCATTCACATAAATAATATGCCTGATTTATTGATTTTTACTTCATTGATCCCAAAAATATTCGGGGCGAAAATAATCTTAGATATTCATGATGTCATGTCGGAAGTATATATCAGTAAAAATCCTGTAAAAAATAGCAATCTTTTAAAAAAAATATTAGTTTTTCAAGAGAGATTGTCTGCGAAGTTTTCAAATTCTGTTATTGCAGTAGATGAATATCATAGAGATATTATTGCCAGTAATGGTGTAAATTTTAAAAAGATCAGTGTTATTTCAAATTTTCCAGATGAAAATATCTTTAGATCTTTAATGAAAAAAGTTAATTCAAAGAATAGTTTTACACTGGTTTTTCATGGAACTATTTCTAGGATTTACGGACTGGATACTGTAATCAGAGGGATAGGTAAGGCATATAAAAGAATTCCAAATTTAAAATTTAAATTAATTGGCGAAGGAGACTATGAGAAGGAAATATTTATATTAATTAAAAAATTAGATCTTGACAGTGTTATTGAGTTTAAGAATTACATGATCTCACATGAAAAAATACCGCAGGAGATTAAAGATGCTGATTTAGGGATTGTTTCGTGTCCATCTATAAATGCTGTGTACCAGAATAAATTTCTGGAATATATTTCTATGGGGATACCTGTACTAATTGAGTATAATAAAAAAATTTATGAACATTATAAAGATTATAAATTAGAGTTTTATAATAGAAATAACCCCGATTCCTTTGCAGAAAAATTATATTATTTATACACTGATAAAAAAAGATATAATGAGTTAAGAAATGTTTCAATAGTATTAAGTAAAAATTTCAAATGGGGTGCTGAAAAAATAAAATATGTCAATCTGGCCAATTCGCTGATATCAAAGAAGCGGAAGTGAGATTTAATTAAATTAGCGGAGAGATAAAGTGTTATGGATATAAAAGTGCCTTTTGTAGATTTAAAAAAACAATACATTAGTTTAAAAGGGGAAATTGATGAAAAAATTTCCTTTTTAATTAATAATTCTGCATTTATTTTAGGTGAAGACCTGGAAGAGTTTGAGAAGGAATTTTCAGATTTTTGTAATATAGAATATTGTGTGGGTGTATCTTCTGGAACAGATGCTTTAATAATTGCCCAACGTGCTTTAGGTATTGGATATGGAGATGAAGTAATTACAGTTCCGAATACTTTTATAGCAACGACGGAGGCTATTTCGCTGGTTGGGGCCAAGCCCGTATTTGTGGATATAAATGAGGGGGACTATAATATTAATGCAGATTTGATCAAGGAAAAAATAACGGATAAAACTAAGGCAATAATTCCGGTGCATTTATTCGGCCAGCCTGCAGATATGAAAAATATTTTGGATATCGCCAGAGAAAATAATTTATTTATTATCGAAGATGCCTGTCAGGCCCATGGTGCCGAATTTGAAAAGGAAAAAGCCGGCACTTTTGGAAATATAGGTTGTTTTAGCTTTTATCCTGCTAAAAATTTAGGAGCCTATGGAGATGGCGGTGCTATTATAACGGACAATGAAGACTTGTATAAAACAATATTGTCAATGAGAAGCCACGGCGAGGTAGAAAAAAACAGGCATGTAGTCATTGGTAGCACAAATAGATTGGATAATTTTCAGGCTGGGATATTGAGAGTCAAGTTAAAATATCTTGAAGATTGGAATAACAAAAGAAGAGAAAATGCTTCAGTTTATAGGAAGTATCTAAGTGGTCGGGAAATAGTTGTACCCGGGGAACTGGAGGGTAGAAAACATGTTTATCATCTCTTTGCTATAAGAGTGAAGAACAGGGATAAAGTTAAAAAGGAGCTATCTAGCAGGGGTATTGCTACAGGTATTCACTATCCCACACCAATTCATTTACAGGAAGCTTACAGATTCATGGGCTATAAAAAGGGTGATTTTCCGGTTTCCGAGACAGTAGCAGAAGAAATTTTATCCCTTCCTATGTTTCCGGAACTTACTGAGGATCAGATAAGATATGTATGTAATTCGCTGGGAGAAATTATAGGGTAATTTAAATATGATAAGTAGAAATAATACATATCTCAATTATAAGATTTATCTTTTTGTTTTGGATACCATACTTATAATTGGCTCTTTTTATGTATCCCTTTTATTGAATGACTACAGGTGGGACGAAAATTATGGGTATATAATTGTAATTTATTTTTTTACTATACTTTTCTATTTATATTTTGAGAATTATAAATATAAAAGCCTTAAGATGATAAGAGAATTCTTGGTCGGCAATATTATAGTAAATATAATAATTTTTGGATTTGTAACTTTATTTATATTCATCACACCAATTGGCGATAAGGTAAAATTTATCAATATTTTTAAATATTATTTTCTTGCCCTGCTTGCATCTTCAATTGTCATAAGAATTATAATTTTTGAAGCAGTTTTTAAAAGTATTAATAGAATACGGATGCTGAATAAGAATGCTGTCATATTGGGAATAAATGAGGAGTCAAAGAAAATATATGATAAAAGGGAAGATATAAGAAGAAATAACGGTCTTGATATTATTGGTTTTATAGAGTTAGCACGATTGAGGGAAGTCAAAAGAAGAAAGAGAAATGTTCTGGGTCATATTGATGATATTTTAAATTTATCAAATAAATATGATTTTAAGGATGTTTTTGTAATAGATAATAGACTTAGTACATCGGAGCTTGTCAAATTGATCGAATATTTAAGAAACCGTAATTTCTTACTGCATGTAAGTGCGGATAGTCTTAATAAAGAAATGTTTAAACTGAAATTTTTTGATATTTATGGAACTGAATATAAATTTATGGATTTTGGTATAAGCAGAATTAGTTATAAAAGATATCTGAAAGTTATCCTTGATTATATTTTTGCATTTATTTTCTTTATTATGATATCACCTTTATTTTTAGCTCTTCTTATATTGATTAAGGTAACTTCGCCAGGTCCAGTATTATTTATTAGTGAAAGGGTTGGAGCTGGCCAGAAGAGGTTTAGAATATTTAAGTTCAGATCGATGAAGCATAATGTTGTTGAAAATATTGAGTTTCATAAAGCAAGTGTAGAGCGGTTTTACACAGGAAGAAAGAGTGGAAAGATAAAGAAGTATAACAGCATAGACAGAGTTACCAGTGTCGGAAAGTTTCTAAGAAGGCATAGTCTGGATGAGCTTCCCCAATTCATTAATATTTTTACCGGGAGCATGAGTATTATAGGCCCGAGACCCTGTATGGATTATGAAGTAAAATACTTTAAGGGATGGAAGAAGTACAGATTTAATATACAGCCCGGTATAACCGGCCTGTGGCAGGCATACGGCCGCTCCAGGGTTAATTTTGAAGGAATGTCCATGCTTGATTATTATTATTATTCAAACTGTTCATTAAGTCTTGATATAAGGATTGCCTTTGATACTATTAAAGTATTAATCTTTGGAATTGGGGGTTACTGATGAAGGATTTCTCGGTGGGCGTTGTGGGCCTGGGATATTGGGGACCGAATGTTTTAAGAAATGTTATTGATATAGATAGATCTAAAGATATTTATTGTTATGATATAGACCAGTCTAAGCTGGACAAAAATAAAAAAAGATTTCCCCTCATAAAGATTACCGGTAGTTATGATGAAATAATAAATAATGATGACATAAATTGCGTTTTTATATGCACTCCACCCGCTACGCACTACCAGCTTGCAAGGGATGCGTTATCTTCTGGTAAGAATGTATTAATAGAAAAACCAATGACTGTGAATGTCAAAGAAGCTGAAGAATTGATAGAGATTTCCCTTAAGAACTCTTTGAAGCTGATGGTAGGCCATACATTTGAATACAGCCCTGCAGTCGTGAAAATAAGAGAGGTTATTGAAGAGGGAATACTGGGGGACATCTACTTTGTTTTGATGACAAGGATCAATCTCGGTATACACAGAAAAGATGTGAGTGTTATCTGGGATCTGGCTACTCACGATTTGTCTATACTTTTCAGCTTAATCGATAGAATGCCTGAAAAAATATCTGCTGTCTCGAATTCATTTGTAAAAAAAGGCCTGAAAGATGTGGCATTCATAAATTTAAAATACAGTAATGGAATCATTGTGAATATTAACGTAAGCTGGCTTTCTCCCAAAAAAATAAGAGAGACAATTATTATAGGAAGTAAAAAAATGCTGGTATATGATGATACAAAAAGCGATGAAAAAATAAAAATATTTGATAAGGGAGTAGATTTATTGAAAGATCCGGATAGTTTCGGGGAATATCAACTAACTTATAGAACCGGTGATATTATGTCACCCGTACTTGAAGCCACAGAACCCTTAAGGATTGAATTAAAACATTTTTTCGATTGCATCGACGATAATACGGAGCCCAAGACCGATGGATACTGCGGTTTAAAAGTGGTCAGGGCTCTTGAAGCAGCTGAGAAATCCTCCGAGCAAGATGGAAAGGTGATTATCATAGGCGATGGAAATTAATTCGGATAAGATAATAATTTTTAAAAATGTTTCTTTAGGTAGGAATAATAACATAAGCCCGTTTGTCATTTTGGGGAAACCACCTTTAAATAAGAAAGATGGTGAACTAAAGCTTGAAATTGGCATTAATGCGGTTATAAGATCATTCACCACAATCTATGCCGGGAATAAGATCGGCAATGGGTTCGCAACCGGACAGAATGTTTCTATAAGAGAGAATAATATCATTGGGGATGATGTTATCATAGGCTCATCCTCTACGATAGAATTTGAAAACATTATTGGCGATGGGACACATATCCACTCGGGCTGTTTTCTTGAGATGACAAAAGTTGGGGAAAATGTCTTTGTAGGGCCCAATGTCGTTTTTACAGATGACCCGCATCCTATGAAGTGCCCTCGTTATAAGGAATGTAAAGGCGGTCCTATTCTTGAGGATCTTGTAAAAATCGGGGCGAACTGCACAATACTGCCGGGATTAAGGATAGGCAGGAATTCCTTAATAGGAGCTGGCTCGGTAGTGACCAAAGATGTGCCTCCTGATTCAGTCTTTGGCGGAAACCCTGCAAGGTTTATTAAAAAAATCAGTGAGCTGAAATGTGAGAAGGGGTTTTTTGAAAGACCATATCTTTGGGAGCCTTATATCTAACATGCCTGGTTCTATATATGAATTTATCTATATTTAGAGCCTGCTGGATTCAAAACTCTTTTATTGTGATTTTAAACTACATTTTATATAATTTAACGAATATTTATACAATTACTTTAATAATGAATTCCTTGATTTTAAATGAATAAAAAGATATTAAGATAATGGGAGTTTTTAAATATGAAGAATAAGGAAAGAAAGAATGATGTAAGCGAGGTTGAGTTAAAAGATTTATTAAAAGTTTTCGTTAGAAGAAAATGGTGGTTTATCGGGGCTTTTATTATTATTTTTATAACTGGTATTCTGTTTACTTTTTTAAGAACTCCCCAGTTTAATATGACCAGCACTTTAATAATTTCCAGTATTGAGCCTGAATGCTATGAAAGCCTTATGAAGTCGTTTCCTGAAAAAACGGGAGAGCTTACTGGAGTAAGCAACGTTTCCGAATCTAAAAAATTGTTATCTGAAGATCTTTTAGAAGAAGTAGCTGCAAATATCAACTATAATATAGATGTTGATGAATTAAAAGATACTGTTTTTGTTTATGCAAAACGGGGGGAAATTTTAGAACTAACTACAGTTTATAATGATGCAGAGAAAACTTATAAAATAAATAAAGTATTACTAGAAACCTATTTAAATAAGAGAGAATATGAAATCAACCAGGCTTACCAGAACCTTTTAGATGAAATTGAACTTGAAATGTCCACTATTACGACAGAGATAGAAGACCTTTCTGAACAGTCTAATAATGAGAATAATCTAATCAATAAAGAGATTGAATTAAAATATGAGACTTATTATAGTCTGGAAGAAAATAGAGATGTGCTTATTGAAAATAAGAACTATTTCACTGAAAGAATTAGTGTTTCGGAAGCACCTGATATTTCAAATGTGTATGCGTATTTTAACTATAAAAGGGATATAATATTTAGTTTTTTTCTGGCGATTGCTTTAGGTCTGATAACAGTATTTGCTGCAAACTATTTTCAATCTTTAAAGAAATAGAACAATTTTTTAATGAGAGTGCGGTCAGATATTTTAAAAAATAAGGATTTTGTAAATAAAATTCTGTGTTTTTTTATTGCCTTACCCGGATTATTCTTACTGGTAAATGAGTATCCCATATTTGCTATAGCATCAAATTTGATTGTACTTTTTTTAGGACTGTTTTTTTTGTTTTATAAAGGTTCCATTACTTCCGAGCACTACAAAGTCCTGGGTATTTTATCTGTTATCTATATTTATTTTACCTTGAGCTATTTCGTTTCAAACCAGACTTTGAAAAACTTCTTTTCTTATGAGTTTTTAAGGTATGATGGAAGTTTCTACTTCAGCTATATGTTATTTTTTGCACTGGCTGTACCCTATTTTAATTATAAGAAAGTTGCAAATCTTTATTTTAAGTTTATATTTTTTACTTTCTCTATCTTTTCTTTGATTGCTATATATATTTATTGGAGTAAAAATTTTTTTACATTCTTTAAACACCAGGGAACCGGTGCTACCTTTACTGCCCTGAATTTCGCCCATAACGCATCCGGATCTGTATATGCTGTTGTAAGTATCTTTTTAATTGTTTTCTTACTAAAAGAACGTAAAAAGAAGTTAAAAATTTTATATGCCGTGATGCTGGTACTGTGTTTGGTAGGACTGTTTCTTACCAAGAGCAGAGGCAGCTATACCGGATTTGCTGTTGGCGCCCTGGTTGTTCTATGGTTTAATTTTAGATCAGTTAAGAAGTTTATTATTTCAATACTTGTCATGATTACAGTATCCATACCGTTAATATTTGTTTCAGATGCTTTTAAAAGGATTATACAAATATTTGATTTTAAAGAAGCAAATATTTCCTGGAGGTTTGTACTATGGGAGAGAGCCCTGTATATGTTCAGGCAGAGCCCTATATTCGGGGTAGGTTTTGGTAGATTCAATGATGTAGATTTCTCAAGTAGATTTAACGATTTCAGTTTTGAAAAGCTGCATGTTTTTGTTGGATATCCCAAAGTAGTTTCTTTTTTTATGGACCCAAATTTTGATTTTAGTAATGCTCATGCCCATAATTCATACTTGCAGTATCTGGCTGAAACAGGGATTGTGGGGCTGGGGCTGCTGGTTTTTTTCTGGATTTTTATGTTCAGGAAAATGCTTAGAGCGTACAATACTGTTGGAGATGATTTTTCAAAAAAAATATTTTTATGCAGTATGAGCAGTATAGCAGCACTGTTTGCTTTAGCTATTTCTGAAAATTATTTTTCAGCTGCCACAGTAATGATGTGTATTTCAATGGTTGCATCACTGTCGCTTGGTATTTACTGGCAGGAGAGAAATAAGAATTCTTTTAATTAAAATTTTTATAGAATAAGCTTTAAAAGAGGAAAAAAATAATGGAAAAAATTTGTGTTATAGGTCTGGGATATATAGGTCTTCCTACTGCAAGTATTCTGGCAAATAATGGTTATGATGTTCTGGGAATTGATATCAATGATAAGGTTATTGATAAATTAAAAAATGGAAGCCCACATATTGAAGAGCCTGAATTGAGAGGTATTTTTATAAGTGCCATAAACAGCGGTAAATTAAGAGTATCAAAAGAAATAGAAAAGTCAGATGTTTTTATTATTTCAGTTCCCACTCCCTTAAATAAAGAAAATAAAGCTGATTTGAGCTATGTGGAATCCGCTTCCATGGAGATTTCAAAATGTATCGAAAAGGGAAACCTGGTAATTTTAGAATCAACTTCCCCGCCCAATACCACCGAGGATCTGGTGGGAGGAATAATACAGAGCAGCAGGGGACTGAAACCAGGAATAGATTATTTCCTTTCCTTTTGTCCTGAAAGAGTGCTGCCCGGAAAAATTATATATGAGTTGATAAACAACAGCAGGATTATAGGGGGCATAAACCAGCAATCGGCCATAAAGGCCAAAGAAATTTACAGCAGTTTTGTTAAGGGTGATATATATTTAACGGATTTAAAGACGGCGGAGTTTGTAAAGCTGGCAGAAAATACCTACAGGGATGTAAACCTTGCCTTTTCCAATGAGCTGTCACTAATCTGTAGTGATTACCATATCAATATATGGGATGTATTAAAATTTGCCAATATGCACCCTAGAGTTGATATTCTAAATCCGGGTCCCGGGGTAGGCGGTCACTGTATCCCCATTGATCCATGGTTTATCCTGCAGAATATAAAGAGAAGAGATACACTGATTGAAAGGTGCAGGAAAATCAACAGGGAGATGCCGATTATTATTGCAAGAAGGATAGCAGAATTGATTAAACATATACCTAATCCCAGGGCAACTCTTTTCGGGGCCAGCTACAAGGAAAATGTTGGCGACACCAGAGAAAGCCCCACACTACCTATTATTGAAGAATTAAAAAATAAAAAGATAAAGGTGTCGGTATATGATCCGTTAGTGGAAGATTTTAAATATGAACTTTCAAATCTGGAAGACTCACTTAAAAATTCCGATATTCTGGTTTTGCTTGCGGGTCATAATTTATATAATAATATTGATCTGAAATATATTTCGGGATTGATGAGGACTAAAAACATTTTTGATACCAGAAATTTTTTTGATAAAGAAAAAATTACCGGATTTGGCTTCAAATATTTTAGTATTTAGATAGAGTTTTGCATTTTCTGATTTTGGTTGTTTAAATGAATGGTATTAATCGAAAAAATAAAATTAACATTCTGCTCTGCATGGGCACACGACCCGAGGGCATCAAACTTGCGCCGGTTGTTGAATTGCTTAAAAAACAATCAAATACTTTTAAATTCAAAATATGTTCCACCGGCCAGCACAAGGAAATGCTGGATCAGGTTTTTAGTTTTTTTGAGGTTAATCCTGATTATGATTTAAATTTAATGACCAAGGATCAATCACTTGGTTATCTTTCTTCACGAATATTAAATAAAATGAATGAAGTTCTGGATAGCACCAATCCTGATTTAATCTTAATCCAGGGTGATACCACTACGGCCTTTTTAACTGCCCTGTCCGGGTTTTACAGAGGAGTTAAGGTAGGGCACGTAGAGGCTGGACTTAGAACCTATGATAAATATAATCCTTTTCCCGAAGAGATAAACCGGCAGCTGATAAGCAGAGTGGCTAATTTTCATTTTGCTCCCACAAAAAAAGCGTATGATAATCTAGTAAGCGAGAACATAAATAATAAGAATATAGCTATTACCGGCAATACTATAGTGGATGCTATATTATGGGGCATCAAGAAAATTTTAAACAGTAAGAAGACTATGGAGAATAAGGAGCTGCTTAAAGGATTGAACAGGGACCGGAAAATCATTCTGGTTACAATGCACCGAAGAGAATCCTTCGGCAGAGAGATTGAGAATGTCTGCAAAGCCCTGAAAATAATATCGGGTAAGTATGAAGGGATTCAGATTGTATATCCTGTTCACCTCAATCCAAATATAAGAAAGCCGGTATTTAAATTATTGGGCAAAGCAGATAATATTAAGTTAATTGATCCACTTGATTATGAATCGTTTTTATGGCTGATGAGCAGATCATATTTCATTATTACGGATTCAGGAGGAGTTCAGGAGGAAGCTCCAACTCTGAAGAAACCTGTACTGGTGATAAGGAAAAAAACGGAGAGAACTGAGTCTGTGGATATGGGCATTTCAAAACTGGTGGGAACCGAAACCAGAAATATAATAAATAATATATCTGAACTTTTAGATGATAAAGATAGTTATAAGAAAATGGTTTCTGATAAGAATCCTTACGGGGATGGAAATGCTGCAAAAAAGATATTAGATTTTATTTTAAAAAAATTAGGTTAAGGTAAGATTATGAAACAGGTTTTTATAAGAAAAGGGAAAATAGTTGTTGAAGAAGTCCCTGCTCCTGTAATATCTGAAGATGAAATGCTGGTAGAGGTTTATTATTCCTGCATTTCCGCAGGGACAGAAATTGCCAATGTTGATGCTTCGGGAAGACCTTTAATAAAAAAGGTTATAGAAAAACCGCAGGATGTGAAGAGAACAATTGAAAATGTAAGAAAAGAAGGCTTAATTCATACTATAGGAAAAGTGGTAAATAAAATCGAAGCCAGGCATGCAACAGGTTATTCTGCTTCAGGAATTATTGTTGATGTGGGTTCGAATATAAAGAATTTCAAAAGCGGGGATAGAGTTGCCAGCAGTGGTATCGGTGCGGCAAATCATTCGGAATTTATTGTAGTGCGCGAGAACCTGGCGGTTAAAGTTCCTGGTTCCTTATCTCTTAAAGAAGCATCTACCGTTGCTCCGGGCAGTATTGCCATGCAGGGGGTAAGAAGGTGCAGCCCGGGAATAGGCGAAGTTGTTCTGGTCATAGGGCTCGGTATCATAGGGCAGCTGACGGTACAGCTGCTAAAGCTGTCTGGCTGTTTTGTGATGGGTACCGATATTGATAAGGAACGTATTAATAGAGCTGTTAAAATTGGTCTGGATAAGGGATTTGATGCAGAAGACCCCAATATAGTTGAGGAAGTTACCAGAAACACAAATGGCTATGGTGCTGATTCTGTGATAATAACTGCTTCATCAAAAGACAGCGATATAATAAACAAGGCCATAAAAATGACCAGAAAAAAAGGCAGGATCGTAATTGTAGGCAATGTTAACCTAATCATGGACAGGGATGATTTTTATGAAAAAGAGCTTGATTTATTGATGTCAACTTCTTATGGTCCGGGCAGATATGATGACAAATATGAAAAAAAAGGATTTGATTACCCCTATGCTTATGTAAGGTGGACCGAAAACAGGAATATGCTGGAATACCTGAATTTGCTGTCGAAGGGTAAAATTAATGCCGGTGTATTAATCGATGATACTTATACCATTGATAATGCTCCGGCTGCCTACGATATGCTTAAAGCCAAGAAGTCATTAATTATTGTCCTTGAATATAAGAAAGATAAAAGACCTAAAAATAAGATAATCCTAAAAAACTATAAACCGGAACATGAAAAAATAAACGTGGGAATAATTGGCGCTGGAGGTTTTATTAAAGGGGTTCATCTACCTAATTTAAAAAAAATTGATCATATATTTAAAATAAATGCAATCTGCAGCAAGACCGGCAGCAATGCAGACTCTCTGGCCAGGCAGTATAATACAAAATACTCCACAACCGATTACAAATTATTATTAAATGATAAGGATATAGATTTAATTCTTATCGGCACCAGGCATAATTTACATTCAAAGCTGGCTGTAGAAGCTATCAATGCGGGAAAGGCGGTGTTTTTAGAAAAACCGATGGCCGTGGATGAGAAAGGGCTTAAAAATTTAATTGGAGCACTGGAAAAGAAAGAGCTGCCCTTTACGGTGGGGTTCAATAGAAGATTTTCTCCTTTTATTGAAGAAATAAAGCTATTTACCAACAGGAGAGTAAATCCGATGATTATAAGCTACAGGATGAACGCAGGTTTTTTACCCAGGGAACATTGGGTTCATAATGAAGAAGGCGGAGGCAGAAATATCGGCGAGGCATGCCATATCTATGATTTATTTAATTTTTTTACCAACAGCAAGACAAATTTCATTAGTGCGGCAAGCATAAATCCGGCCACCGATCAATATGGCTATAATGATAATTTTATTGCCACCATAGGATATGAAGATGGATCAATATGTAATTTAATTTATACGGCTCTGGGTACGGAATATGCTCCCAAGGAACAGATGGAGATTTATTTTGATAATAAAGTAATATCTTTAAATGATTATAAGGAACTTAGCTTTTTTGGCGCCAGGGGGAAAAATATAAAAAGCAAAATGCAGAATAAGGGACAGTTTGAGGAGTTATTGAAACTAGGCAGCAGCTTAAAGGAAAAGGGTACGGATCAGGTAATTCCTATCTGGCAGCTGATACAGGCTACCGAGATTAGTTTTGAAGTTGAAAGGCAGTTAAAAAAACTTAAATCTCCTGAGTGAAGAATATAGATAAAAGGAACTTATTGTGAATAGCGAAATAAAAAATTGTGTCATACTTGCAGCGGGATTGGGAGTCAGGTTAAAGCCTCTTACCGATGAGGAACCAAAATGTCTGACTGAAGTTTATGGTAAATCAATATTGGAACAAACCCTGGAGGTTCTGGAAAAAAATGGAATAGAGGAAACCGTAATAGTGGTTGGCTACCTTGGTAACGTGATAGTAGGTAAAATCGGCCATAAATATAAGAGCATGAAAATAACTTATATATGGAACAGAATTTACGATAAAACCAATTCTATGTATTCTGCCTGGCTGGCAAGAAAATATTTAGAGAAAGGTGCCATTTTAATTGAGGGTGACACTATTTTTGAAGAATCGTTAATCAAAGAACTATTAAATATGCCCGGAGAAAATGCTTATTGGGCAGAAAGTATTTTTACGGAAAAATACAACGGCAGCATGGCCACTGCGGATAAAAAAAACAGAATTATAAATGTAGAGATAATAAGAGGGAGATTAAAAGAATATAAAAGTAACTTTTTTAAATCAACCGGTGTATTGAAAATAACTCCGGGATATGGCAGGGCTTTTTCGGACTGGCTGGATGACGATGTAAAAAAGGGAAACGTATCCATTTACTATGATCTGGTAATAGCCAAGCATTTAAATGATTATCCCATATATGTATGCGATGTCACCCAAAAAGCCAGATGGGCGGAAATAGATAATTTTGATGACCTGAAGATGGCGGAAAATATATTCAAACCTTTAAGGTATGTGATAGTGTTAATGGATGGAGCAGTGGACCTGCCCATAAAAGAACTGGGTGATAAAACTCCTATGGAGGCGGCAAAAAAACCGAATATTGACTTTATTGCCGGGCAGGGTAAAACCGGGATTATTCAAACCAATTTCCCCGGCCTGCCCATTTGCAGCATAGTGGCAAATTTAGGAATCCTGGGGTATAACCCATTGAGATATTACCCTAATGGAAGAGCTTCTTTTGAAGCACTGGCCCGGGATATATATCTGGATGATGACGATATAGTGTTCAGGTGTAATCTGGTATCGCTTGAAGGAGAAAAACTGAAAGACTTTACCGCAGGTAATATTTCTGATAAAGATGCAGTAAGAATAATTGAAAATCTGGATATTGATGATGATAGGGTAAGAATGTATAAGGGGCAGAGTTACAGAAATATCTTAATACTGAAAGGCGGAAAAATTAATGCCAATGAAATTCTAGCCTTTGAGCCCCATATGAATATCGGCAAAAACATAAATCAGTTGCTTCTCAAGGGTTCCAATGATGAAAGTCAGAAAGCAGCTGATTTTTTAAATAATATTATGATTGATTCCATTGAAAAAATTAAAAATTTAAACAAGAGATTCAATACCAAAGCAGATATGGTCTTTCTGTGGAGCCCTTCCCTGGCGCCGAGACTGTTTTCATTTCACAAGAAATTCGGAATAGGCGGAGCCGTGGTTTCAGGATTGGATTTTACGAGGGGTATTGCCATGGCTGCAGGCATGGCAGTGAAAAGAACCAGGGGGGCAACAGGATACAGCAATACCAACCTCGAGGAGAAATTAAAAGATGCGCAGAATCATTTAATGCATAATGAGCTGGTATACATACATATTAATGCGCCGGATGAAGAATCCCATAATAGAAATATAAAAGGCAAGGTTAAAATAATAGAAAGAATAGATAAAGAAGTTGTGGGTCCCATGCTTAAATTTCTTAATGAGAGATATAAGGACAGATACCGGATAGCAATTCTGTCCGATCATTATACATTGCTGGAGAATGGAAAACATATGAGCAGGCCGGTTCCTTACGCATTATACGGGAAGAATATCAAGAAAGACGGGGTAATGGAATTCAGCGAAAGAGAAATCGAGAGTAAAAATAAAAATGTAATCAAGAACTACGAATTTTTGGATTTTGTAATAGAACAGGATAACTAAAGATGAATAGATTCAGAATAGACAGAGGCAGTATTAAGAAACTGTTAAGAAAGATTTTAAGGATAAAGGAAAACAACTGGTTTTATGACCAAAATCATAAATTCAATATAAATATTGATGAAGTTAAAAAATATTTTGATTCAGTAAAATCCACACCGCTATCCAGAGAAGGAGAGAAAATTGAAGAAGAGACCATAATCGATTTAATTAAAATCAAACCGGGAATGAAAATACTGGATCTGGGCTGCGGTGAGGGCAGATGGGCAAAAACGCTGGAAAATAAAAATATAAAATACGTGGGTGTAGATTTTTCGAAAGGTCTGATTGCCAAAGCTAAAAACAGAAACATAATGGGAGATGTTATCTTTATAGTAAAGCCTGTGCAGGATTTTATATCGGAAGAGAAATTTGATTTAATATTTTTATTTGGGCTTATTCCATATATGAATGATGGGGAGATAAGACAGCTGAGTAAAAATTGCAGGTTTATGCTAAAAAATGGAGGCAGGCTAATCTTAAGAGACGTCATTTTGGGTGATAAAGGAGCCGAAAGAAAAGTTTTTGATGATAAAAATGATTTTTCAAGAAAGATGTTTTTAAAAAAAATACCCAGGTACCAGCTAATAAGACGGAGTTTTAGTAGCGAACTTGAATTATTCAGGAAATTTTCTCTGGTCCACAACCAGAGAGTAAAGGGCACTAATTTGAGTATTAAAATCTTTAAATAAAGTTAAAATATGGCTTTTAAAAAAATTGGAAGTCCCGATCCAAGATATCTGGCTGCAACTGATATTTTAATCGGTGATATGTCAGATATAAATTATGAATTTCTTTTATTTGACAGGCCCATAATCCTACTGGCAAACAATTGGTTGATTAAGAATTTTCCGGATATGGGCATCAAAACAGATATAAGTGGCCTGGAGAATGCTATAAGGCGTTCCATATCCAATCCCGGGGAATTTTCAGCTGAAAGAAAATACTGGCTGGGAAAAACCATTCATAAACCAGGGGAGAATAGTTCGGGCAGGGTTATAGATGCCATTTTAAAGTATTCACAGGTAAAAAACCCCTTTGTTGTAATACTTCATGGAAATAGTAAAGTGTTAAAGACGCATATGGAACCTCTGTATCTGGATTTAAAAAAAAGGAAAATAGATTGCAGATATATTGATAAATATACGGAAGATATTAAAACCGGTGAAAATAATTATATTTTTATTTCCGCGCATAACCGGCTGTTGAATGATATTCCATTCGGATACAGGGTTCATATAGATCATGGGGTAAAAGGTATGGGTACCACTGATTTAAAAAAATTAATCATTCAATTTAGAGAAATGCAGTATCTTCCTAATATTGATTTGCATGTAACAGAAGGCCTGGTCAGTTTCGAAAAAACAAAAAGAATTTTAGGACCGAATTCAGGAAGGGCAATTCTGGTAGGTTACCCAAAATCGGATGTACTATTAGAGTTGAATAACAGCCGGAACAGGATTTCAGTATGTAAAGAATTCGGCTTTGACAGCAATAAAACATTGATTACTTATGCGCCTGCCGGAAAGTATAGTTATCCGTTCAAACAGGGAGCTTCACTATCAAGAAAAGTAATTAAAAGACTGATAGATATTGCACTTAATAATGGCGATATAAATATTCTCATTAAATTGAAATCTCCTCCACCTTCATTTTTTAAAAAGATCCTTAACAGATTATTGAAAAGATAGGTTACGGTTAGCTGGAATAGATGAAAAAAGAAACATCATTATTTGAAAAATTCAAGGAAACGGGAAAGCACGGAATTATTTTCGGAATTGGCGGGGTGCTGCAGAAAACCATTGCCTTTATATTATTACCGGTTTATACAACGCGTCTGGCGGTCGCAGAGTATGGTTCACTGGGGCTTTTAATAACCACGGGTTCTATCCTATCAACCATATTTATTCTGGGGATAAATTATGGACTGTTCAGGTCATATTTTGATTATAAGGACGAAGAGAATAGGAAAGCTGTAATTTCATCAGCTTTTTATATGATACTGGTAAGTAATTTAATTCTATTCACAATCGGATTTGTATTCTCCAGGCAATTATCCTATTTGATTTTTGGAAGCTACGACTACAGACTGCATTTTATATTAATAACTGTTATTACCATCTTTGAAATTTTTAACGTAGTGCCATCGGCAGTACTGCAGGCAAAAAAGAAATCAGTGATCTTTATTTCATTACAGGCTGTTTTTTTATTGATCAGACTGGGACTCATAATTTATTTAATTGTATCCAGAAACCTGGGCATAATGGGTGTCCTGATAGGAAATCTAGTTGTAGGATTTCTATCGTGCGTAGGATATTATTTTTATATCAGAAAAGAATTTGTGGCCAGATTCTTAAAATCGGAAGCAATTAACATGCTGAAAGTGGGTTTACCGCTGATTCCCTCCAATCTGAGTGTTTTTGTGTTTAATTCAATCGATAGGTATTTTTTAAATTACTATACAAATCTAAATGAAGTAGGTCTTTATAACCTTGCATATAATTTTGGCAATCTGGTAACCGTGTTGTTTGCGACTCCTCTGGCCTTAATATGGCCGGCAATGTTTTTGTCTGTAAAAGATCATAAAAATATGAAGGAATTCTATGTTAGGGCCTTAACCTATACCAGCATGATAGCTTTTTTTATTTTTTTGATTATTTCTTTGCTGTCAAAAGAAGCAATAAAGATTTTTGCAAATGAAGAGTATTGGGCTGCATATAGTGTAATACCTATTATAGTACTGACATATTCTATATGGTCATTGCGGAAGAGCATTCTGGTGGGAGTAATACTCAAAAAAAGGACGCAAACCCAGGCATTGATTTTTTTCATAGGTGCGGTTATAAATATAGGCTTAAATTTTTTGCTCATCCCCAGATACGGCATTATGGGCGCAGCCTGCTCTACCATTACGACTTATACCATAATAATGATTATATTGATGATTTACACCAGGAAGCTAATGGAGGTTAGTTTTGAATGGGTAAGGATCTCTAAAATAATTCTGGCTACCGCAA
>Ga0315545_1002117_pt1 | contig 18298 bp, 15 predicted proteins | sample SalMarSW160210MG_FD_203096 | JGI IMG/M metagenome (GOLD analysis project Ga0315545, IMG submission 203096) | Salt marsh sediment microbial communities from the Plum Island Ecosystem LTER, Massachusetts, United States - Salt Marsh Sediment SW1602-10 ...
TGGTCTAGCTGCCGGGGTGCTGCGCTTCCCCTTATGGAAGTTTGTTCTTTTCTGCTGGTTGGGCAGGACCCTATTGTATGTGGCTTTTATCGTGCTGGCTGCCCTGGGATGGAATGTGGTGCTACCCTACTTTGGTTGATGGGCTCTTAATTCTCATTAGCAGCAGTGAACCGACGGCAAAATAGATAAAACAAGCCCCAAGCATGACTTGGTAGCCCAGTCCAGGGCGGTAGATATTAAGCGGGTCTATGGCCAGTCCGATGAGGCGTGCCAGGGCAGCACCGCCAGCGGTAGCCAGATTAGTCAGTCCCAGGTATCTTGCCTCCTCACCTTTAGGCACCAAATCTGTGGCTAGAGCCCAGTTGCTGCTCATAAAAGCCCCGCTGGAGATTCCGAGAAGGGCACCGCAGAACATTATGGTGCCATAGCTATGAGAAAAAAATAGCAGCAAAATGCCCAGGGCGCCAAGCAGCCCAGAGGAGACAACCACCGGTCGGCGCCCTATCCTGTCCGATAGCCGGCCGGCGGGATAAACCACAGCTACCATGCAAATGCCAACCACTATTAGCAGGTCGGCGGTTACCTCGGCTGGATTGGCTACCCCAGCTACATCCATTAGAAAATATAGGGCGAATGTCTGCAAGGTAGCCATTGCCATGAAGATAAGGAGGCGGGATACGAGAAAGGTTACAAAACCGGGGCTTGCCTTAACATCAATCTTGAAGCTTCTGGACAGGGCGGGCATTAAGGGCGGTGGGGAGCCGCCAGCGGGGCGCTCCTTAACCGTGAGCACGGTGGCGAGCATGGTGACGAGCAGGACAATACCTAGCGCTGCCAGGGAGAGCCACAGCCAGGGGCTTCCCTCGCCGGCGAAGTAGCGACCCATGAAGTAGGCTATCAGGCGCACCATGGCAAAGCCACCCAATACCTCAAGCAGGCTCTTCACCCCTGAAGCTACCCCCCTCTTCCCCTTGGGTACTAGGTCGGGAATAAACGCCTGAAACGGACCTTGCGCCGTGTTACAGCTAATCTGGAGTAGGCAATAGACAATGAGAATGGCAAAAAAACTATCGAAGAGCCCTATCCCGGGGATGAGGAGTAAAGCCAGCGCCGTGCCCATTAAGATATAGGGTCGGCGGCGCCCCCAGCCGAAGCCAGAGCGGTCACTAATTGCTCCGGCTATGGGCTGGACTATCATGGCTAAAACTAAGCCAGTGAAGGTGAGCAGCCCGAGGTAGGTGTTCTTCTGTGGTTCGGCAACAAAGTCCAGCAGCCGTAGTGGCAGAATAATGGTATGCAGGCTGCCCCAGAGGGCAGACAGGGCAAGACCAAAGATGGTAATCTTGATGTAGTCTATACCGCGAAGGCGGTTACCACTCACCATGCAGTCAAGCATAGCAGAGCCAGGCTGAAGAGGCAATGCTTTGTTCTTATCTTTATCGGTGTGGTATAATCTTGACGATTATTTGCATGGAGGAGGGGATATGCCCGAAATTCCGTTGATTTTTTGGGTTGTGCCCGCGGCGGGGATAGTAGCTATAATCTTTGCCATACTGCTAGCAAGAAGTGTTCTGAAGCGCTCCCCAGGGACCCGGCAAATGGAGAAGATTGGTGGCATGATTTTTGAGGGAGCCTGGGCATTCTTAAAGCGCCAGTATAGCACCATCGGCTGGCTATCAATTGTAGTCGCTGTGGTAGTCGGTGCCCTGGTCGGTTTGCTTGGTGGGCACCGGGGAATAGAGGGGATTACTGCCTTCGGCATTGGCTGGAGGACAGGCGTTGCCTTTATGGCTGGGGCGTTGTGCTCCGCCGTATCCGGCTTTGTCGGCATGCTTATTGCCGTGAAATCTAATGCCCGCTGTGCCAGTGCCTCTCAGCGCAGTCTGAAAGAGGCGGTGGATGTTGCCCTGCGTGGTGGTGCCGTCCCCGGCTTTCTCATTGTGGCGCTATCCTTACTCGGGGTAACTGCCATCTACTTTGCCTATGGTGGGGCAAGTACCCCTGATATTGCCCCCCACCTTATTGTTGGCTTTGGCTTTGGCGCCAGCTTCGTTGCCCTCTTTGCTCAGCTCGGTGGTGGTATCTACACCAAAGCCGCTGATATGGGGGCTGACCTGGTGGGTAAGGTTGAAGCCGGTATTCCTGAGGACGACCCGCGCAACGCTGCCGTTATCGCCGATTTGGTTGGGGACAACGTCGGCGACTGCGCCGGGCGTGGTGCTGACCTCTTTGAGTCCACCGCCGCCGAGAACATCGGGGCGATGATACTGGGCATTGTTATCTATGCCATTACCGGCAATGTTGCCTGGATTTTATTCCCCCTGGTTATCCGCGCCTTCGGCATTATTGCCAGCATGGTGGGTATCCTCTGCGTGCGCATTCGCGGCGATGAGAACCCGATGAATGCCCTCAACCGCGGCTTTTATATTGCCATTGCACTGTCCGTTATCGGCATGTTCTTTACCGTAACCAATATGCTGGGTAGCTACTGGCTCGTCGGTGCCGGGGTGGTGGGAATACTCACCAGCGTGGTGGTGGTCTTTATCACCCAGTATTACACCGAAGCCAGGTTCCGACCGGTGAGGTCAATCGCTGAGGCATCAAAGACCGGCCCAGCGACCAACATCGTTACCGGCACCGCCGTCGGCTTTGAGACTACCCTGGCTACCGCCGTGGTCATTGGACTGGCTCTATTACTTTCTTACTGGATGGGGACAATGACGGGACTGCCCGGTGCCGGCGCCTTCGGCACGGCGGTGGCGACCATGGGTATGCTCATGACCTGCCCCTTTATCCTTTCTGAGGACACCTTCGGACCGATAACCGATAATGCCAACGGCATTAACGAGATGTCTGGGGCGGGGAAAAAGGTACGCCGCATCACCGACCGCCTTGATGCCGTGGGCAATACCACCAAGGCGCTGACCAAGGGCTATGCCATGGTCTCGGCGGGTCTGGCTGCCTTCCTCCTCTTTCAGGCGTATCTTGATCGGGTTGCCTTCCTTCGCGGTGTTCCTGTTTTTAATGATGTGAATCTTGCCCGGGTGGAGGTCTTTGTTGGCGCTCTTCTGGCGGTGATGCTCGTCTTTCTCTTTAGCTCCCTGGCACTACGGGCGGTGAGCAACACGGCAAGCAAGATTATTGAGGAGGTGCGCCGCCAGTTTCGTGAGTTTCCTGGGATCCTTACCGGCAAGACGAGGCCCGATTATGCCCGGGCGGTTGATATTACTGCTAGGGCTTCGCTGCGGGGGATGATTCTCCCCGGGCTGTTGCCGGTGGTTGCCCCGGTCCTTATTGGTGTTATCTTTAGACCCTTTTCCGGTTATGACTCGGCGATGGTGGTAGCTGCCTTGCTCATGGTGGGCACCATCGCCGGTATTATGATGGCGTCGTTTATGAACAACGGCGGTGGCGCCTGGGATAACGCCAAGAAGTTTATTGAGGACGGTCAGCTCAAGGACGAGAAGGGCAAGGTAATTGGCAAGGGCTCTTTCACTCACGCCGCGGCTGTGGTTGGCGATACCGTGGGCGACCCGTTTAAGGATACCGTCGGGCCTTCACTTCATGTCCTGGTCAAGCTGCTGGCTACCATCACCCTGGTGATGTGCCCCCTCTTTATTTAGGGATAAATCGCCGGTGCCCCGAGCCCGGTCGTTTCCGGCAGGCCGAGCATGAGGTTCATGTTCTGCACGGCTTGCCCGCTTCCCCCCTTGACCAGGTTATCAATAACGCTTATAACGATTAGCTTTCCCGCCCGCTGGTCAACGGTGGGATAAATCAGGCAGAAATTACTCCCCAGGGTATGCTTGGTGTGGGGTGGAAAGTCAACCACCCGGACAAAGGGCTCGTCCTTGTAGAAGTCAAGATAAAGCTCTTTTAGCTGCTTTTCCTTTTTGCCTGAGACTAGAGGAGCATAGCAAGTAGTTAAGATTCCTCTGGTCATGGGCACAAGGTGGGGAACAAAGCTAACCGCCAGCGACTTTTCTCCGGAAAGCAGCTTTAGTTCCTGGGTAATCTCAGGTAGATGCCTATGTCCTTCTAAGGCGTAGGCGCTGACATCTTCATTGGCTTCGGAGAAGTGCGTTTGCAGGTTTAGGCTTCTGCCCGCCCCGGATACGCCAGACTTGCTGTCAATGATAATATCTGGCTCAATGATTTCTGCCTTTACCGCTGGTGCCAAAGCCAGGATAGCCCCCGTTGGGTAGCAGCCGGGGTTAGCTACCAGTTGCGATGAGGCAATCTTAGCTCGGTAGAGCTCGGTCAGCCCATAAACTGCTTCTCCCAGTAGCCTGGGGGCGGGGTGGGTGAAACCGTACCACTGCTTATATTGTGAGCTGTCTTTGAGCCTGAAATCGGCGCTGATATCCACCACCTTAATCCCCTTACCGAGAAGGGGTATGACCTCTTTAGCACTTTCTTTGTGCGGCATAGCGGAGAAGACCAGTTCCACATCCCCCAGCTCGGCACTAATAGTTAGCTCCAGACCAGCCAGGTGGGGGAAGACCGCCCCCAGCTTCTGCCCGGCAGCGCTCCGCCCGGTAACCGAGGTGAGCTTTACCTCCGGGTGCTGGTAAAGCAACCTCGCCAGCTCCACGCCGGTATAGCCGGTAACATTGATAATACCTACCTTCATTTACTCTTCCCCTCAAAGATACTTTCCAGAGCCGCCAGCCGCTGCTTGGTGCCAATGACAATCAGTCGGTCTCCGTCCTTGATAACTTCTTCCCCGGGCGGGTTTGCCAGCATTTTGCCGCTCTTCTTCCTCATTGCCAGGACGGTGATTCCATCCTGCTCTCGGATGTGCTTCATGGTCTGGCCAACCAGGGGGGAGCCGCTAGCCACATCCACGTTTTCCAGCTGTAACTCTCGGCCGGGGCGATAGGTTACGGTATCAATAAAGTCAACCACCGCCGGGCGCAGGGCTAACATCGCCATGCGGTGACCGCCAATGATATGGGGGGATATGACGCGGTCGGCACCAGCCATCTTTAGCTTGACCTCAGCCTCCTGGCTACCACTGCGGGCTTCAATGAATAGGTCCGGCCGCAGCCCCCGCGCCGAGAGGGTGATATAGGTGTTGTCGGCATCGCTTCCCAGCGTCGCCACTAGTCCCCTCGCCCGCTCAATACCAGCCTCCTTTAGCACCTCATCGGTGGTGGCATCAGCAAGCAGACAGAGGTAGCCATCCCCCTCCGCCTTAGCAAGGCGCTCCTCATTATTGTCAATGACGACAAAGGATGCCCTCTCCTCGCTAAAGGTGCGGGCTATCTCCTGCCCCACCCTCCCATAACCGCAGAGAATAAAATGTCCCTTCAGCTTGGCAATCTTAGCTTTCATTCTTCGCCTCCCCATGGTGATGCCAAATTGTCCCTCCAGTATATACTGCACCATCGTCGTTAAGGTGTATAGTGCCCCGCCAACACCACCGATAATTATGAAGATACTGAAGATCTTCCCCCCCTCACTGAGGGGGTGAACCTCAGCAAAGCCCACAGTGGTTATGGTAATTATGGTCATATAGAGGCTGTCAATAAATGACCACCCCTCGATGACCCTATAGCCAATGACACCGATGGCTACGATAAAAACAAGAACACCTATACCCCAGAGCGGTCTTCGTATCGGGTTCATATTAGTAAATATATTGTAACATATAATAGGCTCGGCTGAATATAAGTGAGAAATTTCTTGCTAGGGATGGCAAATATATGCTATGATTAAATTCCACAGGAGTAGATTTATGCCCAAGATTTATCTAATCGACGTAACCAACCGGGATGGGGTGCAGACCGCCAAGCTTGGCTTGTCCAAGCTGGAAAAGACGATGGTAAATATCTACCTGAATCAGATGGGGGTATTTCAGTCCGAGTTCGGCTTCCCCACCACCAGGCACGAATCCCATTATCTAGAGGCAAATTTGGAGCTGGCGGAGATGGAAGTGCCTGAGACGGAAGAGTTTAAGCTTAAACCTATCCGTCTTGAGGGGTGGATAAGAGCCATCGTCAGTGATGTGGAGACGGCGTTTAAGCTGGTGCCGAAAATCCGCCACCTGAACCTTTCCATATCAACCTCAGACCAGATGATTTATGGCAAGTTCCGGGGGAAAATGACCAGGGATGATGTTATAAAAGAGATGGTTGAGGCGGTTGATGCCGCCAGGGAGCTCGGTGCCGAGAGTATCGGCGTCAATGCTGAGGATGCATCAAGGACAGACCTGGACTTCCTCGTCAAATTTGGACTTGCTGCCAAAGAGCATAAGGCGGATAGGTTCAGGTACTGTGATACCCTCGGCTATGATAACCCCTTAACTATCTATGAAACCTGTAAGGCGCTGGCGGAGAATGTTGGCCTGCCTATTGAACAGCACTGCCATGGTGACCTGGGGATGGCGGTGGGCAATTCCATAGCCGGAGCCAAGGGGGCGATAGATGGTGGGCAGGATGCTTATATCAATACCACTATCAACGGTATCGGGGAAAGGGCAGGAAACGCCGACCTGGTAGCGGTTATCCTGGCGGCAACTAAATCAAAGGGTTTTGCTGAGAAATATCCGCTGGGGGGTAAGATTAAATTATCCAGGGCATATAAGATAGCCAAGTTTGCCAGCTATGCTTTCAAGGTGCCAATCCCGATTAACCAGCCCGGGGTTGGGGCTAATGCCTTTGCTCATGCCTCGGGTATCCATGCCGATGGCGTACTAAAGGACCCGGAAAACTACGAGCTATATAGCTATAAGGAGCTGGGCAGGGGTGACGCGGAGCAGGTGGAAACGGGGAGGGAAATCTGTACCGGGGAGTATGGCGGGGTATCCGGCTTCAGTCATGTTATGAGCAAGATGAAGGGACCGATATCGTTCAAGGGCAAGGAAGAGGCAAGCGAGATTTTGGAGCTGGTAAGATATGCCAATGTTGAGGCACAAAAGCCTCTGGTTGAGGATGAACTGCTCTTTATCGCCAAGTATCCCAAGATTGCCAGGAAGCTGTTAACCCTCGCTCCGCTAGAATAGCTACACATTGGATATGATGACCTTAAAGCCTATCGGCGTGGTTAGAAATGAGGTCAAGCAACCAATACGGCATGGCTGGAGAGAAATCGTTTCTGAAATCATAGTTGATAGCGATTTAACTGAAGCCTTGGATAATCTGGACGAGTTCTCTCATCTTATAGTGCTTTACTGGATGCACGAGCTTCCTGCTGGGAGGCAACTCCCGCTTAAGGTTCATCCTATGGGTAAGTCAGAACTTCCGCTTGTTGGTCGTTTTGCTACGCGCTCACCGAGTCGTCCTAATCCGGTGGGGCAGGCTACGGTTGAACTTCTTGAGCGCCGCGCCAATATACTGAAGGTTAAAGGGCTTGATGCCATTGATGGCACACCGGTGATTGATATAAAGCCCTATCTGCCGGGATATGATTCAGCCAACGATGCTAGAGTGCCTCTATGGATAACCAGTCAATAGGTAAAAAATTACTAAATATTTATCGCCGACTCTTAGCTCACTATGGCCCCCAGCACTGGTGGCCGGCAGAGGAGCCTTTTGAGGTAATAGTCGGCGCCATACTCACCCAGTCAGCCGCTTGGGGCAATGTGGAAAAGGCTATCACCAATCTGCGGGAAGCCGGGGCACTCTCCCCAAAGGCACTGCGCCAGCTCTCCACCCCCAAGCTTGCTAAGCTGGTTCACCCCTGCGGTTACTATAATGCCAAGGCGTTAAAGCTCAAGTCCTTTGCCTACTGGCTGGGTAACCACCATCGCGATGAGCTTGAGCGGTTATTTGCCAGCGATGTTGGTGAGCTACGCCAGCAACTCCTCTCCATCCAGGGCATCGGGCAGGAGACCGCCGATTCAATAATACTTTATGCCGCCGGTAAGCCGAGCTTCGTTGTTGATGCTTATACCCGCCGCATTATCAGCCGCATTGGTCTGGCGCCGGCTAAAAATAGCTATGCTGACTATCAGGCCCTGTTTATGGAGAATCTGCCCCCCGATGCCAAGTTATTTAATGAATACCACGCCCTCTTGGTCTATCTGGGTAAAAAGGTCTGCCGCCCCAAGCCCCTCTGTTCCCAGTGCTGCCTAAGTGAGCTCTGCAAATTTTCTAGCAATCCTTGACGCTAGTAGCAGGGTCGGTTAAGATTGGTGGCTGGGGGGAGTTGTGTCCTATTCCGCAGTTATCTACACCAAGAAAGACCATATCGGCTCTATAACCCTGAACCGTCCTAAAGCCGGTAACAGCATCAACCTCAAGCTAGCTCAGGAGCTGGAGGATGTTTGCCTCAAGATAAATCAGGACGATAATGTCTATGTCGTTACTATTACCGGCGCCGGCGATAAAGCCTTCTGTAGTGGCAGCGAGCTTGGGAAATCAGGCAATAGGTATAATGTTGCCACGGCTATCGCCAGTATTGAGAAGCCGGTTATTGCCGCCATAAACGGGGACGTGTTGGGGCAGGGGCTGGAGCTTGCCCTTAGCTGTGATATCAGGCTATCCTCAGATAAGGCGAAGTTTGGTTTCCCTGAGGTAGCTGAGGGGCTTATCCCCTTTGATGGTGGCACCCAGCGCCTGCCGCGCATCGTGGGGCGGGGCAAAGCCCTGGAGTTAATCCTCGGCGCTGAGATTATAGCCGCTGAGGAAGCGCTCAGGATTGGGCTGGTCAGTAAGGTGGTTAAGGGGGCAAGTCTAGCCGCTGAAACTGAGTCTTTAGCCAGAACCATCGCCGCTAAAGCCCCCATTGCCCTCAGGTTTATCAAAGAAGCGGTAAATAAGGGGCTGGACCTGACCCTGGAGCAGGGGCTCCGTCTTGAGGCTGACCTTTATTTCCTGATTCACACCACCGCCGATAGGACGGAAGGCATTAATGCCTTCCTAAAAAAGAGACCGCCGAAGTTCAAGGGAAAATGAGCAATTTTGAGACCATTATCTACGAAAAGAAGGATAGCCTGGCCTATGTTACCCTCAACCGCCCCCATGCCCTGAACGCCTATAATATCAAGATGAGGGACGAGTTGTACACGGTACTGGGCGCCATAAAGGATGACCCTGAGGTCAGGGTGGGCATATTCCAGGGTGCCGGGGGGAGGGCGTTCTGCGCTGGCGCTGACCTTGCTGAATTTTTAACCGCCCCCTCCCCTGTAGTTGCCCGTCAGGCGCGCTGGGAGAGGGATATCTGGGGGCTTTTCCTGAATATCACCAAGCCGCTGATTGCCGCCCTTCACGGCTATGTCTTGGGTTCAGGGATAGAGATAGCCCTGTGCTGTGATATCCGCTTAGCCTCAGAGGATGCCCAGTTCGGTCTGCCTGAGCCGGGGCTGGGCATAATCCCCGCCGCCGGGGGCAGCCAGACCCTGCCCCGGGTAATCGGTGGGGCTAAAGCCCTGGAAATACTATTATCAGGGCGGTGGCTCGGCGCTGAGGAAGCACGAAATCTTAAGCTGGTTAACCGGCTGGTGCCCCGAAAGGAGCTAATGGCGGAAGCCGAAAGGTTAGCCCAAAAAATTGCCCAATTTGACCCCGTGGCGGTGAGCCGTGCCAAGCAGGCTATTATTAGGGGGCTTGACCTTAATTTGAGGGAGGGGCTGGAGCTTGAGGCAAGGCTTGTCGCCTCGTTATTATAGGATAGGGAGAAAGGAGTACTTTGGCGGAACAAAATCTTGATATTCTTGCTGACAGGGTAGCCGAGCTGATTATCGGCGCCAAGAAGATTGTAGTCTTCAGCGGCGCTGGCATCAGCACTGAGTCGGGGATTCCTGACTTTCGCAGTCCTGGTGGCATCTGGAGTCGCTTTGACCCCGATGACTTCACCTATCAGAAGTTTGTTGCCGACCCTGAGGCGAGGCGGAAGCAGTGGCAGATGATTGGGGAGGGGCATCTGACTCATCTGGCTGAGCCAAACCCCGCCCACTACGCCATCACCGAGCTCTATAAGCTGGGCAGGCTTGATTGTGTTATCACCCAGAACGTGGATAACCTTCACTGCAAGGCAGGGGTGCCCGCGGAGATGGTCTTTGAGCTCCATGGCAACCTGCAGCAGGCAATATGCCTGAGCTGTGGGAAGCTTTATCCCTTTGAGCGGATTAAGTCTAGGCTGGATGGGGGGGAGGAAATCCCTGATTGTGAGGAATGCCACGGCATGTTGAAGCCGAACGCCGTCTTATTTGGTGAACCATTGCCCCGGGACGTGCTTGAGGAAGCGAGCCATCGCTCATCTAACTGTGACCTGTTTATCGTCATTGGCTCAACCCTGGTTGTCTACCCCGCCGCCTATATGCCAATCTACGCCCATCAAGCTGGAGCCAAGCTGGTTATTATTAACCTCAGTCCCACCCCCATGGACATGGAGGCCAGCGTCCTCATCACGGCTAAGGCTGGGGAGGCAATGTCCAAGATAGTAGACAAGGTGAAAGAAAAGATAGGCTAAATAATGGTTATAACCGAGTTTCTTGATTTGTCGGCGATGCTTGTCCCCCAGAGAACGGCCATCGCCTTTGAGGGAAAGCGATTTAGCTATGCCCAGCTCAGGGAGAGGGTAAACCGCCTCGCTGATTCTCTGAGCCGGCTGGGGCTGAGAAAGGGGGAAAGAGCGGCTATTATTGAGGTCAACTGCAATCAATATGTGGAAGCCTGTTTTGCTACGGTGAGGTTGGGCGGTGTCTTTGTCCCGCTGAATTTTAGAATAAGGGAAGACGAGCTAAAATACCTGGTTAATAAGGCTGAGCCCAGAATTCTTTTTGTCGGCAGCCGCTACGCCGATATGGTGGACAGGGTTAAAACCCAGCTCACTTCGGTAGAGCATTTCATTATCATTGGCGGTGAATATAAGGGGATGACGGGCTATGACGGGCTTATCGCCTCCGGCTCACCGGAAGAAAAGAGCTTTGCCCCGCTCGCCGACGAGGACATTGTCATGCTCATGTTTACTGCTGGGACCACTGGCTTCCCCAAGGGGGTGCCTCAGGATAGCACTGCCTATAGCACCTACGTTCTGACCAGTGTTGAGCCGCCCAATATTGAAGCCCCCGCCGAGACCAATCTTTTATGCATGCCCCTCTACCATGTGGCCGGAATGCAGGCGTTAATGGCTGGTATCTACGGGGGGAGGACTATCGCCCTGATGCGGCAGTTTGATGAGAAAGAGTGGTTTGAGACGGTACAGCGGGAGAAGGCAACCCGAATAATGCTAGTGCCCACCATGCTCAAGCGAGTTGTTGACTACCCCGACTTTGCTAAATACGACCTCTCTAGCGTGCGGGTGGTAACCTATGGCGCTGCCTCCTGCCCCTACGAGGTGCTGAAGAAGACGATGGAGTGCTTTCCCGCTAGAGCCCTTATCAATGCCTTTGGTGGCACCGAGACCTCCTCCACCATAGCCGCCCTGAGGGCTGAAGACCAGATAATCACCGGCAAAGAGAGTGAGGCGGAGAGGGAGAAGAAGCTAAGGAGACTGGCTACCTCTATCGGTCTGCCGATGGAGGATGTTGAGATTCAGGTCAGGGATGAAGAAGGTAAAGAATTGCCCGTAGGTAAAATCGGCGAGATTGTCGTCCGCGGTCCGAGGATAATGAAGGGCTACTGGAAGAATGATGAGGAGACGAAGAAGGCTTTTACCCCAGATGGCTGGTATCGCACCGGCGATTTGGGCTATTTAGATGAGGAGGGCTATATCTATCTTACCGGGCGCGCCGACGATGTTATCGTCAGGGGTGGGGAGAATATCGGTCCTGATGAAGTAGAAAGCGTCCTTTACTCCCACCCCAAGATTGAAGAGGCGGCGGTGATTGGCGTCAAGGACCTTGAGTGGGGACAGCAGGTCAGGGCTATCGTCAGGCTCAAAGAAGGGGAGACTGCCACTGAGGCGGAGATTATTGACTTCTGCCGTCCCCGGCTGGCTGGCTATAAGCGCCCGAGCTCAATAGTCTTTGTCAAAGAGGAACTGCCCAAGACCTCTACCGGCAAGGTTTTAAGAAGAGTCCTCCGCGAGAAATATGGCCTAAGCTGACTTTTCTACCAGCTCGGCAATATCCATAACCTTGAGCTTTTCTTCAGCCGCTTTTGCCTTAATCCCGTCATCAAACATCTGCAGGCAGAAGGGGCAGGCGGTGATCACGAGTTGGGCCTTGGTGGCAAGTGCCTGCTCGGTGCGAAGCTCGTTAATTCTTTGCCCGGTGCGCTCCTCAAGCCACATGTGTCCTCCGCCGCCACCGCAGCAAAATCCATTCTCCCGGTTCTGCTCCATCTCCACCATCTTTGTCTCGGGGATATTCTTCAAAATCTGTCTCGGCGGCTGGTAGATATCGTTGTATCTCCCCAGATAACACGGGTCATGGTAGGTAACAAGTTCACTCAGACCCTTCTTAATTTTCAGCTTGCCCTCTTTTATTAGCTGAGCAATAAGCTCGGTATGGTGAATAACCTCAAATTCTCCGCCAAACTGGGGGTACTCGTTCTTTATAGTGTTATAGCCGTGGGGGCAGGCGGTAACTATCCTTTTCACTCCGTAATTCTTTAGGAGCTCAATATTTTTCTCCGCCTGGAGCTGGAAGAGGTATTCATTACCCAGTCGGCGAGCCGGCTCACCGCAGCAGCTCTCCTCAGCCCCTAGGATAGCGAAATTAATCTTGGCTAGCTTCAGTAGCTTAGCCACCGCCTGAGCTATTTTTGTACTCCTATCCTCCAGGGCTTCGGTGCAACCCACCCAGAAGAGGAAATCTACATTCTTGTCCTCGGCTAAGGTCTTGATATTAAGCCCCTCCGCCCAGTCTGTTCTAGATAGGGTGGTTCCCCGCCAGGGGTGCCCCCTGTCCTCAATACTTCTCAGTGCCCCCTCAGCCGTCTCCGGGATTTTTGCCTGCTCCATCACCAGGTTTCGCCTCAGGTCAATAATCTTATCAACGTGCTCAACACTGACCGGGCATACCTGCTGGCAGGCGCGGCAGGTGGTGCACGCCCAGATTACGTCCTCACTTATCACCTCACCAATCAGGGATTTGCCCGGATTTTGAGAGGGGGCTTCTTTCTTGAGCAGACCAGGCCCTACCTCCAGAAGGTGTTTCTTCAGGTCGTCAATCAGCTTCTTGGGGTTGAGTTGCTTACCGCTGGTGGTTGCCGGACAGACCTCCTGGCACTGGCCGTAGATAACGCAGGAATAGAGGTCTAAAAGCTGTTTCCAGGTGAAGTCGGTTATCTTGGAGACACCGAAGGTTTCTGCCTTCTCCAGGTCAATGGGACGCAGGGCTCCTTTGGGCGGTGGCGACTGGAGTAGGACATTGAAGATACTGGCTATCATGTGTAGATACCGGGAGTAGGCGATGAATACCAGGACAAATAGGACGATGCTCCAGTGCGCCCAGAAGAAGGCGACATGTGCCATCTCCACCGAAGCCGGGCTGGCGCCGGCAAAGACTCCGCTTAATGCCGAGCTTATCGGGGGCAGGCTTGCCCCCAGACCCACCGGCGGATAGCCCATAGCAATGCTCGTTGCTTCCTTGAAGAGGTGGGTCATGGGGTGGATTAAAACCGTAACCAGAATGACCATTGCCTCAACGGTCTGCTCGCCTTCTAGGCGGGGCGGTCTTACAATATAGCGGCGGATGATGCCCCATAGGGCACCGAGGATGATAAAGGGGGCGGCAATGTCCATAACCCAGGCATAGTAGAAGAAGAAACGGGTGTGTTCTAGTGTTTCGGAGAGACCGAAGCCGCCGCCGATGATGATAAATATCAGGTAAAAAGGAACAAAGGTGAAAAACCCCCAGGCCATAAAGGCATGACCCAGGCTGGCTCTATCCTTGGTGGTCAGGTTCTTAAACTGGCACCACTGCCCCAATACCAAGACGATTGTATTGAGCACTCTCATCAGCAGGTGCCCGAATTTCCCTTCCCTCCTGCCCAGGAACATATAGCGCCCGAGCTGGTAAATCCTGTTTAGGAAGAGCCCCACCGCCACGGCGAATATAACCCAAAAAATCACATACCCCGAGATTCCCCAATAGCTTACGCTAACCGGCGACATAACTTCTCCTTTCTGATTTGGTCAAAGGGTAAAGCCCTAGCGCAGTCGGCTGACAGCGATAAATATACCAAAAGCAAGGGCTATCAGGTGATATACTGTATCGAACGGAGCCAGCGGCAGTGCCTGGTAGAAAGAAATACCAGATAAAAGGCTAACAAGCCGTAAGCTAACGATGTAGCTTATGGCGAGGGCAATGCCGCCGACAATGGCTAAGCCGGTACCACGCTTGCGGTTAACCGAGAGACTAACCACCTCGCCAATGGCAAAGCCAGCGCCTGGCGCCAGCAGCAAATTGAGGGAAAAGAAGGGAGTTACCCATTCTATTGTCCCCCAGGCGGCGCCACAGACAGTAGCCATGCCCAGCGCTGTCCCTGCCGCCATCAGGTAGTATTTGGTGGAAACGCGATAGGTGGGCAGTTTATATAGATTGGCACAATCTGGGCACCTAACCCCCACCGGGGTTTGTACCATACACCTGGGGCATATTGGCTTATCACACTTACTACACCTCAGCTCGGTTTCAACATCAGGATGATAAGCACATCTCATCTTGTCAGGGTTAACCTCCCCTTGCTTTTCTCTTCGGCTTGAGTGGCTGGCGCTGTATCCAGGTTTCTCTGTCCCTTATGTCACGGTCAAAGAGCAATCTGTTAAGCAGGAGCTGGTGGGTGGACACTGATGCGGTGAGCGAGGTCTTGGGTGCAGTTAGCCGTCGGATAATGACTAATAAAAGTATAGCTAAAAATCCTAGGGTGAGGGCGAGCGCTCTTTCAATGCCGAGCGGTTCACTCAGAAACCAGCTAAATATCGGCAGTAAAATCAGGGCACAGAGTGTACCCAGGGCTAGCTGCCTGAAGGGAGTCCAGGCAAAAGCGAAAGCCACTAGTATTAGCGCCAGCCAAGGTGATAGGATAAAGACCACTCCCACGGTAGTTAACAAACCCCTGCCGCCGCTGAAGCGGAGAAAGAGGGGCCAGTTATGCCCGGCGATAACCGCTATGCCAATGATGACTTGCTGGTAAACTTCCAAGCCTATCAATTGGGCAATATAAACAACCGCCATTCCTTTGACCAAGTCAAAAACGATTACGGGGATAGCCCACCGCTTAGAAACAATGGCTAATACATTTGCCGCCCCGACATTACTGCTGCCATGTTGCCTGATGTCTATCCCCCGCGACCATTTGGCTGCCAGGTAAGCCGCGGGGACTGAACCCAGGAGATAGCTGCCAAGCAGTAACAGGACAAAGTTAATCGTCATGAGCTCCTCTATAACCTGAGTTTGGGATTTCTTTTTTTCGCCAGGGCGATCAGTTTTTCTACGGCTTCTATTGGCAAGCCGGAGTCACCGATGGCAGTCTCAGTATCGTCAATACCATGGTAGTCACTGCCCCCGGTGACAATAAGTTTATGGCTACGGGCAAGCATTAGCAGTCTATTGATTTCCTCGGTGGTATAGCCGTTATAGTAGGCTTCAATGCCTACCAGTCCACCCCCCTTTAGCTCCGCAGTCATCGCCTCCGGGTCGGGGAGGGTCAGGGGGTGGGCGAGCACGGGCAACCCTTCGGCTTTAATTATTAGCTCAACTGCCTCTTTAGGGGTCATCTTGTCCCGCTCAACATAGGCAGGGCGGTTATGACCCAGGTATTCACTAAATGCCTCCTTGAATGAGGTGACATAACCCTTCTCCAGCATGGCCTGGGCAATATGGGGACGCCCGATAGAGCTGCCGCCGGCTATCTCCTTGACCCGTTGCCAGTCAATATTGATACCCAGCTTCTCCAGTTTGGCCACCATCTTTTCCCCCCGCTGAAGTCGGGAACTTTTGAATCTATCCAGGGCGGCGTTAAACTCGGGGTCGGTATAATCTACGAAGTAGCCCAGAACATGAACCTCACCCTCAGGGACATCAGTGCTGATTTCAACGCCGGGTATAACCTTAAGCTGGGGGAAGGCACGAGCTGTGGCTTGGGCGGAAGCAATCCCGTCGATACTGTCGTGGTCAGCCAGGGCGATAAAACTTAACCCCCGCCTCGCTGCCTCTAGGACAATATCTGCCGGGGTGAGTTTGCCGTCGGAGGCAGTGGAGTGGATGTGAAGGTCGGCTTTGCCCATTACTCCTCCACCTCCCGGTAGATTCGCTCAATGCTTATCGCCTTACCCGTGTCATCATCCACCCTAAGTAGCATGGCATTGAGGATAGCCTTGCCCTTACCCACCCCTAAGCGGTGGGGCATCTGGGTCAAGAAGCGCTGAATTACCGCCTCGGTGTCATCGCCGATGACCGAGTCTATGGGACCGCTCATACCGATATCGCTGACATAGGCAGTGCCCTTAGGCAGTAGCTGGGCGTCAATGGTGCCGACATGGGTATGCGTGCCGAGCACGGCGCTGACCCTCCCGTCCAGATACCTTCCCATGGCTACCTTCTCTGATGTTGCCTCGGCGTGGAAATCGACGATGATAATTTTCGGCTCAAGCTTGGCTAGCAGCTGGTCCATAGCCCGGAAGGGGCAATCAAAATCGCCGATAAAGACTCTCCCCATCAGGTTGACCACCGCCACCCCCTTGATAACCAGATAACCTTTACCCGGCACCCCCGGAGGGTAATTTAGGGGGCGGAGGATGGGCATATCACTATCAAGGTAGGGTATGATTTCCTTCTGCGCCCATATGTGGTTACCTGAGGTGAGCACGTCAACACCGCTCTCAAGTAGCTCCTTAGCAGTAGCTAGGGTTAACCCCACACCGCCGGCGGCATTCTCGGCGTTGGCAATAACCAGATCTAAACCATATTGCTGACGCAGACCGGGCAGGAGCTGACTTATCGCCTTCCTCCCCGGTTTGCCCACGAGGTCACCTATTGCCAGTATCAGCACTATCTTTCCTACCCTTCGGGTAGTTATTTCGCATAATCTATGGCTCTTGTCTCCCTGAGCACGGTAACCTTTATCTGCCCCGGGTACTCCAGCCCTTCCTCTATCTTCTTAACGATGTCCCGGGCGAGCCTCATTGCCCCGAGGTCATCAATCTCCTCCGGCTTGACCAGGATTCTGATCTCGCGACCGGCTTGAATGGCATAGGACTTCTCCACCCCCTTGAAGTTATTGGCGATATCCTCCAGTGCCTTCAGCCGCTTCAGGTAGTGTTCCAGAGACTCACGCCTTGCCCCGGGTCGGGCGCTACTAATTGCATCAGCTGCGGCCACAATAAAGCCCCAGACGCCGGTAGTACCAGTCTCAAGGTGGTGCTCAGCAATACCCTGGACAACTTCAGGAGATTTATCCCACTGTTTAACCAGGTCAGCCCCGATGGCGGCATGAGAACCCTCTATCTCCCTGTCTACCGCTTTGCCAACGTCATGAAGCAGTCCGGCTCTCTTGGCGATATTAACATTAGCCCCCAGTTCCCCGGCAATCATGCCGGCAAGGTGGGCAACCTCAACGGAGTGGACGAGCACATTCTGTCCGTAGCTGGTGCGGTACTTAAGCCGCCCCAGCAGCTTGATTATCTCGGGGCGCAGCCCCTGCACCCCCGTCTGGTAAGCCGCCTGCTCTCCGGCGGTATAGATAGCCTGTTCCACCTCCTCCTTGGTCTTGTTCACTACCTCTTCAATGCGGGCGGGGTGGATGCGACCGTCAAGGATAAGCTTACTTAAAGCCTGGCGGGCTATCTCTCGCCGCACCGGGTCAAAGCAGGAGACGGTTACCGCCTCCGGGGTATCATCAACGATAAGGTCAACGCCGGTAGCCTGCTCCAGGGCTCTTATATTACGCCCCTCCCTGCCGATTAGCCTCCCCTTCATCTCGTCGCTGGGGAGGGGGACAGTCACCACCGTTGTTTCCGCTACCACCTCCGAGGCGCTACGCTGTATTGCCTGCGCCAGAATCTCCTGAGCTTTCTTATCGGCCTCCTCTTTTAGCTCGGCTTCCCAATCCCGGAGGCGTCGTGATGTCTCATTTCTAATCTCCACCTCCAGGGTATCAAGGAGGGCTTGTTTTGCCTCGGCGGTGGACATGCCTGAAATCAACTCTAGCTGCTCTATCTGCTTTTTCCTAGCCTCCTCAATTTGGTTGCGGATGGAATCTGCCTCCTTTTCCTTGTTAGCCATATTGCGTTCCCGCTGCTCCAGGCCTTCCAGCTTTCGCTCCAAGGCCTCCGTCTTTTGTCCCAGGCGGTTTTCCTGACGCTGCAGTTCAGCGCGCCGTTCTCGATTTTCGGCATCAGCGGCTACCTTAATCTTATCCGCCTCCTTTTTCGCTCCATCAATTACATGCTTGGAACTAGCCTC
>Ga0315545_1002119_pt1 | contig 18283 bp, 11 predicted proteins | sample SalMarSW160210MG_FD_203096 | JGI IMG/M metagenome (GOLD analysis project Ga0315545, IMG submission 203096) | Salt marsh sediment microbial communities from the Plum Island Ecosystem LTER, Massachusetts, United States - Salt Marsh Sediment SW1602-10 ...
ACTGATTATCAAGGATATCATCGACCAGATTAACAAGCAAGAACAAGAGCAACAGCAGCAGGCGGAAAAACAAAGACAGCTCCAGGAAAAACTCAAAGAGCTTGCCGAACAGCAAAAAGCTCTGGCCCAAAAAACACAGCAAATAAACAATGATGCGAACGAAGGGAAAATCAGCCAGCAGCAGGCAGGTGAAGGTTATAAACAACAGTCACAGGAGCAATCACAGCTTAGATCTGAAACGGACCAGACACTGCAACAAATGCAGCAGCAGGATCCCAATACTCCTCAGCCGACACAAATGCAACAAGCTGAAAGAGAATTGGAGCAGGCAATGGGCAAACAATTTGACGCTGAGAATAAATTGAATACCTCAGAAGGTGCCGCTGCAAAGCAATCTCAGGATGAAGCTGCCGAGTATATTGAAAATGCCTTAAAGAAACTGTCTGAGGATAATCAGCAAACTCAGCAACAGCAGCAGCAGGAACAACAAGGACAAACGCAGCAGCCCCGTGAACCCAATCAGCCTGGCCGGGAACAACAACAGCAGAAGGAACAAAAAGCAGTCGCCGCCCAGGATAAAACTGCGCAGGAAATATTAAATAAGGAACAGAAGGAAAAAGAGCAAAGACAGATTCTCCAGCGAGGTGGTTTCCAGAAAGTGGAAAAAGACTGGTAAGATGAACTTCCTTATAAAAAATATTTTTATTGCACTGTCTTTTTTTGCATTGTTTGTAATCAATGCTGAAGCCGACGTGAGGGTCTCTGCTCAGGTTGATACCTCGCAGGATATTTACGTTGGTGAAAGCTTTGGTTACTACATAATCATCGAGGGTTCGGATAAGGCCGGTCAGGTAGAAATGAAAGCCCTACAGGAATATAATCCGCAGCCCGCGGGTAACAGGCAGCAAAGCTCCACACAGATTATAAATAATCGTGTCACTACAACCCAGACCTTAATAATGACTTATTCGTTAACAGCTAATAGCACCGGATTACATCACCTGCCTGCGGTTACGGTAACACTTGATGGAAAAAGTTATCAGACAAATCCGGTGGAAGTCAATATCCTCAAACCCGGTACAACCGACCAGTTGGATATGGAGGTTACTTTATCCGAGCAGCAATGTTACGTCGGTCAGCCGGTTATTATGACAATAAAATTTTACATCTCCGCGGATATCGGCGACTTTGGTTTTAATATACCCGCCTTCACCAGTGATGACTTTTATATCGAGGAGCCGGATGTATCAAATCAGCAGGCAAGGCAGTATGACCTCGGCAACGGTGTAATTGTCAGCGTCAGCCAGTCCCGCACCGTTCATAACGGTAAAGATTCGATTTTACTGTCCTTTAGCAAGGTCCTAATTCCCAGACATTCCGGCGAAATAGCAATCTCACCGGCTTCGGTTTCTGCGGATGTTGCGGTAGGCATAGCACGCTCACAGGATAGGTTTTTCAACGATTTTTTCGGGTCAAGAAAAGAATATAAAAGATTTATGGTTAGTTCTCAGCCTTTGAAGCTGACAGTATTGTCTCTTCCTGAAGAAGGCAAACCCTCCGGATTTTACGGCCTGGTCGGCCAATATACAATTACTGCTTCTGCCACGCCAACAAAGGTCAGTGTAGGAGATCCAATTACACTTACAATCAAAGTTGGTGGTGGCAAATATTTAAAACCGGTTAAGTGGCCTGCTTTGGAAGAGATTCCCGAATTTGCAGATAACTTTAAGATTCCTTCTGAAAAAGCATCACCGACAATCGAAAATGGCTGCAAGATTTTTACACAGACGATACGCGCCAACAATGATAAAATCGACGAAATTCCGTCGATTCCGCTTGCCTATTTCGACGCTGATGAGGGCAAATATGACGTTGCTAAAACCGGGCCGATAAAGCTCGATGTATCACCGACAAAAATATTAACCGGCGCGGATTTGGAAGGTCTTGATTTTACACCTGTAAATAAAGAAGTAGAGGCCATAAAGAAAGGGCTTTCAGCAAATTACGAAGGCCTTAATGCCTTAACAAACCAAACCTTCTCGCCCCTGGCCGCTTCTGTCGCGATTCCTTATGTGTTTGTATGGGCAGGACCTCTGGCCTTGCTGGTAATTAGCACGCTTGTTAAATTCCTAACATATACAACTCCTGAAAAAGTCGCGGCCAAAAGAAGACGGACTGCTGCCGGTAAAGCCATCAGTCAGTTAAAAAGAATTTCTTCGCATACTGCTGAGAAGCAGCAATGCGAGCTGCTTGCCTCAGTAATGAAACAGTATTTAGGGGACCGTTTTGACAGAACAGCAGGGTCACTTACCTCTGGCGACTGCTTCGAGATTATTGATAAAGCGACAAAAAACGCTGAGATTGCAAAAAAATATCAGGAAATCATAGCAGATTGTGAAGCCGCCAGATATGCGTCCTCGAAAACTAATATTGATAATGCATATGTAAAAGAAGTAATAAAACTTATTCGTGATGTCGATAAGAAATCCAAAAAATTGTGAAGAGTAAAATATTATTAATTGCCTTTTCTTTGTTGGTATCAACGGCTTTGGCAAAAGCCAAATTGCCGGCCGAAGAAGTTCTTTCAATTTTCCACCAGGCAAATGAACAGTTCAGACAGGCAAATGCAGCCCAGGACCCACAGCAGGCTGAGAGATATTATGAAAGTGCAATACTTATCTATGAGAGGATTATCGATGAGGGCCAGCTCGAAAATGCGAAGTTATATTACAATCTTGCAAATGCTTATTTCCTCCAGGGGCAGCTCGGCAAAGCAATACTGAATTATCGCAGGGCGGAAAAAATTGACGATGCTGATGAAAACATCCAGAAGAATTTTGCTTTCGCACGTAGCAGGAGGATAGATAAAATTGCTGTAAAAACCGAAAAGCGCGTTCTGAAGACACTGTTTTTCTGGCATTATGATTTTTCCCTTAAGAATAGGTTTCTGCTTACATGTATTTTCTTTGGAATTGTTTGCTTATGTATCACAGCCATAATATCGTTTGGTAAAAACATTTCTTGGACAATATCTGCAATAATTTGTAGTATTTTGATGCTGTGTTTTTTGACCTCGGTTGCTCTCGAATATAAAACACAGGTAAATAAGGTGTGCGGAGTCATAACAGCTAAGGAAGTTATCGCTCATCAAGGCGACGGAGACAACTATGCATCGAGTTTTAAAGAACCTCTTCACGAAGGCACAGAGTTTGATTTGCTTGAAAATCGACAAGGCTGGTTTCATATAAAACTTTTTGATGATAGTGATGGTTGGATTCCCAGTAATGCCGCCGAATTGATATGATGTCTATCGGGCTTCAAGGGCTTCATATTTTCTCATAAAAACCCCAAACTTCCGAATTCTCGGTTCGTAAGGCCAGTTATATAAAGAGCTTTCAAGCGAATTAATGGATTTCTAATCCGCAGGTCGCAGATTCGAATCCCTCTGCTATTTTGAAATAAAAAAGACTTGCGTTTTCGCGCAAGTCTTTTTTTATGTCACTATCTTTCAATTCGTTGTTTGGTTTTCCTATAAGCCTTTTGCGAGGTGGTAATAAATCTCGTTCCACCTGAGTTCTTTCTTGAATTCCGAAATCTTCGTATCTTTTCCGATTAGTACGTACTCCATACCTGCCATCTCGGCAAAGTCTTCCATATGCTCTGCGGTAACAGCCATACTAAAGCCGGTATGATGTGCTCCGCCCGCCAGTATCCAAGCAGCCGCGCCAATCTTGAGATTTGGTTTCGGCACCCATACAACTCTTGCGACCGGCAGTTTCGGCAGCGATTCATCGGGAGCAACAACGTCAACCTCATTGACAATCATCCTGAACCGGTTGCCTAAATCTATTACCGACGCGTTTATTCCCGCCCCGTTGGGGACATTAAAGACCAGCCTTGCAGGGTCGGCCTTGCCGCCGATAGAGAGCGGGTGAACCTCAAGCGAGCACTTGCCTTTTGCAATTGACTCGCACACCTCGAGCATATGAGCGCCGAGCACCTTCATATTTCTCGGCTCGAGATGATACGTGTAGTCTTCCATAAAGCTTGTCCCGCCGCCTTTTAAACCCGATGCCATCACCTTCATCGCTCTCACCAGGGCAGCCGTTTTCCAGTCGCCTTCCGCACCGAATCCGTACCCGTCAGCCATCAGTCTCTGCACCGCAAGTCCCGGAAGCTGCTCCAGGCCATAAAGATTCTCAAACGTCGTGGTAAAGGCCTTAAAGTCGCCAGCTTTCAAAAATGCCCTCATTCCCAGCTCGATTTTGGCTGCCACGCGAAGTGACTGCCGCATCTGGCCGCCGGCCCTGGCGCTTTTTTCCACCTTATACTTGTCTTCGTATTCCTCTATTAACTTTTCGATTTGCCTGTCCGTTACTTTATCAATGTATGTTGTAAGGTCACCTATACCGTAGCCGTTGACCGTATATCCCAGCCGAAGCTGTGCTTCGACCTTGTCACCTTCCGTGACGGCGACCTCTCGCATATTGTCACCGAAGCGCGCTACTTTTGCCCCCTGTGCGTCGTACCAGGCACAGGCCGCTCGTGTCCATACTCCGATTTTTTCCAGTACGTCCTTGTCCTGCCAGTGACCTACCACTACCTTTCTTTCTCTTCTCATTCTGGTGCATATAAAGCCGTACTCTCTGCCGCCGTGCGCCGACTGGTTCAGGTTCATAAAATCCATATCGATAGTTGACCAGGGGATGTCCCTGTTGAACTGGGTGTGCAGGTGCATAAAGGGTCTCTTTAGTGATTTCAATCCAGCAATCCACATCTTCGCCGGCGAGAATGTGTGCATCCAGGTAATCAGCCCGACACAGTTCTTCGCCGTATTCGCCTCCATGCACAAATTATAGATTGCATCGGGTGTGGTAAGGACGGGTTTGAAGACGACCTTGACGGGGATTATGTCTGATTTATTAAGTGCCTGAGCAATTGTCTTGGAATCCTGGTCAACCTGTCTTAAGGTTTTTTCTCCGTATAAATGCTGGCTGCCCGTTACAAACCAGGCTTCGAGGTTTTTTAGGTTTATCATAATTCTGTTCTCCATTAATGTAAATATATGTTGAAAAAGTTCGTTCCCGTAAATTTGCGGTAGCTTAACATAAAACCGCTAAATAATCAAGCGCTCAATTTCAGTTAAGTAAATTAAAAAATGGGCTCTTTTTTTGCTGATTGAGAAGGTTTTATTGCCGTTGGATTTATTTTTTGGATGCAATCTGCTGCAAATTCTTTTCTGCTTAATCCTCGACAGGATTCTCTGATGTTTGTATTATACCGCAGTGTTTTCAGATGTGTTTCTTATAAATTAAATTACTGCCGTTTTTTCAGAAGGAGCAGAAAAAAATGGCAAAATTTCGATATAAGACCACTCCCACGCTGACAGAAAAGGCCCCGCCTGGTATCTGGCACATCTTAACAAACGAGTGCGCCGAACGCTTCGCATACTATGGCTTTACGCTGATTCTCACGGAGTTTATGATAAAGCATCTTGTTGGCGGCGTGATGTCGGAAGGCAACGCGATATCGTGGTATCACATCTTCAAATGTGTAACTTATCTATTACCCCTCGTTGGGGCGGTTATCGCGGATTTATGGTTCGGCAAGTATAGAACGATTATATTCTTTTCGATTCTTTATTGTTTCGGCCTCCTGTTTATGACAATTGACCAGTCAAGAATTGGTCTTTTTTCCGGTATGATATTTGTTGCGATTGGTTCAGGTTTTATTAAGCCGTGCGTTTCTGCCAATGTGGGAGACCAGTTCGGAAAAAGTAATCAGCATTTGATAGTTAAGTTTTATAACTGGTTCTATTTTTCTATTAATATAGGCGCTTTTATTGGGCCGTTTACAACACCGAAGTTGATGAATAGCCCAAACTTTGGTCCAAAGTGGGCTTTTGGTCTGGCCTTTGTGTGGATGGTCTTCGCGCTAATTGCATTTTGGATGGGGCGTAAATTATATGTCCACGTGCCGCCTACAGGAAAAAGTTTTGTCAAGGGAATTTTCAGCGGCGAAGGCCTGAATATTATAAAAAGGATTACAATTTTATTTGTTATTTTATCTGCTTTTTATTGCCTCTATGAATTAACCGGCTCGGCATGGATTATCCAGGTCGAAAAATTAAACAAACACTGGCTTGGTTACAACTGGGAGTCGTCGCAGGTGCCATCGTTTAATGCTTTATTTGTACTGATTCTTATCCCGATATTCACTTATTGGGTATATCCTGTGTTAAATAAGTTTTTCAGGCTTAATGCTTTAAGGAAGATGATTATAGGTATGTTCTTTTTGATTATTCCTTTTTTAATAATAGTTTGGCTTGAATATAAAATCAGGGCGGGCCTGACGCCTTCGGTCGGATGGCAGTTTCTTGCGAATTTTCTTCTGACTGCTGCGGAAGTTTTCGTTTCTATTCCCTGCCTCGAGTTTGCATATACACAGGCTCCTAAGTGGATGAAATCATTCATAATGTCGTTGTATCTTGCAGCCTCTATCGGATTGGGAAATTTGTTAACGTTTATAATTAATAATTTGATAAAGGATAGGGAGTTTTTCAAAGGACCAAACTATTACTGGACTTTCATTATTTTTATGTTTGTCTCATCAATCATTTTTGCGATTTTTGCCGTGTTTTACAAAGGCAAAACTTATACCCAGGATGAAAATGACAGTTCGGATAGTGACAATCCGAATGACGATGTGCATACGGATATGCAGACAGAAACAGAACTGCAATAGAATTTATAATTTTGGATAAGAGGGATAAGTTATGCGCAAGACTTTATTATTTGTGTTTTTGCTTTTTACAGGTTTCACGGCCGCTCAGCCGGCCGGCGAAACTCATCCTTTTTCCGTGTATGATATGCTTGCAATGGACAGAATCTCCGAACCGAAGGTCTCCCCTGACGGCAAATGGGTTGTTTTTACACTGCGAAAAACCGACCTCGAAGCTGACCGAGGCAGAACAGACCTGTGGCTTATCAGCACTGATGGCGATGGCCTGAAGCAATTAACAACCGACCCGGAAAATGATTCCAACCCTTGTTTTTCTCCCGACGGCAAATCAATATTCTTTATTTCCGAAAGGTCTGGCTCATCGCAGGTCTGGCGGCTGCCCATCGACGGCGGAGAGGCCCGGCAGATAACGGATTTGTCCCTCGATGTATCAAATTTAGTTGTCTCACCCGACGGCGGGCATATCGCCTTTACAGTTGAGGTCTTTCCGAACCTTTCAATTGAGAAGACAAAGCAAAAGCTCGACGAAAAGCAAGAGCGCAAATCAAGCGGCGTAATTTACGACAAGATTTTTATTCGTCACTGGGACACGTGGAAGGACGGCCGGCGTTCGCATCTTTTCGTTATGCCCGCCGAAGGCGGCGACCCTGTCGATTTAATGCCCGCCTTCGACGCCGATACCCCATCGAAGCCTTTTGGCGGACCTGAAGAGATTACTTTTACGCCCGACGGAAAGCAGCTAATATTTACCTGTCGTAACGTAGGTCCCAAAGAGCCCTGGTCAACGGATTTTGACTTATACATTGTCCCCATAGACGCCTCGCAAGCTCCGCAGTGCCTGACTATTATCAACGATGCCTGGGATACGACTCCCGCCTTTTCGCCCGACGGCAAAAATCTTGCATACCTGGCAATGACAAGGCCGGATTATGAATCCGACCGCATTAGAATAGTTATACGTCGCTGGCCGGATGGATATGAAAAAATACTTACCGCAAAGTGGGACAGAAGCGTTTCTGAGTTTTGCTGGTCGGCGGATAGCAAGACAATCTATGCAATCGCGCAGAATCTCGGCCAGAAATCACTTTTTGCCGTTGATGTTTCCGATGCCAAGGTTAAAACTCTCATCGAAGAAGGCACAATAAGCTCACCTGCGGTCGCAGAAAATCGTATTATTTATTCTATGAACAACCTGAAAAGCCCCGCTGAGCTTTACTCTGTAAAAACGAATGGTAAAGATATTCAGCAGATTACGAATATCAACGCCGAAAAAGTCGCCGCCGCCCGAATGGGCGACTACGAGCAGTTTTCTTTCAAGGGCTTCAACGATGAGGATGTTTATTGCTATGTAGTTAAGCCTGCCGATTTTGACATGAATCGCAAGTACCCCGTTGCTTTTCTCATTCACGGCGGGCCTCAGGGCTCGTTCGGAAATATGTTTCATTACCGCTGGAATCCGCAGGCCTACGCCGGCGCAGGTTACGCCGTTGTTATGGTCGATTTTCACGGCTCAACCGGTTATGGCCAGTACTTCACAGACTCTATTAGGGGCGACTGGGGCGGAAAGCCCCTCGAAGATTTGAAAAAAGGTTTGGCAGCCGCGCTGCAGCGATATCCCTGGATGGACGCCGACAGAGTTGGTGCGCTCGGTGCCTCTTTCGGCGGTTATATGATTAACTGGCTCGAGGGCAACTGGCCGGACAGGTTTCGTTGCCTTGTCAATCACGACGGCAATATCGATGAGAGGATGGCTTATTTCGATACCGAGGAGTTGTGGTTTCCTGAGTGGGACCATATCGGCACGCCCTGGGAAAATCCGCAAAGCTATGAAAAACACAATCCCGCAAACTTCGTCAAAAACTGGAAAACGCCGATGCTCGTCATTCACGGAGCAAAGGATTTCCGTGTCGCCGATACGCAGGGCATAGGGACATTCAATGCCCTGCAGAGACTCGGTATCGAAAGTAAATTTCTGTATTTTCCCGATGAGAACCATTGGGTCTTGAAGCCGGCCAATTCAATCCTCTGGCACGAAACCGTTATAGACTGGCTGGACAAATTCCTCAAAAAATAAAATCGTATTTATTGAAAAAGAAAGGAGCGGTTATGAAACGTATATCGGTATATGTATCAGAATTTGTCATTTTTACAACCTTTTTATTCGCAACAGGTTACGCCGCCGATAGCTCGCTTTCGCCGGATTTGATTGAGCAAATCCGTTCGTCTTTTCAGATGGACAGCCGATTCCGCGCAATGCGCAACTCTGTGACGAACAATAGTATCAACGAGCTTGCTCTTAATCGTGACATACTTAACGGCCATAATGAGCTCTTCAGCAACAAGGTTGAAACCAAAGGCATCACCAATCAGAAACAGTCAGGCCGGTGCTGGCTCTTCGCGGGTCTCAATGTTTTGCGACCGATTGTCATCGAAAAATACAATCTTGAAGAATTCGAATTCTCTCAGAATTATCTTACCTTCTGGGACAAACTGGAAAAGGCAAATACCTTTCTTGAGACAATCATTGAGTTTAGAGACCGTGACCTTAGGGACCGAAAATTGGATTTTTATCTGCAAAATCCTTTACCCGATGGCGGCTACTGGGAAAATGTTGTTAACCTGATTGAAAAATATGGCGTCGTGCCCAAAACTGTTATGTCCGAAACAAGCAGCTCGGAGGGTACTGCCTTGATGAACAGGGTTATACAGCGTAGGTTAAGAGCCGATGCAGTCAAATTGCGGCAGATGCATAAGGACAAAAAAAGCATCGAGCAGATGCGAAAAGAAAAGCAGAAAATGCTTGCCGATGTCTATAAAATGCTTGTGATAAATCTTGGCCAGCCGCCCGAAAAATTCGATTGGCGCTACGAGGACGCAAACTCTGTTGTCAGTGAGTTGAAAACATACACGCCTGAAAGTTTTTATGAAGAATTCGTTGCTGTGGATTTGCGCCAGTTCGTGGATTTGTATAACGACTCTTCGAAAGATTACGGCAATCATTACGAAGTCGAGGGCACTAAAGACCTTTACGACGGCGATAACGTACACTTCGCAAATGTTGGCATACAAACCTTAAAGGATATCGCGCTCAAAGCCCTGCTCGATGACCAGCCGGTCTGGTTCGGTGCAGATGTCGGTAAAGACCAGGACAAAGAGCATGGCATAATGGCTGTCGGTATGTATGATTACGAATCAATCTTTGACGTAGATTTGAAAATGACAAAAGCCGAACGCTCCCTGTATCGTGAAAGCACCGTAAACCACGCTATGGTCTTTACTGCTGTTGATATCAAAGACGAGAAACCTGTGAAGTGGAAGGTTGAAAACAGCTGGGGCGATGAAAAGGGAAGCAAAGGTTACTGGACACTCTATGATAGCTGGTTCGATGAGAATGTTTACTCCATCATCGTTAAGAAAGAATATGTCCCCGAGGATGTCTTGAAAATATTCGAAAAAAAGACTGTAGTCCTGCCGCCCTGGGACCCTATCTGGTCTGGTATGAGAAGGTGAATTTCAATTTGGACCATTTTTGATATATGTCTAAAGACCGAGCCCAAGCTGTTATTCGCAAAGGCCCATACCCGGAGCTGACGCCCACCGCGGTTCTGGTAGGTTACCTGCTCGGTATTTTGATTACAATCAGCATCGGCTATGCATGTCTTATTCTGGGTTTCTCAATCGAGGGCTCCGAGCTTGCTGCCATTCTCGGCTTTGGAATCTTAAGGGGTATCCTTCGCAGAAACAGTATCGTCGAAAATAATATCAATCAGACAATCGCCAGCGCCGTAAACGGCGCATCAGCAGGTATGATGTTCACTGTGCCCGCTTTATTCATACTAAACAAAACCGCTTTTAATCCCGTCCTGATGGTCTTTGCCTGCATCGCCGGCGGCGTCCTCGGTATCGCTTTTATCATCCCGCTTCGCAAGCAGATGATTGACTATGAGCGCCTCACATATCCCGGCGGCGTCGCCGTTGCTACAATCCTCAAGTCACCCGGCGCTGGCATTCGAAAGGCTTTGCTGCTATTAGCAGGGATGGCTGTAAGTGCAGCCGTCCATTTTGCAAGCCAGTATTTCAGTCAGATTAAAGGCATTTCTGCATTCGAAAATTGCAATCTCGGCTCTCTTATTGGCCTGCCCGATTTTATGAACGGTATCTGGTATGTCTCGCTTATGACCGTCGGAGTCGGTTTCATCGCGGGTAAAGGCGGCGTTGCATTTATCATCGGCGGTTTCGTCTGTTACTGGTTCCTCGCACCGATGCTTAACTTCGCAGGACTATTGCCGTCACCGCAAGAGTTGCAGACGCTCGATGTCGCTATGCCGGAATATTTGCGTGCATTCCTCTTCCGCCCTGTTGGAATCGGTATGTTAATAGGTGGTGCACTCACAGGTATCGTGCTTGCCTTGCCGCTTGTCGCAAGTGCCGTCGGCAGTATGCAAAGGGCAGCCAAGGTCAAAGCCGCACACTCCGCCGACGAGATGCCCATCCGCATTTTATATATCGGAATCGCAGGTGCTGCTGTCCTGCTTTTTTTGACCGCAATATTTTCTGTCCGGGAAATGGGAATCCTGAGAGGCTGCTGTATGGCTTTGCTGGGTACCATCTGGATTTGGATAGCAGGAGTTGTGCTGTCGGAATGTATCGGCCGAACAAATTGGTCGCCCCTGAGCGGTATGACACTCATCGCAATAACCATACTTGTTATTGTCGCAAAAGGACTCGGTGACACGCCGGCCATAATCTCTTCTGTTATGGTCGGTGCCGCTGCCTGTGTTGCGATGGCCCAGGCGACAGATTTAATGATGGATTTGAAGACAGGCTATCTCGTCGGCGCATCACCTGTAAAGCAGCAGATCGGACAGTTCCTCGCCGCCTGGCTCGGGCCTGTTGTTGTAATTGCTCTTATTTTCATTCTCGATAAAGCTTACGGCCTCGGCTCTGAAAAGCTGCCTGCCCCGCAGGGAAGGGCACTCGCAGGTGTAATTGAAAGTATTCTCGGCGGTGATGTCCCCGTGAAAAAATATATAGCCGGCGCAGGACTCGGTGCTCTGCTTAGTGCAAGCGGTATCGGCGGCCTGGGTATTCTCGTCGGCCTCGGCTTCTATCTGGGATTTAATGTCGTTTTAACTTACACCATCGGAACCATTTTGAGGCTTTTCACCGATTACAAATTTGGAAAAAGTTTTAGCGAAGAAGTCGGCATCCCCGTCGCTGCCGGCTTTATCGTCGGTGAAGCCCTCGTCGGTGTTGGCTTTGCGTTATTTTTTATTATTAAAAGTGCGGTATAAAAATTTACTATGAAAAAAATAGGCTATTTTTTAATTATCATAGGTTTTTTAAATGCTGCATTTGTCGCCGTCCTCTCGAAACGTGATGTAAACTGGCTCTTTTTTTCATTGGCTTTAATGGCAGGGGCATTGGGCGTCTTTCTCGTTCGCTTCTCTTTACATCGCAGCCGGCGCTCACACGAGAAAATCACCTCGAGTCTTAATGATATTGAAAATGCAATCTCAGCGATAGTCAATAACATTACTAATCTTAACTCACAAAAACAATCTATCAATGTTTATGATATCCGCAGCCGCATTGATGAACTTTTCAGTTCTGATTTTGAAAAGTTCGTTGATGCTCGTGAAAGTATAGCTCATAAGTATGGCCTGCAGAATTATGCAGACGTTATGAACCATTTTGCCACAGGCCAGCGCTACTTAAATCGCGTCTGGTCCGCCTCCGCCGACGGCTTCGTAGATGAAGTCAACACCTATATCGAAAAAGCAAGCGAGCAGTTCGCCCTCGCCCGACAGAAAATATCCGATATCAAAAACCAGACCTGAACTTTATTTGTTATACTGTTGTCCTTTCTGTCCTAAGCCGGTTTTGTAAAGCCATACTGCAATCAGGACAAGCAAAATTATTCCCGGCCAGGCCCCTATAGGTTTTTCTAACAGAGCCAGAGGCCTCTTTAATACGATTGGTATCGCAATCAAGACGCCTAAAAGTGCCTCGCCTGTTATAAGGCCTGAGGCGAGAAGTAATCCTCTCCTGTCACCTTCCTGAACTATTTTTTCATCCGTCTTTTTCTTTTTGTGGTATTTGTGAATGAGGTAGCTGATAATCCCGCCTATAAGTATCGGTGTCTCTAATTCCAGCGGCAGGTATATCCCGATGGCGACAGCGAGTACCGGCGTGCGAAATGAGCTGCCCTTATGGACGAGAATCTCATCGAGTATTATTACAGCAACGGCAAATCCCATCCCGATTGAGACGAACAGCCAGGGGACATTTCCTTCGAAGACCTGTTTTGCGACGGCAGCCATAAGATTTGCCTGCGGCGCCGCCAGAGCGCCTTCTTTGGCTGAGCTGTGTCCGGCAAAGCCGTAGGCCTTGTACAAAAGCATCAGAACAGGTGCCATCACAAAGGCAGCCGATACAGTCCCTATCATTTGTGCTACCTGCTGTTTCCAGGGCGTGTTCTTTAAAATGTAGCCCGTCTTCAAGTCCTGCATATTGTCACCTGCTATCGCCGCCGCACAGCAGACAACGCCTCCGATTATAATCGCCGCCGGCGGCCCGTTCGCTGCCTCTTTTCCCATAAGAACAAGCAGCAGAAGGGCGGAGACTAACACCGTTGCAATAGTCACACCTGATATCGGGTTATTCGATGAGCCGACCAGCCCCGCCATATAACCTGCAACCGCCGAAAACAGAAAACCCGTAAGAACCATAATTACCGCCATCGGCAGACTTACGCTTACTTTCCCCACGAAATATTCGTACAGCAGAAATATCGGGATAATGGAGCCGATTATAAATATCAAAACCCATTTCATCGGCATATCCTGTTCGACCCGCTCGATAGTATGACCTTCGCTGCTTTTCTTGTATGCCTTTATTCCGCTCGAAATACCTTTAACGATTGAGCCGCGAAGTTTGAAAATCGTCCACAGCCCGCCTATCAGCATTCCGCCCACACCTATGTAACGTGTCTGCGACGACCATAATGCATTTGCCCAGTCCACAGCGCTCATCGCCTGGCCGGCAAGCGGATGTCCCGCTCCGTAAACTCCCCACTCGGTGAATTTGCTGCAGATGGGAATTGCTATCATCCAGTTAATTGCTCCTCCAATGAAAATCAGAACAGCGATATTCAGCCCGACAATATAACCGACCGACATCAGGGCAGGACTCAGGTTCGAGCCGAAGTACGCGATGGACCCGCCGAGAGCTTTTGCTCCTTCGATAATGTCCGCCCAAATGTTAAGGCCCGTTGAACCTAATTTAAAAAGAGCTCCTGCGATTGATGAATGAATCAGATACCATATATCGGAACCGCCTCGATATCCAGATTTGAGCACTTCTGCCGTTGCAATCCCTTCCGGGAATTTTAATTTTTCCTCGATAATCAATGACCTTCGCAGAGGTATTGTAAACAAAACTCCAAGCACGCCCCCGAATCCTGCAATTATTGTTACCCACCAGAAATTAAAGTCCTTCCAGAAGTCCATTATTACAAGAGCAGGCAAGGTAAATATTACACCTGCAGCCAGCGATTCGCCCGCCGACGCCGCCGTTTTGATAATATTATTTTCGAGAATGTTGTACTTTTTGAACAGCCTCAGGAGGCCCATTGAAATGACCGCTGCCGGTATCGTCGCTGATATAGTCATACCCGCGAACAAACCGAAATACATATTTGCTGCTCCCAGTATAATCGAGAGCACCGCCCCCATTATGACCGCCTTGACTGTTATTTCAGCCAGCGAGTTTTTTTCAGGCTCCATCCTTCTTCTTGCCTCCAATGCTTTTTGAAAAAGTCGGTTTTTATTTGACGAACTGAGCGACAAAATATTTCGCCGTCAACTCCTCTCCCGTCGCTCGTTTTATCATATCGTTCCATCTGTAAACTGCGCCGGCCTCGAAAACATTCTCTTTCAGATATTCACCTATCTCTTTATGTCCCACATAGCTTGCTTCTCTCTCCTTGAGAATGTCGGTGACAATCTTATTATGCAGTTGCGATGCCAGGAGCTCACCCAATACATAGTTGTGATAATAGCAGGGCGCAATCGCAAAATGAATCTTGGCAGCCCAGTCCGTCTGGCCCCTGTCAGGCGGGCGGTTGACAAACTGGTACTTTTCCACCATATCCCACCACAGCTTATTCAAATCCTGCTCAGGATTTGCGTAAAGCTCTTTCTCGAAATTGTACATCACCATCGCCCATCGTGCGAAAATCAGTTGTTTCATCTGCGCATATTTGCCGCTCACATCTTCGATTTCTGCCTTTTGTTCTTCCGTCAGACCCAGCATATCGTGCATCCAGCCGGCGTCTCTGCTAAGCCTGCCGAACATCATCGCAATAGCCTCCGTCGTGAATATGTGTGCGGGCTCTCGCAAAAGGTACGGTACTTTCGGGTCCTCGTACAAATCGTAAACCCCGTGCCCCGACTCGTGAAGTATCGTCTCCATCCACTGCTCATTGTTTTTAAGATTGCACAAAATCCTTACGTCACCTTCCTTATCGATATCCGTGCAGAATGCATGCGGGTTTTTACCCTCACGCTCATAGAGGTCGCTTCTGGTAAGTATCGGTTCTATCGGCAGTCCAATACCCGCATAAAACTTCGTCGCCAGTTCCTTGACATCCTTTTCTTCGTAGAAGCTATCCAAATCAAGCTCATAAACGAGAGGCGTCTCCTGGAAAAACGGGTCATGGTAGTGCCACGGCATAAGCTCCATCACTACTGTTTCATATTTTTCTGCGAGGATTTCATCAAGTTCCAGTTTAAGTTTTACAAACGGGTCATTTGTCAGCTCATAAAGCTCGTCGAATATCTTGTCTATCTCTTTCACATCCTGCTCACCGAGACTCAGCCTCATCGTATGGTAATTATCGAAACCCACATCCTTCGCAGCCTGGTTTCGAAGTTTAATCAGCTCGATAATGTCCTTCGCAACCGCCTGTCCTACCTGTTTGCTCGCCTCCCAGGCCGCTTTTCTTTTTACCGAGTCCGACTCTGTCTTCAGAATCTCTCTTATCTGGTTGTCGGTGACTTTTTCTCCGTCGATACTGCCGCGGAAGGTGCTGAAGTCCTTCTCGATTTTCGTACCAAGCTCGACAATTTTTTCCATAAGCCCGGCTTCTATCTGGTTTTCCAGATACGAGTTGTAAAGCTCATATAATTGCCGTGACAGAAGCGCATCTTTCTCAGACCCTTCTTCTTTAATCTTCTTGAGAAAGGCGAAATCGTTCGCATCGCTGTAAATCCGGCGTATTTTAAGTTCCAGCTCGCTTGCCTTTTCGTAATCTTCTTCTTTTCCGCTGTTAGCTGCCTGCCAGTAGGCAAGGTTCATTTCCTCGACCAGCGGTTTTATTTTTTGAACGTGCTCATCGATAAATTTCGCAAGCTCTTTGTCTGCTGCCTTCTTGCCGCAGCCGCCTATTACCATCAAAGCGCTCAGTATAATGATTGTTTTGGTGATTATTTTCATAAGCTCACCTTTAATTTACCCTTGTTTCAGGCCGAGAAAAATCCTTTCTTTGTAAAAACCACAGGCGTAAAAAATATCTAAATAGTATAGTATCAGCTGAACTTATAAGTCAAGCGGTAATAATACCTCCAGAAACGGCTTGCAAACTCGCTCAACTTCGGTTATTTTTTTGGTATTCTTGGCCGAGTGGCGGAATGGCAGACGCTGGGGACTTAAAATCCCCTGTCCGATTAGGACGTATGGGTTCGAATCCCATCTCGGCTAAGCTATTGTAAAATAATATTGTCAAAAATCGTGTTTGTCTCTGTAACAGCCGCTTGGGAGCTGGTTATGTCTGAGCTGAATAGAAAACTTATTGAAGTATCTGAGCCGAACTTATACCGGCAGTTTTTCCCGTATGCCGAATTTCCAAAGGTCCAGTTCGACGACCAAACTGTTCCTTTTGATGTGCCTGAGCAGATATGGATAACTGATACGACCTTTCGCGACGGCCAGCAGGCAAGGCCGCCTTACACGCCTGAGCAGATCCTTCGAATATACGATTTCCTGCACGAAATAGACTCTGATACAGGCATAATCCGGCAGTGTGAATTTTTTCTTTATTCGAAAAGGGACAGAAAAGCCGTCGAATTATGTAAACAGCGTAACTATAAATACCCCCAGGTTACAGGCTGGATAAGGGCCGTCCCTGAGGATTTTAAACTTGTAAAAGATATGTCACTTCACGAGACCGGTATCCTTACCTCTGTGAGCGATTATCATATCTTCTTGAAATTGAGGAAAAACCGCTCTCGGGCCTTCAATGATTATATTGCTGTCGTAAAGACCGCCCTTGACAGCGGCATCATACCGCGATGTCACTTCGAGGACATTACTCGTGCCGATTTCGATGGCTTCGTAGCGCCTTTTGCCGCCGAGCTGCTAAAACTCTCTGAGCAATATAAAATGCCCGTAAAAATCCGTCTCTGTGATACTCTCGGTTTTGCCCTGCCCTGGCCGAACTCGAATCTGCCCAGAAGCATACCGAAGCTCGTCGCAGGTCTTAGGAAAATCGGCGTCCCTTCCGAGAGTCTCGAATGGCATGGCCACAACGATTTCCATAAGGTCCTTATCAACGCAGCAACCGCCTGGCTTTACGGCTGCTCCGCAGCCAATGGTGCAATCTTCGGTGTCGGTGAAAGAACAGGAAATCCTCCTATCGAGGCCCTTGTCGTCGAGTACGCCCAAATCAAGGGGTATAATCCTGCTGTCAATTACGCAGCTATAACCGAGCTCGCTGAATATGCGTCGAAGGAGCTTAGCTTCAAGATACCTGCTAATTATCCGCTCGTCGGAAAGGATTTCAATGTCACCCGCGCCGGCATCCACGCTGACGGCCTGTTAAAAGACGAGGAAATCTACAACTGCTTTGACACGCAGAAGCTGCTCAATCGTCCCATCAGCGTTGCAATTACCGACAAGACCGGCGCCGCCGGAATTAAGCACTGGCTTGAAGCTCATTTTCAGATTGATATTCCGAAGCACGACCCAAAAGTTACTAAGATTAAGGACTACATCGACGCCGAGTACGCCGATGACCGAGTCTCAGCCGTTTCTGACGAGGAAATGTTCAACTGGACAAAAGAAGTTTTCGGAAAAGACCTCCCACCATCAAGATAAATCATAAACTATAAGCAAAATGATTGTCTTCCTACGTTACCTTAACTCAACTACCTCTCCAGCTTTTTTCAAAGGGGCAGCCAATAACTCAAATCTCATCTTTACCCCTGCATCTCTGAAAGACTTTTTTATTTCGTTAACAGCAATCTTTGCCTCGTTTCTCTGACTGCTTATATGTCCCAGCATAACTAACTTAGGAGTTTTTCTGCTCTCCTTAACGACATTGACTAATAAGTTTCCTGTCTCAGGATTGGGCATATGGAACGTACTGTTGGGATTATAATATAATTCCAGAAGTCCTAGGTCGTGGTTAGATTCGACAAATATAAAATCGGCGTCAATAAAATGACTATAGATGTTATCCCACTCACAAAAGTCAGTAACT
>Ga0315545_1002120_pt1 | contig 18263 bp, 15 predicted proteins | sample SalMarSW160210MG_FD_203096 | JGI IMG/M metagenome (GOLD analysis project Ga0315545, IMG submission 203096) | Salt marsh sediment microbial communities from the Plum Island Ecosystem LTER, Massachusetts, United States - Salt Marsh Sediment SW1602-10 ...
GGACAAAACCAAACGTGTCGAATAGGTCTTCGACCCATGGCTGGCAGGCATATTCGACCTACAGATAATATGAAGGGCGTAGCACAGGCTTTATGCCTGTGTGCCCCGCCAAAGGCGGGGCTACACAAAAAGAAAGACAGAACAAAATCAAAATGAGTCAAAAGAAACGCTTCGCCTTACTTAAATTTTGGGTTTCCCCAACACTCTTCTGCCCTATGGTTTTTTCACTTTTTGATAAATCTGGCGGTCTTTTCCGGCAAGCTGGAATTGATGTAAACGCCGGAGCCCAGTTCAAAGCCAGCCGGGGTGGTCAGACGGGGCAAAATCTGAATATACCAGTGATAATAATCCTCAAAGGCATCTTTGATGGGAGCAGTTCGAATTATAAGATTATAATCCGGATCGCCCAACTTGTCATGCAACTTTTTCAAAACGTGCTTCAGCACCATTGCCATGGATTTCACTTCATCTTGGGAAATGTTCCCGAAACAGGCATTATGTTTTTTGGGCACTATCCAGGTCTCAAAAGGAGTTCGAGAGGCAAAAGGATGAAAAGCTACAAATCTTTCATTCTGCAGAATTATTCTCTTCTTAGCCGCAAGCTCCTCACTGATCGTATCGCAAAAGACGCAACTACCATGATCATCATAATATCTCATGGCTTCCTCCAGAAGGTGTCTTATGCTGGCTGGTACCAGAGGAAGAGCTATCACCTGGGAATGAGGATGTCTCAAAGAGGTACCTGCTGTGACCCCATGATTCCTGAAGATTATAATCAACTTGAACCTTCTATCTTTTTCTAAGACCAGATATCTTCTTAGGTAAACCAAACAAATCTCTTCAACTTGCTTCAGGTTGAGAGTGGCGATGCTCTTGTTGTGCTGGAAAGTTTCGATGATCACTTCATGTTTCCCCACACCGGATGTGGTTCTGAAGAATTTGCCGGTGATTTTTGCCATCTTCTCTTCTGGATCAAGTGCCGGGTATTTGTTTGTCACTACTCTTATTCGCCAACCGGGCTGATCGGGAAAAGAGCCCTTTTTCCTGAGTGCATATACCTCCGGTGGGGTCTTCTTCTCATTGCCCGGACAAAAAGGACAGGTCGGATCATAAGGAGGAAGCTTTTCCTTGTAAGATTTCACAAGAAACTGGTGGGGTCTTTTGGCTCTTTCTGTGGCCACGATAACCCACTCCTTGGTGGCTCTGTTCCGTCGCAACTCAGACATAATTTGTCCCCTTCTGTGGATTTTTTCAGCCGCCGGTCAGCTCTTCTAATTTTTCTAATCCCTCTTTCTCTCCGATCACGATCAGGATGTCTCCAGCTTCGATCTTGGTCTCGGGTGAGGGATTCAAAAAGACATCTTTGCCTACTTTCTTTATGCCTACTACCATGATCCCGAATTCCTTGCGTATAGGACACACCTTGAGGGTGGATCCGACCAGAGGTGTGCCCGGCTTTATCTCGATCTCCTCAATGGTCAATCCGGTGTCTTTATCAAAGGTGATCACTTTCATGAAATCGACCAGATTGGGTCTGAGAGTAGTCAGAGTCATCCTTATTGCGCCAATCTTATAAGGCGAAATCACTTTATTGGCGCCAGCCCGCATGAGTTTCTTTTTCCCCTCGTCCGACTCCGCTCGTGCGGTGATGAAAAGACCGGGATTAAGCTGGCGGGCGGAGAGTGTGATAAACACGCCATCCGCTTCGTTGGCAACTGCAGTTATAAGAGCTTTAGCCCTCTCTATCCCCGCCTCAAGTAACGTCTGATCAACGGTAGAGTCTCCCTGAACGAAAAGAAAGCCATCTTTCTCTGCCTGTTCAATCCTCGGGAGATCGTTGTCGATAACCACAAAGGAGACTCTGCGAGCAGATAATTCCTGAGCCACCCTTCTTCCTACCCTGCCGAATCCACACACGATATAATGATTTGTCAATTCCTTCAAACCTTTTTCCATCTTTTTTCTCCCTAAAAGCTTTTTTAGTTCTCCTTCCACTATCATCTGTCCTACCACGCTTAGAGTATAAGCCACCCCCACTACTCCCACCACCACCAGAATTATGGTGAATATCTTTCCGGGAGGCGAAAGGACGTATACTTCTCCAAATCCTACGGTGGAGAGGGTGATCAAAGTCATATACAGAGCATCCAGTAGGGACCATCTTTCTATGATGGTGTAACCCACAGTTCCAAAGACGATCACCGCCGCCAGAATCATCAATACCATTTTAAACTTTTCTTCTAAATCCAAACCCAAGTCCTCTGAGAAATTACTTTATTAGATTTAATACAAAAGCAGTAATGATTCTTATATGTCATTCTGACCCCGCCTTTGGCGGGGGAAGAATCTGACTTTCACCATTCTGCGTATCTACCTGAGCCTGTCTGCGTGTAACGCCCAGCCAGACGAGAAGGGTCGCAGCCTGGCAAGCATAGAGAGAGATGTTTCGCTTCGCTCAACATGACATGTCCTATGGATCCTGCGGACAATATGTCAACTTATTTTGTTCTTTTGCTATAATTCCTTAATCTTCAAGGAAAATTTCTAAAACTTCTTTTACAGATCCACAGGTAGTTCTTCCACTTTCTCCTCTTCTTTCTTCTTCACAAATTTCTTAGAGATCATCTTCGCCAGAACCGGAGGGGTCAAAAGGGTGGTGGCGATCACCATGAAGATCACAACAGAATAAAGGTCGGAGGAGATGACCCCCATTCCCAATCCGATGGAGGCGATGATCATTCCCACCTCACCCCGCGGCACCATCCCCACCCCCACCACCGAAGCCTCCTTCCAGCCCAAGTTGAAAGCTCCCAATCCGCATCCAATCAGCTTACCTAAAATGGCAAAGAGGGTAAGAATTAGTGCTGCTCCGATGAGATTGAATTTGGTAAAAACGGAGAGATCCACCTGTGTTCCCATCACCACGAAGAAAAAGGGAACTAAAAAATCGTATAGGGATTCAAATTTGGCAGAGAAGCGAAATTGCGCATTCAACTCAGCCAGCACCATGCCCGCCATGAAAGCACCCACGATGGCGGCTAAATCGATATAACTTGCCACCGCAGAAAGACCCAGGCAGAAGAGCAGTGCCAAGGCGAAGGGTGCGTTCTTGCTTTTGAAAAAATTCAGGGTGGGAGCCATCCGATAGATCAACCTCTTCCCTATTATAATAAGGAAGAAGATGAATCCTGCCGCTTCTAAGGTAACCAGTGTTATCTTCACATAGGAGATGGCTCCCTTGCCCACCCCGGTAACCACCGCTAGAACCAAAAGTCCTAATATGTCGTCGATCACCGCCGCTCCCAGTATTACCTTAGCCACCCGGGAGTCCAAAATTCCCAGATCAGCAAACACCCGGGCAGTTATGCCCACAGAGGTAGCCACCATAGCCGCTCCGATAAACATGGCCTCGACTGTGCTGTGCTCCACGGTGAGGGTGTAAAGATATCCGAAGAAGAAAGGCAATATCACCCCCAGAATCGCCACCATGGATGAAGTCCGTCCCACCCTCAGTATATCATCCACTCTGATCTGTAGCCCGATGCTAAACAAAAGTATGATCACCCCGATCTCTGCAAAAACCTGATAAACGTGAAACGTTTCCACATGGGAGGGATGGATCAAACCGAAGACAAAAGGTCCCAAAAGCATCCCTGCCAGAATCTCCCCGATCACCGCCGGCTGTTTGATCCTTTCAAAGATCTCGACCATGATCTTGGCAGCCGCAAACATTATCAAAATGTCAAAAAGAACCTTGGTGATATTCTCCAAAGCTACCTCCTCACTTTATTGCCATCAAATGCAAAGCCTCAGATTTATCCAAAATAAAGCTTTGCCAAATAAAGTTAGCGGATTCGTACCAATATCAACCCACAAACCAACTCACCCTGTGCCCGTCGGGTCCCTGACCCGACGGGCAAAAGTCTGACAAAACAAAACAGGGATTTTTCCGCCAGGTCAGGGGACCTGGCGGGCACACAAAAACGGCTGTTTAATAAACCAAGTTCCAAAAGTTTTACACTCCGTCTGTTGTGGTAAAAAATATACAAATTTTCCCATCAAGCAAACAAAAAAACGTCCCACCACCAATAATCTGGCAGTGGGACGATTCATAGGTTATTTTGGTATGAAATTAATGAGATACCGGGATCAATTAGGTGAATCTGGTTTTGAGAACGTTCTTGGGGGGAGGCCCGCACAACATTCAAAGCAAGGTGCAGGACCAAATCTATATAGATAGTTGATCAGATAAAGCACATCGCCAATATCCACCACACCATCACAATCGGTATCAGCCTTGCATACTGGCTCTGGAGGATGCCCTGCTTTGTATAGGTAACTTACTAGATACACCAAATCACCCAGGTCGATTACGGCATCTTCAAAGCAATCACCACAGAACAGAGTTCCTACCAAAATGGTCACCCGATGAGTATCCACCGCATCACAAACATCGGTGGCTGAAAATGAGCCGATCCAGGTCCCGGTGTCAGCTTCAGCCGGCACCCAGGTGAAAAGTCCCGGATTTCCACCATCGTAGGAAGGGGAATTTGTCGGAGCCTGCAAAGAATCCTCCTCATACCATAATGCGTTTAGCACAATTGTTGCTACCGGGTCGTAATCCGGATCATCAGCAGACACCTGTAACCCCATTGTATAATCGGCAAGGGCAAACCAGGTATCCGGCAAATTCAGGACAGGGGGATGGTTGAAAAGTATGACATCGAAATCACAATCACCCGTCTGTCCGAGATCGTCCCAGGCGGTGATGGTAATGGTGCCCCCCTCCTGACAGTGATCTGTTACCTCGTAAACCACGTTTCCGGTCACTTGTGGAGTGTAAAGCCCGAACACGTTGGAAAGCTCTACGTTGTCCACTCCTTCACCAACAAAATCTGATGCGACTGAAACAATAATTCCATCAGAAGCCACTACCTCGAACTCTGTGCTGGCAAACATTCCGTTCGTATTGTGGGTCTCATCCACAGGACACCCGGAAAACCATACAGGTGGTGGCCATTGCCAACCAACATACTCGCATATCGGCATGAGGTGTCTGGGAACATAAGGTACCGCATCAGATCTGGCAAATGCAAGACGATCCGAGGGAGGCCAGAAACAGGTATCTACACATACGGTCATGGTGTCCTCCATCCAGAAGGTCATGGTTACCAGAAGAACCCGACTCCCTCCCCAGAACCTCTGGTCCCCCATGCCGGTGGGAACCATGGTGAGCCAGAAATGAGAGACCTCATCTCCCAGATCCAGAATCTTGGTATCCCAATCCTCTCCATTCTGCTTCTGGGAAAGATCCATCATCCAGTTGTGTATGAGGGTATCCTGTCCTTCTACAAAATGACGGAAGATGCTTCGATCAAGATCGGCTTGGGGATAAAGATTGATATTATTCCAGTAGCCACTCAAACTGCAATACTTGGAAGAATTGCTGTGGGTATAGCATAGAGAAATCACGAAGCCCTGAATGGAATCTATATACGGATCCGGAACATCATGGGTTACATAGATGGGAAAACGCGCAAAATGAGGCCCGGGCGGATAAAATTCCTGGTCTCCCGGATAGATTTCCACATACAGAGTATCACATTCACCTCGATCAACCGTATCCTCAGGACACTGAGCAACGCTCAGACTGGAGAAGAATATCACACCGAAAACTGTCCAGGCTAAAATCAGCAAATTTCGTTTCATTTCTAACCTCCTGGTTAACAGTGCCTAAGTGAGAGTCTCTCCTATAATATGTTTCACACACCTGTCCTCAGAAGCTTTTAGCAGATGTTTGATAGTGAGTGTTAAGCTTACAATATTAATATAACAAATCGCTTTGGCTTGTCAACAAAAAAAATGAGATTTTTCAAACTCTCCGTTTTTTCTCCGGCGACGTACGGGCGAGACTTGTCCCAATTTGGATGCAAAAAAAGAAGGAGGGCTGAAGCCCGGGTTTCGTTCTTACAACTTTGTATCCCCTAAGAGGACGAGATTTCTTTAGGGGAAAGAGGAGGGAAACTTAAAAATCCACTTCAGTGGGCACACCCCGGCTCAGGCGGTGAACCTTCCCGGTAAAGAAAATTGATCAGATACAACACGTCTCCCAGATCCACCTTACAATCAGCATCTGGATCTGCCGCCTCCATCACACATGGATCAGGACCGTTCTTATACAGATAATTGATAAGAAAAAGAACGTCTCCCAAGTCCACCAGACTGTCATTGCTTGCGTCTCCGGGAACGCTCCACCAAATGGTCAGCTCGCCGGGATGAGCCCGCAGAGGCACCGTCTCTCCAAATGGATCAGAGAGGTGCCCGGTTATATCAAACGTCACGTTTCTATTAGTCAAGGAATCAGGTACACATGGAACGTCCACACCAAATTCAAAAAGGGTAACGTAACTGGGTTGAGGGGGGATGAACGTCCCCAAAAAGGCTAACCCAAACAACCGGAGGATATCACAGTCAGGTAGGGTAGTGTCTCCATGCGCTCCATGAGCCTCAAAGAAAGTCCAGTCCTCTATCACCGCCCCGGGAACGACCAAACATTCTCTTATTGGAAAAAAGTACCAGCAGGTATCCTCTGGTGCCGGACAGGTGTCCATACTGTCAACGTATATCCGCACAGTGGAAAAATCAGCTAAATCCGGCGGAGTGATGATGATTTCGAAATCGAAGCCGGCTATGGTTTTCGGGGTTTTCAAAAGGACAGTTACCAGAAAATCTTTGCTTCCCGGATAAGCAGTGGTATACACAACCAATACGTCAGCGGAATCGCCTTGAAGATCTGAACCTGAACCTTGAACATAAGCGGGATCATAAACTCCCAACTCGATTCCCTCAGGTCTTTGATTTGGGGCACCCGCCTGTCCTATGGATCCAGATTCGGACACAACATTGGGAGAAAAAAGACAAAAAGAAAAAAGAAAACAAATAAACAGACTAAAAGCTGCCCTTTTGGGTTTCATCTTTGTGACTCCTTCGTAAAAGGTGTATCGTCTGATTTCGATCGGACTGTAGACTTAATTATTCGCTTTTATCGTCCCCCTGACAGGATCGAGAACAATCTCATCTAATCAAATGATGACAAAAGCCAAGCGGATGAAAGTAAACAATTGAAGCAGAAAGTTTTGGCTTTTTACCCTTCGTGCGCTTAAACTATTTTAAATGTATGTTTTTTGCCTAAAGTGTCAAGTAATTTTGTCACGGCTGTCAAAAGGCAACATCTTCCAAAGAGGCTTCTTAAAAAGTGTCAAAGTTCGACGGTATGCACCGTATGAGCCTGTCGAAAAATGTCATTCTGACCCCGCCTTTGGCGGGGGAAGAATCTCAAACTCGTATGAGTGCATACGCATTTGTAACATGTTGAATTTATTAGATTCTTTACTTCCCAGACGGGAGGGCAGACGCCCCCGTCGGGGACAGAATCCCGATGCAACACAGCTACTTAGTGAGGATAAGAAGATTTGGCTTAACAAGCAAGTCGGTAAAAGGATAAAGAAACAGCGGTTCGGTTTCGTTTATCCTGAGCGAAGTTGAAGGGCTCACCACAAGGCCGAACCCCTGACTTAGAGATTCGGCCGGGTCTCTGACAAGTGAATATTTTTTTGGCTAACAACAGTTCGGTGGCAGTCCACCCTTGTATAGATAACCGATGAGATGGAGCACATCACCCAGGTCAATCACTCCATCACAATTAACTTCACCGCTCCATAAAGGATCAGGAGGAGGACCGGCTTTATACAGATAGCTTATCAGATGAAGCACATCCCCAAGGTCTACTACCCCGTCCCTATTAACGTCGCCAGGCAGCATCTGGCCCATCCGATCAAAGTAGGCTCCCCGCTCAACTCCGTCAACCCAGATTGAACCGTAGGCATGACAGTAGGGATCGAACGGTGGAATCCATTCTAGAGCCATAGACCAACCAGTCCAAACGTCGACCTCATTATAATGCTCAGGGGCAGACCACGCGGCTGTGCCGGGACCGGTACCATAGTCCCGGTGCCTATACCAGCAAGTATCAGGTTCCCCCCCCACTTCTTCATGATAGACGACAGTAAATCCACCGCCTCTGCGTCCTGTCACATGAGCTTCGTGGAAATATGGCGGCTCCTCTGCGGAATAGGCAATCGCACCAAGATGCCAGTTGTCGCCACCATTATAGGAGACCTGGTATCTAATGTCATGGTCGGTGTATTCGTATACAATTATGATGCGATCTTCATAGGCGCCTACAGATGTCACGTTTCTCAGGTTACTCCAGAGCAGGATATCTTCCCATACACCTCCCCCTCTCCGCGCAGCATGAACCTGATCATAGGTATCAACAAACGAGACCCAAATAGCATATTCAGTCCAGTCTTGGTTCCAGCAGGCATCCAGCCCACGGTCTGCATTGCTAATTCCGGTTGCCTCTTCTTGCCAGCTAAGGCCTTCTTCATCGTCCCAGCAGAAGACCAAAGAATTATCCGTCAGAATAGCAAAATAATAAATCCGACTGTCGTTCTGATCTGCGTTGCTGGTTACGGCGATCTCGTTGATGTCTATGTTTTTATCAAAGACCACCTGAAAGGAATAGACATTGTCCACTTCGCCATTGCTGGTAAAGAATCGCCTGATACGGGCCCGATCCGGAGCTTGAGCATAAACATATCCCACATAAAGATAGTCAGCAACGACTGCAGCGTATAGATCAATAATTTCGTAAGAACCATTGTAAGTAAAAGTTTCTTGCCAGGTCTGGCCGCCGTCGGTGGAGATATTTACCGTGAAGCGAGGATCATCGTCGCCGCGTTTTAGCACAGCAAACAGGTTTCCGGTATCGTCATGAAAATCCAAACATGGTTTTACGATCCACTCCCTGAGCCCTATTCGGACGTCTGTGCCCCACTTAGGTTCTGAAGCCATTATGGGCACCTTCCAACTTATGCCAACCGCGATATTACCCAGACCCCCTGATTCCTCCAAACTGCGCAGGCGTTCTATTGCCTGTTCAAAGTTCCCGCTTTTCCACAGTTCTTCTATCTCCTCCACCTGTTTGAGCAGTATCGCAGACAAGTCGGGTGGAACTTCCAGTTGGATCAGAGCGTTCTGCTTATCGGAGAAGCTAAGTTTATCCAATCCTTTCCAAACAGGGACGTAAGTAACTGGGGCTTTCGGGGCTTGCTCCAGAACTTTATCACTCACAGTGCCTTTTGGCAGTGACGTGGATTTGGGTTGGGCAATCGCAGGCTGATCACCATCCGGCAGTGCTTTGAGTATCTTGGTGCTCCGAGGCGTCTGTTCCTTGGTAGCCGCAGTCCCTTCCCCCCCTAACACACTCTGCTGAGCCAATGTGGCACCACAGAAAAACAGGAAAAGCACAAAGATAAAACTGCATTTAATCAAGTTTTTCATTTGAATCCTCCTTTGCATACCTCCGCAGTGAAGGCAGAGTTAAATGACAGAAAATAGCTTTAGAAAAAACAGCCCCGTTCAATCTGGGTTTCACCTAATCTCTTCTCATCCTGAATTTCGCCAGGGAGAGTCTCGATCCTTTAAGTTAAGGGGTACCTTCATTTTAACCTCCACCATCAGCATACCGATCCCCGGTGAAAAGAGTAAGCTTCAAGGGCTCAGACGAAAGACTGTTTCATGAAGAAGTTTTTGTAGACACCGCAGGATTTGCTTCGCACCGAGCGTTCAGTACTAGGTGACCTGGGCTAACTTTAAGGATCAGAGTCACAACGGCTGTCCCTGGTACAGTTTCTTCTCGCCGATTAAAGTGGTTACAGCACTTCTTCCGCAGTCTCTCAAACTTGAAGCCTTAAACTTCAAACCAACACTACGAAGTCCTTATGCTATGTACTTAGTACTTATAATATAATATAATAAAAATCAGTGATTGTCAAGCAAAATCTTCTTGCTTCTGTTGTGAAAGAGAGCACTGCATTCTCATATTAGGTGATAAGAGGCTTAACAGAATGATTCTTCAAAGAAGAAAAGCCCGCAGTTTTTTGTGTTGTGTCAAGACCTCAGTTCCTATGGATCCTGTGGACCTGCGAACCTCACCCCCTTTTGTCCCCCTCTCCATCCTTCGACAAGCTCAGGACGGTGACAGTTCAACTTTGCTCACTGTCCCTGAGCAAGGTCGAAGGGAGCGAAGTCGACCCGCAAATGGGGAGAGGGGGAGAGGTAAAAAAGTTTCCGTTTACTTTTTACTCTTTGTATTGTGTCAGGACCTCAGCTCCTATGGATCCTGCGGTATGCCCGTACGGGCGCTCCTGTGGACAAAAATGACTCTTTTTTTCAGAGTTCCCCCAAAAAACTGTTGACAAACTGAGAATTATTGATAAATTAAAAGTAGGTGGCATTATTGGTTTGTGTTAACGTTGGCTTGAAAGAAGGAACTCTTTTTGCTTCACTACAGGACTTGCTCCACAGAGATCGGTGACTTATTGTTTCCGAAATTTCCCGATTACTAAAGAGTGTGGAAAGTTTCTCAAATGAACAGGTTTTGTGCGTATAAACATACAAGAATAAAATGAGACTTTTTTTGTCTTGTTGTTTTTTGTCAACCTCTAATTCAAAGATAAGGAGAGGAAGATGACCAAATCGAAACTGGTTACCGTATTGCTCACTGCAATATCCATCCTTTGTTTTGCCAACCCCATCTTCTCAGACAATAGCTACAGAGTCAGCTATACCGCTGAGTTCTCCCAAGATGCGCTTTCATTTCATAAGATCATGGGATACGACTTAATAAGGCTGAAAGACGGCGGTCAACTGGCGGAACTGGGAAAACCAATGCTGCCATCAAAGGAGATAAAAATAGCCCTACCGTCTGGAATGGAAGTAAAGGGTGTGCGGATTGCAGATACGAAAAGCGAGGGAATTCTTGGCGAGTTCAATATCTTTCCTGCTCAGCCACCGATAAGAATAGGGCTCTCAGATGGAGATGCGGATTTCGTCCAGCCAGACCAAAAGACTTACTCGTCCAGCCAGCCATATCCGTCAGAGGTAGTGGAATTTGTTCACCAAAGTGATTTAGCCGGTCAAGGGATAGCCGTTATTCAGCTTTATCCCTTGCAATATATTCCCGCTGAAAAGAAACTTACGCTTTACACCTCCATTACCCTGGTTATCGAGGGTGTGGGTGGATATGAGTGTGGTGACTATCTCTCACCAAATATTTCCGAGAAGGGGAGAAGGACTTACCAGCAGATGGTCAAGGATATGGTGAACAATCCTGAGGATGTCCAGTTAATGACATCTTTTAAGATGAGCAACTCGAAAGATCTCTCGGATGGACCCTTTGATCACGTGATCATTACTTCCACCTCCTATGATTCATACTTTCAACCACTGGTTGAGTGGCACACTCAGAAGGGAGTGAAAGATACGGTCATCACCACCAACTGGATTTACGCAAACTACAGCGGATCCACCGACCAGCAGAAGATTCGTAACTTCATCATTGATGCCAATTCAACCTGGGGAACGACCTACTTTCTCATAGGAGGCGAGAACGGAACTGTCCCCTTCCAGTACACAACCTACTATCAGCAAAACACTCCCAGTGACCAATATTACTCTGACTTTGATGATGACTGGACTCATGAGGTTTTTGTAGGGAGGGTTTCTGTGGGAAGCACATCAGAGGTTACCACATTTGTAGATAAGGTTCTGAAATACGAAAAAGACCCGCCGCTTTCTGATTATCTTTTAAAAGCACTGCTTGTAGGAATGGATCTCGACGGTTTAACACATGCTGAAGATCTGAAGGAGACTATTGACAACTATATTCCTTCACGGTTCACAGTGACCAAAGTATATGATAGTGACCCGTATCCACCACACAACCATAGAACAGAGACTATCAATGCCCTCAATTCCGGCCAAAACCTGGTGAATCATGCAGACCACTCCGGTGAGACTTCTATGGGCACAGGCTGGATTAATCACTATTGGGACATTGACCGAGGTGACGTAAGTAGTTTAGTGAATAATAATAAAATGTCTATAGTCGTCTCGCTTGGTTGTGAGCCCAATAAAATGGATTACAACGACTGCATATCCGAATATTTTGTCATTCGCAATCCATATCAGGCTGGCGTAGCTTTTACCGGTAACACAAGACATGGCTGGGCATATGTCGGTTATCCAGAAGAGCTATCAGGCAAGCTGGACAAGGAGTGGTGGATTGGGCTGTTCAGCCGCAATAAATATAACCTGGGTCAAACCCTTGTGGACTGCAAGCATCATTTTAGTACCGGTTCGCCGGATGCGAATCTTAAGAAACATTGTGAATGGACCTTTAACCTCTTAGGTGAGCCGGAGATGCCCATCTGGACTGATCAGCCGGAAAGTTTCGCCGTGACTCACCCCTCTACACTTCCACCAGGAACTTCGTCCTTTTCGGTCCATGTTGAGGATGCAACCACCCGTGTTCCTGTAAACCAGGCTTATGTTTGTTTATGGAAAGGAGATGAAGTCTATCTGACCGGATACACCAATTCCAGTGGAGACGTCACCTTTGATCCATCCCCATCTACAGAGGGAACCATGTTGGTAACTGTCACCAAACATAACTATCTCTATTATCAGCAAGAGGTTGAAGTCTCGGGCTATATTGTCGGCGACGCGAATGGAGATGGAATTATAGATCTGGAGGATGTGCTTCTTTTGATAAATTATCTTTATAAAGGTGGTCCTGCCCCTGAGCCCCTGGGGGCTGGAGATGCTAATTGTGACGGCACAATAGATTTAGCAGATATACTTTATCTAATCAATTACCTTTACAAAGAGGGACCTGCACCAGAATGTTCATAGACTGGGTATGATGATTCACGAACTTGTTTAAAGTGGGTGTTCTTTCCTAGGATCCAGACTGGATCCTGCGGACACCCGCCATTTACAGAAAAACAAAGAGGCAAAAGCTCAAGAACTTAAAGAATACACAGAAATATAGGTCGGGTGGCGAGCTACCCGACCTATATTATTGTCTGTCAACGGATGGAGCGAATTGGTCAACGGAAGCAGCGGATTAGTCAGCGGATGGAGCGGATTAAACAGATTATATCCGTTGCATCCGTTTAATCCTTCAGACCAAGCCTTCAGGACGAGTCCGTTGACTCAATCCACTTAATCTAAAATTGGTCGAGATTATTAAAACGGGAAGGTTAATTACTAAGAGGAGCAGGAAACAGTTTACATCTTATTATTCGTATGAATGTGCGTATGCACTCATACGAGCTTCGCATTGATTTTTTCTCCCACACCTGTTTTGGGCTTGACTTGAAATTCGTATGAATGCATACGCATCCCCCTTTAGCAAAGGGGGATTTAGGGGGATTTTCCAAGTTTCAAATGCGTCCCGCAAAATGCGGGACGAATCCCCCCTTCCCCCCATTTCTTTAGGGGGGATGTAAACAATTATATGCTCCCCTTAGTAAGTAACGAAAACTAAAAGGGTTTATCCCATCCGGTACGTAAACAACTTAATGCTCTCCTTAATAACTGGGGCGGGATATGCGTATGCTCGTATGAGTGCATACGCACATTCATACGAAAATTCCCGCCCCTATGTCTTTTGTAATTTTATGAAAGGCTACCTCCTTAGCGCTGTGGGTCAGGCTGCGAAGCTGTCCGACAAGAATGAATCTGTAGCGTCCGAGTTTGTCTCGGACGAAAAGGCTGTTGAATTAATAGCTGAAACCGCTCTCCTTGGTCCTGTTAAGGGAAAGTGAAAGAAAGACTGAGAGAATGGAGATTAAGAACAAAAGAACATACAGAAAAGCAAAGGAAAACACCTGGATTATTAGCCCACCCACAGCCGAAAGAAAGATGGTTGGTCCCACCACCGTGTTCAAAAAACCAACATAGATCGGCCTTCTCTCCTCAGGAGCGATTTGGAGAAGATAATTTGTATAGCCAAGGTCCACCCCGCTGATGGTGGCACCCAGAAAAAAGAAAATCGACCCATACGCCCAGAGAGGAATCTGTATCAACATATTTGAAAGCATTACTAGTGGACAAACCGCAGAAAAAAAGGCGGAGAAAACCAAGACCAACTTATTGTGACCACGGTTACTCAAATATCCCCATAAGGCGTTGGATGATAGATACCCCACCATCTGCACGGTCAGAAATACGCCCGCCAGGCTGGCAGGAATGGAAAGATATTTTTTTGCATAGATGATATAAAACGGCAATCCCATCACATAGCATCCAATAGCTATTCTGGTTAAAAGAAGCATCCTGAAATTTTTGTCCGCTTTTGTGATCAAAAAACCCAAAAGGAGATTCTCCTTGAAGCTTTTTTTCTCAGGTCGCCTGGTTGTAGGAGTCTCCTTGACCATACAGAAGGAGACTAAAGCAAGAATGATCAAAACGGATGCAATCAAAAACAGAAATCCGAAATTTTTAGGGAAATCATAAAGCTTTAAGATTCTCTGAATCAAAAATCCAGCCAGTGCTGAAAGCCCCCCTCCGACAAGCATTCTCATCCCAAAGAAGCTTCCTCTTTTTTCCTGAGGAATGGTTTTCCCCACTATATCGGTAAAGGAAACACCAGCCAGACCTCCGCCAAAGGAATAAATGGAAAACAAAAAGAAAAATGTAGCCAGAAGATAAGCCGGCTTTTCTTTTCCTAAAAGAAATACCAGGATGGCAAAGACCAGAAATGAGCCGCCTCTCAGGAAGGCGGTTTTGATATAAACTGGCTTTTGCTTTTTTCGGTGCAGGGTCATGGCGGCAATTGCAATCTGAGGAAGAAACCATCCCAAAGCTTCCAGGGTGGAGGCTAAGCCTATCAGGATCTGAGAGGGGGTAAGCTTGCTGATGAAAAGAGGCAACACGGTGGAGGTGCTGGTAAAAGCCCAGGCGAAATTGAACAAGACCCCATTGGAGACTCCCAAAAAGAAATTTCGTTTAAAATGCTTTCGAGCGAATTGTGTTTGTGCCGAAGATTCGTTGATCATTAAAATTAAGTTAACATTAAAGAGGTGATTGTCAAGAACTCCAGAACATTGAGGTATAAATAACAAATATAACTCCGGTTTTTGCATTAAAGACAAAAATTTGTCTTTTTTACCTCAATGCTTAAAACGTAGAGTGTTGGTTCGGGGTGCCCTCACCCCGAACCATGAATGTTGCGGGGTAAGGGTACCCCGCAACAACAACTATGAAGAGGGATTCACCCTGAAGGGGACGGGGGGAGTGAGGTCTGACTTCAACGCTTAAAATATAAATCCACAAAGTGGCAAGCCTCTTGCACAAAAAACCTTTGATTCTTTGCGACTTTTTGTTTCCTTAAGCTAAAGTCTGAAGGCAAAAGGTCGAAAAATAAAAAGGAGCAGATGTGAAAATCGGATTCTTTCAGAGCTTTCCCCAATTGGGGAGGAAAGATGAAAACGTTGAAAGGGCAATAAGCTCAATAAGGGGGGCTAAAGCTGACCTCTTGGTTCTGCCGGAGCTTTTCAGCACCGGCTATCTTCTCGAAAGCGAGGAGGAACTCAAGAGGTCAGCTGAATTTATTCCAAAAGGACCCACCTTCTTGAAGATGGCTGATTTGGCGGCACAGGAGAACGTAAACCTTGTGTATGGAATGGCAGAAAAGGAAGGTGACAGGTTTTTTAACTCTTCGGTTTTGGTCACACCAAAAGGAGACTTTTCAGTCTATCGAAAACTGCACCTGTTTGATCGCGAGAAACTGTGGTTTTTCCCCGGCGATAGAGAACTGGAGGTATTCGACATCGGCGGCGCTAAAGTGGGGATGATGATCTGCTTTGACTGGATCTTTCCAGAGGTGGCAAGGATTTTGGCTTTAAAGGGAGCGGAGATTATATGTCATCCTTCTAATCTAATCATCCCTGGGTATTGCCAGAATGCGATGATCACCAGAAGTGTCGAGAATGGGGTGTTTGCCATTACTGCCAACCGAACTGGAAGTGAAGAAAAAAAAGGAGTGAAGCTCTCTTTCACCGGAAACAGTCAGATAGTGGATCCCAAAGGAAACATCCTGGCAAAGGCAGATGAATGTCAGGAGGGGGTATGGACGGTGGATATTGATCCAGGTTTAGCCAGGGATAAAAAGTTCACCCCTAACAATCATCTTTTCAAAGATCGAAGACCGGAATTTTATCGTAAGGGGAATCTATGTTAAACTCGAAGTCTGATAGGGAAAATCCAATCCACGGTATCCATCGGACAACCACCCCACAGATTACCAAAGTTCCTGAAATCAAGTCCACAGATCAGTTGTCCCCAAGATCCATAGGAACTCAAATGAGATCCATCGGAAAGGTCAAACCAGCTAAGATTCTGGTAATAGATGATGAGCCGGAGATCACCGATATACTCGAAACTTTTTTGGAGGGTGCCGGTTACCAGGTGAGGGCGGAAAACTCCAGCACCATCGGAATAGAAAGAGCCAAAACCTTTCTGCCCGATCTGATACTTCTGGATATCATGATGCCCTTCATGGATGGTTATGAGATCTGTAGTGAGTTGAAAAAATGTGAAAAGACCAAAAACATCCCGGTGGTGTTTTTGACCGGCAAAGATGCCAGAAGCGATGAGGGGAAAAGCTTTAAGGTGGGTGGGGTCTTATATATAAAGAAGCCCTTCAGTTGTGAACGCCTTCTGAACATTGTCAAAGTAGTCTTACAAACCACAGAGAAAGAAAACAAGTAGCCGAACCAATAGTAAATCTCAGGTATCGATCCACTAAGAACCAAAACCAAAGAACATGGGGGGGCAAGCCCTGCACCATACGGCGCAGGGCAAGCCAGCACCTGACCTCGGAAAGAAACTCCCAAGTCAGATGCTGGCTTCTTTTTTGATAGAGAGCCACGTCTACAATGATTTCGGATTTCTCTCCCTTTGCTTTCATATGAACTCTAAGGTGGTTTAAAAAAAGAGAATAACATGGCGGGATGAAGTTTTTCCCCTCTCACTTAGTTCGCATAAATCTTGTCAGGACTTTTCTATCCTCTTGGTTTCAGTAACTGAGATTTTTGGTAAGAGGAACTGTTTCAGGTGTAATCCCGTTGTTGCGGGGTACCCTTACCCCGCAACATTTCGGTTCGGGGTGAGGGTTTATCCTGAAGGCTCGTCTGAAGGATTCATCCCGACTTCGTTCTGCCCCGCACTGAGTGCGCTCGGCACGAAGGGCAGGACAAGTCCTAATGCCGATGCATAAAAAAATCACTCCATAATCTTCTCCTTGAAACAAAGCGCATCCTCAAACATATAAACATTGTTGAACATGAAATAAACAGAATCGAAACCTTTCGCCTGAGCCTCAAGCTTCTTTAAATCTGCCGATCTATTTATTAGAGAACGATCAAAGTGTTGAGTCGTAGTTTTGAATCCAAAGTAGACTTTTGAGGGAGGTGAGTGAAATGAAAAAGCTACCTATTCTTGTCGCTCTTGTGATGGTGTTTTCCATTATGCTTTCCCCTTGCCCATCGTACTCCAAGTCAATTACAACACCGGATGGCGATGTATACAAACCTGCCTGCGGACGCATCAAGATCGGTATAGACATTTATTATTGGGCTTCTGCCGCAAAGAAAATGATATATATCGGTCGGGTAATTGATATGGGCAAACGACACGGTGAAAGAGTTGTCTGGCTCCGAATGGCAAGATCAAAAAGAGTTGAGATGAAATCACGCAAAGCTATTTGCCACGGGGGATGGGTAAAGGTTAAGGAGGGCAAAGATTAACGCTCCTAAGGAGAGGGCTATTTTTTCTGATGCTTCGGCTCAAGTTTGACAGTTTGAGAAAAATTGTTGTTGGTTTTTCCTATGGATCCTGTGGACAATGACTTACGAAGACAAAAAGAGTTCGTGGCATTACATTCAGCTATCCTATGGATTTCACCCGGTTAGATTTATCATAGAGGTTTGACTCTTAATGGGAAAGACGGAGCCCCCCAGACGGGAGCGTTGCTCGTCTGGGAGGGAGAGGGGGGCAGCTTCGTATCAGAAAAAAATGCGTTTGTATTAATCAAATTGCTTGAATTCTCAAGGCTTCTACGGAGCAGGCGTGCACACAGCTTTCACAGAGGAAACATCCAGTATCAGTGATAACTTTAAGTGCGGAGCACATTAGTCTATTGATGTAGTTTTGGAACAACCGTTGAGAATCTTGGTTTAATGGAAGTTTCGTGTTGGTAAAAAGGTTAGATTTAGTTGATAATATGCCATAGATTGGACCTAAAACTGAAAACGTTTTCAGTCCCGCCTTTGGCGGGATTATGGCAAAAA
>Ga0315545_1002121_pt1 | contig 18261 bp, 17 predicted proteins | sample SalMarSW160210MG_FD_203096 | JGI IMG/M metagenome (GOLD analysis project Ga0315545, IMG submission 203096) | Salt marsh sediment microbial communities from the Plum Island Ecosystem LTER, Massachusetts, United States - Salt Marsh Sediment SW1602-10 ...
AGAATGGTTTTAAGCTCCAGCAAGCTCATCGAATCTGGCAAATGATAACAAATGGCAATCCGTGGAAAGGTAAGAAGTGAGGAAATGGCCATTATTGTCACCTCCTACCAGATCGAAATTTTTGACAGGCGAAAATGGCATCCATTAGAAATATTGACTTGGAAGCTTTTATAAGGGATAGGGGGTGGTAAAAAAATGAGGGTTATTCTAAGTGTTTTAAAAATCATCGATCTGATAAATGAATGGGCGGGCAAAATAATCTGCTTCTTCGCCATTCTCTTAATGTTAGTAGTTTTTGAGGGGGTTATCTCTCGATATTTCTTCAGGCAACCTCACTCATGGACGTTATTATCATCTGAATTCACTCTACTATACATGGTCTCCTTGGGGGGAGGCTATACGCTTTTACATGGTGGACATGTGAAAGTAGACATCATCTACCAACTTTTTCCTGTAAGAGGAAAAGCAATTTTAGATTTAATTACTTATCCTATTATTCTCATACTTTGTATTGTGCTGGTTTGGTATGGAGGCGAGGAATTCTGGAGATATTATACAACGAATGCAAAAAGCTTTACGGGGTGGCCGATAATTCTATGGCCCTTCAAAATTATGGTTCCTGTTGCCGGGGCGCTTCTCGGAGTTCAGGTTTTGGCTAAGTGGATACGCGATTTGATTACAGCTGTGACCGGAGTAAAGATGGAAAGTGAAGTCGTCAGCGGTGAGGGAGGACTTAGAGGCTAAAAAAGGAGAACAAGAATTCATGGAACCATGGTTATTAACAGTACTTATTTTTGCTGCATTACTTACCTTCATTATTCTTGGCTTGCCTATTGCCTTCTGCCTTGCGGGGATAGGTATTATTTTTATTCTACTCTTAGCAGGTCCTAAGGGATTGCTTATTGTTGCTACTCAGTATTATAAGCAGGGAACAAACTTTGTACTTATAGCAGTTCCGCTTTTTATTCTGATGGCTAATTTGCTTGAGGTTTCAAATATTGCAGATGATTTATTTGATATGATGTATCGCTGGACAATCAGATTACCAGGAGGTTTGGCATCGGGGACTGTTGTTATCTGTGCCATCTTTGCAGCAATGGCTGGAATAAGTGGGGTCGCTACGGTCACGATGGGGCTGATCGCACTACCCTCTATGTTAAAACATAAGTATGATAAAAGAATGGTGGTCGGCAGTGTTATGGCCGGGGGAGCCTTGGGTATCTTAATTCCTCCTAGCGTTATAGCGATTCTCTATGGTGCTATTACTGGTACTTCCATTGGAAGACTATTCATGGGTGGTTTCTTCCCTGGTATCCTTTTGGCTGCTTTATTCATTGTCTATATAACTATACGGTGCCTTATTCAGCCACAATTAGGGCCGCCAGCAGATGAGAGTTTTAGTTGGAAGGAGAAATGGAACTCACTTAAATTTATTATCCTTCCTTTTGCTTTGATTGCTTTTGTGTTGGTTACGATCTATTTAGGAATCGCCACTCCAACTGAGGCAGCGGGGATAGGAGCTTTTGGGAGCGTTATATGTTTAATTATTTATAAACGATTTAATTGGCAAAATATTAAAGTAGCTGTTGTTCGTTCCTTAATCATTGCTTGCATGGCTATTTGGATAGTATTTGGTGCTCATTGCTTTACGGCAGCTTACAGCATGGCTAAAGGTAGTGATTTTATGCTTACCTTGGTTTCAGGGCTGAATATTCCTCCAATTGCCATGATCGGAATAATGATGTTCATATATCTAATATTGGGCATGTTCATGGATCCAGTGGGCCAAATCGTGCTAACGATGCCTGTGTTTTTTCCTATTGTTGACTATTTGGGATTTGATCCAGTCTGGTTCGGTGTTTTATTTATCATGAACTGTGAAATGGACTACATTACCCCTCCCTTTGGGTTCAATCTTTTCTACATGAAAGCCATCGCTCCTCCGGAAGTATCTATGATTGACATATATATGTCTGTTTGGCCTTTTGTAGCATTACAGGCTTTAGGGATAGCTTTAGTAATGGTTTTTCCAGAAATTGCATTATGGCTTCCGGGAAAGATGTTCTGATAGACAAAATTGTTTTGCTATTGATGTATGGTGTTTTTACATCTTTGCGAAACACTTGAAAGATTATTCAAGCCTATTTCTATTACAGAACATTAGTAACGAAGATACATAAGTCAATGCTAAGGACCGGGGTGACTTTTTATCGAGAATAGAAAGGAGAAAGCAATGAAATGGAACGTGATACATCCTATCCCATTGGTTATTGGTGCAAGTCGGCTTTCGGATCATACGTATAGAGTAGATTTGGGGAGAACAGCAGTAACTTGTTCATATTTATGGTATATAGAGGGACCGAAAGAAAAAATTCTGGTTGATGCAGGAGCTGATGCAGATAGTTTTCGTCAACGCGGGTATCTAGGAAGGATTGATCTTCAAACACTTGAGCAAGGATTGGCCAAGTTTGGACTCAGGCCCGATGATATTGACCTTGTAATTATAACCCACCTTCACTTTGATCACTGGCTGTTTGCCTCAAAATTTTCACAAGCCAAGTTCATAGTACAAAAAGCCGAACTGGATTATATCAAAAACCCGTATCCATTTGAAGCAAGGAAAGCCTTGGGGGAGCAAGACTTCAGCAAACTAGACCTCGATTTAATAGAGGGGGATTTTGATGTTGCGGAAGGTATAAAGATATTATTTACCCCAGGACATACTGCTGGAGGGCAATCAGTAGCGGTGAACACGGCTAAGGGCACGGTAATAATCGATGGTATGTGCGGCATAACTGAAAATTTTTATCCTCCGGATGAAATCAAGAATCTCGTGCCAGTTATCCCGACAATGATTCATGTTGACCTTCGTCAAAGTTACGAAAGTCTTCTCCGGATTAAGGAATCGGCAGATATAATTGTCCCATTGCATGATGTTCGTTCTGCTTTTATTGATACAATTCCTTGAGCTGCAAGGCCACTAGAGATTAAAGTTAAACTGCTACGATTGGAGGGCAAGACAATGAAACAGGCGGAAACGAGAGAGACAGGAATTTTGGATAAATTTTCCTTGCAAGACCGAGTGGCCATTGTGACGGGAGGAGGTAAAGGAATTGGCAAAGGAATTGCCCAGGCCTTTGCACAGGATGGCGCTAGAGTAGCTATTGCTGAAGTAGATAGCGATGCCGGCAATGCTGCTTTGGAAGAAATCCGTGGCATGGGTGGAAAGGCTTTGTTTGTTCAAACTGATGTCCTTGATAGCAATCAAGTGGATGAATTGGTCGCCAAGAGCATGGCAGAGTTCGGTAAAATTGACATTCTGGTCAACAATGTCGGCGGCACTCGAGGTACCCTAAGGAGACCAATTTTAGGAATAGATGGAGAGACATGGGATATGATCATCGATTTGAATTTGAGAACTACATTCTTATGCTGTAAGGCAGTCACTAAAATAATGATGGAGCAGAAGCGAGGCAATATCATCAACATCACTTCAGGTGCGGGCTTACGCCCGTATCCCGGTCAGCTCCCATACGGAGCAGCCAAAGCAGGAGTGATTAACTTTACCTTGAGTTTGGCGGTTCAATTATCGTCCTATAACATTCGGGTTAATGTCATCGCACCAGGGTCGATTGCAACACCAGGCATGACCTACCTTGGAGATACAGACGAGCGTGCCCGGAAGAGAGGAGTTTCATTGGGAAGAGCTGGGCGACCTGAAGATATTGCTATGGCTGCTATTTATCTTGCCTCTGATGCTTCAGCCTATGTTACCGGCTTCGTGCTACCGGTTAACGGAGGGCCAAACCTGGGAGGAAAGATGCTGGAAGAAGCTCAAGATGCATGGGAGGCTACAAAGTCTATTTGAAATAATAAAAAACTAGCGCGGGATTTCTCAGGAAGCAAAAGTCTGAATGACTTGAAGGCATTGGAGGGCAAGACAATGAAACAGGCTGAAACGAGAGAGACAGGAATTTTGGATAAATTTTCCTTGCAAGACCGAGTGGCCATTGTGACGGGAGGTGGAAATGGAATTGGAAAGTCCATCAGTATAGCTTTTGCTCAAGTCGGCGCTCGTGTAGTTGTAGCTGAGATGGATACGGCTGCCGGTAATGCTACCGCAGAGGAAATTCGTGCTCTGGGCGGAGAGGCAATGCCGCTGGCAATCGATGTCCTTGACAGCAATCAGGTGGATGAATTGGTCGCCAAGAGCATGGCAGAGTTCGGCAAGATCGACATCCTGGTCAATAATGTCGGCGGCACCCGTAAGAGCCGTAGATGCCCGATCATAGAGATGAAGGAAGAGGTGTGGGACTTAATTCTTACGTTAAACCTGAAGAGCAACTTTCTCTGTACCAGGGCAGTAGCCAGGGTTATGATAGAGCAGAAAAGCGGCAATATTATCAACATTGCCTCAAATGCGGGCCTGCGGCCTTACCCGAGTCAGCCTCCGTATGGAGCAGCTAAGGCAGCCCTCATTAACTTTACCCAGAGCATGGCGGTGCAGCTTGCGCCTTACAATATTCGAGTCAACGCCATCGCTCCGGGCACCGTCGTTACCGCGAGCGCGGATTACCTTGGTGACAGGGACGAAAGGGCCCGAAAAAGAGGAACCCTGATGAGGAGGGCGGGGAGGGTCGAGGATATTACTCCGGCAGCAATCTACCTAGCCTCAGATGCTTCTAATTATGTCACGGGGGTCACCATAGAGACTACCGGAGGACCGCCCTTCTCAGGATTCACGCTAGAAGAGGCGGAACGTGAGTGGAAAATGCACATGAAATCCCTAAAGTAAAAATAGACCTAATTATAATGAATTGTAGAAATTGGGTTCGAGGTAAGTTATGAGCTTGCAGAAACAAAACGGTCCGGGGATGTTGGTAGGTGGCTATAAGGCTTTGGATCTGACTGACGAGAAAGGATTGTTGTGCGGCAAAGTCCTCGGTGACCTGGGCGTAGATGTCATCAAGGTTGAGAAACCCGGCGGAGATCCTGCACGGAGTATGGGCCCCTTCTATAAGGACACTCTGGACCCAGAAAAAAGTCTTTATTGGTTTGCTTACAATACCAGCAAGAGAGGAATTACCCTGAACATAGAAACGGCGGACGGGAGAGAGATCTTCAAGAAACTGGCGGAGAAGACTGATATCGTCATCGAATCCTTTGCACCAGGGTATCTGGATAAGCTGGGACTGGGCTACCCGCAGCTCAGCCAGATTAATCCCCGAATTATCTTAGCCTCTATAACACCGTTTGGCATCTCAGGACCCTATCGGAATTACAAAGCTCCAGATATTATTGTCAACGCTGCATCCGGGCTGCTCTATCTCACCGGGGATCCTGACCGTTGCCCTATAGTGCCAGGGTTTCCCCATGCGCATTGTTTTGCCGCTTTAGATGCTGTTATTGGTATATTGAGTGCGCTTTACTATCGCCACGAAACGGGAGAGGGACAGCAGGTTTATACCTCTGCTCAGAGCTCTCTCTACTCGACTACGTATTATGCTGTGCCTTTCTGGATGTCGCAGGGGGTGATCTGTCACCGAGAAGGAACGATGCGGCGACGACCTGAGAACAACGTCGTGTATAATATCAACTGGCGATGTAAAGATGGCTATGTAACCTTCTACTATCAAGCGATTAGATCTTTGGCTAAGGCCAACAAGGCCATGGTGGATTGGATTGACAGCGAGGGAATTGAATGTGACTTCTTGAAACAGATTGACTGGGATACCTTTGACATGGGGAAGGTAACTCAGGAAGATATTGACCGTATGGAGAAGCCTACTGCTGAGCTGTGTATGAGATATACAAAGCAGGAACTTTATGAGGTCGCTATCGAAAGGAGAGTCCTCCTTTTCCCTGTGGCTACTGCCAAAGATACGCTTGAGAGTTCCCAGCTCGCCTCACGAGATTACTGGAAGTATATAGAGCACCCTGAATTAGGCTGCACCATTACCTATCCCGGCCCGTTTGTAAAAGCCTCCGAAAGTCCTTTGAAGGGCTTGCGGCGGGCACCACTTATTGGTGAGCATAATGAGGAAGTCTATCAGGAAGACCTAGGGTTGACCAAGCAGGAGCTTATCCGCCTGCGGCAGCGTAAGATTATCTAAAAGATAAAGTTTCGTTCATAGGAGGGAGAATAAGGCGTGGCAGATAGAAAGCAGGGTTTGTTTAAGGACATAAAAATAGTCGAGTTCACAAACTTCGGAGTGGGGCCACGAACTGGTGTTTATTTTGCCCAGTACGGTGCAGAAGTAGTCAAGGTCGAAAGCAGCACTAGACCGGATGGAATGAGGGGTCTGCCACCCTTTAAAGGGCCTGTGGGATTAAATACAAGTATGGACTTCACCAAGAACAACCCCAATAAATATGGCATGAATCTCAATCTGAAACATCCCAAAGGGTTAGAGCTGGCAAAACTGCTGGTTGGGAGTTGGAGCAATGTAGTAATAGAGAACTTCACTCCAGGAGCGCTGGAACGGTTAGGTCTTGGCTATGAGGATTTGAAAAGCGTAAAACCGGATCTTATTATGCTCAGCACTTGCATGCAGGGGCAAACAGGTCCAGCATGCAAACATCCCGGTTTTGGTTATCATTTGAGCTCACTGACCGGGTTTAACGCCATTACTGGCTGGCCTGACCGGGATCCCACAGGAGTATTCGGTGCTTACACGGACCTTATTGCTCCCCTTTTCAGCATTACGGCCCTGCTTGCCGCCATTGACCACCGGCGGCTGACCGGCAAGGGTCAGTATTTGGATGTATCCCAATATGAAGCTGGCATTAACTTCTTGGCTCCTTCTATTCTGGACTACGCCGTCAACCAGAGGTTGCTAAAGCCCATGGCCAACTTTTCTGATTTTGCATGTCCCCATGGAGTGTATCCCTGCCTTGGTGATGATAGATGGGTCGCCATTGCTGTTATCACTGATGAAGAATGGCGAAGTTTTTCCGAAGTAATTGGAAATCCTGAATGGACAAGGGAGGCTAGATTTGCCACCCTTTCCAGCAGAATAAAGAACCGTGACGAAGTTGATCGGCTAGTAGGCAAATGGACATCAAATTACCACCCAGAGGTAGTCATGACCTTGATGCAGGAAAATGGAGTTCCTGCGAGCATTGTTGCCAGCAGTAAAGATATTTGGGAAGACCCCCAGCTCAAGCATGAAGAACGTTTCTCAGAGGTGAGTCATCCCGAGACCGGAATATGTTTCGCCGAGCATACGAGCGTGAAGCTATCAAAAGTGGCTCCATCCAAACTTCGTCACGCCCCACTTCTCGGTGAACATACTGAGTTGGTCTGTCGCAATATGCTTGGCATGTCGGATGAGGAATTTGTCGATTTACTAGCAGATGGAGTATTCGAGTAACTTCGGAGTGGATGTGGCTGAGGTTCGCGATGATGGGGATGTAATGCGTTGGGATTTCATATATGCTGTTACCATTACGGGAAATAGTACTAATTGTTTAACAAGAGTGTTTTAAGGTTACTGATGTACCAGACAATTATTGCACAGAAAGAAAATCGATTAGGCATAATCATCTTAAATAGGACGGAACGTTTAAACGCCATAAATAGTTTATTACGCCAGGAACTCACACTCGCTGTGGATGATATGGAGAATGACGATAACATACGCGTTATTATCCTGACCGGCAGGGGTGAGCGTGCTTTTTGTGTTGGCGCTGATATCAAGGAGTCAGCTAAGAAAGGCGTAATCGAGAGGCGGAAAGGATTTAAAGCGTCCAACGCGCTCATTAGTAAGCTGGAGAATATTACTAAGCCAGTCATTGCAGCACTTAATGGCTACGCCCTTGGGGGTGGTCTTGAACTGGCTATGGGTTGCGATTATATCATCGCTGCAGAGCACAGCCTCATAGGGCTTCCCGAGGTCAATATCGCTGCCATACCAGGTGCTGGCGGCACACAGCGGCTACCTCGGCTGATCGGCAAGCTCAAGGCAAAAGAGCTTATGTTTTACGGTGAGAGAATATCCGCGTGTGAGGCGGAAAGGCTAGGCTTAGTCAACAGAGTGGTTCCCAAAGAAGATTTGATGACGAAGGCCAAGGAATTGGCGGAGCAACTGGCTATTAAATCACCGCTGGCGCTGGCGCAAATAAAGTCTCTGGTGAATAAGGGCCTAGAAATGCCACTGAGCCGGGCTTTAGATTTCGCTTATGAGGCCAGCACGCTAATGCTGGTAAGTGAGGACAGGAAAGAGGGTATGCGTGCCTTCATCGAGAAAAGGACCCCCGAGTTCAAAGGCAGATAGGCCGTTATCAACCTTTAATTAATAACTCATGGAATTACAAGTGTTGTTGCCGAAAAATTGGTGTTCTCAGCTATTCGTGTTGTTCCTGCAACAGCCATAATTATCCTATACAGCAAATTAAGGCCTCATTTGCTGGTCACAGGTATGGCGAACGTTGGTTATGTCCTTTAGCAGGAGAGAATTTGGCTCTTCAGGGCTGAAGTAATAGGTTAAGATATTATGCAAGCATTCTGCTTACAAGTAAAATTTATGAAGGTGAGTACACTAAATTATAAATTTTCAGATCTTTTGCTATGAGCTGACTAAATTAGAAATTAATGGAGATTGAATTGGCAAAGAAACTGCTTTTTGCTTTAGATGGGATAAAAGTTCTGAGTTTTGCCTACCTATACCCAGGGCCATATTGTACTATGTTTCTCGCGGATATGGGCGCCGAGGTGATCGTTGCCGAACCCCCTACTGGTGATCCTGCCCGACGCACTCCCGGTTATCTTTCTCAGATGGACCGAAATAAGAAAAGCATAGTACTCAACCTCAAAACAGATGAAGGCAAGGAAATTTGTTACGATTTAGCCAGAAACACTGATGTTTTTGTCGAGGGCTTCCGCCCTGGGATTGCTAAGAAGCTGGGCGTGGATTATGGAACCATAAAAAAGTTTAACCCTAAGATAATTTACTGTTCAATAACTGCCTTTGGCCAGGACGGACCAAATTGGGACCGCCCCGCTCATGATTTGACTCTTCAAGGTGTTGCTGGTCTTTTGGTTAACTCTCCTTCCGATCCCCCTATTTTTCCCAATATTGCTATTGCCGATGTAAATGCAGGTTTACTTGCAGCGAATGCCATCCTGATAGCTTTAGTGGGTCGGCAGAGGCATCACAGGGGAGATTATATCGATATTGCAATGGCGGACGGTCTGCTTTCTCTCATGGGGGTATCCCTGGGCAGGTACTTTGCTAACGGTGAGTACCCCACTCGTACCAGAGCCGGCTATGGTATTTTTAAGACTAAAGACGGTAGATATCTAACTTTGAGCATCGCCGCTGAGGACCACTTCTGGCAAAGCCTATGCAGTATTTTCAAGTGGGAGGATGTAAAGGATATGAACGTTCTTCAGCGGAGAGAAGCATATCAAGAACTAAATACGAAGATTAGCGAGATTATCGTTACCCGAACAATTAGGGAATGGGAGGAAGTCTTTACAAAAAATGATATCCCCTGGGGTCCTGTTCTAAGTTTAGAAGAAGTAGTCAAGGATCCCCATTTTTTGTCACGGGGCATGATACAAGAACTAACTGATATCACCGGAAATAAAGAAAAGCAGTTAGCTAACCCTATAAAATTTTCAGGTTATTCATCGACTATCCGGAGCTTGCAACCAGAACTCGGTGAACATACTGTGGAAGTGCTTAAAAAATTAGGGTATTCCTCAAATAAAATTGCAATGCTGAAAGAAAAGGGCGCTGTTTAATATTAATTGTGTTGCATAAAAGTGCCAATAAGCCATCGAAAAAGCCTATAAAATTACCACATGGGTTGCTAATGCTGAATATGGAAAGAGGAGGAAGTTGTTATGGACATGGAGTTAAAAGGAAAAGTGGCGATAGTCACTGGTGGTGGTCGCGGACTTGGTAAAGCGATTGCACTTGGTCTGGCTAAGGAGGGGGCGGATGTGATTGTTTGCGACATAAACGAGAAATTTATCGCCTCAACTGTAACTGAATTAAAAGATATGGGATCCCATGCCATGGGAATAAAAGGTGATGTGACCAGCGGTGATCAAGTTAAGGCTATGGTAATTCAGGTACTTGGTGAATTTGACAAGATTGATATCCTCATTAACAATACAGGTGGCAGTAGAGATGTACCATTTACCAAGTCAAGCCGTGAGAATTGGGACTTCGCCATAAATCTTTGTTTGTATGGGGTCTTGAATTGTACACGGGCAGTCATTGATACCATGGTAGCAAGAAAAAACGGAAAGATTATCAGCATTGTTTCCGATGCCGGTATTGCAGGGGAACCCTGGCTCCCTATCTATTCGGCGGCCAAGGCTGGCATTATCGCTTTTAGCAAAGCGCTGGCAAAGGAGGTGGGACAATACTGCATTAACGTCAACTGTGTTAGTCCGGGGGTAATGTCGACAGAAAGGACTCAAGAGAGGCTCAAGGACCGCTTTGCCAGTGAAGAAGAGGCGGAAAAACAACTCCAAAGGCAGCTGAAACTTTATCCTATAGGGAGGGGGTTGGGGCGTATCTCCACCCCCGAGGAAGTGAGTGATGCAGTCATTTTTCTCTGCTCTGCAAGGGCGGCTTACATCACAGGGCAGACTCTCAGCATCAGCGGTGGTTACATAATGTAGCTGATGCAATGAAATTGGTAGCTATACATGCAATGGTCAATAAAGCTTAAATATACTTATGGTGAAAACGATGAATATAAAGGCTAGTGGTAAAAACGAAGTTCCATTTATGGAAGGATTGTGGAGCATTCCTTCATCGCTCGACGAAAAGCCACAACTTATTGCCAGCAAGTGCAAGGTCTGTGGAGAAATTTTCTTCCCCAAAAAGCAAATATGTACTTACTGTATGAGCCGTGATTTAGAGGTGATTAAACTGAGCAGAAAAGGCAAAATATATAGCATTACAGTCGTAATGCAAAAGCCGCCCGGTCCATGGTACCGAGGACTGGTGCCGTATGCGGTGGGCTACGTCGAACTTCCTGATGGGATCAGGGTGGAAACGTTGTTTACCGGTTGTGAGCCAGATGCACTCGAAATTGGTATGGAGGTAGAGCTTGTTATCGCGAAGCTGTATGAAAATGAGGAAGGTAATAATATTATGGCGCATAAATTTAGGCCTGTATAGGCCGTTGAGAGAAAGCACAAACACCCGAATTATATGGAGGTTTACTTTATAATGAGAGAAGTAGTTATAGCTGGCATAGGAGTGACTAAGTTTGATCTTTATGATGGTGAAAAGGCCCCTCTCAAGGAATCCTATGACTTGGGAGGAGAGGCAATAATAGAGGCCTTGGAATATGCTGGGATGGAATGGAAGGATATACAGTCAGCGTATATTGGTAGCTGTTACCAGGGAGTAGGAGCCGGGCAACAAGCTATCAAAGAGGTGGGCCTAACAGGCATTCCGATCGTCAATATAGAGAATGCCTGCTCTAGCGGTGGTTCGGCCTTTAGGTTAGCTTATCGTGATGTAGCTGCTGGTTTTTGCGATGTTGCACTGGCAGGCGGCCTTGAAAAAATGCCGCGTGGATTAATACAGGCTACTTCATGGCGGGAGTGGGAAAGACGTCTAGGATTTAATGTTCAGCCGGCATCTTATGCAATGGCGGCAGTGAGGCATATGGAGGAGTACGGATCTACGCTGGAACAATTCGCTAAAGTCACTGTGAAAAACAGACAAAACGCAGTGCTGAATCCAAAAGCAAGATTTCAGAAAGAAGTTACCATTGAGGAGGTTTTCAATTCCCGTATGATCTCTAAACCACTCCGGTTGTTTAACTGTTGTCCCCTAGCTGATGGAGCCGCTGCCGCTATCCTTTGTAGCAAAGACAAGGTTAACTCGAACGACAGATTAGTATGGGTGGCTGCTACAGTTTTGTCTTCAGGTGTCTATGGACATGAAAGAGGTGGCGGTAGTGTTAATATTAAACTTCCTGGTAGGACTGAGCGTAGTTCAAGGGAAGCCTATGAGATTTCCGGATGCGGCCCAGAGGATATGGATATCGTTCAGGCATATGACACTATGTCCTCGTATGAACTGGTAAGTATTGCAGAACTGGGTCTTTGCAAACACGAAGATGCTGGCCCATTACTGGAAAAGGGCTATTTTGATCTGGATGGAAAGATTCCTGTAAACACAGATGGTGGACTCATTGGAAGAGGGCATCCTTTAGGAGCAACCGCATTGGCCCAGATTGCGGAAGCCTTTTTTCAATTGCGGGATGAAGCTGGGCCACGTCAAGTGCCGGGTGCCAAGGTTGGTCTGTGCCATAGTATGGGTGCCGGGCCCAGCTGCACGGTTACTATTCTGAAGAGATAGTCGTTTTCCATGATTGGTGCTTGAGGTGACCTAGCTGGAATGTTTAGAGAGTGCTATATGACAACTACACCCTCAATCTGATCTTGTGAATATGAATCAATTGAGCAAAATTCTCCTCAGTGTACCAACCTTTCTTTGCTGCCCCAGTATTTTTTTCTCACTTCCCTTCGCAATATTTTCCCTACAGGGCTTAGGGGAATTTCATCCACAAATTTTATAGTCTTGGGTGCCTTGTATCGTGATAAGCGCTTTTTGCAATGATTGATCAACTCATCCTCAGATATTCTTGACCCTTTCTTCAAGATAACCTCGGCATGGACTGCTTCTCCCCACTCTTCATCAGGGATTCCCACAACCGCCGATTGTTTTATTGCTGGATGAGAGTTGATACAATTTTCAACTTCAGTGGCATAGACGTTAAACCCACCGCTGATGATCATATCTTTCTTTCTGTCCACCAAATAGTAAAATCCTTCATGGTCCATGTAACCTATATCCCCGGACTTCCAAAATCCATCTTCAGAAAAATTTTCTTTGGTCTGCTCCGGATCATTGTAATAGCCCATAATGGTATGGGGGCCTCTGATCCATATTTCACCCTCCTCACCTATCGGTTTTTCATTCCCTGCATCATCCGCTATCTTGAACTCCATGCCCGGCACCGGACTTCCAATAGAGTTCAGCCTTTTTCTGCCCATCTCTGTTGAAATATCATGTTCATTCCGTCTCAAAATAGTCCCTGGCACGACTGCCTCGGTTGCTGCATAACCCTGTATAAAAATCTTGCCAAATTGCTTAATTAACTCTTCAATCTTGGAAGGGGAAATCGGGGATGCTCCATAGCGGATAGTTTTCAAGCTACTGAGGTCGTATGTCTCCGTTAACCCCATATCCACCATGCGGTAAAGCACGGTAGGGACAGTATAAATAAAATCTGCTCTTTGCTTCTCGATCGCCTGGCAAATTTGCTCTATATCAGCTCGGTTTAACGTAATCACAGTACCACCCTTATAATAGACTGGGATTATCATGCTACCTGCTGCATGCGTTATGGGGGTCGCAAGCAATGCCTTAGGATTATCATAGGCAAATATTTCACAGTAGGATAAGTTTATTCCAGCGATTAAGAAATTTGAAAGTGAATACATGACGCATTTACCTCTGCCTGTTGTACCTCCTGTAAACTTGAGAAGGAAAGTGTGTTTACTCGCATCATCAGCCACAAATTCAACATTGTATTCTGCGGTCGAGCTTTCATCGATGAGATCCCAAAAATAATATACATCGCTAAAGTGCTTATCAGGTTTATCCATCGATATTATTTCTATGTTTCTTTCGCGTAAATGTTCATAATATTGTTGTAGCAGTCTTTTTTCGATTAAGATTACAGAGGGTTTCACGTAATCTATTTCATAGAGGTGCTCCTCAATCGAATCTCGCATTCCCAACCAAAAACAGGTTGCAGAATGTCGTAGCGCCAATAGATACCCAAAGTACATATTATCGTTTTCTAGCAGTGTGGCATACTTATCTCCATCACCAAGGCCAAATTTATCTCGAAGCATATTACACATTTTGTTTATGATTTCATGCACCTCCCAGTAAGTAAACCTTCTGTTGCGTTCCACATTAACCACCGCTGTTTCATTTGCATATTTGAGCACAGGTTGCTTTAGTACTCTTCCTGGGTTTAGTATCATTGAATCCTCTTTATCATTGTGTCGTTGATTGAATGCCCAAATAAAGCATTGACCATTCAATAAATCGGTGCCTCTTCACCAAGGAAGGAATCTTTTATCTTACATTTGATCATGTAATCATTGTTTCATTTCTTTCAAATTTAAAATCAAATTTCATATCTGCACAATTTCATTAGTATCGCAAGGGTGATATTAGCCAGCATTTGGATTTCCCTTATCCGACACCCTCTCTTCGATAATCCTGACTGATTTTATTTTATGAATCAAGCCGTTAGGGCCATTAATCAGTGTCTGGGAAAGAGTGTGGTTGGCAGCACGCTGACTTAACTGTTTGACCGAGGAATCAGAAAGTGTCCGATTCCTTAACATCACACAAAAGATTCCTGCATGAGAATCGTTGCATGTAGTCAGAACATCCACTCTAGACTTTCAAAATCGTCACTGAACTATTGGGCCCAGCTCCCATTGCATGTGTTAGACCTATTTTCGCTCCCTTTACCTGTCTCGCTCCAGCCTCTCCTCGTAGCTGGGAGACGATTTCGCATATCTGGGCAATACCGGTTGCCCCCAGGGGATGCCCTCTGGACATTAATCCGCCGTCTGTATTAACAGGAATTCTCCCATCAATATCGAATACACCTTCTTTGAGCAGTACAGGGGCTTCACCTGTTTTGCAAAACCCCAGATTCTCGATATCCCATAGTTCCGATGGTGCCATAGTATCATAGACCTGGACCACATCTATGCCCTCGGCCCCATAGCCTGCAATCTCATAGGCCTCCTTGGCAGAAAGCTCAGCTATGCCTATAGGCGCAGGGTTTTTAAGGCTCAGCACAGTACCTCCACCAAGCTTTTGTTCTCCGTACACACCGGATGTGAGTACTGATGCTGCAACGGTGACTGTCCGTTTCCTTGATTTAACCCTGTCATGGCTGCACAGGATGACGGCACCGGCGCCATCGGCAAGGGGGCAGCAGTGGAACAGACGCAGCGGTGTTGCCACCATACGGGACCCCATGACCTCTTCCATGGTAACAGCCTTCTGATAGCGAGCGTAAGGGTTGAGGGCGCCGTTTTTCCTATTTTTTATAGTCACTCGGGAAAAATCTTCCACGGTGGCACCGGTCTTCTCCATATACTCCACTGCCTCATTGGCATAGTTGGCCATTTGAACATTGAACCCCGAAGCAAGCTCCCACGGTCGAAAGGCGGTGCTGGGAATAGGCCCTCTCGGCATCTTTTCCATGCCGAGTGCGAGTACCACGTCGTAAAGTTCTGAGGCCACTGTCTGATATGCAAGTCTGAAGGCGGATGAGCCGCTCGAACAGGCGTTTTCTACATTTACCACGGGTATCCCTGTCAACCCTATCTCTTTGATGGCTTGGTGACCTGAGCCTGTACCCTGATATACACTTCCACAGAATGCCGCCTGTATGTCCTTCCATTCCATCTCAGCATCTTCTAGGACTTTAAAAATGGCTTCGCTACCAAAATCATACCATTCCTGATCAGGATAGAACCCCCATTTAGTCAAGCCAATGCCACTTACAACCACCTCTCTCATTTCGCTGATCGGCTTCATTTCTATAGCTCCTCTGCTTAGTTTTTGATAGGCTTAAACTGAAAGGTTACAACCTCGTTGCCCTCATCATCGGCATAGATCTTTTCAATTACCAATTCTGCTGATTCTCCTACTTCAAGCTCACTAAACTCATCGGTAGAAAAGAGAGTCTCGATCCTGATACCTTCGGGCAAATCCACACACCCGTAACTGAAGGGTACTGGCCCTTTATAAAAACCCCCACCAGGTTGCTGCATCACCACGCTGAAACTGGCAATTTTACCCTCCCGGCTTAAGGTTACATCACTCAAGCTTCTGTTTTGGCAATAAATGCACCAGCCTTTTTCCTTTTTGGGAAAAAAATGTTCTCCGCACACCTCACATTTGCTGCCGATCAGTTGGGGTGTCCCATCTTCAGATTGCGTACTCCATAACCCTTCCTTCAGCGGTATCTTTTTTCCATTACCCATGAATCACCTCCGCTTTCTCTTTCCTTATATTCAATCTCTTGGTCGTTCTATTGCTTTACATTACTTACCCTTGAATTGTGGAATGCGCTTCTCTGAAAACGCTTTTATGCCCTCTTTGTAATCCTCGGTTAAACTTATTAAACTGGCACACTTTGCCTCATAGTTCAACCCTTGAAGCATGCCCATTTCTATGCCGTCGTTAATTGCCGTTTTGACAAGCTTAAGGACAATAGGAGGCCTCTTTTTATAGAGATCAGCTAACTTCTTTGCCTCGTCTAACATCGATTCAGTGGGTACTACCTTGTTGACTAAGCCAATTCTCTCCGCCTCTTTGGCATCAATTGGCTCACCACTGAAGATTAGCTCCTTGGCCTTGGCAATACCAATAAGGCGTGGTAGTCGCTGGGTTGATCCACCCCCGCCAATGACTCCGATTCTTGAGTGGGCGTCGCCGAGCAAGGCGTTATCCGCAGCAATGCGGATATCGCATGTGCAGGCCAATTCCAGGCCCCCACCGAGGCAGTAACCGGCAATGGCTGCGATCACGGGTTTACCCATGTCTTCGATCAGGTGATAGTAGCTGTAAGTTCGTTTTGGTGATAGCTTGTCCCAGAAGCGCGTGGGCGTGGGTGAATCCTTAATATCCGCCCCTGCGCAAAACACTTTAGTGCCGCCTGTTAAAATCACCACCCGTATCTGCTCATCACTGCTGGCGTCCTGTAAGACCTCCAGCAGTTCATCTCGCATCTTGACATTGACGGCATTGCGTTTATCGGGCCTATTTAATGTAATAAAGGCAATTCCTTCCTTTTTTTCATACACTATTGCTTCGTACGGCATCTGAAAGTTTCCTCCTGTCCTCTGATGTTAAATCATGCAAAACCCACCATTTACACTCAGTGTCTGCCCGGTGATCCAAACGGCTCTGGAAGAAACAAGAAAACAAAGCGCATCTGCTGCATCCTGGGGGTCACCGAAGCGGCGGATATGATAGTTTCGTAGTATTCTCTTTTCGAGTTCTTCCCTGTCCATCCCCATTCTCTCTGCTCTAAATCCCCGGTATTTGAGGCCACCAGGTGTGTTCATGGCTGATAAGGCAACGCAGTTGACCCTAATCTGGTGCCGGCCCAATTCTTGGGCCAGGGCCTTGCTAAAGGCAATAACTCCGCCCTTGGCCGCTGAATAAACCGGGTTATTGTTTTCACCTACTCTCCCCGCATCAGAGACCACAAAGGCCATGCTGCCACCACCCTGCTTCACTATGTGTTTAACTGCCGCCTTTACCGAGTTCAGTACCCCATAGAGATTTAATTGAACGGCAAAATCCCAGTCCTCTCTGGTTGAGGCAGTGAATGCCTTCCGTTCACCGCGTCCTGGGATGTGAACTAAAATATCGATCCTTTTGAATTCATCCACTGTCTTCTGGACCGCCTCTTTTACCTTTTCCTGGTCCTTAACATCCAACTGAAACCACAGGCTTTTAACACCTGTTTCCTTAACCTGCTTAGCGGTTTTCTCCACTTCGAAAGCATCTAAATCCGCCACCGCTATATCCGCTCCCTCTTCAGCCAGCATCCGGGCCACAATTCGTCCAATTCCTTCGCCTCCACCCGTAATAAATGCTACCTTACCCTTGACACCTAAATCCATTATTTATCCTCCCGCCTTTCTAGATTTTTATTTCAAAGAAATCATAATTTTACTTTATAGCGGAGATCCCCAGGATGTCTCGTCCCGCAATAAGTTTCTGTATCTCGCTGGTTCCCTCTGCCATGGTAAGGTGACGTGCATCCCGATAGTATCTCTCTACAGGAAACTCTTGAGTGTATCCATATCCTCCATGAATCTGTATGGCCTTATCTGCTACCTCCATCACTACCTGCGTTGAAAAAAGCTTGGCAAAAGAGGCTTCCCGTCTACAGTCAATGCCCCTATTCACGAAATCCGCAGCTCTAAACCCCAAAAGTCTGGCTGTATCAACTTTCATAGCCATATCTACAATCATTTCTTGGATGAGTTGAAAGCTGCCGATTGATTTTCCGAACTGAACTCGTTCCTTAGCATAACGAATTGAAGCCTCAAGGGCCGCCTGTGCCAACCCAATGACAGCAAAAGAAACGGTAACCCGTCCCATATTAAGGTTACTCAGTGCAATCTTGAGACCTTCCCCTTCTTCCCCCAATCTGTTTGTA
>Ga0315545_1002124_pt1 | contig 18257 bp, 17 predicted proteins | sample SalMarSW160210MG_FD_203096 | JGI IMG/M metagenome (GOLD analysis project Ga0315545, IMG submission 203096) | Salt marsh sediment microbial communities from the Plum Island Ecosystem LTER, Massachusetts, United States - Salt Marsh Sediment SW1602-10 ...
TCGGAGGGTGAGCGGGCATGGTCTCTTGAAATTCTTGTATTTCAAGAGGAGCGAACCCGAGAGCCGAGTGGCAATTTCCTCGCAGGGGAAATTGCCCACGTCTTTATCGAACAGTAATTCCTCTGATTTAGCAAATATTCGAGAATAGCTTTTCCCCGCATATAATTCCTTATATACGTTGCAATAAATGACTTTACGTGTGTTAACGTGAAAATTTTGGGGGGTAGTCAAAAAATTTATGTACTTGACAATTATTGGAAAATTTTTATAATATTTTAGTAAGGTGATCATAAATATGAAATTTTTAAAGGTGTGTGTTATACTCTCTTTAACACTATTTCTAGTTCTACCTACACGGCTGCTAGCCGCCGAAGAACTCGACCGGTACATGGCAAAGAGTGAAGCTGAAAAAACAGCCAATAACGACGTAAATAGAGCTTGCTGGTTTGGTGCAGGGATGACTGTAATAGGCACTGGTGTCGCAATGATCTGGCAGTCGTCATCGCCTGACCCGGCAGCTTTTGCAGGCAGATCCCCTGTATATGTTAGAACTTATACTGATGCTTATCGATCGAGGGTAAGAAGAGTTCAAACGATGTATAGTTGTATTGGGTGCGGATTTACTCTAACGGTAGGCGGATGCGCACTACTTACCATGGAAGTAAACGAGAGTTGCAATGAAAGTTGCGCAACTTACAATGAAGAGAATTGCGATAATTTTATGGGTGAAAACTGCGGATATGGTAGCTGCTGGGGGGAGGGCTCTTCCTGTGGGAGCAGCGACGGCTCCTCCTGCGGAAGTAGCGACGGCTCCTCCTGCGGAAGTAGTTCCGAAAGCGGTTCCTCCTGCGGAAGCAGTTCCGGAGGATAAGGTAAATTAAAAACACCTCAACAAAAGTAATTGCAGCTTTTTTATTTTTTATATTCTTAATCGCCCATTTAACTTCTTACGCGCTTGTTATAAACAACGCAAAGGCAGAGTTTAGCAGGAATCTTAAACAAAAAAATAACGAAGAAACAATAGAAGGCATTCTCTATTACCGGTTTCCCAATAAGGTTCTTGCGTCCATCCAAAAGCCAATAAAGCAATGGATGTCTTTTGATAGCAATTCTATAATTATATATTATCCTGAGGATTCCGTTGCATTCAGATTTATTTCTACTTATCCTTTTTCGTTTTCTTTTTTTGAAACATTCCTGAACGTTATGAAAGAGGATTTCGGGGTATGCGATCAAGGGTACGCTTTAAAAAATCACCAAATAAAAAAAGATACTTTAACAACATACTGGAAGCCGCCATATATATTATCAAAAACAATCGGGGAATTAAAAATAGTTTATGTTGCCAATAGAATTATTTCTTCTGAGTTAAAGAAAGAAAACGGGGAATTCCTTTTAAGGGCTTCCTATCGAGAACATATTAATTATGGAGAGTACTCTTTTCCGCGAGAAATAAATGCGATGTTGTTTGCGGATAAAGACACCATTATAGAAAAAATCACTTATAAGAATCTCGTTTTCAATGATTCTTTTCCGGAGGAAATCGTGAAATTTAAAATCCCCCAGGGGGTAGAGATAGAGGAGATTGAGTGGTAAATATTATATTCGGTTTTATATATTTAAGTTTATTCTCTTCAGGCGAAGCTAAAGATCAACTGGAATTCCTTAAAGAGGCTAATCCAATAACAAAAGAAGAAACCGAGGAGCGTTTTGTGTCACTTGTAAATTTCAAAGAAACTTCCGAAATCAAACTTGCTTTTTCGGGACTCATCCGTTTTTATCAGATTTATGTATCCTCTCAAGATGTTCCCTCATGTAATTTTACGCTTACATGTTCCCGCTTTACGGCAAAAGCAATACAGGAATATGGAGCAGTTCATGGCTTTCTTATGGCAAGTGATAGGTTGCAGAGGTGTTTTGGAGCCTCAAGAAAGTATTACCCGCGGGATCCAAAAACAGGATACGCAATAGATTACCCTGTAGAAGCTTACTATATTGGTAGATCAAAAGAAAAATCCCCGCTGCCTGAGAATCTATGTTCCGAAAAAGTAAATAAATGCAGATTTAACAGATGAAATACTTAAAGACTCTTTTTGTTTTTACGCTCTTTTTAACTGCTTCCCTGAAAGGAGAAAACTCGGAAGAAATAGAATATTTTAAACCGGAAAACATCCGTAGATTTGCAGATTATTTGTTTGAAGAAAAGCAATATGCTCGAGCTGCAGGGGAATATCAGCGTTTTCTGTTTGCAGCAGATTCGTTCCCCGGGAACACAGATTCAATATTCTTTAAAATTGCTTTATGTTATCGTTTTAACGAGAACTATATATACTCGATAAACTACTTTAAGAAAATTGCTAACGAATACAAACATAGTTTTCTTCTTGAGGAAGCTTATATGGGAATAGGGCTTTGTTTCTCGCTAATAGACAGCTTCGAGGAATCTAATAAAGTACTGAAAGCTTACTTCTTGAATGAGCCAAACGTAGATACCAGGGCCAAACAATTAATAACCCTAAATCACATCCAAAAAAAAGAATGGGATCAAGCAAGAGAGTTTTTAAATGATGCAGACCCTAACTCGAGACAAATATCCCTCCTGATAGGGAAAGGAGAAAACCTGCCTAAAAAGAACAGATTCGCCTCAGGGATGTTTTCCGCAGTAATTCCCGGTTCCGGGAAATACTACTGTGATCGTCCTATGGATGGGTTTCATTCATTTGTAACAACCGGGATTACCACCTGGCAAGCTTACGAAGGATTTAAGGAAGATGGTCTTCATTCGGTCAAAGGATGGATTTTCGGTGTGCTGGGTGGGCTTTTCTACCTTGGAAACATTTATGGTTCCGTTGTAGCTGCAGACATTTATAACGAAGAACAAGAAACGATGTTTAAAATATCGGTCAAAAAATATCTGGATGAGAATTTTAAATAGAAGCTATCTTTATTTTTTAACACTTTTCACCATCCCGCTTTGCGGGAAAGACATTGTTCTTGACCTCGCCGATAGATTTTTCGATCTGGAATTTTATGATGAGGCAATAACCGAATATAAGCGTTATATTCACTTTAACACCGCAACGGGGGAAGTAAGCTATGCATATTACAAAATCGGCCTTGCCTACAGAAATAAATATAATCTAAAAAAATCATTAGAAGCCCTGGAAGCATCAGCACAATCTGCTATTAGCGATAGCATAAGAGAAGAAAGAAAGATAGATGTAGCGGTAACTTGTATTGCCGAAGGCAGATATGATAAGGCAAAATTCATACTTCTTAAGCTTATATCTTTCAGCAAAATAGTTGAAATAAGGAGAAAGGCATCCCTGTTCCTTGGGGTTGCTCATATTTATTGTTACGAGTGGGAATCCGCAAAAGAAGCCTTGGGAACATATTTCGAAGAAGCAGGGGATACCTCGTTTGTTCATACGGTAGACTCTTTGTTTTCTTCTGCAGAGAATAAAAATTATAAATCGCCGACTACCGCAAGGTGGCTTTCTACTTTTGTTCCTGGTACGGGGCAGATGTATACTGGTAATGTAGGTAATGGTGTCAACGCCCTTCTTATTAATGGAGCCAACATATACTTTATTATTTACAAATTATTAAAAGAAGAGTATGGAAACGCATATTTAATATACTTCTTTCTTTTTCGCAGATATTATTTTGGGAATATCTATTATGCGAGAAAAGAAGCAATAGATTATAACAGAAGGCTCAACGAGCAAGCCGCGGATAGTCTCTTCAACTTGCTGAAAACGATGGAAAAACAAGCAAGATAAATTTAATCTGAGCTATTCAAAAAGAGTCTTGACACTTATTTGAAAAATAATATTTTAAATAAAGGAGGTATATTTAATGGTTAAGCAAAGGGATAAGTTTATCCTATTAATTTTAATAATTATGTTTTTCCTCGGTTGCAGCAATAAATTTTTGGTTATTCCCAATTACCCGAACGAAGCTCCTAAAAAGAGTGATTTCTCTAAGATAGAATTGTTTATCACGAAGTTCGATGTGGAAAATTTATCAGACTCAGACGATCCAAGGAAAGTAAGATTGCTCGAGGAGATGCTCATCGAGTATGTAAAAAGCCGGAATATATTTAAAGAAATTCACGGTAGTTTTGGTGGCGGAGGTTCTGCTAAAGGATCATTTTTGACAATGGAGGTAGAGATTATACCTAATGCGATAAGTAGAACGAATGCTTTTCTAAATGTGGTAACTTTTTATCCTTTCTTTGGTCTCTGGCCTGTAACTCCTATCAATGTAACAGCGGAGGTGATAACTATCGTGAGTGTCCATGACTACGAAGGCACGCTGGTAAAGACTTTTAAAGCCGAGGGATTAACGGTCAAATCGAGTAATTATTACGGGCTGTACAAAAGAGAGTCCTTAACAGAGGAAGCTTTAAAAAACAGTTATAAAAAGTCTTTCGACATGGTCGGTGAATACATCGGGGGAGCTCATCGAATTCTTTTAGATGCCGCAGCCCCGGGTGAGTCAGAAAAGATGGAGATATTTGAGGGGGAACCTCCACAGCTAACATACGCTTGTAGTTTGGTTGATGAAAATGGTGATAATGTACTTGAAGGAGGAGAAAGCGTTGAACTTAGAGTCAAAATAGTAAACGAGGGAAATGGTATTGCAAAGAGTGTAAGGGTCAAACTCGCAGGGGAGAGTCAACTTACACAATATCTTGGGGAAGACAACCCCATCGGGGAAATCCTTCCCGGGAAAGCCAAGATGTTAACTCTAAGGAAAGTGCTTCCGTATCATATTAGAAAAGAGGATGCAAGTATTATAATTAAAATTACTGAAGGCCGTGGTTTTCATGCGTTAAAACAAACCGAACTTTTGGTGGCCATGATACCGGCTAAGGTCCAAAAAGAAGTAAAAGTACTTTCTCGTTCCGTAGATGTCGATAATATACCGGGGAAATTACTTGCCGATCAGAATGCTGTTGGAATAATAATAGGTATTTCGAAATATCAGGAACCTACTATACCAGAAATAACATATGCGAAGAGAGATGCTGAAGTTATAACCAAATACTTTGAGAATGTCGTTGGGATACCAATTCAAAATATCTTTACTCTCTATGATGAAGAAGCTACTAAATCCCCCATAATTGAGTTGTTCTCGGAAAGATTACCTTACAAAGTTGATAAGAACACAAAAGTTTTTGTATATTTCGCTGGACATGGTTCCCCTGATGAAGAAGGAAAAGTGTATATAGTTCCTTATAATGGGAGGATTGGTTCAAAGGTGAGGATGTTATCTTTAGAAGAAATCTACAGCTATCTTCACAGGCTTCCTACGAAAGAAGTGGTTGTGTTTCTTGACGCTTGTTTTACCGGAGAAGGGAGATCTGTTCTCGCTATGGGGAAAAGACCTCTGGTCCCGGTTAAGATAACGAGGCCGAAATTCGCGGTTTTAGCCGCTTCTAGAGAGGATCAAACATCCAATGATTTTGAAGAAAAAAGACACGGTTTATTTACTTATTATCTCCTTAAAGCTCTGGGGGGAGCGGCTGATAAAAATTCGAACGGATGGGTTGAACTTGGCGAGTGTTATGAGTACGTCAAAAATAATGTATATAAAACGGCTAGGGAAAATCTCTATACCGAACAGGAACCAACACTCCTGCCGCAGGGAATTCTGGCAGAGAAAAGTATGTTACGAATCTCAAAAGTCGAATAGGAGTGTCGTAGAATGGTGAGGATTTTTTATAGAAACTTATTTTTAATGCTATTTCTTCAATTTATATTCTCAGGGTGCTCTTCGCATGAAATCGGAAGCCTTGACTCGGAGAAAGTAAATTTGATGAAAAGCAGGGCAAGGATAGACAACGTATACTTTGGACAAAGTTTTGAGAAAAGCAGCAAAGAAGAGGCGTTATATCTTGCCAAAAGGGATGCCATTAATCAGATTGTAAGCGAAATTGGAGTTCACGTTCACTCTACCCTTAAGGATTCCATAACGGAAACAAATAAGTATGTGAATGTATATGTAGAGAGTAAGGTAAAAACACAGGCGCTTGGCTTCCTGAAAGGTCTAAAAGTTATAGATAAATATATAGAGACAGGCAAAAAAGGCAAAGAGCTTTTTTTTAACGGTTTTGTTAATGTGAAACTTCCCCCTGGAGAAATCGAAGAGGCAAGAAGAAGAATTGATTCCTACGATAAAGAAATTACTGAAGAAGCAGGAGAGGTTTTTCTAAGAGCTAAAGAAACCGAGGATTCTAATCCCTATGAAGCGATGCTAAAATGTAAGACTGTTACGGATATGTTGAAAGATGTGTGGAAAGCAGAAGCAAAATCATTAATAGTACAGGCAGAGAATCTCATAGGTTACCTGGGAATGAAAACCGATCCGTTAATATCTCTGGAAAAATTAGAGGGAAACACGAAGACAATTAAATCAGCTTGTTTGTCGGACTTTTACGGTTCGTGTTTGGAGAAAAACATCATCAGTATCGGTGATAGGGTAAAGGTAAAATTAGAACTTTTAATGGATTCATATTTATATATTATTAGTTACGATAGGGAGGCTAAAGAGGCGAGTCTTATATTCCCCAACAAGTTTGAAACGGAAAATTTAAGAAAAGGAGAGGTTATCTATCCCGACAACAGTTGTTTTACCGCGGAAGCCCCCAGTGGTTTAAATACTATTTATCTTATAAGTTCCAAAAAGAGGATAGAGATTCCTCCGTTCGGGAAAAAAGATTATTGTGCCTTCCAAAAAAAAGATTTAATTGAATTTATTTCCAATATAAAAGGGAACAAATTTGATGTCAAAAAGATCGATTTTTACATAGATTGATTTATACCCTAAGCAGGATCAAATTACCTGCGGCTTAATCCTACGGGACTAATATTTACAATTCCGAAAAAATTATGAAAGTTACAATACCTTATGGTTTGGGAAAAGTCGAAGCAGATTTGCCCGAAACTCTTAGCGTCGAGATTGTTTCCCCAAATAAAGTATCTTCAGGGCGAAAAGAGAATATTATTAAAACTGCACTGGATAATCCAGTGGGTAGTGTCCCTTTTGGGAAATGGCTAACGCAAAACAGTAATTTTCTCTTTATAATTAACGACGCAACAAGGCCCACCCCTACTCTGGAGATTTTAAAAGAAGTGGTAAAAAGAATGGATATTGAAAAGGCAAGATATATAATAGCGACAGGTGTCCATAAAGAACCGAAAAAGAAAGAACTGAAATTAATCTTCGGGAAATTCTACAATAAAATCAGATCGAACATCGTAATCCACGAAGCAAGGGATTATAAAAGCCTCGCCAATATAGGAAAAACGAAAAAAGGAACCGAGGTATGGGTAAATAAAAAAATTATGGAAGCAGGAGCTATTATTACAATTGGATCCGTGGAACCTCATTACTTTGCAGGATTTACAGGAGGAAGGAAATCTTTCATTCCCGGACTCGCAGGTTACGAGACAATAGAACAAAACCACAGACTCGCACTGGATAAAGGAGCTGCACCGCTGCGACTTTCAGGAAATCCGGTTCACCTTGATTTGATAGACGGCTTTAAAAAAATCCCCGAGGTCCCAATTTTTTCAATCCAAGCAGTAGTAGGAGACGAAAAAGATTTAAGCAAAGTTTTCTGCGGAGACATACATAAGTCCTTTACAGAGGCGGGTGAGTATGCAAAAAAGATTTTCTGCATTGAAATAGGAGAGAAGGCAGATATTGTAATAACAGTCGCAAAACCACCGTTGGATATAAATTTATACCAGGCGCATAAAGCAATAGAGCATGGCAAATTTGCGCTTAAAGACGGAGGAATACTTATCCTGGTTGCGCCTTGCAATGATGGAATTGGTCCTGATAATTTTTATAAATTGCTTTCTTCCTCTACTGACTGTGAGGAAATAATAAAAATAGCAAGAGATGATTACAAATTGGGTTATCACAAAGCTGCAAGAATTGCTGAGCTGTCAAAAAGAGCTAAAATATGGCTGGTCTCAGAGATCAAGAACGAAATTTTAAATAAAACATTCATAAGGCCTTTTAATTCTTTAGGGGGAGTTGTCGCAAAAGCAATTAGAGAAAAAGGTCAAGAAGCCAGAATTCTTATCCTTACGGACGGAGGAAATACAGTACCAAAAGTAGATGGCGAATTAGGATTAACGTCTTCTTCCTCTTTTAACGGTTCTTATTAAATAGATATATATCGTTTATAATGAGAGTAGCTTTTTAACTCTGAGAAGCAATAGTTCTTTTTTGACGGGTTTTCTCAAATAATCCGAGGCACCCTTTTCTAGGGCCTTTATTTCATCTTCAGAAGCAGACAGAGAAGTTAAAAAAATCACAGGTGTTTTGATTCCTTTCTGTTTTATTATTTCCATTAAAGCAAATCCATCCAGATTGGGCATATTCACATCGGAAATTATGAGGTCAAAATCTTTTCTTCCTATATCAAGTAAAGCAGCAGCTCCGTCTTCGGCAAGAGTTACCATATAGCCGGCGTTAATTAAAAAACGGGATATTAAATTTCGAGAATCGTCGTCATCCTCGACGACGAGAATCGTTTTTTCTTTCTCGCTTTCTTTAGAAGTTTCTCCGTCTCCACCTTCTTCGCTTGCTTTAAATTCTTCTTGCTCTTTGAGAGTGATTTTTTCTGCTCTTTTAGTTGGCACTTCTTCGACAAGTACCTTATTATAGACATCTTCCGGCGTAAATATAAGATTTCTAATCTTCTCAATGGCATGATCAGGCAAAAGATAATAATCTTTTTCTTTAAATGATCGTCGAATTTCCGAGATTGGGGTGCCCCGGCGTATCTCCTCGATTATGCCTTCGTCGAATTTTAGTACCTCGTACACTCCTTCTCTGCCGAAATAGCCCGTATTGTTACAATTCGGACATCCCGCTACTTTCAAAACCCTCTCTGGTAAATCATCCGTGAAAGGTTCCAAGAGTTTTCTCTGTTCATCCGATATATGTACAATCTTGCTGCAAGCCTGGCAGGGTTTTTTTATCAATTTTTGAGCAACAATACAAAGGAGACTTTCCGACATTTGTAATCTTGTGACGTTAAGGCGCTCAAGACGGAAAATAGCGGAAGTTGCGTTTGAAGTATGAAGAGTTGAGATGGTTAAGTGACCCGTTGAGGCAAAATCTACAGCTGTTTTTGCGGAATATGGATCTCTAATCTCTCCCATATAAAGGATATCGGGGTCCTGTCTAACCGAAGATTTCAAAAGGTCCTCAAAAGTTATCCCTGCTTTTTCATTTACCTGCTGTTGATTTGCTGATGGGATGCGGTATTCAACAGGGTCTTCAACACTCATAAGACTTCTTGTTTCTGTATCTATTTGTGAAAGCAGACTATAGACAGTGGTAGTCTTCCCGGAACCAGTCCCGCCAACCACAAGAATCATTCCGTGATGTTGATTGCCGCTGTCTTTAAGAGTATTAGCCTGTTTTTCGGTCATGCCCAATTCCAGCAGGGTCTTGGGTTTTGCGTAAGGTTTTAGTATCCTGATCACCAGGCTTTCTCCGTTAGGAGTGGAGGTAGTTGCGAGACGGAAGTTAAACACCCCACCGGCTATTTCTCTTGCGAAACTCCCGTCCTGTGGTCTCCTGCGTTCGGCAATGTCGAGACCCGCCAATAATTTTAGACGGGATATTACCATTTGGCTGGTTTTTTTCTTTATGGAGACATGATCAACCATGTCTCCGTCTACCCTAAATCTCACAACAGATTCCTCTTTTTTTGGCTCGATATGTATATCGCTTGCTCTACCTTTTATGGCTTCCTGTAATATACTGTGGGCTATAGCTATAACTGGGCCTCCCTCTTCTTCTTTTACTTTTTTCTTTTCTTCTTCTTCCTTTTGAAGCACCTGAGTTACATATTTTTCACTTATGCCACCAGATGTTTTATCTTCTCTCTTATATGTTATTTTGTTGTTTAGTATATCCTTTTCTCTGATTTGAGGCTCTTTGAAAAGATTTTCAATATTTTCGGGTTCGGTTACAATAAGTCTTGAATGGGGAGAAAAATCCAGAAAATTATCAAGCGAATCCATAAGTTCCCAGTCAAAGGGGTTGCTGACTAAAAGTGTTTCTTCCCCGGAGGGTTCGAGTCTTGGAACAATAAGATTTTTTTTGCAAAATGGACCTGGAAAAGAACCAAGGTGAACGCTTTCAATTTCTATGGTAGGAGTATAGGGGAGCCCGAGAAACCCACTAATATACTCTGCTATTTTTTTATTGCTTATATTTGCCTTTAATGTGAATGAATATAAATCCCGTGGAACTATTTGTAACAATTGTTTTTTGTTTTCTTTAGTCAAATCCAGACTAAAAGATAGAAATTTTAGGAATCTTTCAAAGTCTAAAGGCTTTACATTCTTTTTAATATTTTGAGAGCTTTCGGCAAGCTTCTCCCAGCGTTTTCGGGTTTTTAAATGCTTTTCAATAATAGGCAAAAGGGAATCTTTTTTAATAGGTTTTACCAAATAATCCACGCCGCCTACAGAAAAGGCCTTTGCTTTATTTTTATCACTTTCAAGGGCAGTTAAGAAAATGACAGGAATAAGAGATGTTGCCTCCTCTTCTTGTAGACGGGAACATACTTTATATCCATCCATTGAAGGCATATTAATATCCAGAAGAATCACATCTGGGTTTTCCTCTTCGGCTTTCTTCATTCCTTCTGAAGGACTTATTGCTGTTATAACTTCGTAGCCTTCATCCGATAGGAGCCTTTCAACGAGTTTGAGCATATCCTGATTGTCGTCTATGTAAACTATTCGTGATTTCTTATTCATTTACGATTTCTATTCTATTTAAGTAATCCTTTAGTTCCTCTAAACTGCTTTTAATCTCAACGGGATTTTTGTCTTTTGCAGATAATTCGATCATTTTTCCTAACTCAGATATTCCATCAAACCCGTAAATAGAACCTGTACCCTTCATGCTGTGTCCAAGCCGCTCTATGGTTTCAAAATCTTTTCTTTTCAGTGAAGCTTCCGCTTCTTTTATGTCTTTTTCTCTGTTTTCCAAGAATTTCGGAATTAGTTGAATTGCATAGCTGGGAACATTCACTTTGATTTTCTCATTGCCCGTTCTTTCCTGCATTGTTTTGCCCTCCTATTAACTTCTACATCCTGTTTTTATACAATTTCTACCTGACTGTTTTGCCTTATAAAGAGCTTTATCAACTTCGTTTATTAACAAGTTTGATTTCGTTTTCCCATCGGGTTTAATAGTTGCTACTCCTACACTTATGGTAACATTTTTGCTGACAGGTGAAGTCTTGTGAGTGATCTTTAACTTTTTTGTTTTCTGGAGAAATCTATTTGCGACCTCAAAAGCTCCCTTTTCGTCAGTGTCCGGAAGCACGGCAATAAATTCTTCTCCTCCATATCGGCTTAGAAAATCTCTCGGCCTTTTTAATTCATTGCTTAACGTCCTGGCAATTTTTTTTAAACAATCGTCACCATTAAGGTGTCCGTACGTATCGTTATAAGCTTTGAAACAATCAATGTCGATCATTATGACCGAGAGAAATCCTTTTACCCTGATTGAATTTTTCCATTCTCTTGCGAAAAACTCGTCAAAATAACGGCGGTTGGGAACGTTGGTTAGTCCATCCAGATAGGACATTCGTGTCAATTTTTTATTTGCTGCATCTAACTGTTCGGCCATTTCAGTTAATTCTCGCTCTCTCTCTTTTCTGCTGTCTATTTCCCGCTTCAATCTTAACGCAGAATGGACCCTGGCTAGAAGTTCTGTAACGTTTATCGGTTTTGTTATGTAGTCAACAGCTCCTGCCTGAAAGGCAGACTGCAGATGATCGGTTTCTTTTTTAGCGGTTACCATTATTATCGGGATATCTTTAAGCTCTTCGTTTTTCTTTATTTTAAGGCAGGCTTCCAAACCATCAACACCCGGCATCATTATATCCATCAGGATAAGATCTATATCTTTTTTCTTTCTTTTGCTCTTAAGCCCCATGAGCTCAAACGCCTTAGCCGCAGAATCGGCAAGGATTATATTCTTGTAACCTTTTTCGTTCAAAATTGCTTTAAGCACCAAAAGCTGGTCTTCTGAATCGTCAACGATAAGAATATTCATTTAAGATCCTTATTTATATATATTAGGATAGCTATTTTTTTTTAAAAGTAAAGGGGTTTTCTATAAAATTAAAAATAAAAATACATTTAGCTCTTTGTGCCTTGGGGACTTAATGGCTGATTTTTGTTGTGTTGTATACAAAATTCAATACTTGACTTTTACAAGAAAAAGACCCTGAGGAGGGGCAACGGGAGGCCTCCTTTTCATGCCGGAAAGAACTTTTTTTGTCTCGGAGGGTTTTAAGTCGCCTTTACCAACGGCAAGTAAAAGCCCTACAATACCTCTGACCATCCTGCGAAGAAAGCGATTGGCTTCTACATCAATAAAAATGCTGTTTTTATCCTCAGAAATTTTTATCTTGGAAAGATAACAAATTCCTCTGTCTTTCGTTGCAAGATTCGTAAAAACCTTTTCTCCTATAAGCTCTTTTTTTGCTTTTTTCATGTTGCTTATATTAAGTTCCCCGTCGATTTGAAAAAAATACCTTTTATTAAATACCGATTTCTCTTTGGCAATCTGATATCGGTATATCCTCAGAGTTGCAGAAAATCTCGCGTTAAAATCTTCCGGAACCTTCTTGCATTCCTTTACAAAAATATCGTGGGAAATGTTCCCGTTAATTGCGTTTCTTAATTCTTCAGGAGGGATTTTTTTTGGCGCCGCAAAAGATGCGACCTGTCCTAGTGCGTGAACTCCGGTGTCTGTTCTGCCCGAACCGGTTACTCTGATTCTTCTGTTAAAGATTATCCTGAGCGCTTTTTCCAGTTCGCCCTGGACAGTTCTCTTCCCGGGCTGAACTTGCCAACCTGAGAAATCAGTACCATCATATTCTACAATTATTTTTATATTTTGCATATTTCACCTACTTTTAACCACAAGATTTCACAGATTAACACAAGATTACCCAACATCCCCAAAAGTCTTGTTTTTTTAACTCGAAACGTGAAACTCGTAACCCGAAACAGAAAAGGTTCATATAGGCTCTTTCTATAATAATCGCATATGCTACATTTGCAATTCTTTTTTTAAAAAATTATAGACATTCGATGACTCTTAAGCAACAAAAAATAGTGTTTTTTATCTGTAACCTTGACATCAAATTGAAAATTCCGTATAATTGAGTAAAATTAAGGAGGGTTTATTATGGGTAAGAGAATTACTATTGCTACAATATTTGGTCTAACCTGTGGAGTTATTTGCGTGATGTTGGCCACCTCTAATGCACCGCTACCCTGGGCCATAAAGCTACAGATTCTGGCAAGCCGAACTTTAATCGGATTTGCCATAGGGATTAGTGCGTTGAAAATTAAGTGGTGGCTTCACGGTCCCCTTATGGGTTTAATTTTTAGTTTGCCCATGGCTTTTTCAGGTATGATGGCCGTTGGTTACTCTCCCGTCTGGATGGTCTCTGCAACTATAATTATGGGGATTATCTACGGTCTTATAATAGAACTCTTCACCACTGTAGTTTTCAAAGCTAAAGCTTAATATAGTAGGGCTAAATTTTTATAATAAAAGGAGGCCAAATGAAAAGGCTAATTTTGCTTCTTTTGATAATTCTTTTATCAATTGGTTGTTCGTCTTCTAACGTTAAATATACAAAAATTGATGAATCATACATAGAAAGCCCCAAGGCTGCAGATGCTGAGATTTTGTTAACTCAGGATAAGATAGAAAGACCTCATCGGGTTATCGGTATAATCGAAGCAAATCTCGGGAAAGACGCAAGAAGGGTCGAGTTAAATGCGTTGATGGTTAAGAAAGCTCGTGAAATTGGGGCTGACGGAATTATGCTTGTTGAATATGATATAGATCCGACTGTTTACGTGACGAACCATCATAATGTTGTCGGGAAAGGGCCCTGGAAACATCACGTGGTAAGTAGAACAAGACACGTTAAGATCGATAAAACCGCCACAGGCATCACGGTTGTTTTTAAATAGTATTTATATTAAGCTTTTTGCTTTTCGCATTTAGCTATCAGCTTTAGAAGTTTAGAAAAAATTAATTTGGATTCGTTAAGACTTGGTGAGCCAAGAGCCACCGGCTAAAAGCGAAGAGTGTAGTTTTTTATCCTATATATTTTTTTAGTTCTGTTACAACGCGTGCGGCAACAGCTTTGTTGGTTGCCAGAGCAAAAATAGTGTCGTCTCCGGCGAGTGTGCCGGCAATCCCATCTATTCTGGCATGGTCTATAGCAGTACAGACTGCTTGGGCGTTGCCGGTTTTCGTTTTTATTACAATAATGTTGTTGACATGAGAGAGTTCGACAAGGCCCAATCTAAAAAGAAGATCAAGCCGTTCTTCTCCTCCTTCCACTTTGATTATTCTGTAAGTTCCGTCGCCGATAGGAGCTCTTATGTAACCAAGTTCTTTCAGGTCTCGAGAAAGCGTAGATTGGGAAATTCTTACACTACACTCTTTCAATCTCTCTTTCAATTCGACTTGTGAATGTATTTTGTTCTCGTTTAAAATGCTTCTTACTACTTCTAATCGCTTATTTTTACTTTTAGACATTGTTGTATCCTCGCATAACTAAAGTTTGGCCATGGAACTTTTTATAATCTTGCTCGCTCTTTTTATTTGCTCCTTCACGGATTTTTCACCTGTTCCACCGGTCAAATTGCGGCGGGAAAGAGCATTCTTAAAGCTGAGATAATCATAAATTTCTTCTTCAAACAGAGAAGAGAAATCCTTTAATTTGCTTAAGGGTACTTCATTTAAAGCAGTCTTGTTTTCCTTTGCCCACTTAACAATATTTCCTGTTATTTCATGAGCTGTTCTAAAAGGGATTCCTTTTTCCGTGAGATAGTCTGCTATCTCAGTGGCGAGAAGGGCTGATGAAAGAGCTCGAGCAATTCTTTCTTTATTTACTTTCAGGGTTTTTAAAACACCGGAGAATATCTCTAGAGAACCTTTAGCAATTCCAACAATTTCGAAAATATGTTTTTTATCTTCCTGTAAATCCCGATTGTACGAATGCGGAAGTCCTTGACACAGAGACAGGAGAGCTGTGAGATGCCCTATGGCTGAAGCAGCTTTTCCTCTTATAAGCTCTAAGCTGTCGGGATTTTTCTTTTGAGGCATAATGCTGCTGCCTGTGGCATATTTATCGTCTATTTCTACGAAACCGAACTCATCGGTTGACCAGAGTATAAGATCAGATGCATAGCGACTCAAATGTGAAGTTATCATTGTCAGAGTAAAGCTAATAGATATCGGAATATCACGGTGTGCTGTTATATCCAAACTGTTATTGCTTACCGTGTTGAAACCTAAGTCCCGGGCAAGAATTTGTAGGTCGATAGGGAATCCCGTTCCTGCAAGAGCCGCTGAGCCTAAAGGCATAATACCGCAATGCTTTAAACCCAGCAGCAGGGATTCTTTATCTCGTTCTATAAGCCAGAAAAGAGAGAGCAGGTAATGGGAGAAAAGAATTGGTTGAGCTTGCTGAAGATGAGTATAACCGGGTATTATCAAATCTAATTCGTCCTTTGCCATGTCGACGACATTTTTTTCGAGTCCTACAATGTGCCCCAGAACCTCTGAAAGTTCCTTTTTCAGATAGAGAAGTAAATCTGTCATTACCTGGTCATTACGACTTCGTCCCGTATGGATTTTTTCGCCGACATCTCCTGTGATTTCTGTCAGTCTGCGTTCTATTGCGCTGTGAATGTCTTCATCGTCCGGTTGTATAGCAAAATTATGGCTCGTAAATTCCTCTTTTATAACTTCAAGAGCGGTTAAAATTTCTTTCGTTTCTTTGTTTGATAGAATGCCAATCTTATTTAGACCTTGAGCCCAGGCTTTATTTACAGCAATATCTTCGGAGAACAGAATCTTATCTGTCTCTATTGAATGACTGAATTTTTCCATTTCTACGGCTGTTTCTTTAGAAAAACGGCCTTTCCAGATTTTTCCTTTTCCCATTTTTTTTTGCTAAAGCTTCCCTTCTTCTTCGAGCTTTTTTAGCCCTCGTATCGTTAATTGCAAGCCAAAGAGATTAATAAATCCCTCTGCGTCTTTCTGATTGTAAATCTGATCTTCTCCGAACGTAGCGAAGTCCTCTCTGTACGTAGAAAACTTTGACTTTCGACCTAAAGTAATTATGTTACCTTTATAAAGCTTTAACCGCACAACTCCGCTCACTTTTTCCTGAGTTTTATCTATAAAAGCATCTAAGGCTTCCTTTAATTCAGAAAACCATAAGCCGTAGTAAACTAACCGTGAATAAAGGTTCGCAACGTCCATTTTATGATGGAGGGTATTTGCATCAAGTATTATGCTTTCTAATTGTTTATGAGCCTCATAAAGTATAGTCCCTCCGGGAGTTTCATAAACGCCGCGGGATTTAATTCCCACAAGACGGTTTTCAACCATGTCAACCATACCGACACCGTGTTTTTTGCCTAATTTGTTTAGTTCGGTAAGCAAACCTACCGGAGATAATTTTTCGCCGTTGACCGCTACCGGAATTCCTTGCTCAAATTTTATTTCTACGGTTTCGGATTCGTCGGGAGCATCCTCTGGTGATTTGGTAAACCCATAAGCATTCTTGGGGAATTCATTCCACGGGTCTTCCAGGATTCCTCCCTCTGTACTTCTATGCCATAGATTGGTATCGTTGCTGTAAATTTTTTCCTTTGTAATCGTCGTAGTTAGTCCGTGCTTCTTCGCATAATCTATTTCGTCTTCTCTGGACTTCAAATCCCACTCTCTCCATGGAGCAATTATCTTTAGTTTGGGATTTAAAGCCTTATACGTTAATTCGAAACGTACCTGGTCGTTGCCTTTCCCGGTACATCCGTGGGCAACCGCGTCTGCTCCCTCTTTTTCTGCTATTTTGACCTGTTCTTTTGCCGCTATTGGACGCGCAAAAGAGGTTCCCAACAGATAAGTTCCTTCATATATTGCCCCGGCTTTTAGAACAGGGAAAACATAATCCGTGATAAATTCTTCTTTTAAGTCCACCACATAAGCTTTATCGGCTCCCGAAGAAATAGCTTTCTCTTCAAGCCCTTCTAATTCGTCTTCTTGACCAAGGTCCGCGGTGAACGTAATTACCTTGCAATTGTAGTTCTCCTTAAGCCAGTGTAGGATTACGGTTGTGTCCAGCCCTCCAGAGTATGCAAGAACTACTTTTTTTACTTCTTTTTTCATTTTACCCTCCTAAATAATCGGCAGTGTTTTATAATACCTTATTTTTTTTAATTGTCAAGACGGAGTTTTCATTTTTTTATGAAAATTTATTCATTTGTATTTTTTTCGCATTGACTTTTTTCTCTTTAACATTTTAATATAAAAGGATATAGGGGGTATTTATTTTGTAGGGCTTTTATGCAAAATTTTGCATAATTTCTTATATAAAAGGATAGGGTTAATCCTTGACTTTTTACGCATAAAATATAAGTATCTCTTTGGGAAAGAATTTATGAGGCTATTTAAAGATATTCCCGGGAACGTAAAAGCGCTGGGTTTTGTAAGCCTGTTTAACGATGCGGCAAGCGAAATGATTTATCCTCTATTGCCTATTTTTCTTACTTCTATTCTGGGGGTTGGCGCAGGAGCTTTGGGTATTATTGAAGGTATAGCGGAATCAACTGCTAGTCTTCTTAAGTTGTTTTCCGGGTGGTTTTCGGATAAGGTAAGGAAGAGAAAGGCTCTTATTTTAATTGGCTATTCACTCGCTGCGCTCGGAAGACCTATGATTGCTTTAAGCAGATACTGGTGGCATGTTGCGGTTATAAGGTTCGTAGATCGTTTGGGTAAAGGTGTGAGGACTTCTCCCAGGGATGCTCTTATTTCGCTGTCTACTCCTGAAGAGATAAAAGGAAAAGCTTTTAGTTTGCATAGAGCGATGGATCATGCTGGGGCAATAATAGGTCCGCTTTGCGCTATAATCCTCCTGAAATTTGGGATGAGTCTTAAGAGCTTGTTTGCCTGGGCTTTACTCCCCGGAATTATAACTGTCTTTATTGTGGTTTTCTTTGTAAGAGAAAAGAAAATCGAAGCAAAAGCAAAGAGTGTAGATTTCAAGTTTTCTATACTCTCAAGAAATTTTAAAGCGTATCTCCTCGTGCTTATCTTTTTTACTCTTGGTAATTCATCCGATGCGTTCCTAATTTTGAAAGCGAAGGATGCCGGCG
>Ga0315545_1002125_pt1 | contig 18254 bp, 15 predicted proteins | sample SalMarSW160210MG_FD_203096 | JGI IMG/M metagenome (GOLD analysis project Ga0315545, IMG submission 203096) | Salt marsh sediment microbial communities from the Plum Island Ecosystem LTER, Massachusetts, United States - Salt Marsh Sediment SW1602-10 ...
CATGACCATTACAGCCTCAGCGACCTGGATTATATGATGCTGCTTTCAATTCACACCGCTGCAATCCTGAGAAACTTCTAATCTTCAAGCCGGCCGAAGTCATATCTTTTAAAAATGAGTTTTTGCTGCAGGAGTTAAGTTCTTTTATATTTTCCCATTAATTGTCCTTCAGCGAGGATGTGGCCGGCCATAGCTTTGAGCAGAGTTTCTTTGTCCGCGATAGAGACGATGTCGATTTGAATATCAAGTGCGTAAATCCTGAAAAAGTATCGGTGTGTCCCGCTGGGCGGACAAGGCCCGCCGTAACCGGTTGAGCCGAAATCGGTGATTCCCTGTCTTGTGTCGTCGGGCAGTGTTTCGTCGTCGGGGACATTCTCAGCAAGCTCTCTTTTTTCAGCCGGCATGTTGAAAAGAACCCAGTGGACCCAGGTGCCCATCGGAGCGTCGGGGTCGTCACAGATGACAGCTATGCTTTCTGTATTTGCAGGGACATCGTCCCAGGTCAGCGGCGGTGAGATATCCTGGCCGTCACAGGTGTACTTTGAAGGAATCATCCCGCCTTCTTCGAAGGCCGAACTTGTAAGTTTGATATCCATTTCAGACTCCTTTTATGTTATGGTAAGAAACAAAACGGAAAAAACGAAGATTATCCACATGGTAATTTTTATCTCTTTTACTTTGCCGCAGAGTAATTGAATAATCGTATAGGAGATAAAGCCGAAGGCCAGGCCGGTACTTATGCTGTAGCTTAAGGCTATCATTACCATAATGATAAAGGCAGGGAAGGCCTGTTCGATGTTTGCAAGGTCAATTTTTTTAACCTCTTTAATCATAAACAGGCCGACCATAATAAGTGCCGGTGCCGTTGCATATTCGGGTACGATTCTGACCAGCGGCACAAGCAGTATCGCCAGCAGAAAGCAAATACCGGTAACTATTGAAGTAAGCCCTGTACGGCCTCCTTGCTCAATGCCGGCAATTGATTCGATATAGGCGGTTGTCGTTGAAGTTCCGAAAAGGGCGCCGAATACGGTTGCAGCAGCATCGATACCGAGCAGCTGGTCGAGAGATTTTATTTTCTTTTGCTCATCTACGATGTTCGCCTCGTTGCAGCATGTGATGAGCGTGCCGATGCTGTCAAACATGTCCATAAATGTCATAGTGAAAATAGTTGCAAAGAAAGACCATTTAAGGGCACTGAGAATATCCAGTTGAAAAGCAACAGGGCTGATATCAAAGCTTAACGGTTCCGGCTGATAAGAGATGCCGAGTTTTTTTGCGAGCAGGCATGCCAGTGCTGTCGATGCGATGATACCGACGACCAGCCCGCCTTTTATCTTTTTGATTTCGAACAGCAGCATTACAATCAGGCCGAACAGCCCGATTAGAACTTCGAGCTTTATCGGCCCGGCTTTTACGAGTGTATGCTCATCGGCTATTACGATTCCGAGTTTTTTCAGGCCTATGAAAGTGATAAACAAACCGATGCCGACCGCAATAGCAGAAATGAGTGAAGAGGGTATTGCCTCGACGATTTTTTTTCTCAGCCCGAAGAGTGTAAAGATTAAAAAAAGGATACCTGACAGAAAGACAACACCGAGAGCAGTCTGCCAGCTCATTTTTCCTGTGGCAACGAGAAATGCAAAAAAGGCATTTAGTCCCATACCCGGCGCCATGGCAATGGGTGCGTTTGCGAGAAGTCCTACTGTGAGAGTAGCCAGGCCGCTGACCAGGCAGGTTACGATTATCAGTGCATTTTTGTCCATTCCGGTATCGCTGAGTATTAAAGGATTGGCGAAGATGATATAGGCCATAGTAAGAAATGTCGTGATGCCTGCGACGAATTCGATTCTTATACTTGTTTGCTTTTGACGGAGCTGAAAATATCTGTTAACCATTTTCTGCTTCTCCTAAGCCACAGCCTGAGCTCCTAATATTTAATAGTGTACAGTTAAATTTTTTTCTATCAAGTATTGTTTTAAAAATCAGGATCCGCTGTTTCCACCGGCTGTAAAACAGTTTTGCAGCTTGTATCAGTTATAGTCAATGTTCATTTGTGTTTTAATAATTTGTTCTGTAATAATAGAATAAAAATTGAAACTAAGGCGGCGATAAGACAGAAAAGCTGTGTCAGGGTGATTGGGCCGACATATATGTAACGGTCTGTATCCCCTCTGAAAAAATCAATGCCCATCCTCCCGAAACCGTAAAGGCAGAGAAACCACAGTAGCATAGTTCCCCGCCATCGCTCGATTTTCAAACCTTTTAAAAACAACCAGATACACACCAATAAAATTATTTCATAAATCTGGGTAGGATGGAGCGGCACAACCGCCGGCGCTGCCGCCCCTTCGGGGAAGGTGATGGCCCAGGGCAGCGAGCATTCCCGGCCGTAACAACACCCATTAAAGAAACATCCTATTTTGGTTATACTCAATGGTATCGCAATACTCCACGCCAATAAATCGATAGCGGCGGCTCTGGATTTTGAGACAAGCAAAACTAAGGGGACTCCTAAGCCCAAGTAGGCTAATTGACCTGCCCATAATCCGCCGCCAAGATAATGCCTTAATGAAAACAATTGCTGAAAGTTGAACTGGGAGTGATGAATGTCGTATAAAATCTTGGCAACAAAAACCATACCCACTATATAACATAGGCTGGCTGTTATGTACACGCGATTGCGAAGTCCCCACCTGTGGGCAGTTTTTTTACAAATAATAAAATATATAATAATACTAATAGCATAAAAAATCGAATATGTTGGCACTGCCCCTATTCTCGGAAACATTGAAAACTTCCTTTTTTGCCTTCCAGATTAAAATGCAATCTCGACTCTATCCTCATTAATCATACAGTCAGTTTTCTTGGTTTCAAGAATTGTTTTGTAAATCAAATCCAGGTTAAACTTTGTTCCTCTGCTGATTGAAAATATGTTGATAAGTCTGCGGATGACAATAAGTTATGCAATATATTGCCTTTTGAAAGCATAAGTTACAATTATCTGTTTAAAGGGCCCGCTCGTTAAGTCCCTGGTCTTATAAATCTATATTAAACTAAAAAATTATAAAATAAAAAGTCTTAATTATCAAGAAGGTTAAGTTTTTTGCCGATAGAAATAGTGTTGTTTGCACAGTGTTTATGGGAAGGATTATTTAAGGGAGAGAAAAATGTTAAAAGCACGGGATATAATGACCAAAAACGTTATAACAGTGCAGGAAGACACTCCTATTGATAAGGCTGTCGAGCTGCTCGCGGAGATGGACATTACGGGAATGCCTGTCGTTGATAAAAATAAAAGACTTCTCGGCATAATCACCGAGCAGGATGTGATGCATTTGTTCCATGATGAATCGAGTCTGCTATACGGTAATCCTGAAGAGCAGGACAAGAAGGTCAGCGATTTTATGAGTACACCGGTTATCTTCTTTGATGAGAATGAAAGTGTAATGGATGTTTGTCTATGCCTGAAAAACTATCATTTCAGAAGGGTGCCGGTCACCTCGGAAGGAAAAGTCATAGGCTTAATCAGCCGACAGGATATAATCAAGTATGTGCTCCAGAAAAGACGAGAGGAAACTGCGGTGGAAGAAAAAGCTCTTAATACTTGAGCAGACTGTCCTTGCCGGTAAACAACTACGAGCGATAGGCCTCGAACCTGCACGTCCCTAAAGATGCTAATGCGGTAAAGTCGTTGAATTTCTTCACCGGCATTTTCGCTCCCTGTGTTTTCACGTCTTACGAAGGTTCAACATAAGGTCTTGACTTTTCAAGCCACAAATGCTATAGCCCTCTTGTAGGATATATTTATTTTTTTGTCTTGGGGATACTATGGAAAGAGAGTGAATTTTACTCATCGGCTGCTATTGAGTATTCCAATAAGGAGGAAATAGTATGAGTGGCATTTTTGGAGTTGTCTCAAAAGACAATTGTTCTGAGATTCTATTTTATGGTACGGATTATCATTCTCATTTGGGTACTGAATATGGCGGCATGGCTGTTCTTGGAACAACGTTCACACGGCAAATCCACGCTTTAGGTCAAAGTCAATTCAAATCGAAGTTCTTTAATGATTACGAACAGATGAAAGGCAATAAAGGAATCGGTGTAATCAGTGCATTCAGCGAACAGCCGATTTATCTGAACTCAAAATTCGGTTCTTTTTGTCTGGCTACAAATGGATTTATAGAAAATGCTGAAGAGCTGGCCGCAATTCTTCTGAAAAAAGGTATTTCCTTCAGTGAAGTCAGCAGCAAAACTGTTAATCATACGGAACTTATAGCGAAATTAGTTAATCGGGGAAACGATTTAGTAGATGGCATAGAAAAAATGTTCGATGTTATCGAAGGCTCATGCTCTTTGCTTTTGCTGAACAGAAGTGGTATTTATGCCGCACGGGACAGGTTTGGCCATACTCCTCTGATTATCGGGAAAAAAGATAATGCCTGGGCGGTAACCAGTGAGACATCGGCTTTTCACAATACCGGCTTTGAAGTAATCAGGGACCTTGGGCCTGGAGAAATCATCCTGATAAACGAGGATGGGATTGTTCAAAGGAGGCCGGGTATATTGAAGACAAATCAGATATGCGCATTCCTGTGGATATATACAGGATTTCCTGCATCAAGCTACGAAGGGATTAATGTAGAAGTCGTAAGAGAAAAATGCGGCCGCCTTTTGGCAAAACATGACACTGACATTCATGTTGATATTGTATCAGGAGTTCCTGATTCAGGCTTTGCTCACGGTTTGGGGTATGCGATGGAATCCGGCAAACCATTCCGCAGACCACTCGTGAAGTACACCCCCGGATATGGCAGGAGTTATACTCCACCTTCTCAAAGAACTCGTGACCTTGTTGCAAAGATGAAGCTTGTTGCGATTAAAGAAGTAATTGAAGGCAACAGTATTGTTGTTTGCGAAGACTCAATCGTCAGGGGTACACAGCTCAAGAATTTCACAATTAAAAAACTATGGGATTGTAATGCTAAAGAGATCCACATAAGACCAGCCTGTCCGCCGCTGATGTTTCCATGCAAGTTCAATCTCTCCACGCGCTCCATTCATGAATTGGCTGCACGAAAGGCTATAAGACAGCTTGAAGGACACGACCTTAAGGATGTTTCTGAATATACCGACCCAACTTCCGATAAGTACAGACGAATGGTTGAATGGATTGCACGAGACCTGAATGTAACCACTTTAAGGTATCAAACAGTGGATGATATGGTCGAAGCGATTGGGCTGCCGAGAGAGAAACTTTGTTTGTATTGCTGGCTTGGCGAGTATCCAAGGATTTGCAGAAGAAAAACAAAAATTGACATAAAAGAAACCAGAAAACCTGCAGCAAAAAAGGCAGACAAGGATACGTTATCCCAAACTAAATTATGGTAGCTTTAGCTTTGCCGTATCTAACTCATTTTTCTTTACGGGCATTTCATATATTATCTCATTTAGCGGCTTTTCACAGCTAAGTTCAATGAAAATCTATTTCCTTGACTTTGAAACAAGCTTTTGGATAGGATTGTAGATATATTAAGGAGTAACACGTTATTTCTAAATTTGTAAATGGTAAATGTCAGTTTAAAGAGAGGAATGACAATGAAAAGGTCAATCCTATATTCAGCCGTATTGATTGTTTTCTGCGGATGTGCAGGACAAGGCACTGATCTCGTTCGATCTCGTACTGATTTTAATCCGTACAAGGACCTAATCAGTCTGCATTATGACTATGCTCCGGATAAGGATGACGGACAGAGTGCCGCCGCTGACCGTTCGATGCTGCAAACATTAATGTCACAGGAGTGGATTAAGCATCATACCGTAGCTGTCTCCGGTACTTATGGGCTGAATAAAGATACATTTAATAAGCAATCGGATAAGGTGATGGATGCGGTCTGGGGCGATGTCGGTTGGATCGCAGCAAACGACGACTGGCAGGCGGCCGTTGAGGCATTGACAGACAAATGGCTCAAGATAATCAATAATGGGGGCAATATCTGGATCAAAGAAGGCGGGCAATCAGATATGACAGCAGATGTTATTAAAAGAATCGTTCGAACCGATTCTAATCTCAAAATCCAAGATCGTATCTTCGTTGTTCAGCACAGTGACTGGAACGAGGAACAGACGACTCCAGAAGCACTGGCGTATGTCAAGAATATGGCAACCTACATTCGTATTAACGATGCTAACCGGTACCTGAATATCAAAGGCGGCGATGTGGTGTTCGTCAAGGCCGCTCTGGCTCACCCGAATTATGGAAAATACTGGAAAGCAGCGTTTGACTATTACCCACCGACTGAAAGACTGGATTTTTCGGATACCGGTGAGTTGTTTCATATCCTCAAACGGGGTGAACTGGGAGTCAACGCATTTAAGGAACATTTTCTTCGGTGATACCATACCCTATTGAAAGGGGAGTAAATAAACACCCTAATTTCTTCAAATTCATACTCCCTGTCAACTCGATAGTCATTTATAGGGAAATATAGACATATTTCAGAAAGAAATTAATGGGAATTTAAAGTCCGGATTCAAAGTCGTTGAATTTTTTCACCAGAATTTTCACCGGAAAGTATTTAGAGAGATTGTTTACACTTTGAATTTTTTTAGAGGGGCGGGGATATCCCCCAGAGGGGAGTTCAATAATATTGATTCATATCAGTCGCTAAATATTTGAATTTAGTGCTTGATTTTTTAAGAACATATTGATAATATATTGGAACTAATTACCTGCACATATTTGAGTGTGACAGTCTGTAAATTTGTTGGAAGCGAAAAAATATACTTAAAACAAATAAGAAACTGTACATCTGTAAGGTCTTACTTTTGTACCATAAGATTTTACATCCTTTAACATGCGGCATTATGTTTCGGCTGTTAGTTTATATTCTTTTATTGTCGCTATCTTTGGGAGCAGTTGGGTGCCAAAGAGCCGCAGCACCGGTTTATCATAAGAATACCAAAGTCGGCGATTCAGGCCTGGCAGATAAGTTTATATGTAACAACCTTAAAACAAAACCTCGAGCTCGCCTTGGATACCTGCCCGGCCCGATATTAACTACAAAATTTCTGGACATACAAAGCTTGGGACAGCATGGGTACAGACCTAATCCATCTGAAAAAAATGGAATAGTCTATACCTGTAAAGCAGGTCAGATTGATATCAGTCATGCACGAAAAGCAGCTGATTGGACGGCTTTTCTTGCGGCTAAAACATATCAGCAAATAGAAAAGAAAAAAACCAAGTTCTCATTTAAAATGCATGAGCCTTCGGTATATTATGTTAAGCTTACTTATCCCAAAAACTGGGACGATATGTCAAGAGAACAGAAGGAACATATCACTTATGAGGTTTCCGTTAGTTTAGGACAGTATCTTGCCTTTTTGGGGGTTACGTGGCATGAAATCATAACCTGGTTCGGTTTTAAGAGCGCGGGGTTGATATCGGAATACTGCTCTGCATTCACATGGGAAGATAACTATTCAAATCTTTTCGGTACTCATATTGCAGTTATTGCTCTTGGAGACTCTATACATACATATAACCAGGCGATTACGCTGGCCTTTGAAGAAGAGCTTAAAAAATTAAATGCACAGCCGGCATATATCTCAAGACGTGCTGCAGAAAGCGTAAACGGCTCATGGTTCACATGTCTTTTATTTTTTGCTGACATGAAAAAGAGAAATTTTGACCTTGGTCTTGATGACGGCTTCATTACACCAACGCTTCTGCCTTTCTCCTCTAAGTGTAAAGCAGCAGAGCCGCAGCCGTTACAGGTTCCCGACCTTAAGCTTCTTTCCGATTATGGATTTTCAGCTGAAATTGAAATCAAACCGAAAGTTTGGGAAGGAAAAGCTATACTTGATATCGTCTATAAGGACAAAGGTCATCGCCGAAGGCGATTTAAGCCTGCAATTCATCTTTCTCGAATTATGGATTATATCAGAACAGATGCAATAAAAAGGTATGGACCTGAAGTTGATTTATCTTGTCGAACTGATGTGAGCATCGCTCATCGGACAAAGTAACATATCAGATACAATCTAAATTTTACCACATATTGGGCAAAATTAATTAAACGGCTTCGAAGTCATTTAATCTTCTCACCGGAAAATACAGAGAAATTGTTTTCACTTTGCAAATTTATTTGGGGGGAAAGTTAGAAAGTGGCCTCTCAGGCTTTAGCTATTAATACAATAATTATATCTTACTATATTTAAATATTATTTTGATAGAATAAAAACTTGACTTGTCTGTTATATTTAGGTATAAATAAAGTACTTACCGCCTTTTTTTATAAATGCGTATGGAGGACTTGATAATGAAACAGGACAACAGGCCAATCAATAATACAATCGTGCTTTTTTTAACTGCATCTCTTTCAATTATATCTTTCTGCACAGACGACATTATGGCATCGCCTGATTCCAATTCCTTTAGATGTGCTCTTGGGCAGGCTTTTCTTGCAAAAGCAGAACTTTCCTTTTTGAAAGGACAAAACAATCTTGGAAAAGTCTATTTAGCCGCCGCCTTTGAATCAGACCCCGGTATAGGGCAATTAAAAATCAAGGCTATGGATATGATGCACAGTGATTTTCCTTACGTCGAATATGTAGAGCCGCATTATTCACATGGGCCTTATGCCGTTTCTGATAACCAAAAATTTGTTTTTTATCGAAGTGGCAATAACATTGTAAGGCTTGACCTTATAACATTTGAAACCAAAAGCGTTTCTATCCGAGAAAGCACAATAAAGCTTTTTAATATAAATGCCTCTGCGAATGGAAAATACGCTGTTGTATCAGATAACCTGGGAAATATGGAACTAATTGACGTTGAATCAGAAAAAATTGTCGGAAAATTTTCATTCCGAAAAGAAAAACCGGAATCGCTATCATCCATAAAGATGAGTTTTTCCCCCGATGCAACTACTATTGCTGCGTATTACAAGAACAGCGATGAGCCCGGTTTATACTTTCTGAATACCAGTGATTTATCTTTAATTAAGATTGAGCCGGTAAAAGGGCCTGTCAGTCCGATACGTTACTTGAAGAATAATGAGCTTATGCTCGGCATAAATGGCAATATAAAGATAGTAAATCCATCAACGATGGACCAGATAAAAACAATTGCACCCGAGACAGGCTTGGACGCTGACTACCTTCCACAAAAAAATCTTATTGCTGTTGGAAAGTATGAATCAATTAAAATTTACAATACGGAGACTCTGCAAAAAGTAAATGAGTTCCATGGAGCCGCTCATAATAATGTGTTGGTTAGATTTCTCGCAGATGGAAGATATTTGGTTTATGCCAGCCCAAAAAGAGAATCAGGAATTATTGACTGTAAGTCCGGAAAAGTAATACAGAAATTTCCCTTTGGAAGAAGAGCTGCAGTCTCGACATACAGATACGTTCTATTTACAGAAGAAAAAATAATCGAACTTGATAAACTCAGACCATATAGCGAAAAAATCAAATATAAAACAAAGACCAGATTAAAAGCACCTTACGCAGTACAAAAAGCTCTTAATTTTACCGCCGCCGAAGCAATGAGCCGGACCGGCGGCATTATAACTGCCACAGCAAAAGGTCAAAAAGGCGACCTGGAAGCGTTTGCAACCGATGACGGAAGGATATTCATTTATGACAACTTGAGAGCGGAAAAGGAAAATTTCGACGGCGATTATTACACTTTAACCAGCGAAGTTAAGCTTCTAACGTCAGACCGCTATAGAAGAACAGTTGATATTGAATTTATTGATAACGATGCTTACTTATTAAGGTTGGCCGTTTTAGGAAACGGACAGAGAGGCTGCGTTGAATCTTATTGCATTAAAAGCGGACAATTAAAAATTATTGAACTTTTCGATCCACCGACAAAGGTGCAGATTGCACACAATCTCAATTGCATTTTCATACTTGACTGTCAAAACAGGGTACTCCTTTCAAAAATACCGCTGTTAGAACCAACTATTGAACTGCTGGCGGATTCAGAAGAAAAAAGAGACATTTATGTAGATAATGATTTTAATAAACTTGTTGTTAGGACAGCAGACAGGATTGATTCTTATGACATTGACCGGTTGAAAAAAACATCCGGTATTCTCAGCTTTCATCAGGCTGCCGAGAGATTTAATATCTCTCTTGAAAACGTAGATAAGGATTTATGGGATTTGTTCAATCAATTATCAGGTGAGTTGCTCAGTCGGGATGATTTTCCAGCGGACCTCCAGGATGTCCTCGATAAAAAGTCTGAGGAGCTAAAAACAAGCGGGGGCGTATTCATCGCGGGCAGGGTAACAATGAGTGATGGAGCGCCCATCAGCAGTGGAAAGGATGTAATGGTAAACCTGTATCACGGTATTGACGAGCCTTTTAGGATATATAAGGATGGATGGTTTATGCTGGACAGTGTACTTCCTTCACATTATGGCGGAGAAAGAGGCAAGTTGGTACTTCGAGCTTTTGGATACGAACCTGATGATGTATCCGTCACTATTCTAAAAGGGCAAATAACATACCTGCAATTCACGATGCGGAAACTACCTGATGAATATTTGGCAACGGTTAAAGGCGTGGTTGTAAATGACCATAATGAACCGTTTGAGGGAGCAGAAGTCAGCCTTTCATTTCCATTTGCCAACTATGGAATAAACAATAGTCCTTACAGGTCATACGTTACAGGTAAGGATGGCAAATTCTCCTTCGAGGGATTATCTTCAGCCGAGTATTCACTCGTAGCATCAGCACTAGGTTATGCATACCATTCCATTAAGTTTACACCTGCTCCGGCAGAAACGGTGAAGAAAGAGCTGAAACTTTACCCGAATAGTTGCATCGTCATTGACTATGTATATCAGGCAGATGGCAGCAGCACTTTTACCGATGGAGATTCACAAGAAGGCACAATCGAATGGACTGTCGGTGAAGGCGGGATTGATTTCTCGGATGCAAAAGTTGAGAAGTACGAACCAGATTCGCCGCGGGATATCGAGCTGAGACAGGACCAGAATAATCTGGAATTTCGGGTCTTCTATTGCCGAGGACGAAACGGCTTCTACGATGCAGGCGATGTGGATTTTGAATCTGTCGAAGAAGTTGCTGAAGACGGCTACCATACAACTAAAAAACCGTGTGTTATCGGTCATACTTATATTGTTCGGACCTATGAAGATAAATATGCGAAATTCATAGTGAGAAGGATTTTCAGAGCAAAAAAAACCAGCCATTGATAGCCCTCACAAATAGGCAGAAGATTAGATAACAATTGACAAGGCGGATTCAAAGTCGTTGCATTTTTTTCACCGGAAATTAGGGAGAAATTGTTTTCACTTTGCAAATTTTTTTAGAGGAGTAGTAGGAATTATTTTTCAAACATTCCGATTATATTCTTACTAAAATTGGATAAGTTTTCGGGGAGCATACCAAAAAGCCGAATCGCATCTCTCTACTTCGAAGAGAGGAGCTTATAATAATTGTTGCCTTTTTATATTGAATTGATAAACTATTTAAATCGAATTAAAAAAAATTGCTTTATTAAATATGGAAATACTGAGTGTTTAAACAAACACAAAAATTAGATATTTTGAAAATTGTCGCGACATTCTTTTTATTACTCGGAGCGATTGGATGGTTTTTGCCTTTTTGTGGCTGGCCTTCTCGTCCGACAACGGAATCTCCCAATACTGAACGACATGGCATTGTCTTAGACAGTAACGGAAACATTTACTGTGGCTCTAAATTCTACGGCAGAATACAAAAATATTATCCTGACGGCAGATTTGCCCGTGGATATGATACCGAAGGTGGAACTGGTAGGGGAAGTGATTTTGGCTTTGCGATTAATGAGGAAGATCAACTGTGCATTACTGTTTCAGGTATGTCGAAAGACTACAAAAGTTCTGTACACCATACGAAAGTTTACAATGGCGAAGGTAATTTGATAAGCACCGAAAGAAGCGAGCGCGAAGGAACAGATTATAGTCACTATATGAAAAATTATGCTTATGACTCATCTGGAAACAGGTATACTTTCAAAGGTTTCTTGTTTCCACGGATTGTAAAGCAAACTCCATCAGGTCAAAAATCAATTATAATAAGTACACCTATATGGTTATGGTTTATTCAGGGGCCATTTCCTGCATTTGCCTTCTTTTTTGTTTCGATGTTCGTAATAATAGTTCTTAGTTTTAAAGCTGATGCTGCAAAACTGTCCGTTCCAACTATAAACCTTATGTTCGGTATCCAGAGACTACCAAGCCTTAAAAAAATTCTTTTGGTTGTTATTGGAATTATAGGAATTGCTGTTCTTTTGTGTGTTGTAATTATTATAGGTATCGAAACGTATCCATTTTTAGTAATTTTTGGTTTTCTTAGTTTTGTCTTAACCATGGTTATCATAGGGTTGCTTGCTCTTATCTATGGAATATTAAGCATTTGGCGATGTGCAAAACTTGATTCTAAAGCACTCAAAGTGTCCTTTAGCTACTCTATAAAAAGAAGATATGAAGCCAGTAAGTCTTTGAGGTCACTTATGGGTAAAGACCCAGTATGGCAAAAAGCAAAGAAGATATCCAGTAAAATAGCCTTAACGTGTTTGCTGGTTTGGTTTTTGTTATTGGTGCTTGCGATTTGCATAGTACTTTACTTGGATCATATTGGTGTATGGCAAGAGTTGATAGATTAATGATGTGAACTTATGGATTTTGCATTGTTGTTAATTTGTGTTGATGGTAAGATTGTTATAGTTGTTGCAAATCTTTTTCAATAAACAGCGGTGAGCGATAGGTTTTAGACAAACATGTCCATGCTGATTTTCAACAGATTTTGGTAATTAATTAAACAGTTGTCACATCTTAATCTTGAATACTACTGCAATATCCGACGGCTTGTTAGTTGCAGGCTTGATTGTCAGGGCCTGCTCGTCCCGCGACCACTTAATTTCTTCAGAACTGCCAAGAAGCTCGATATCCTTAATCGGCTTATCGACAAGTCCCGAAGCGGTGCCGAGAGACTTGATATGTAACTCTTTCGTCGGCCAGCCGAGCACTATCGCATAGAGGGTATCACCTTTTGTTGTAAAGCGCACATCTTCAGAGCTGAAAGGTTTGCCTTTTCCCTCGTTAAATCCCTGGGCACTTAATTCGGCTGCTCCTTCCATCGCAGGGCCTTCGCCAAAAACCTTCCAGGGTCGTGTGCCGAAAATACATTCTCGATTGATGTCCATCCATTCTGCCATGCCTTCCAGAAAAGCTACCTCGTCATCGTCAATCGTGCCGTCACCTCTGATGGGAATGCTCAGGAGCATATTGCCGTTTTTGCTGACGATATCAATTAGCATATGCACAACGTCTTTGACTTTTTTGTACCTATGCCTGTCATAGATGCCGCGGTCGTAGTGCCAGCTTCCGATGCAGGTGCAGGTCTGCCAGACATAAGGTTCGATTTTGTTGCTTTGGCCTCGTTCGATATCCCATATCAGGCATTGACGCTGCTGTTCATTCAGAATTTTGCCGGTTAGAACGGCTTCGAGCTTACCTTTATTCCACTTCATGCTGGTGTTATAGAAATGTGCAGCGATACGCATTCCGACATCACTGACAGGATAGAGCGGCAGGACAGTATCATCAAAGTAAATTGCATCCGGCTTATATTTATTAATAAGGTCGATTGTTCTGTTGTAAAACTTTTCGCAATAAGCGTCATCGGGAATACTGCAGCCTTTGCTTTTATCCCAATGCCAGATTTCGTGGATATTTCTATTGCTGCCTGGTTCATGATTTTGTGCATACAAATCCTGCGGGTCATATCCTTCCCACCATTTTCCTTTTCCATCCTCCTTTGTTAGCTTTCCATCATATGGCACTCCTGCATATTCACCGTTGGCGTCGGCTCCCTGTGCAGTTTCGTACCATGTCCACGCGTGGGCGGCATGCGCACTGACACCGAAACGCAAACCATATTTGCGAGCGGCTTTTGCCCAGAGGCCGATGATATCTTTCTTAGGCCCGATATTCACAGAATTCCACGGCTGGTACTTACTGTCGTAATTGTCGAAGTTGTCGTGGTGATTGGCCAGTGCGAAAAAGTATTGAGCACCTGCCCGTTTGTATAGCTGCATCAGCTTGTCCGGGTTCCAGTTCTCAGCCTTCCATTCGTTGATAACATCCTTGAATCCGAACTGCGAAGGGTGCCCGTAATTTTCCCGATGTGACCTGGCCTGCCAGCCGCGTTCGCTGTACATATTCCTTGCATACCAATCTCCTCGTTCAGGCCCCCAGTGCGCCCAGATACCAAATTTCGCATCCCTGTACCACTCCGGGCATTTGTACTGCTTCAGCGATTCCCAGGTCGGCTCGAACTTGCCTGTCAGCATCGGCTCGACTTTATCACTTACTGGAGGAGCTTGCGAGGAATACTGACGGCAGCAGCCGGCAAAGAAATTGATGGCAGCCATAATAATTACGAGTGCTATTTTCGAGTAGTGCATCTTCGATGCAAACCGTGTTGAAAAAAGGTCTTTCATTTTGCCTCCTTTTAGAGCGTCTTTTTCAGAACAACTGCGAGCGATAGGAGTCGAACCTACACGTCCCAACGGGACACAAGGACCTAAACCTTGCGCGTCTGCCAGTTCCGCCACGCTCGCAAATCGTATATCGTATTGCGTATTTCGTATATTGTTCTACGTTCACTTTTTCGTTATCTGTCGTCTGCTTTCTGTCTTCTGTCATCTTCTTTCGTGATCTTCTCGATTCGTTCTTCGGCCTTTTTCAGAATATCCCTGCAGTGCTTTATCAGCTCCATTCCCTTTTCGTACTGCTCAAGGCTCTGCTGCAGCGGTATCTCACCCAGCTCGATTTTGCCAACGATATCCGTGAGCTGCTTTATCGCCTGCTCGAATGTCAACTCGCCTCGATTCGGCGAAGCGGGTTTGCTTATATCTTTATTCTGTTTATTATTAGCCATAAATCGTATTTCCTTTTTATTTTTTTGTTACTTTACTTTCAATCAGACTTTCCTTTGCGAGCTCGGTAATCATTATATCGCTGACATTGGTGAAAAACAAAGCCGATATGGTGAAAAACAAAGCCAATTTTGGGCTAAAATTGGGTTCGTTTTGGGTTCGTTTGGGTTCGTTTTTTTGGCGGTTTTCGTGCGGTTCGAAGGGCTGAAAAGTTGCATATCCACTTATATTACAAATACTTAGCGATGAGCCACGGGCAGGATGCCCGTGGTACGAATTGGGTTCGTTTTGCAAAAAAATGTTATTTTTGCGCGCTGGGTTTAGAAAGTTAATTGGTGAATTGGTCCTTCGACGTTGCTCAGGACAGGTGAATTTGTTAATTAGTTTATCGATTTTCGATGCCGGATAGTTGATTCTCGTAGTGTTGGACATTTGTTAGTCCTTGTTACATAAGAATTTACAATTGATTTTACTTGAACTGCTGTTCTGAACCGTGCGGTTCTTCCGCCTACGTCAAGACTTCGGCGAGACAAGCCGCTTGAGGAACCCGCCTACGCTTCTCTCGAAGCTACGGTCGGGCATGCTTTCCTCCCTACGTGTGTTTTCTAACACACAAAGGTATTATACAAGTTAAGGCCGTTTTATCAATAAAAATTTTAGATTTTTTTGCCACCGAGAACGCAAAGTTCACAGAGATTTCTGACCCTGATTTACACCGATTAACACTGTTTTTTAGACAAGATAACAGGATTGATAGGATATTTTGCTGACTTGGGTGTACTCAGGATTTTTTGCTTTGAAATATAATACTCCCCAAAATTAGGACCAGCATATAAGGTGTAAGTTGTGGTATAATTCTGTCGCCAATCCCGATGGTTCGGGAGAAAGGAAATGGAGTTATGGCACAACACAGGCGTTTTGGAAAGGAATTCAAGGCTAAAGTGGCTATCGAGGCCATCAAGGGCGAAAAGACCATAAATGAAATTGCCACAATCTACGAGGTCCACCCTGGCCAAGTGGTCAAATGGAAAAAGCTGGCTCTCGAAAAACTGCCAGAAGCAATGGCAGACGGCCGCAGCAAAGACGTCAGGTCCAGCGACCGTGGGGTGGATGAGGAAAAGCTTCATCAGAAGATTGGTCAGCAGGCGATAGAGATAGATTTCCTGAAAAAAAAGTTGCGTCAATTGGGCCTTCTCAACGAGTAGAAATGGTGGAAACAGATAATAAAAAAATCAGCATACGCAGGCAGTGTGAGCTTCTCGATATTAACCGCAGCAGGCTGTATTATCATCCAGAGCCGATTGACCGGGAGAATCTGCGGATAATGGATATGATTGACAAGGAGTTTACCGATCATCCTTTTACGGGCGTTGAAAGAATGGTCGAATTTCTGATCCGACAGTACGGTCTTATCGTCAATCACAAACGGATACGTCGGCTTATGCGTAAAATGGGTCTTATGGCCTTATACCCTAAGCCCAGGACGAGTTTGCCTGCACCTGTATATATTAAATATCCCTGCCTTTTGAAGACGATAGCGATAGATGCTCCCGACATAGTGTGGTGTTCGGATATTACTTACGTTCGGCTCAAAAGCGGTTTTATGTACCTTGTTGCGATTATGGATTATTTTAGCAGGTTTGTACTGAGCTGGTCGGTTTCCAACAGTCTTGAGGGGTCGTTTTGCATCGATGCATTTGATAAAGCTCTTTCGATATCAAGGCCGAGGATTTTTCATTCTGACCAAGGCAAGCAATATACGAGCATCAGCTTTGTTGATATTCTCAGAGAAAAGGAAATAGCAATCAGTATGAGTGGCAGGGGTCGGGCGTTTGATAATATACTGGTTGAGCGGTTGTGGCGGACCGTAAAGTATGAGGAGATTTATCTGAAGGAATACTGTGATGGTCTGGACCTGATAAAATCTTTACGCAAGTACTTTGATTATTACAACAACTCAAGACCGCACAGCAGCCTGGATTATCGAACGCCTGCGGAGATGTACTTCGCCGGTCGCGATTCGCTTTGCTCCGCTTCGGCTTCGCCTTCGCTTCGCAAAGCGAAAGAGAATGATAAATCGTTACAACTTACATCTTATTCAGAACCAAATTTGGTTTTGACAATGGGTAGGGGTTAAGTTAAACAACTTGCCCGGGAATTCAGTCATTAGAAATATTATATCTGATTTGGTAAACAGAGAGGTAGTCATAGATGGATCTTGTCTCGTTCCCTATTATGTACCTGCTGATGAATCACCAGACTTAGTGCTATTCGAGGAAGAGGAAATTCTAGGAAAAGAAGCAGTGTTCAACCAAAAGAGTTTTTATCCACACCTGATTAAAGATTTAAAAAATGCTGCGAAAGAGGTTATTTTCATATCAGGTTATATGAGCACTAATCGAATAGAGAGGTTAATGCCTCACTTCACCAATCTTTTATCTAAGGGAGTAAAAATTAAGATATTTACTAAACCCCCAAGGGAGCAAATGACAAGAGCTGAAGAGCTAGAAGAACTACACAATAAACTAAAAAATATAGGAATAGAAATATATCAACATTATGGCACCCATGAAAAAATAGTTGCTATAGATACTCATATATTATATGCTGGAAGCTTAAATGTGCTCTCGTTTAACCATCGCACAAACGAAATGATGATCAGAACAGATAGTAAATCGAAGTTACAAAAAGTTTTCTCTGTCGTATCTAAAAACTATCCACGATTAAAGGATTACCTTCATGGAACAGGATACATAATTCCCGAGGAGGTACTTGATTTAACACCAGAGAAATCTAAAAATATCCTGGACTCTGTGAGACCAAAAAACAGAAAAGTCCCCAAGAAAATACAAGAAGTAAAAGAATACTTCAGGAGCGTATTTGTAAAGTTAAGATGGGTAATAGCTGATGATAAAAGAATCCCAAATTTTGCTGTTTTGTTTAATGTCACTATTGAGGCTATACTTAACAATCCACCTACAACAATTGAGCAACTTTTGACAGTGCCAGAATTCAAAAGAAACAGAACCAACATTAGAGGTTATGAAGAAATAGTATTGAGCTTATTAAAGGAGTATAAACAAGCAGCAAAAAAATAAATAAAAGCGAAAATCCGTATTAATCTGCGGTTAAAATCAACAGAAAACCTGCGGCAAATCCTTCGACATTGCTCAGGACAGGCCGGCGACTGCTAAACAATTTTAACGACAACCCTCAATAAATAAACAAACCTGCCGTGAAACGGCAGGCTAAATATAAAACAATAACCCCTACCTTACGGTTG
>Ga0315545_1002132_pt1 | contig 18234 bp, 13 predicted proteins | sample SalMarSW160210MG_FD_203096 | JGI IMG/M metagenome (GOLD analysis project Ga0315545, IMG submission 203096) | Salt marsh sediment microbial communities from the Plum Island Ecosystem LTER, Massachusetts, United States - Salt Marsh Sediment SW1602-10 ...
CGGTCGTATTTACCGTAAGGATGATATATTGCGTGCCGGTTTTTTGTTCAAGTTCCTGTAGTGTGCCGTTTAACGTGCGCTCATGTGTATTATTCACCACGTTGGCATAATCTTCGACGTAGTGCTGCGGCATCGGCAAATCTGCCTGTGCATGACAGACAGCTGCGATTACCAGAATGGCTATAAATATTACCGGGCGTCGAAGGAGATTTCGTTGCATAGTTATGCCTCAAGTTTGTCAACAATATCAGTAAGCTTCTCAACAGTTGTATACGTTTGCTCAAATAAGCTTTGCATTTGGTCTTGGCTGAGATGAACTTTTTCGTGTCGCCAGTCGCTCACAGTCAGTACGGAGTCCATATTGCATGAAAATTCTTGTGCGGCTTTTTTGAAAGTTTGGTTTGTCAGGATGGGCCGCTCGGCATCTTTCAGCCAGAGCATCGCCCTCAGAAGCGGTGTCAGGCTCTTGGATGTGGAGATCAGAATGTCACGCACGAGTTTTTTATTTGCAGCGGCAGCTATATATCCCTGTCTTAGTCTGATAAGCATCGCCTTGAGCTCACGTTCGCATTGCAGCCTTACGTCTTTCTTGTCGAAGCTAAGCGATGCGAACGGGTCATCGCCCAGGATTGTTTTGTGAATTAGCTGAAAGTTTAAAAGCTCAACGCCAAATACGTCGCGCGACCGTTCTATGTACGATGACGTCATTAAAAGTGGAGCGGAGAGCTTTTTTTTGCTCATCGGCTTGGCCAAGCTGGCAATTATATTCAGAGAGGCTGGCGTTTGCTTGCCGAGAACTAAGACAGTATTGATGTCACTTTGGCTGGGTACGAAATCATCGGTCAGACTACTGCCTACAACGGTAATGCTTTGCAAGTTATCACCCAGGCCTGATGTGAGCTTATCCTTGAACAGTTTCAAGGGAGTGTCGACTGTTTCAGGCAGCGTGTTTAAATTGGTTCTCTTTGGTTTTTGTGCCATAATCTTTCATTCCTTACTTACTCAAACTGACCGATTCTTTGTGTCATTCCCGCGCAGGCGGGAATCTATTAAAGTTTTGAGCAAATTGGATTCCCGTTTTCACGGGAATGACAAAGGGCAATATATTGTTGTCAAATAGGTATTTACGTTGGTTTTCAATTAAACTTCGGTCAGTTTGAGTTACTTAAAAAAGTTCTGGTACGCGGGCAAGTTTACATCATTTAGTCGGATTCGGCAATGAAGTTATCAATTTGACAGATAAGGTGCCGAATTGGCAGCCTAAAGGGGGTATCGATGAGATTTGAATAGGCGATTTTAGGGTCTATATTAAGGATTTTTAGCAGAGTGGTTTATCTGGCATGAATTTTGCAAATCTATAATTAAGAGTGTGAAAGACCACTATAAAATTTAGTAGAAAGGAGGTGTTGATTATGACATTGGTACCTTTTAGACGAAACAGAGGTGAGTTGGCACGGCTTCACACGGACATAGATGACTTGTTTGATGGCTTTTTCAGGGGATTGGATAGGCCTTTCTTTAGCTATAAAGGTTGGCCCGCTATCGATGTTACCGACAATGATAATGCAGTCGTTGTCAAGGCTGAGGTGCCTGGCTGTAAAGTCGAGGACATCGATGTCTCTGTGTACGGAAACACGCTGACTATAAGTGGCGAGAAGAAAGAAACAAAGCAGGAGAAGGAAAAAGGCTATTACCATCAGGAGAGCACGTATGGTAGTTTCCGACGAGATATAAACCTGCCCGCGGATGTCGACCCTGACAAGATCGAAGCCGACTATAAGGATGGGGTATTGTCCGTCACACTGCCGAAAGCCGAGAAGACCAAGGCCGTTAAGGTCAAGGTAAATACGCCTTAGGCGTATAAAGGGATAAAAGCTTGCCTCTGCTAAGGCAGGAGTTATTTCTGCTACAACGATAAAAAGAGCCGCCCGGCTGTAACCGATCGGGTGGCTCTTTTTTCATATCGAAGGAATGACGAATCACGTATTCTGCTGCGAAAGTACGTGTCATTCGCGAGTTTGCCAGGGAGCGGTTTTTTTGGCGCTGGGAGTAGCTCCGGTGATCGGAAGGTCTGGTTCAATCATATCCGTTGTACGGACGGCCCGGGCCAAAGCTATCCTGCTGACTTTAACCCGGCTGGTAATCAGCTCCGGAACACTGTAGGTTCGCAGCAGCGAGTCGTAATAGGCAGGGTCTTTTTGTGGAAGGATGAAAGGCTTATGTGCCTGGCCTTTCTCGTCTATATAACTGAAAAAGATTCGCGTGAATAATCCGTCCCGCCTTTTGCTGCTAAAGGCAAGCCATCGGCTGTTGCTGGAGAAGCTGTGCCAGGATTCTGAACGTTCGCTGTTGAGTGCAAGTTTCTTATATTTGTTGGTTTTCAGGTCCATCAGATACAGATCGCTGCTGGCTTGATACACGGGAAAGCAACCGTATTGGCACATACAGAATACCAGAAACCTGCCGTCCGGAGAGATGCGCGGGCAAAGCATGCTCATACCGGTTTTGTCTGCCGATAGCACTGTCTCAGACTGGCCCCATTCATCTGTTTCTACGTTATAAGCAACTCGACGTAAGTCGTATTTGACTTCGTCAAAGTGCACCGGCGGAACCGTCTCGCGATCCACCCACAGTATTGGGGCACTGCAGAAATAGAGGTAACGACCATTCGGAGACCACGTCGGATATGTCTCCATTCTGTTCGGTTCGGATAGTGCTGGTGCGGTTTTTATCTTTTGACTATCAACCTGGTAGTAGCAGATGCCAGAGTCAAGGTCAACTACGTCACGAACTTCCTTCGTAGTTTTATGAAAAAATTGTCGAACCTTAATCATCGAATATGTTATTAACCGACCGCTTGGATGCCAGGCGTTATAGCCCCACTTTGTTCCTATCTTGTTTACCTTGCCATCGCCTGCCAGTAAAGCTGAACTGCCATATAATGCGCTGCGGATACCCAGTGTCATATAATCAGGCCTGTTATTTAAGAAAGTATGGCAGTTAAGACAGCCGTCATTGAAAGACCTGCCGTGTAGAACCACAGATTTATCGTAATTTTCCAAATTACGCTGATAAATGCCGATGTTCCTCCACCAGTTGAATAACGGTTTCATAAAACGGTATACCAAATAGCCGTCAATTTTCTCTTTTGCGATGGCGTTGGTAATTGTCGCATGTCGTCTCCAGATGCCGTTTTTGTTTTTTACATAAACATCGAAAAAAAGTTTTTTGCCGCGATTGATATTTAATAATGACTGCCAACGCCTAAGGGGGATTTCAATCTTACCCGTTTTGCTGTAAACGTCGATAGACTCACCTTGTGTCGAGTGTATTTTTACTAAGTACTCTACGCCCGGCTCAAGAACCACGAAATTTAAGGGCGCAATATTTGGTGGGATAACTGTGTCGGTATAATCCGGCTTGATGTTGGGAGTACGGGAAATAAATCTGTAGTTTTCAACCGTGACCGTACTTTTATTTAATGTAAGCCATAATACAACGGCCACAGCAGCAACTAAACAGATCGGTATCAGATAAACGTATGGTTTTCTCATTGTTTTGTTCTTGGTGTTTCAAAGATGAAGTATAAAAAGTAGCTATCAGCGAAGCTTGGGCCGAGCTTCGTCCTGATAGCCTTTTCGTTTTGTCTACCGCCGTTGAGTGTAAAGACTTTATTGACCTGCTGTGCTCGCTGCATGGTTTCGCGACGTGGCTGCCAGTCGTGTAAATCCATTTTTGGAAGTCCTGAGCCCAGATAAATCACAATCGCTTCTTCGTAGTATCGTGGCAGTCTCTTATAGCCGAAGTTCTTGAGAAGGCCAATGTTGGCCACGAGCTTGTCCACCTGTCCGTTCAGTAGATAACATGCCATCATGTATTCGAACGCAAGCCTGTTTCGTCTGTTTTTCTTTAAAAGCTGCAGGAAAAAATCGTCTGCGGTGATTGTAAAGCTAACGCTTTCTGTTTCTGAGGCGACCGACCGTATATATTGGATCCATTTATCACCGGTAAGAGCGGGGTCCCTTTCAAGGCGTCGAAGGATTTGACGGCCCCTGTTGCCGAATATCAAATCCTTGCTCAAAGCTCTCAGGAATACTTTCGCAGCCTCAGTCTGGCCTTTGACGAGCTTTATCGTTGCAAGCTGTTCGATAATTCTGGGGGTGCTACCCACAAGCTCCAGATATTCGAATGCGTCTCTTTCAGCGATTCCGACGTGTCCAAGCTCCAAAAAAAGCCTGCTCCTTTTTAGAAATATTCTGCCATTGGGTTTTTGAAATTCGGAACGGGAAAGGATTAAAGCGTTGAATTCCTGTGGGTAACGGAACATTTCATCTCCCAGCCGGCCGATATAGAACAGTGCCCGGTTTATATCGTGAATGCAACAGGTACCACATGATTCGGGCCGAATTTGACGGGCGCTTGCCAGGACATCAGACCATCTCCTCTTGTGTGCAAAGTAGTCTATCTGCACCAATTTCTTTTTTGTTGCATCGAATGAAATAAAAATACCTGCTGCGAGAATAAATAAAGCTAAAGCCGTTTCTATAATCCATTTAGCTTTTTTGCTCTGGAAAAGCTGTCGCAACGATCCTATCTTTAAGGATTTAACCTTAGCTATAATCTCGGGCTTGCTGGTAGAGACCTTCTTTGACACTAATTCTTGCCATAATCCCAATGCAAATAGCACTATCGGAAAGAAAAAATAAATGCAAATTACGACGCCTTTAATCCATGGATCATTTTCGAATAGGACCTCTGACAATCGCAGATGGATAATCTCAATATGCAAGTCAAAGATATATTTGCCGACAAGATATGTGCCTATTGCTACCGCTGCAAATAGCACGCTGAGAGCCTTACGTCGTCCAGCGAAAAGTTCATAGACTATTGCGAGCAAAGCAAAGACAAAGCTTGTACCACCCACAATATAGTAGAGCAGGGCAAACGTGCCCAAGAACACTGCTATGCGAGCGGTGCTGTTACGAACGGGCACTTTTTCATATAAAACGGAGAACCAGAGAACGACCGACAGCGTCAGAAAGGATGTTAATTGAATATTATAACGATTATGCATCATCAGTAACATCACGGCCGGTATGAAACAGATGAGCTTAAATCTCATCTTTACCAATGGCTGGATAAGAATTTTCGTGGCAGTATACATAAGCCAGGCGACCGCGGTGGCGACCAGCGCCCCCAGCCATGAAAAGTAATATAGTTGTGATAAAAAACCCCCTATGTATTCAACCATGCCACCTGGATAACCCAGACGTGTCTTGAGGAATGTCCAATCGACCGAGAAGTTCGGATAAGCTATGAAATTCCCGAAGCTGTGATAAATAAGATATGGTTCTATAAACAGCCAGACATACAGATAAAAGCATGCAAAGAATATTATGGAATCCGCAGATAAAACAGCGTTTCGCCAGGATTTTTTTTGTTTATGTGGTCGCATTGTTAATATAGGTGTTAACGTTAAACATCCTTAAGCGTTCAAGTCAATAGATACACGCTGGCACTTCTGTTTGGTAATTGTAGCTGCTGTTTTGGCTATAATTTAGAAAAATCTCTTCTTTATTCGTAAATCGGCGTTATAACCTCCGGGCTTGATATTTACACGCAGGCGGCATTCTTTGAGCATTTCTGCAAGGTTAGCAGATAAAATTACTTACGTGAAGGCTTATAATGAATTCAACGTTGTAATTTCGGTATTCTATAGCGCGGTTTTATGGAGCCAAATTAAAAGCTGGCAAAGAAATAACGCAGCTTGAGGTCAATTGCCAAGCATACCCTGTCATTCTCAAAGGTACGTAATTGCTTATAAAACAAAAACTTCGGCCATAAGAAGGGGAACGCTTAGCGGTGTATTTTTTCACCTTACATTGTGATTTTTGAGGTTTCAGCCTTTTGTCAGAGAAGATGCGAAATTATTTTTTAGGACAACGAACTAATTATACAACACGAATTTTGCTCGTCCCATAAAAAGGTAAAGTTTTTCAGATTTCTTTGCCGAATAGTAGTTTAGAAGTATTGACTTTAGGCCTATAACAAAGAGCTTTTGTCGGTTGTCATCGAGGAAAGTCGCGTTTTTATGAAATCTTTGTGGCATGAAAGCCCAGAGCTGGAGAAGAACAATGAGGACGATAGCGGTTGTTAATCAAAAGGGAGGCTGTGGAAAGACAACGATAGCGATAAATCTGGCAAGTGCCTTGGCTGGAGTGGGCAAAAAAGTCCTGTTGGTCGATATGGACCCACAGTCCCACTGTGCTGTTGGGCTTGCTGTGCCCGAGGAGCAGATTGAACAGAGCATTTATGACGTGCTCATAAGTAAAAGCAGGAATGAACCCATAAGGTTAACGGAGATTCTCTGGCAAATCAGTGATGGGCTGGAATTGGCTCCTGCCAGCATAGATCTTTCTGCGTTCGAGCAACAGATGGCCGGGATCACCGACCGTGAATCCTGCCTGAGAGACGTAATAGCTGAGCTGGGCGAGCGATATGACTACACGGTCATCGATTGTCCACCGGCAGTTGGTCTTTTAACATTCAATGCTCTAAGGTCTGCCACAGATGTTATCGTTCCTGTGGAGACGGGTTACTTTGCACTGCACGGCCTTAGTAAGCAACTGGAAACCCTGAGTATCCTTTGTAAACGCAGTAAGCAGAAGGTGAACGTAAAGGTGCTGGCGAGCATGTACGACATCAGGACTAAAATGGCAAGAGAGATATTAGCTGAGTTGAAAGCTAAATTTGCCGACAGGATGTTCAAAACGATCGTTAATTTTAATACAAAGATAAAGGAAGCAGCGAGTTTTGGCCAGCCCATAAATGAATACGATCCCGCAAGCAAAGGTCAGAGGGATTTTCAATCTTTGGCTCAGGAAGTAATTGGTGCTGAGTCTGGATTGCAGAGTAGGGAGATAGTCAATTCTTTGGCTGAACAGCTTGAGTCAATTAGTTCAAGCGCCGCTGATCTTCTTGAAGCCACCAAACCAACATCTGAAGAATTCCCACGAGGCCCTCAAGAAAGTTCGATCAAGGCGACTTCAGCGAGCTCAGTTGAGTTGGGCCCTAACGCTCAGCGTCAAGCGGACAAGCCGCAAGGATCGGCAGACATTGATGCGAAGCTTTCTGAATATTACGGCGTCAATCAGATAGAGGATGCGTTAGTATTTGTAACACTATATCCACGAGCTCAGAACGTCAATCTTGCCGGCGATTTCAACAATTGGGAGTCTGAGAAGACGCCGATGCAAAGGGTGGGCCACAGTGGTGTATGGCAAACTAAACTGAAATTGCCCCAGGGTATATATCGTTACAGGCTGGTTGTTGACGGGCAATGGCAACAGGATCCGTACAATGAAATAACGGAACTTAATCCATTTGGTGAATTTAATTCAGTGACGGAGGTCAAATAGACGTTACCAATAAGGATGGAGGGTTTGGCTGAGATGTATAACCGCAAACGGTTGAAGACCAAATTTAAGAGGAGGAGTGAGGCAAACCTAACAAAAACGTCCTATAAATTCAAAATTTCCTGTTAATGAATATATTATATATGAATATTTTGTTGGCAATTAGTAGAGAAGCAGTAACTGTCCCAATTTTGTGGTAGGCAGTTTTCGGCACAAGCACTTGTGGTTCCAGTGGCGAGAAAACCACAACAACTTGGGTATAATAAAAATCCAACAATACTTGGGACGATTATGACAAGCAAGAGGTATTGATCATGTTATAGAGAGATATAAAAAAAAGTTTTTTTTGTTTGACTATTACGTCCGATAAGATTATTGTTTTTTAATTGTAATTGTATCTTACAGATTAATTAGTTGTTTTTGTTCTAAAGATCGTTGGTAAATTGAGCATGGATGCTCGCACAATAATTAAAAGGATATTTTTAACTTATGTCGTTGAAACGCTGTGTTTATCCAGCGTTTTTGCCAAAATCGCATCTGTCTTCAAGACTAATCACGGTTTGAATTCCACACAAGCCCTTAATATTGATTACAAAAGGATTTGCGATTCGGGTTTGCAGAAGTACTACAGTCCAGTTAACCACAACAGGAGCCTTTCAATTTTCCTTTTACTCACTCAAACAGTCAATCTACAAGTTTTTCACGGAGGAGTATATGAAGTAGCGATTAGCTGATCTTATTTTTAACAGCGAGACAAGTGTGAGCCAAAGATGTGAGTATTTTCTTGTTGTCCATAGTGGCTTGAGAGATTTGGAAAGTCCCTGCTGCTCATTATTGGAACGGCGTTTTTTAATTCAAGAGTTCAACTATTAATCTGAGGGAGTGGGTGACTATGGGCATATAAATAATAAACGATTAAGTTAGGTAAGGGTATAATTATAATTTAGGAAGGAAGGAGGAGATAGGAAGACACAAAACAGATTGATGAAAAAGGTCATCGGAGGTGGGTCAAAGGTAAATGGAGTCTTTTTTTTTAAGGAGGATGACCATGGAGAGATCACTTAAATTGCTGATTAGCTTACTTGCGGTGGCAGTAGTTGCCAGTGGGGCTTTCGCTACTGGCGGAGCATCGTCATCACACGGTTACAAAGGCGATGTGAGCAACATTTCTAACGTCTCAACCCAGCAAACGCTAAGCCAATCTATGCAGGGTCAAGGCTATGCTGTCGCAGAGGGGGGTGAAGCTGTTGCCGAAGGGGGCGAGGCTGTTTCTTACAGTGGAGGTTCAAGTTCCGGTGCTAATGCAATCATTAGCACCAGTTCAGTCTCGAATTACAAGTATCGAACGCAACCACTTTCTGTTGCTAATCCCTACCTGCCATTTTGGTCACACGGAGGTTGGGGCACTCTAAAGGCCTACTTTCCCAATGGGCCCAACGCCGATGATGCCGTGTACGAACGTACATTTGATCCTTCCAATCCTGATGATATGACCGAGCTCAGAGACGTTATTCAGTCACTGCCTTACGATGGACCGCTTGACGTGCTGGGTGGTATTATTAACGGTGTTGTTGCTGTATTTGGGGGACCCGACCATTATCATCACGGAAGAGGATTTGAGATAGCAAGTTCCTTCATCCGTTGTGCCAGGCCTAGAGGAAAGCCGCTGTTTGTTTTTATAGATACTAACATCGATAGGGACCTTCTCAAAGAAGCGGGCTACGCTTATGTGGGAAAGGTTAGCGTTGAAGGTGAAGTGGATCGTAACTGGGATCATGTGTATGACGCTGCGGTTGCGGAGGCCTTGCCTTGGGACGTTGATATTCTACTCGTCTCTGGAGGAATGAAAGGTGTATCTGTGGGCTCTAACCTTGCTTTTCCTGGAGCTGGTGTAGGTTATAGCCAGACCAATTATTCTATTTCTCTATTTGGCGCGTATGCGGAAGGGATCACGGAAGGTAAGGGAAAAGCGATGGTCAGCGCATCGGGTTACAGATATTGGCCGGAAGTTGCTTATAGAAGAAGAATCCCAAGGTCCATCTACGATAGAATCCGGGTGATGGATGTGTCCGGACGCAGTGCCAATGGTGTAATCCAAGGCAGTGCAGCCGCTGGGAAAAGGGACGGTCAACCCGGCGTCCAGATCAGTCGAGAGCTTTATGAATTAGCGGGATTCGAGCAAGGACAACAGGTGCGAAACCTGAGAATAAGGTAATTAAAATAGCAACTTAATGAGTCTCGCGAGATGATAATAGGAACTTTCAGACAGGGGGAGAAAGGAGGTCGCCTGGCAAAGAATTTTTCTATTATTTTTTGATTGCTAATGTGTTGTTAGCAGTCGTGAAAGGGACTGTCAACAGTAAGAAAGAAAAGGAGTTCTAAAAATGCTTAGGAGAGTATCCCTTGCAATAGCAGCTATTCTGTTCCTGTCTTCGGGTGCCTTCGCGGTTTACGGTGACATTCTGGCCGGGAGCATTGACCAGTACCAAGAGTTTATTGTTGGTGATTGCACCAATTCCGGTATCAGCACCTCCTTAAACCTGGTCCACGGAGATGTTTTCGGTAGCTCTTTACAACATGTGTGGGTTGAAAATACGCACGTTGCGGGAACACCTTGTGGCCCCGGGCCTTGTGGGTCCCGTCGCGATCGGCACCAATGTGGATCAACAGGGTGTGCACCAGCGGCTGACCAGAGCCAAATAGCTGATATATGTCAAGAAGCAGAAGCTCAAGGGTGCTGCGGTGTTATCAGCGTGAACGAGTTCCTCGACGCCTCCGGTACTCAAAGCCAGTTTATCGGTAGCGGCACCGGAATGAAGGACCAGTTTCAAACCGTTGGCCTGACAGCAGATCAAATCTTGTTCAGGAGTGACGGTGCAGGACAAGGAGAAGCTATGCATCATGTCTGGCTGAATGAGGAACAAAATGGTACCAATTCGGCTGGGTCCGTGCACGAGACTTCGACAGTCGACGCATGCCAGGAGTCTTCCGTTAGGGGCGCTGCTAATTCAACTGCTACGCTTGTGAACAGTTTGACAGTTGATACTTTGCAGTGGCAAACAACTTACTAAAAAAGAACGGAACGTGGTGATTGATGTTATGGGGAGCCCTCAAGTAGCATCTTGGTTCACCAGAGGGTAGACGCCTTCAGGGCTCCCTTTCAGCCTAATTTGTGTTTTTGCCAGTTTGGTGCGGGTTAAACAAATGGTCAAGTATCTAATGATGTAGGGACAATTGTATTAGCTTTTCTTGGCTACTTTAGATGAAACCAGTTGGCAACTGAATCAAGACAAATTTAAAAAGTGGTGAAAAAAGGAGTTGTGTAAAATGGAGAGAGTGTTTGTAGTTTCTACAACGCTTATCCTTCTGCTGTCATCCGGGATATTTGCCATCGATCAAATCCAAGGTTTTGATATTTACTCGAGTAATGTCGGCACGGTAACAGGAACAGGAACTTCTGCAGCGACGAGCGTGAATTTCATTCCGGTAACCAATGCCCAAGAAGCTATCGATGGTTCTGGTCAGATAAAAGTTATGCAGACAGGAATCGGTGCGGTAATTCAAGGAGGTAGCGCCGTAGGCACCTACGGTCTCTATGGTTATGAGCAAGGCGCAAATTTTGTAGGTGACCAATGGCAGACATTTTCTGACTTGTTAAGTTTAGGATTGAATAGTCAGAGCATCAGCGCGGACATCGGACAAAATGTATTAAGAATAGGCTCATTGGGTTCCGCAATGGCACTACAAAACCTTGTAGGTGGGCAGAGCCAGTTAATTTTTACTCCCTATGGTATCAATGTTGACATTCGGTGTCTTGGTATCGGTCTGGTTGATGGTATTGGTGGCCGTAGTAGCAGTTTGATTAGCAGAGGGCTTAGTATCCAGCGTAGCAATTTAAGGTAGCTAGTAAACAATCTGCAACAGGACTGACTATAAAATCCCATAGACTAAAGTTAGAGGAGCCCTAAAGTTGCACTTCTTGCCTTTAAGGAAGTGCGAAATATGGTGCTTTTTGAGTTGCAGTTTTGCGTTGTCATTGTGCACCTGATGCGGAATTCAGATGCTCAAAATTAGGATCGTCTGGCCCGCAAGTATGACAATATTCGTTGAGCTGTCCCGTAGCACTAACTTTAGGGCTCCATATTTTGTCGCCTTTGGTCTCGAAAAAGCCTGGTCGTGATAAATATCTGGCGAAGAATTGTTGCATTTTGCTGTAAGGGGAATTAAATCCTTTGACGGGGACTGTTCTTAAATCGAAAAATCGATATATTGTTGATGTTGATAGAATTGCTTTTGAGGGTCAGAGATAGGTGATAGGTGTGCGAGTTCTTCTTCTGTTGGCTGTGGCGTTTTTTTTTCGTGATTTTAGCAAAGTGTTCGGTTTTAGATGAGGTCCTATAAGGTTATAAGTCCGTCCTGTTGTATTAAACTACTTATAACCGTTCGCGGTCTTATATGGTGAAGTTGGACAATTTTACGTCATTGCGAGCGCGGCAATCTCTCTGTTGTGAAGATATGAGATTGCTTCGGCCTAAAGGCCTCGCAATGACATAAAAAAGATGGTTTGCACCCGTGAATAGTTACGACTCCATTTATAGGGGAATGTTTGAATGGAGGCAAAACGCCTTTTTGGCAGGGATGCCTGCGCATCGGCACGGCGGATAGTTTTAGTTTATGTTTTTATAGCGGCATCGCATACATCCGCTTCTGCTGCCCCGGTCTATGTTTATGGCGGTGAATTCAACCTCCGTATACCTGAAGCGCAGAATGACACCAGGGGCTGGATGACTGATGCGGTCATAGAAGTGCCCGACCATTTTATCATTAGCGACCTTGATGTCAGTATTACAGTGCGGCACACTAAAATTTTCGACCTGCAGATTTTCCTGGAAAGCCCGTCTTCGGTAATGTTATGTTTGAACAGGTATGATCCTTCGACCGAGTATTTTGAGGGTGAGGACTACATAGCAACAATATTTGACGATGAAGCCACAACTCCGATAGAGGACAGCAGCACACCTTTCACCGGTAGGTATAAGCCGAGGGCGCCTGGTTCTCTAACTATTTTTGATTGCCAGGATGCGCAGGGCAAATGGCGATTGAAAATTTATGATGCTTATTATGCTGATAGTGGCTATCTGAGTAATTTTGAACTTATGATAACCGTTCCGGAACCTGGGACAGTACAGTTCTTATTACTTGGCGCAGGTGTTGTATGGTTGTGTACACGCGGCTAAGCCGCAAGTTGGCGTATTAACTTGAGTTTATAGCTGCGTCCTTTGAGGCGGCTTTCTCTCGCTCGGTCTTTTTGAATAGAGACAATCTTTCGCGCAAACTTTTGTCCGTCAGAGCGAGAATTTGGACAGCAAGAATGGCTGCATTTTTTGCGCCGGCCTTACCAATACCCATTGTTGCTACGGGAACTCCGGGCGGCATCTGGATGGTGCTGAGCAGAGCATCAACTCCTTCCAAACCGGATGACGAAGCTAAGGGTACGCCAATAACAGGTAGTGTCGTCCGTGCTGCGAGGGCTCCGGCCAGATGAGCAGCCATGCCTGCACCGGCGATAATAACCTTTATGCCACTATCGGCCGCAGTCTCAGCAAATTCGGCAGCTTCCTTGGGTGTGCGATGTGCTGAGAGTATTCTTACCACCGGGTCAATGTCGAAAGACCGCAGTTGCTCAATGCAGCTTTGCATCACTTCCTTGTCACTGTCTGAGCCCATCACGACAGCTACGGCGGATATTTTTTCATGTGCCATTTGTTTTTCTTCTTGACAGGTTAATCATAATTTGCACTTTTTATATTGTGTAATCATAGCGACTGCATTGAAAAACGCAAGTGGCTAGGTGTAAGTTATGCAGGTAAGAAGACCTGTTGTTGCAGATCAATTCTATCCTGGTCAGCGCAGCGTCTGCGTTGAAGAGATTGAAGCATGTCTTAAGGCACGCATAATTACCGAATCTTTACCTGATACTATAGTTGGTGCTATTGTTCCGCATGCGGGTTGGACATTTAGCGGCAGCGTGGCGGCGTTGGCCTTTTCAGCGATCAAGCAACGGCACGAGCAGATTCACACCTTTGTTATCTTTGGAGCGCATTACCTAGGCAGCATGCCCGCGGTTTATGGTACCGGTAGATGGACTACTCCGATTGGCGAGGTTGATGTCGACGAGGTGCTGGCCAAGGCGGTGCTGGATGGTGGTCATGCAGTCAGCAATATCGAGGCGCACCTGTCAGAGCATAGTATCGAGGTACAAATACCGTTTATAAAGCACCTTTTTCCTGGCTCGAAAATTCTTCCGATTCTTATCCCGCCGAATGAACTGGCTATAACCCTCGGAGATGCTCTTGGTGACATTATAGTTAGCAGTGCGGACAGCAAGATTGTATGTATTGCTTCGACGGACCTGACGCATTATGGTCCGCGCTATGGTTTTACGCCGAGGGGGACAGGCGCGGATGCTCTTGAGTGGGCGAGTAAAGTGAACGATAAGAAATTTATTGATTTGGCTTTGAAACTCGACGCGCAAGGCTTGCTTGCAAGTGCTGCTGAGAATTATAATGCTTGCGGTCCAGGTGCAGCAGCAGCGACGGTTTCCGTGGCGAGGAAGCTGGGTAAGAAAAAAGGTTTGCTATTAGCATACACAAATAGTAATGAGGTAATGCGGCAAACGATGGGAATGATGAGCCGAGATAGCGTTGGCTATGTGGCCATAGTTTTTTAATTTGACTTTTTGATGTAGAGTTTGAAAAGATTGCAGAATTTTTATTTTGATCTGTGAATGTTAGCTTGGAAGATATCAAAGTTCTAAGTTGAAATAATGGGGATTTTTGGCAAGAATAAATCGGCAATTTGTCCTATATTTATCAAGATATTTTGACAGAATATTTTGACAATATTTACTTGACACGTATACGTCATTGCATTAGATAAACTTAAGTTTGTGGAGCTTGGAAGCATTTTTGTTTCCTTAGTCCCTCAGTTTTTTGAAGGAACTTTCGGAATCGAAAATGCTTTTGAAAATATATTGTATTATTTATTCGTGGGAGAATGAAATGGATAAAAGAACGAAGTTTACCTTGGATGAAAACGAGGTGCCAACACAGTGGTATAATATCTTGGCGGATATGCCTGAACCATTACCACCGGTTTTACACCCCGGTACGGGAAAACCCGTAACCCCCGACGACTTGGCACCCTTGTTTCCCATGGAATTAATAAAGCAAGAGGTAAGCACCGAGCGTTGGATTGATATCCCTGAGGAAGTCCAGGACATCTATCGTTTATGGAGGCCTACCACCCTATTTCGAGCGCACAGATTGGAGAAAGCTTTGGATACACCAGCTAAGATTTTCTACAAATATGAGGGGACAAGCCCGCCTGGAAGTCACAAGCCTAATACTGCTATTGCTCAAGCCTACTACAATAAGCGAGAGGGCATAAAGCGTATAACCACCGAGACCGGAGCCGGACAGTGGGGAAGTGCTCTATCCTTCGGGGGAGCTTGCTTCGGCATCGAGATAAAAGTCTACATGGTCGCTATCAGCTATCATCAAAAACCCTATCGTCGCGTGATGATGCAGACCTGGGGTGCTAATTGTGTGCCCAGCCCCAGCCCTGATACCAAGGCCGGGCGAGATATGCTGGCGAAAGACCCCGATTGTCCCGGCAGCCTGGGTCTTGCCATCAGTGAAGCGGTGGAAGATGCTGTCTCCCGTGATGATACTCATTATTCGCTGGGCAGTGTGCTTAACCACGTCCTGCTGCATCAAACCGTTAATGGCCTGGAGGCAAAAAAGCTGGTGGAGAAGGCGGATGCTTACCCGGATATTATCGTCGGCTGTATTGGCGGTGGCTCAAACTTTGCCGGCCTGTTTTTACCGTTTGTCAAGGATAAAATTGATGGGACGAAGCCTGACCTGCGCATTATCAATGTGGAGCCGGCAAGCTGTCCCACCGTAACCAAGGGACCATATACTTATGATTTTGGTGATTCGGCTATGCTTACCCCTTTGATTAAGATGTATACCCTCGGGCACGGATTTATTCCGCCACCTGTCCACGCGGGAGGGCTCCGCTATCATGGGATGGCACCCATCATCTGCCACCTGCATAGCTTGGGACTCGTTGAGGCCAGAGCTGAGCACCAGATTGCTACCTTTAAGGCAGGGGTAACCTTTGCTCGTACTGAGGGCATTATCAGCGCTCCGGAAACAAACCATTGTATTAAGGCGGCAATAGATGAAGCCCTTAAGTGCAAGGAATCTGGTGAAGCAAAAACAATACTCATAGCTCATAGTGGACATGGTCATGTTGATATGGCAGCTTATGATGCCTACTTTAGCGGCAAACTTGAGGATTATGCATATCCTAAAGAGAAGATAGAGCAGGCGTTGGCTGATTTGCCCAAAGTGTCCGTCGACTAAGCAAGAATGCAAAGAGGAAAATGGCACCACCTAACTGCAATGACCACGGCCTGATGGACTTAACCGGTTACGATGCGTATTTATCAGGCATACTTACTAATTATGAACTTACACAAGAAGAGTTAACAAAATTCACAAAGGACCTCGATACTCTACCGAGGGCTGAAATGAGAAAGAGTGACAGATAGTAGAGGTCTTTTGGGGGATTGTTCAAGATATACCGTTTGCGTCGAGCGTAAAAAAGGAAGGAATTGGATGAGTGTTTTTAAGGAGAATTTGATATGAAGCAGGTATTTCTTTTATTGACCGTCGTCTCGTTGATGGCGACGACAGGGCTGGCGCAGTCCTGGGAAGATGAGTGGTTGGAGCTTGATCTGCATGGTATGATTGAATTAAGCTATCAAAGCCAATATATCTGGCGTGGTTTTGATGTCTTTCGAGATGAAAGCGCGATACAGCCCTCTATCGACCTGGATTTGTATGGTACGGGTTTAGGCGTAAGCATTACAGGTCACAGAGCCAATTCCGGCGGATTTGAGAATGAAGAACGTTGGGACTATACTCTTTATTATCAGAACGCTTTATTCAGCGAGGAGCCTTACGCTACTAACTACAGGTTTGGATGGGTATACTACAACTTCCCTGATCAAAGGAATGAGTGGTACGATTTACAAGAGTTACATGGTATTCTTTCGTGGCCCAACATATTGCCCGTAAAAGGATTACGACCCAGTTACGTTGTTGTTAAGCTCTGGCCGAGCGCTAGTGATTCTCTCGTTGAGCGACGGAGCAATGGGACCGCGTCGGGTTTTGCGCACATATTGATGCTTGACTACAGTTTCCCGATACCGGGTCTAATGCCTGATATTCCTGAGCAGATGGTGAATCTGCACTCTGAGTTGGTCTATAATGATGGCGTTCACCCTGGCGGTCTAAATGTCGACCATGATTGGTCAAATGTTGTCGTAGGAGTTTCGACCGACTTCGACCTTGGCAGCAATGTCATGCTTACACCGGCGCTTTACTATCAGGCATCGATGGAGACTACGGTCAATGATGAAGATGAGGCATGGATGACGCTGGGTGTGCGGTACACGTTTTGAGTGGACCCGTTGCGACGCACCACGGCAAAAGGGTGCTCTCCTGTGTTAGGAAAGAGGCTGGCTCTTAGTAAGCCGGCCTTTTTTTAAGTCAGTAGTAGCAGCCTTTGGCCGCGTGAGGATAGCGTACAGCGTTCAGGGGATAGGTATCGGATAGTGTGAAGTACTGTCCGTATTTTGTGACAATATATTCAAAGACCGACATCCATTCTCCGTAGCAGAGCTTCCAGCCTTCGCAGCAGCTTCGGCGGAGTAGGCACTGCGAAGGATGAAAGCCAACGGTCGGATTCGAACCGACAACCACTGGTTTACAAAACCAAGTTACACATCACTTCTTTGCATAATACTTGATATCTGCTGAAAAAGCGAAGTGATTGTAGTGATTAAGCGCACGTTTGTGAATGCGAATGGAGTCATTATGGAGTCGTAGAATCAGCGGTGTTACGGCTTTATCAATAGCTGAAGTTGTCTGGTCCATCACTGGCGACTGACACATTTTTGACGCAGATCATTCAACTCTTACGAGGGGCAAGCTATACTCTGCCAAGGACAATTAGGCTCCATTCGGTTCCACCGCAAATTGACGCGTCTGCTCGTCGAAAATCCAAGCTTGACAGTGAGTGCATATCGGATTAATGTGTGCTTCTAATAGGTGATTTAGCGCATAATTCGAGAATCTTATGAGAAGCTTTGCCGGAAAGTTTTTTGGTAACCGTTCATAGTTTTTAACGAATTAGGGACGGATGTTTTTGATTGCTCCAGTGAGCAATAATGGATTCATGGATAAAATCAAAGACATTTCGCTCTTGCTTTTTACAGGTAGCCAATATCGTCCAGATGCGTTCGCACCATCGCATACCGGCATCTCCGCGAGTACCCTGCGTTATCCGACGATCAATGACTATCGGTCGAATCTGTCGCTCTGTATCATTATTGGTGGGCTCAACTTCGGCCTCAGTCAAAAAACGAAAATAATCTTCCGCAGCCTTGCCCCTGAACCGTCTGGACAGTTTCTTGGCCAATGGATGATTTGGCGGTCGTCGCATCCGCCTCAGAAAGCCCTCTTTTATCTTTTCCATCAAAAGAAGATAACCTCTGGAAGTCAGCCTGTCACGGCGATGCAGGACCCTAAACAGCTTTTTGAGCCATTCAAGAAGTTTATTGCCCCAGAGAGACAGCTTACCGACGCTGTGCTCGGCCAAGAAACGAATATCTCGAATCAGATGAGCCATGCAGTATTGTACCGGCACGCCAAACAGCCGGGCATATTTACGATACGCACCCCAG
>Ga0315545_1002133_pt1 | contig 18232 bp, 18 predicted proteins | sample SalMarSW160210MG_FD_203096 | JGI IMG/M metagenome (GOLD analysis project Ga0315545, IMG submission 203096) | Salt marsh sediment microbial communities from the Plum Island Ecosystem LTER, Massachusetts, United States - Salt Marsh Sediment SW1602-10 ...
TAATATTTAAAAATTTTATAGAGATGACCAGGGGTCCCTGGGCGAGGGCTATAATCAATTCACTTGTCGTGTGTATCGGGAGCGCGGCGCTGTGCCTGCCCATCTCGTTTTTTGCCGCCTACGCGTTCTCAAGGAGGCCATTCCTGGGGGACATCCATCTGTACTTCTGGCTCATCACCAACAGGATGGCGCCGCCCGCGTGTTTTATATTACCGTTTTTTGCGATATACAGCAACATTGGGTTATTCGACACCAAGCTGGGGCTGCTCTTCTCCTATACCCTTTTCAACCTTCCGCTGTCCATATGGATCTGGATGAGTTTCATGGAGGCGGTTCCCAAGGAGATAGACGATGCGGCATTTCTGGACGGTTTCACGGTGTGGCGTTATTTCGGCAGGGTATTCCTGCCCGTAATGAAGCCGGGCCTGATCACAGTGGCTGTGTTCATCTGGATGTTTTCGTGGACGGAAATGATGTTTGCGGTGAACCTGACTGCGGTAGCGGCAAAGACGCTGCCCGCACAGCTCACTGTTACGGTTATGCGTCTGGGGTACGGTGTCGACTGGGGAATGGCTGCGGCCGGAGGAACCATATCCATCATACCCGGAATTGTGCTCGTCATCTTCACCAAGAAATATCTCACGCGCGGATTCGTGCCGCTGAGAAGACTGTAAACCACCGAGGAGGTCGGATATATGTGGACGTGGATCCATGCACAATGGCAAGTGTTCGCAGGGCTAGGTGTCTTGCTTGCCTGGTTGCCTGCTATTGCAGTCTATGATTTAGTGCGAAAACCGGTCCCCCGCAAGGGGTTTTTAGGTCTGGAATCTACACCTGGGGTTCGCTTTTTTATCGGGATGATGGCGTTTATCTTCATACACATCGGCTGGCTGCTTGTTGTTCCGGGGCAGCCGATTGTCATTCCCTTTGTTGTGTCGATTATTCTGCTGTTCGTGATTATGATATGGGGATAGCCTTATGGCGACATTGCGAATCGAAGGAATTGAGAAATCCTTTGCTGGCAAGAAGGTGCTGAACGATGTGAACCTGGAGATCCAGGAAGACGTGTTCACCGCGATACTGGGGAGGGCCGGTTCGGGGAAGACCACCCTCATGAAAATTATCTCGGGAACACTCAGGCCGGATAAAGGAAAGGTGTACCTTGGAGACAAAGACCTGAGCAATGTTCCGCCCAGAAACCGGCGGATTGCCATGATTTCGCAGGGATACAACCTCTATCCGAACCTGACCGTGTTCGAGAATATCGCCTCCCCGCTCCGGGCTGAGCGAAGGCCGGATGAAGAAGTGAAGCAGCGGGTAACGAAGCAGGCCGAGATATTGAAGATCGATCACCTGCTGGAGAAACACCCCTACGAGCTGAGTGGAGGTGAGGCACAGCGTACGGCGCTGGGACGGGCGCTGGTGCGGGACGCGGACATCTACCTGCTGGACGAGCCGCTCACCGGGCTGGATTACAAGCTACAGGAGGGCATGACTCACGAGCTCAAGGAAATCCTGAGCTACGAGCACTTGAACAGGATCAACCTTCTGTACGCCACCCCGAACTACCAGGAGGTGCTCGCCATGAGCGAGAAGACCATCCTGATGGTGGATGGAAGGGTGCTCTGGTACGGAAAAACCCTCGAGGGGTATCGCATGCCTCCAAATGTGGAGTTTGCACGCTACTTCTACTCGCCTTCCATGAACCTGTTCGACAGCGCCCTAAAGAAGGTGAACGGAAAGCTCTATCTGTACGCCTCGGATCAGATCAATCTTCCAGTGGATCACCTCAAGGGGAAGTTTAGCGGGCAGGAATATATACTGGGCTTGCACACCCACGCGTTCAACCTGGAAAAGGGAAAAAACATGATGCCTGTAACCTTCTTCCTCACGCTGGCGGATGTGACTCCAGCAGGAACCGTACTTCATATGGAGTTCAACGGCAAGAAGATCAATGTATACTTTCCGTTTCCCCAGGATTTCAAGCGCGGGGATATAGAACTCTACGTATCGCCTGAAGATTTTCACATCTTCGACAAGAAGAGTGGCAGGTTCATAATGACATATCGAGGTGATTGAGATGGCACGTATAGATTTTGAGAGTGTCAGTTACTCCTATGACAAGAAATTTTACGCTCTGAGGGACGTGAACATATCTATGGATAAGGAAGGAAGGTATTCCCTGCTGGGGCCCTCTGGGTGCGGAAAAACCACACTGCTCAAGATCATTGCCGGCGTGCTGGAGGATTATGAAGGAGAGCTGTATTTCGACGGACAGAACATGCGGGACGTTCCCATCGAGGAGCGGAGCATCGCAATGGTGTTTCAATCACCGGTGGTGTATCCAATGACCGTGCGCGAGAACCTCGCTTTTCCCACGCTTCGTGAGAATATCAGTGCGGATGAAAGAGGGCGGAAGGTCGCGGAGATCTCTGAGATACTGGATCTGAGAGAGGTTTTAGACATGCCCGCGCATAAGCTCGGCCCTGCAGACCGGCAGACAGTGGCTCTTGGGCGCTCACTGATCAAGGATGCAACTATCATCCTGCTGGACGAGCCGCTCACCAGCATCGAGTCCGAGAAGAGGGTGGAGCTGCGCACAAAGATAAAGCGGATACAGGAAGAGCAGAAGAAGATCTTCATATATGTCACTCACGACCAGTCAGAGGCGCTCACCCTGTCTGACCAGATTGCAGTGATGCGGGACGGAAGGGTGCTCCAGTTCGACTCCAAGGAGGACATATACGCTCGGCCTGCGCACACCTTTGTGGGATACTTTATGGGCTCTCCGGGTATGAACGTGCTGGAAGCAAAAAGGCAAAACGGGAATATGGGATTTCAGGACTTCGAGTTGCCCGTTCCCAAAAATTACAAAGACTACGTACAGAGAAACCCCAGGTTTAAGGTTGGTCTCCGCCCGGAGGTAATCCGGATAAGCATTCAAGAACAGAAGGGGTACATCCTATTTCACTGCGAGGACGTTGAAGAGAAAGGCGAGGGGGTTCGGGTTCTGTACCTGAGATCAAGGGGACAGAAGAACGAGCTCAAAGCGGTGGGTAGGTTTGCGGGCGTCAAGTCCGGCATGGACGTGTGGGTGGATATTCCCTTGGAAAAGATCCTCATCTACGACTATGAAAGCGAGGAGATCGTTTCCTGATCAGGTTGCAGTTGATACACCGGGAGCGTCAGGCACGAAGCTCGGTAATAGCCGGTACATCCGGATATGATGGGGACAGATAGAAATTCTGTGGTATACGTGGCGGCCCGCCACCCCGCTGTGGCCGGCCGCCTTTTGTCTGTCACAATTTCAAATCAATACAGACAAAGGATATGCGAATGATGCGAGCAGCCAGATACTACGGCCCAACAGACATCAGAGTCGAGGAAGTGCCTGTCCCCGATATCGGGGATGATGAGGTACTGGTGAAAGTGAAAAGGGCGGGGATTTGCGGCAGCGATCTGGCTGACTGGTACATGGAACCCCGAGCACCCACCTTCTTCGGCCACGAACCAGCGGGCGACATTGTTCAGAAAGGGAAAAATGTAGAAGGTTTCGAGGTCGGGGACCGGGTATTCGCCCATCATCATGTCCCCTGTATGGTATGCCACCACTGCATCCGGGGCCACTACACCATGTGTGACCTGTACAAACGGACCGAAATCTTTCCCGGGGCATTTTCTGAATATATCAGAGTGCCAGCCCTGAACGTTCAGCGGGACACTTTGAAGCTGCCGGACAATGTGAGTTACGAAGAAGCCACCATGATCGAACCGATCGCCTGCTGTATCAAGGGCATGAATCGACTGGACATGCATCAAGGAGACACGGTGGCAGTGTTGGGCGCGGGCTTTGCGGGCGCAGTGCATGTGCAGCTCGCACGGGTCTACGGCGCGGGCAAGGTGTTTGCGGTCGACAGCGTGGAATACCGGCTCAAGAAGGCCATGGAGCTGGGGGCTGATTATGCCGTGGATTACACCAGGAAGGATGTAAAGCGCAGCATCGAAGAAAACAACGGAGGTCGGGGCGCGGACATTGTGGTGCTCGCAAACAGCTCCCTGCAGGCACTAAGGCAGGCCTTTGAGATCGCCGGTAAAGGGGCCTCGGTATACCTGTTTGCGCCTTACAAGCCCGGCCAGATGATACCTGTAGAACTGCATCGGTTCTTCTTCGAGGAAACCCTGCTGGTGGCGACCTACTCTTCTACTCACTTCGACACCAGAGCCGCGCTCAGCATGATAAGCACCGGACAACTAAGAGTACGGGAGCTGGTCACCCATCAGTTTCCGCTCGAGGAGATGAACCAGGCCATGGATTTAGCCCTGAAGGCTGAGGATTCACTGAAGATCGTGATCAGCATGAGGGACTGAGGATGAGATAAAATTGACTGATACTCGAGCGCACAGAGAGGTTTTATACTGTTTTGCAACGCTTCGACTGGATAGATTTTTCAATTCTCGCCCTGATTTTCATTCCCGTTGTGATCTTTGACCTCAGGGAAAAAAGAGTTCCGGATCTTTTTGTCTTACCCGGTATCGGCATTTTCCTCATAAAGAGAATTGCCGAAAAACAATTGCTGATCTACATGATCTTCATCACCGCAGCTGCCGGCTTTGGGTTTATCTTTTTGCTCTTTATCCTGTCAAAGGGAAAGATCGGGGTGGGAGACGCGAAGCTCTCCGCGCTCGTCGCCCTCGCGCTGGGTTTGAAAGGCTGGATGGCTGCGATTTTCATCGCCTCCTTTACCGGGGTCGTGTTCGCGCTGGTCATGATTGCTCTTCGTGAGATGACCTGGAAAACGAGATTGCCCTTTGCTCCCTTTCTGGCCCTTGGAAGTCTGGTGCCATTCTTTTTCAAAGACCTTTCTTTTCTCAGTTGGTTCAATCTTTTATAAGTGAAAGCTTTCCGCCTCAGCAGTCTGAAAACGAGAACTCTGTAAATAAAAAAGTATTTTCAATTCTGCCCGTTTCTGTGGTACAATTACTGAGAAAATCCATAATCGAAGTGTAACACATGAAGATCAAAGCTCTTCTCATCAGCCTGTGTATCCTGTTGCGTGCTCCGCTTCCGCTTTGTCCGCAGCAGATAAAAGAGATGGAGTTCAAGAACCAGCTGATCACCGATATCCTGCTCGCACTTGCGGAGATGACCGGAAAGTCGATCATCCCCGATGAGACGGTGGACGGGAGGGCGTCCTACTTCTTCTCAGAAAAGGATTTCGAGACCGCCCTCACCGTGTTCCTTGAGACCTACAAGCTCTACTATAGAAAGGACGATGACGTCTACTACGTTTCCAAGATTCACGCCGAGTATGACACTGACATGAAGCTCGTAACCCTCGATGCGGAGGACGTCGACGTCAGCTATCTCATTCGATCGGTCTCCCGGAGCATCGGGAAGACGATCCTGTACGATTCGATACCATCGCAGACGGTCACGGTCCACGCGAAGAGAGTGTCGCCGGAAAAAATTCTCGAGATCATCATGAAGCGGTTTCCCAACTACACCGTGGAGATGGATAAGGACTATTTCTATATAAAGAAGGTCGTTGAGCGGCCACCGAGGCCGGGGGAGAGGGAGCGCGTTACCGAGAAGATCAACATCACGAAGGAGGGGGACACGTTCTCCATCTCAGTGGAGCGGGCATCCTTCAATGAAATCGTTGACGGCCTGTTTTCCGAGGCCTTTTACGAGTACTCCCTGCTGATGAGACGGGATCAGCTCATATCGAATATCCGCTTCACCAAAAAGGGATTCGATGAGATGCTGCGGCTTTTATGCGAACAGGCGAACGCGGATTTCAAGAAGGTCGGGAGCATCTACTACATATTTGAAATATCTCAGAACGACGTGCTCAAGAAATTCAAGTCAACAGTGAGAATCCCCCTCGCCTACAACTCCGCTGAGGATGTGATCAAGCTTTTTCCGCCCGAGCTCGCCTCGAGCAAGTTCTACAAAATTGACACCACCACCAACTCAATCATACTGAGCGGCAGCCTGGAAGAGATCGGTCCGATCCAGGAATTCATCGCCCAGCTGGACAAACCAATCGGAAACCAGCAGTTCTACCGCTTCGATCTGAATTATCTCAATGTGAAGGACATCAAATCGATCATTCCGGCCACGTACAAGTACGATCTACTGATCACGATCCCGAACACCAACTCCTTTGCCATGTTCCTCTCCCCGGAAAAAAAAGAGCTTCTGGATGAATACCTGAAACTGATCGATAAAAGCGGCGATGTTGCCCATGTGAAACTCAAGTACATAAAGGCGGAAAGTCTGAAAAAAAACCTTCCCCCATCGATCGCGCAGGAGGACATCGTGGAAACCGGGGATCCTTCGGTCGTTTTTGTGAAGGGGTCCTCAAGCAAGCTCGACGACTTCTACAGGGAGCTTGCGCTGCTCGATAAGCCCGTGACCCAGATACGCTACGATCTGCTGGTCATTCAGTTTCAGGAGGGAGAAACGGTTAACTGGAACCAGAACCTCTCGGAAAACGTATTCACGGTGAAGGCAACGTCAGATGAGGACGATGGGTCGTTCCTTGGGTCGATCGGAAAGCTTTTTTCTTTGAACTTCGATGTGGTCTCGAACTTCGGTTTGCAGTTTGCCCTGCAACTGAACTATGATTTGAGCGAGGACAGGGCCAAGATACTCGCGGACACCACACTGAATGGGATATCAGGCGAAGAGATCAAGTTCCAGAACACGAGTACCTTCCGTTTCCGGGAGTACGAGACAGACCCCAACACCGGGAACCTCAGGCAGACCGGTGTGGTCAGGGAAATCGTGTCAGGTCTGATCATAGACATAAATGGGTGGGTGTCCGGAGACGGGATGATCACGATGGACGTGGAGGCCACGGTGTCGCGGCTTGGGAGCGGAACCTCTGGTGACACGACCAGAGAGCCCACGACCTTTGAGAAGGTTCTGAAGACCCATGTACGATCGCCGTCTGGGGAACCAATTGCAATTGGAGGGCTCATCACAGAAGAGAATGCTACGACGATTCAGAAGATCCCGTTTCTCGCGGACATTCCACTGTTGGGATATCTGTTTCAGACGAAAAAGGAGACGGTCGACCGCTCGGAGTTCGTCATCTACATCGTGCCTCACGCCGAGTACCTCAAGCGGGAAGAGGTAAGCCTGAACAACAGGATGGAGCTGCTGTACAACAAGTTCTTCTGAGCCGTGTGCGTGCTGCACGAGGGGATTTGCCTATGAACAAAGAACCGTATCTCTACGATGCACCGATCGTAAAGGTGTCAATCGATGATTTCAAACCGCTCATGGAGGGGGATGAGCAGTACCCGCTTGAATTCATCGAGAATTACTCGGTGATAAAGCTAAAGGAAACGGACGACGCGGTGCATGTAGGGCTTACAGACATCAAAAACTACGCGCTCATTGAAAACCTGATAAACTTCCACAGAAAGAAGGTGGTGTTCTACGAAATAGAGAAGAGCGAGCTCGCCGGGTACCTTGGGGAGAGGCTCTCACGGAGCGTTTCGAGCGACAACGGGATCGAGGTGCGGAAAGATGAGAGGATTCTCCTCGACAGGCTCGCCAACGACGCCCCGATCGTGAACCTGGTGAACAGCATCATGATCGATGCGATACGCAAAGAGGCATCGGATATCCACTTCGAGGCTACTGCAAACGACATCGCGGTGCGGTACCGCATCGACGGCTACCTGCAGACGGTGCACCGCCTGGAAAAGGATCGGTTTGCGGCAATCGCGTCCCGCCTGAAGATAATGGCGAACCTGAACATCATGGAGCGGCGTTTGCCCCAGGATGGGCGAATCACTGTGCACATAGGGGACGACATGATCGATCTGCGGGTGTCCATCGTTCCAATTGTCGACGGCGAATCGATCGTGCTCAGGCTGTTCAACAAGAAGAAAAAGCCGTTGGACCTGGACAAACTGGGGATGAACGAGAGGGAGCTTTCCCTGCTTCGGTCAATGTACCACATAACCCACGGGATCGTCCTCTCGACAGGCCCGACAGGAAGCGGGAAGACCACATCGCTCAACGCACTGCTCAGGGAGATACGGTCCGACGCCCTGAAGATCATTACTATAGAAGATCCGGTGGAATACGTGACCGACGGGATCGACCAGATCCAGACAAACGATAGAATCGGATTGACCTTCGATTCCATCCTGCGAAGGGTACTGCGGCAGGATCCGGACGTGGTCATGGTGGGGGAGATACGCGACTCGACAACCGCAGAGCTCGCCATGAGGGCAGCCCTGACAGGGCACCTCGTGTTTTCGACCCTTCACACAAAGGATTCCGTATCGGTCATCACCCGGTTGAAAAACATGGGAATAGAGCCCTACCTCATCGCAGCGGTGCTGAAGGGGTCGATCGCGCAGCGGCTCGTGAGAAAAATCTGCAGGAGCTGCATGGAAGAGGTTTCTCCGACACGCAGAGAGAAGGAGCTGTTTGCCAGATACAGCTTGGACGTGGAGAGGCTTTTTCGCGGGAAAGGGTGCAAGGCCTGCGGGCAAACGGGGTATCGCGGCAGAACCGGGATTTTTGAGCTGTTTGCCACGGATGAGAGAATCGAGGAAATGATCCTGCAGGGGAAAAAGGACTCGGAGATAAAGTCATACATAGTGAAAAAGGGAATGAAGCCGCTCATCATTAACGGCCTCGAGAAGACACTCCAGGGTGAGACCACCGTTGCCGAGATCGAAAGGGTGCTTGCGGAATAATGCCGGTATTTTACTGCAAAGTTGTTGACGAAAAAGGAAAGACTGCCGAGTTTATTCGGGAGACGTCCTCAGAGGAAATACTGATACGGGAGCTGTCCGCGGACAGGCTCTTCCCGATCGTCATAGAGCGGGCGGGTACCCATCAGGCAAGAGCCGGGAGAAAGAAGCGGTACCCGAAGAATCTCATCATCGAGTTCACCGACACGCTCGCGCACCTGCTGTCTTCAGGCCTCATCTTCAAGGAAGCGCTCGAGGTCGCGCAGGCCATTTTCCAAAAAGGGAAAATCAACCATCTTGCCGCGACCCTTCTGGATAAAATAAAAAAGGGAATCTCCTTTCACGACGCGCTCGAGGACTTCGGCACAAGCTTTCCCCCGATCTACAGGGGGATGGTGAGGGTAGGAGAGAAAGTGGGCTCTCTGGAGCAGGCGTTCAGGGGGCTGTCGCTGTACCTCACGGAAGAGAAAAAGCTGAAAGAAAAGCTCATCAGCTCCATGATGTACCCCGCGATGGTCCTGAGTGTCGCCTTCGTGGGTATCTTTATTCTGATTTTGTTCATTCTGCCGCGGATAAAAGGCATTTTTACCCAGCTCGGGTCACAGCTGCCCCAGCGGATCGAATCGATTACCCATGTGCTGAACTTTCTCATCATCGCCGGTGTCGCGTGCGCGGTATTTCTGTGCGTGCTGTTCGTTGCCGTGTATCTGATCCGGAAAACCAGAGGGGGTATGGCAGAGAAGCTGGACCGGCTCATTCTCAGGGTGCCGGTACTCGGGCACATCAAATCTCTCAGGGAGAGCCTTAACTTTCTGTTCGCAATGGAGACCCTTACAGGAGCGGGGTTTGCGGTCGAAGACGCCCTGCTCGAGGCAGGGAATGTGGTGGAAAACCGGGCGCTCCGAAGCGGGATCTTTACGGTTCGTGAAAAGATACTGAGAGGCGAGGCGCTTTCAGCCGCGTTCATGGAAAACACGGTCTTCCCGGAGCGCCTGAGCAGATGGATCCACATCGGGGAAAAATCGGGGAATATCGAAAAGGCCTTTGCGCAGCTGCGAGGCTATTATCAGGGCGAAGTGGAACGCTGGTCTACCAGGTTTATGAACCTCATAGAGCCGGTGCTCATACTCTCGGTTGGAGTGATCATTTTTCTTTTCATAATTTTCTTTGTGATGCCCATATTTACGATTTACGGGAGCTTGTAAATACATTTTCTTTACAGGGATCGAGGATATGCCCGCGAACATAAAGCGAACGAAAAAGAAAACGAAGCCCGGCACCGGAAAGACGGCCGCGCGCTTCATCAAAACCGGAAAAAAGGCCCGGGATAAACAGGACGCCGGGTTCACGCTGATCGAAATCATGGTCGCTGCGATGATCCTTCTCATCCTTATCAGCGTCGCAGGGTTCGTGGTGACGCGGAACATCGGGAAGGCGAAAGTGATCAGCGCGAAAAACCAGATACAGATCTTTTCAATGGCGCTCAACTCCTACTTTCTCGACGGCGGGCAGTATCCCTCCGCAGAGCAGGGATTGACGGCCCTCTGGGAGAAGCCCGTGCTTGAGCCGGTGCCCGAAGGGTGGGATGGGCCGTACCTGGACAAGTTCGTCCCGGATGACCCCTGGGATCACCCCTATGAGTACACATCCCCGGGGCCTCACGGGCTGCCCTTCGGCATTCGGTCCTTCGGGGCAGACGGCCTGGAAGGAGGGGAAGGGGCTGACCGGGATATCATGTCATGGGAAAAGTGAAAATCAGGTGCGGAAACAAGGGCGGGTTCGTCCTGCTGGATGTGCTCGTGGGCCTTTTACTCGTGAGTGTCTCGCTTCTTATCATTTTCGGGAACATTGCCCTTGCGTCAAGAAACGCCGGGCTTGTGAGTGAGAGGCTGGGGCGGCTGATCGCAGAGAGGAACGAACGTGCGCAAAACACCCAGGTGCGGTTTTTCGAAGAGTGATAAGGGGTTTACCTACATCGAGATGATGGTCGCGCTGATCATTTTATCTCTTGCGGGCGTTCTTGTCTGGCAGGGGATATCCACTGCTGGGAAACTGCTTGATAAAATATCAGCGCGCTCGTCCGAGACGATGCGGCTCATGCAGACGGAAGAAACAGTGCGGGAGCTCGTCGGCAGAATAAAGATTCCCTTCTGGATGAGCACGATGGAATTGGAGGAAGAAGAGGGCGAAATTGCAATTCCCTTCTATGAAGGGCGCAGTGACAATCTACTGGTCATAAAATATGAGGACAGCTCCCTCATCATCGGTACCAGGGGAACAGACGGGGAACAGATTGAAGGCGTGAACTCCTTCGGTCCCTTTTCGAACGCGGAAATCGAGGTTGCGAGGGGCGAGGAGGGGGAACTGTTCGGTATCACAGTCGTGCTGTATACGGAAAAACGCCCCTCGGATGGTGTGCACATAACGGCCCGGTTCGGAAGCAATCCTTTGTGGGCAAAAGATTTATAGTAACGTGAGAGAAAACGGTTCTACTACTGTACTGATACTCGGTGTGCTGGGATTTCTCTCGATAGTAACGCTCGGCACGTACCTGTTCCTGCAGTATTCTATACAAGAAATCCGCAAATACGAGACGAAGGAGCACGGCAGGGAAGCGCTCACCGCTGAGGCGGAGAAACTGGTGGACATGCTCGTGCAAGACACGACGCCGTACGCGGACTCGAGGCTTGATGCAGTGTGGGAATATATTTCAGAGAGTGAAGGGCAGAAAATGCGAGTCACCCTTACGGACGTATCCAGTTGTTACGGAATCAACTGGGTACGCAAAGAAATCCTCGATCACAGCAGCCTGATGAAGTTCGGAAAATCCTCTGCTGAGCTGCAGCAGTACAGGTGGGACACTGGCCTTCATCTCCATTTGATGCCCGATTTCCAGGAGTTTTTCTCCGCGGGGGTCCTGCACAGCTTCTTCACGCCCTATAGTTACTTCAATATCAACATCTGTGACGAGTTTGCTGTTGAAAACCTCTATTTCCTCAGAACGGGAGACAAAGAGAAGGCGCGGCTCTTCCGTCTGAAGATACAGGAGTACTGGAAAGGGAGCACGCCGGGAAAACCGCGTATGGTTGAGCCTGGGGAGCTCGAAGGCTTTCTGGGTTCCGATTTCGAGGTTCTGTTTCCCCTTCTGAACGCGTCACCGGCTATTAACGTCCATTTCGCTCCAGAAGACATCCTGTATCAGCTGTTGAGCTATCAGTATCACAATGTCCCGCAAAGCACCGCTGAGTTTTTGCTTTACAACAGGGGGACTCAGGAGTGGAACGAAGATGAATTGGAGAGTATAATTGGGGAAAGGTACAAAAGCACGTTTCTGCATCACTATGTCGGTGTCACCACCTGGTTCTGGCAGATTGAAATCGAAACACATAGCGGCGAATACGGTCACGTTTCGTTGAAATGGATCGTTGCGAGAATCCCTTCAGGGCCGAAAAATTCGGACCAGAGGGAATACCGGCTGATCGAAGAGGAGTTTTCTCATTGATAGACTGCGCGTATGCTGAAATTGCTGATGGTTCCTACGAGCTTTTTCTTTTCGAAAAAAACCTCCCTCTGGGGCCTTCCGGGCGTTTCTCCGCACTGATGATGGCCCGGCCTGAATTCGACATCAAATCAGTAGAGCTTCCCCCTGTGTCCGAGCAGGACATTCAGAACCTGCTGAAGTTCAAATTGAGAAGCCTGTACCCGGGAAAGCCGGACGATACCGTCTTCGATTATACACTTCTGAGCAGGAAGAACAAAAAGTACGCGGTACTGTTCATTACCGAGAAAAAAACGATCGAAGCCTACCGGAACCTGTCGCGCGGGATGCCGCTGTTCCTCCCCTTTACGCTTGTAAAACCGTTGATCAGAAAGTACAGCGACGGAAGCTGTGCCTTCATATTTTTCCACACACGCTGGATCGAAATCCTGATGATACACAGCGGAATGCTGGCCTTTTCTTCCGTGATAAACCGTGATGAGTCCTTTGAGATCAATTTTCAGAAGATTCTGACCCTGCTCCCGGAAAACTCTGCGGACTGCTCCCTGGTGTTTATCTGCGCAAAAGAGGAGACGGATGCGCTGAACCAGGACATCCGAGGCTCCCTCGGCCCAGGAAGTTCGTACAGCATGGTGAGCATCGAGGAGCTTGTTGGATCTTTAAACAAAAAAAGCGGTTTTCTTTTTTCCGAAAGACATAAAAAAAGAGCGGTTCCGCATACACTCGTGATTTTCCTTTTCACTGCAATTGTTTTGACGCTCTCGCTTCTCATCCTCGACAAGGACATTCAGCAGAGGGAGGCCTATTTTGAGCAGCTCGAGAATCGGATGAGGAGATACGAAAACCGGACATTGAGCGTGAAGTCTCTGGAAAATGAACTGAAGGAGCTCGAGAACCGTTGGATGGAATTGCGCAGCCGCGCTCCGGTAAACATTTACCACATTTTTTCCGAACTCTCTTCAATCATTGAAGGCAGAGCGGTGATTACCTATTTCGTCATCGAGAAAGACAGTTTTCAATTTGAGGCGATCGGGCAAAACCCCCTGGATCTGATGGACACGTTCAAGATGAACGAAAATTTTCAGAGCATCAAATTGCTGCAGAGTATTCCGGTTCCGGGTACAAATAAAGAAAGGTTCAAGGTTATCGGAGTTGTTAAAAATCAGTAAACGGGAAAGAGCGCTGCTGTTTGTGCTCCTGTGGGTCCTGGCGGCTTTTGCCGCGGGCATCGTTTCTTATTTCAAAATTGAGGAGATGACCGCTCTGGGGCAAAAGACAGACATGCTTGAAAAACAGGTGCAGAAATTAACTCTGAAAGCGCCGAACAGTGACGATCTGATAGGGGAAAAAGACCGTCTGATGCAAAGCATAGGGACGGAAAAGGAAAAGTACTATTACACGGACGAGATCGATCCCTATCAATTCAGCATCATTCTTAAAAAAATCCTTTCCGAAACAGGCCTGTATATCAAGAAATATCAGACGATCGAAGTGAAAGAGCGCACCTACCTGGAATACTCTGTTTCAGGAGACGCGCTCCAGCTCGCCGCATTCTTGAGAGTTGTTTCAGACTCCGAAAAGTACTGGAGCATCCCCTTTTTGTCGATAAACGCACGCAAAGGCGATGGAACGGTCGACGCGGTATTCCGTATCAATTACGAGACGATAGATGAGAAAGATTATTGAAATAGTTTTCGTTTTATGCATTCTCGTGTTACTCTTTATATGGGTAATGCCCTGGAAAAACAGAGAAATCGATCTCCAGGAAGCGGTCCATCGCGAGGAATCAGCCGATGTCCTGCTTCAGGCACGCGATGAGAGGAAACCCCCGGTTCCGCCCGACAACGTCGCACAGCTTTTCGGGTGGAAAAAGAGAGAGCCTGTGACCATACCTGCAGATACGCCTGCAGTCGTGGAGAAGGTGGAAGAAAAAATCATCCCTGCCTCGTGGCTGAAGCCGCTTGGATATGCAATCGGGCAGGATAGTAAAAAGTATTACTTTTTCAAGGATGAGAAATCGAACATCGTGTTACAGCTTTCAGACGATAACTCGGACAATGGGTGGAGATTGCTCGAAGCGAAAAACGAGGAGTTTCTCCTTGAACATGAAGGCAAAAAATACATCGTTTTGTCCAGGTAAAGGCGGAAGGATGTTTTTTCGAATGATCACGCAAAAAGCGGCTCTGCTCATGCTGCTCCCGCTTCTTTTGTGCTCCTGCGCAACAAGAGATAAAACAACTGTCTCCGATTTTCAAGCAGCGCCGTTGTTCGGGATGATCTACGATCACGACAACACGCCCTGCGCGAATGTGCGAACAAGGATAGACGGGACTGACGGCCCGGTAAGCGATATAAACGGAAGGTTCATTGTCCAGTCGCTTTCACGGGGTGAGCATCATATCGTCTTTACGAAAGAGGGGTATGAGACAGAATCCCTTATTTTTCAGTTTTTGAACATAAATCAGGTTCTGTATGTCAGGATGATCTCCTTCGAACAGCTTCTGGAAAAGGTGGAAGATGCGATCGAATATCATCGGTGGGAAGAGGGAGAAGAGCTTTTAAAGCGCGCGGAACAGATTAAACAGAATAATCCTCTCGCGCGGTATTTACACGCCATTCTTCTGAAAGAAAAAGGAGAAACTGAGAAAGCGGTGGAAATCCTGCTTGGCATATTGCACACCGGTTTCAAAGGTCCATACGTGTACCTCGCGCTGGGCGACCTGTATCAGTACCGATTGCAGGATATCCCTGAAGCGGCGCGGTACCTCGAGGAGTATTTGAAGCTGGAGGCAAACAGGGAGGTGCAAAAGAGGCTCGAGGAGCTGAAAAAGGAGATGGGGAATATTAACACCGCGCAGTGAGCATTCAGTACAAAACAGCCCGCCGAAGTCTGAAGAATTGTTTGTACGACTTTTTTTACCACATTTGTTAAAAAATACTTGACAGAAAACAGTAGAATGATAGAATTCGTATTTAAATTCAACGGAAAAAGTTAAACTATATTATAACAAAACTCGAAGATACTATCTTGTGACAAGGCCATACGCGAGTTGACGAGTGATTATCCAACACCAGCAATAACCCCGGCCTGATTTTTTTATAGATCCTTTTGCGTGAAATTATTCAGGGTTTATGAAACGTGGGAACAGCAACGAATTTCACCCCGTACTATAATACGTTGAAAAGTTCCCATCATAAGAATAAGAAAGGTTGTAAATATGGGTCATGGGAATCGAAGGGCCAAAGTGTGTGTCCTGTGTCTGCTGTTTGTCGCAGTATCTGTCTCCGTTATTGCCAGACCGCAGCCTGACTATACACTTTGGGGGAAGGCCTATGTAAATGGAGTTTCTCTCACTCAGAAACACACCGGAAATGTCATCAGGGTTGAAGTCGACGGGACTGAGCTGGTTCGGTACGCCATGGGGAGCGTTCCATCCTACGGTGACCATTACGTTCTCAAAATACCCATGGACGATGATCCTTCATGCACGCACAAAGGACATGCCGGTGATATCGCTCGCATCTTTATCAATGACAGCGCGGTCGATGAAACGCCGGTTTTGCTTGGCGGATACGGGAAAACAGTGCAGCAGGACCTTCATGCGACCTTTCTCATGCACGAGCCCGGGCTTGACGTATCTCCCGCTGAGCTTGATTTCGGAGAAGTTTTTATCGGGTCTTTTTCATCTCTGTCTTTGCGTATTTCAAATACGGGGAACGCTGATCTTTATATCACGAGTATCGAGCTTGGAGAGGATTGCAGCGGAGATTTTCTTATCACTTCCCTTCCGGCATACATGACTCTCATTCCGGGCGATGCAGCCTGTGTTGAGTTGAGCTACTACCCTTTGGAGGAGGGTGAGGACAGAGGGATTCTGGCAATAGTGACCGACGAAGAGGAAATATCCGGGATAAAAGTTCCCATTTTTGGTGCCGGTATTTACTGAAAAGTTTGTGTCAATTACTCTTTTCACCGGCGTGTGACCAGGGGAGCGAACCCCCCGGACGGGATACAGAAAGGAGGGCCGTGTAATGGTGAGCGTACATCTGAGAGGGCTGGCTTCGCGTGCGGCTACTGCTGTTCTATTTTTTTCCCTGCCTGTCACGGTATTGGCCGGCCCGACAGTAAAAGACCTTTTTGTCACGGATGTAACCCCCCGGTCATTTTCTGTTATCTGGGCATCGGATGAAGAAAGCCGTATTGATTTTCCCTTTCTCTCCGTGTACATCGACCCCGACGGGCTCGTCCCGGTAGTTGATGCCGAGGTGACGCCCCACCCGGTTGAAAACAGGAGCACTGTTATTCCAGCGTTTGCCGAAGAAAACGGGGTCATGAAGGTAAGGGTGAAAGGCCTCGAGCCTGACACAACCTATTATTTTCAAACCACTACCACTTCCAAAATGAGCGGCGAGACCACCCTCTATCCCGAGGTTCCCCCGTTTCCGGCCGTTACCACAGAGAAGAGAAGCTCGAGAAGCATGGAGTCGGGAGAGGATGTCGTCCCCTTTACCAACGATCTCGTATACGCGGAATGTTATTTTGATGACGGCGTCACCCCGGCTGAGGGCACCCTCCTCATCTCGACTGTGGAAGGGGGAAACTATCCTGTGAGCGCCTTTGTCGGTGATGGGATCGACCCTCCTTTTGCACTCATCGATTTGAACAACATATTCGGGCGGGACAGCAATGAAAGCCTGAACGTCACGCAGAACAGAAATCTCACCCTGGTGAACTTCAGAGGGAGATTTGGAAATGTGCTCGTAACCCACCGTGTGCCCGGGAATTCAGGTTTGTGCGAAATAAAGGTCCCGGAACCAGCGCTGTTGACCGGCTGGAACATGCTTTCCCTGCAGCTCGAGCCTGATGATTCCGGCATCGAAGAAGCCCTCGCGCCGCTGTGGGACAAATTGGTGTCCATATGGGAGTACGATACACAGCTCGACAAGTGGCTCAGATACGACCGGACCGGACCTTCTTTTCTCAATACCCTTGCTGAGCTTCATGCGGGAAGAGGGTACTGGATCATCATGGACAGCAGCGCTTCTTTCAAAATTCAGGGGGCTTTCATAAACGAAGCGGTGCCCGTGTATACGGGGTGGAACCTGCTCGGGTACCGCTCCATAGAATCGTGGGGCATTCCCGGAGCCGTGGAGAGTGTTGAATCCGTATTGGATTCAATCTGGGGGTACGAAACCGCTTCCGATACCTGGCTTCGCTACTCGCCCGCAGGCCCTTCGTTTCTCGACGACCTCGAATGGATTGTGCCCGGAAAAGCGTACTGGATTCTTGCCACAGGAGAGGCTGAGTGGTAAGACCGGGCAGAAAATGATACGCATCGATGAAGTATTGAAGTTACAGTCTTTCGTTCTGCAATTCAAAACGGCGTCATCGCACCACTGAAGTACCAGTGCAGAGTTGGGATCGCAGTCTTTATGCATGCAGAACGCGGCTTGACATAGGCTTTTGTCTTAGCGGGAGGTTTCAATGCGCAGCAAAATAGCCCTGGTAACTGTTTTTATCCCCTTTCTCATACTGATCGGTGCGTTGGAGATTCAGGCAACGATCAACGAAGGCGGAACCATCGGTAGTGACACGGTGTGGACCGATGACGATATTCATCTGGTCACCTCAAATGTCACTGTGGGGTCAGGAATCACATTAACCATAGAGCCGGGAACGATCGTAAAGTTCAATTCAGGTACAAGCCTCAGCATAAACCAGGGCATACTGGAGGCGGCAGGAACCGAGAGTGAGAAGGTAGTGTTCACCTCGTTTCGTGATGATGAGTTTGGGGGTGACACGAACGGGGATGGGGTGAGCTGGGGGCAGGCGGGAGACTGGGACCGCATTTACTTAAATGAGGCTGTGTCAACTTTTAGCACGCTTGAGCATGTGGTGGTGCGCTACGGTGGGTCGGGAGGAAATGGGAGTGTATATTTCTATAACTGTGATGTGGCGGTGGTCTCCAGTGAGGTGAGCAGGGGGTCGTCGCACGGGGTGTACACGCG
>Ga0315545_1002134_pt1 | contig 18231 bp, 24 predicted proteins | sample SalMarSW160210MG_FD_203096 | JGI IMG/M metagenome (GOLD analysis project Ga0315545, IMG submission 203096) | Salt marsh sediment microbial communities from the Plum Island Ecosystem LTER, Massachusetts, United States - Salt Marsh Sediment SW1602-10 ...
TTAACACCAAGGATAATCGCGACCTTACGAACAATCAAACTTCAGATTTCGTCACCGAAAGGCGGGCGATTGGCAATGCTTCCGCCTCGAGGCGGGATAAATCGACAATCTTACTCGCACGGTCGATGTCGATGCCAACCAGATGCCCTGCGGAATCGAAATCGAGCACCACCCCAGGAGCGACTTCCCGCGAGTCTGCGCTCACCTTCTCCGAAAGGTCGATGTATAGGGAGTCGGTCTCTTCATAGTAATGAAATTTCATTTCTCCACCTCCTTGAAACTGCGATCAAAGAACGCATTATGCACGGGGATGTCCAGTTAATTGTTAAAACTGCCGTTCACATGGCCTCCATTCCTCACGTAATAATCGCCTCATACAATGCCTCTTCTTAAGGTGTGGACCACTAGCCTATTTGCTCCACGTTGTCCTCAAGCTCCTCCAACCTATCCTCTAAGTCGCCGACCTCATCCCTGAGATCATCTATCGCCCTCGATAGCTTCTGTAGCTGGGTTCCGAGTGCTTCAACCCTATCGATCACTTTCTCCAGGCCAGTCTCGGTCGGCTTGGCTTCAGCACTTAGATCGAAGAGGGCTTGTAGGATGAAGCTCCTCTTTGGACCTATCCCTTCAACGGCCTCCAGCTGCTCTACAGTTGTAATGGGCACGGCTTCTTCCAGAGCGTCCATCGTATCTGTCCCAAAATCCGGGAGTTGGTCAATATAGCGCAGATGATCTTTTGTAATTACAGGTGGTCTACAGCAGATCTGGAAAAACGCCGCAAATTCCTCCGGAGTTATCGTCTCCTCGGACTGGCTGCCACTGAAAGCAGCCCCCACAGTTAGAAGCGCCACAAGCAACAACGCCACAGCTGCTCGTTTCAACATCTTTGCTACCTCCTTTACATTTTAATCACTGTTGACGCCTGGCTCAGTAAACGGAACCTAAAGCCAAGGTTTGACGCCTTTTCCCTCACGTTGTATTATACAGTATGACACAATCACAGTGATAAGGGGGTGACGGATGGCTAAGAAGGTAATCTCCGACAAGCTGTCGATCTACATTCCGCAATCGAAGATAGATCAGAAACCCGTTCAGCGGTTGATTAGGCTGGGAGACAAAAACGATCGCTCGATCAACTACATGGTCGTAGAGGCGATATTAGAGTATCTGAAAAGGGAGGAAAAGAAAGGGTGATGAAGCGAGGAGGTACTATGAGAGCGTTCCAAACGGGGGTCACGGTAGTTCTGCTCTGTGTAGCTCTCGCTCAGGGCGCTGTTGGCCAGGAATGGGTTCAGTGTTCGAACGCGCCGAAGGCAGGTGGACTTGGTCAAGCAGTCGTTGGAACAGGTGACTACCTTTACATTATGCGAGGATACAGTACCGGACGCTGCCACTTCTGGAGATATGATCCTGCTACTAATAGGTGGGGCACACTGCTAGAATGGAACCCGCCGAAGACCGCTCCCTTCAACCCAATCCCGCGTCCAAAGAGCGGTACTGCGCTAGCCTGGGATGGGTATGATCGAGTCTATGTCCTATTCGGGGGCGCAGGAAGCGATTCATGCCGAGCTTTCTTCTACAGCTACGAGATCTCAACCGGGATCTGGAGCCGCCTCACTGACTCACCCCACGCCCAGGGTGCTGGAGATGCTCTCACTTGGTCTGGATACGACGATGCGGTGTACGCCATCTTGGGGAGTGACAAGCGCGGGAGCACTCTCGCACGGTATGTCCCGGAAACAGGAGTGTGGGAATCATCGTTGCTTAACCCAAACTGGACCTGCACCGATGATGGAGCCTCACTCGCGTGGACTGGGACTCAGTACCTCTACGCTTTGAATGGGGAGTGGGAAGACACCAGAGCGCCGCACAATGACTTCGCCCGGTACAATATCGCAACGGAGCAGTGGGAGGATCTAGCGCTGATTCCTGAGACTGCCGTAATCGGAGGTAGTGCAGGCGTAGGCGACGGTGCTTCGCTTCTCTGGATCGGCGGTTGGGACGATACCAAGACCAAACACCTATACGCACTAGGCGGTGGTGGCTATCGTGAAGACCCAGGATACAGCTTCTATCGCTATAGAACCTCAGCCGACCTCTGGGAAGCATTGTCGAACTTGCCTTGCTCGGTAGGGGAATGGGTCGGGAACAGGTTGGGATACGCAGGAGGCGCCATCTACTGCTGGCAGGGCAACAAGAGTAAGTCAGATTGCGGCGGCTCTGCGCTTCTCAGGTGGGAGCCATAGACTGCAAACAGCACACCCACAGTGCGAAGAGGATGGGCAGTTGGAAGGGGTTGCGCCTGGTATTTGGCTAAACGTATACGGAAAGCCATGAAACACGATGTCTTTGAGGACCGACTTGGCGGAATCATCGAAGTAGACGATGCGGTTGTCCGTGCCAGCGGCGATGGACCACCTAAAGGACATGTGAAATTCGAGGGCAAGAATGTCCTTGGTATGGCCGAACGGGGCGGGTTCTTGCGTATGATGATTCTTGACGGGCTGAAAGCCCGCGACATCAAACGAGTCATTGCGAAGAACCTCGGCGATGTGGAAGAGATCTACAGCGATGCTGCTAGTAGATTGTTCTTCTTAACAGAGTTTGGACGGCATGAAACCGTCGCTCACGTTTACAAGGAATACGTGATCGACGAGGTTCACGTGAATACGATTGAAAATGCGTGGTCGCTATTCAAGCGGGGGTTAGTTGGCATGTACCATCATGTTTCGGCACAATACCTACAGGACTATCTTGACGAATTCGCTTTTAGGTATTCGCATCGAAAAGAGAAAGGCGCTATGTTTGATTTAGTCTTAGCCAACTGCGAGGTGGCCGCGTGAAGCTCTCCAACGTTATCTATTGCGGCGACAACCTAGAGTGGATGCGGAAAATGCCCGATGAGTTCGTGGATCTCATCTACGCTGACCCGCCTTTCTTCTCCAATCGCCACTACGAAGTGATCTTCAATGATGGTGCCGAAATTCGCTCTTTTGAGGATCGGTGGCAAGGAGGCATCTATCATTATGTCGAATGGATGAAAGAACGTTGCCATGAGATACATAGATTGTTGAAACCCACCGGATCGTTTTACCTTCATTGTGATTGGCACGCAGGCCACTATCTAAAAATTATGCTTGACGATTTATTTGGAATGTCTGGGTTTAGAAATGAGATTGTTTGGTGCTACAGACAAGGTGGGCGAAGCGAAAAATACTTCCCTCGTAAGCATGATACCATTTTCTGGTATTCAAAGTCGGATGATTGGATCTTCAACAGCGATGCCTCAAGCGTTCGCACAGATTACCACGGAACAGGGGGATATCAAACGAGCGGCAAGGGAGTAACCCGTAAAGAGACTGGCGCAACGTATAAACCCGATCCTCGTGGGAAAATCGTAGAGGATTGGTGGGACATTCCGGCACTACCCCCTATGTCAAAAGAACGACTTGGCTATCCCACCCAGAAACCAAAAGCCTTGCTTGAACGCATAGTTCAAGCTAGCAGCAACAAAGAAGATATTGTCTTTGATCCCTTCTGTGGTTGCGGAACAACCCTTGTGGTTGCCCAATTACTGAAGAGAAAGTGGTTAGGAATTGATGTTTCGCCAACCGCCTGCAAGCTCATGCAAAGAAGACTAAAAAATGAATCTGATATAGACGCCGAAATTATCGGCCTTCCTATGAGCATGAACGAACTAAGAGACCTAGATCCATTCGAATTCCAAAACTGGATTATAGGAGCAATGGGCGGCACGCCTAGCAAGAAGAAAGTTCACGATATGGGTATAGATGGCTACACGTTTTTTGACCGCATACCAGTTCAGGTTAAACAGTCGGAACGAATAGGGCGTCCGGTTGTTGATGATTTCGAGACCGCGTTGAGACGCCACGGTGAAAGTGCGCTGAAGGCTGCTAAGGAACGCAAGAATAACCATTTCGCGCTACAGGGCATCGTTGTAGCCTTCAGTTTCACGAAAGGCGCTCACGAAGAGGTAGCCCGCGCAAAAGGTGAGGGAATTGACATCCAGTTGCTAACAGTAGCGGAAGTTGTGAAGGAGTTTGAGGCATAGCGCTTATTTGACTTCCTCTGTACAGTTCCTTCCTTAAGGATGTGCATCACCAGGTGAAGGCCACATTGCTTGATCCAGTCCTGGCCAATCGCTGGGTTCCAATTTGAAGTCTTTATTAGAGCGACGCAATGAAATGTTTCTATTGACCGCATTAGGACACTTTTTGGCGAACAATCGGATACACTCCTTGATCCGCTTCTTTGTAGGCCGGTTTCGTTGCCCAAGGGTGTCAGCGGCTTTCTGATATTGAATAGGCCCGAGAGGTTTGCCTATCTCGACCCCAGGCTTCCATTTCTCGCCTTTCGGATATTCATCCTCCTTCCAATCAACGACGCAATGCCAGATACAAAATCTAGGCCCGTCGGAAGAAATCCCCACAAGCACGACATTCAAATCAGGAATCCCCTCTTTCCACTCTGAAAATCTGTCATGCCAGTATCTTAGCTGCTTAGTAATCCAATCTTTTGCCACTTCATATGGATAACCAAGGCGTTCCTTGCCGTGTGCTTCGAGAAGTTTGCAGATGTTAATCTCGGCTCTGTATTTTGCGAGCTCGTGCTCGTTAAAAATATGCGCGATAATCTGGTTCCCATATCCTACTGACCCAGAGATCCCGACGCACAACTGATCATTGATACGTGCTGTTTTGAGTCCGTATTCCTCTTTCTTGCCATCTGGAAAACGAACTCGCCCGTCAGCCGCCAAATAAGCTACTCCGCGTTCATCTATCATCGGAACCAGCACAGTCATGGCCTCAAGGATTGTGTTATCGGCCATGTAATACGTCAAATAAGTCTTTTCTGGAAGACTGTCTTCTCTAGGGTCAACGAAAACCTCAGGCCACAGTATAGGCGATCTGCGCCCAGCGAGATCACTGATACCTGTCGGGCTGTATACCCCTTTTGCTCTTCGCTCAAGAGGTGTTCGAATGCCCATTTTCGGCTCTTTCGCAAGATGGCTGACGAAGGAAGGGGTGGCGACATGAGAATCCTTGCGGTACCAACGGGTTATATCAATCCAACGGCACTGCTAAAGGAGGTCCTCATGTCGGCAACCGTCTCCCTGGGACCATTGTACCAGTTTCCCGGATGGGTCGTGAGCAAGGTTTCAATCCGCTCGAATGGCGATGAGGTTTGCGTCCATCTCCGTCCAGATCGCCGACGTAAGGGTTCCGTTGTCCACACTGCAACCGACGGATGAGAAAGATGCGATAGCGCCATCGTGAGGTTCTGGACCTGCCGCTGGGAACAGCCTCTGCGGTGTATCTTACGTTCACGGCGTATCAAGGACGGTGTGCACACTGTGGGACCATCCATACCTTTCGACCACCGGGGATCGATTCCAAAGCGCAGAGGACGGACAGACTCAAGCGGCATGTCAGCGACTGCCGGGGCTACCATTGGATTTTGTACCGGTGCTGGGGAGACCCTCAGCCGAGTAGGTCGCGGTGAATCTTCACAAACCGGGCGAAAGAGCGATCGAAGGTTCGCTCCACCTCTGTGGGAAAGGCGCACCCCGGCAACTCTTGGTGATCGAGATGATAGCGCAGGCACTCGCAGCAGTTTCCCTTCCGCTCGCACCCAGGGTAGGTGCAGGCACAATCGCTTGAGTTCCTCTCGTATCCCAAACAGTGTATCGCCATCACTGACCTCCCTTTCCGGCAGACTCTACCCAGGGTGAAACGTGGTTTCAATCCATCGGATGAGCTCCTATAATAGGCGCCATGATCCAAGCACACAAGATCGAAGAACAGGTCTGTTCCCTCACCCTGCCTGGGCTTCCTCCAGGGAAAGCTGTCATCCCCAACTACGACGGTTACTCGATCTGCGCGGTCCCCGGCCTTATCCGTTCTCTCCTTGGCGAGAGGGTGGAGGGTTCGACAGTGCTGATCGACGCCGTCCATGCGATATTTCCTTCTACGGCCAAGAAAATTATCCTACTTATCCTCGATGGGCTGGGTTTTTACCACCTCCTTGATCTCCTAGAACGCTTCCCCGAGCTTTACCTTCACCGATTGATCGAGAGAGGAGTGTTCATCCCGATTACTTCGGTTTTCCCCGCTACCACCGCGACCGCGCTCACGACTTACAGCACCGGCCTCACCCCTCAAGAACATGGGATGGTCGGTTACAGGCTGTACTTAAAAGAAACCTCGGCTATCACCAACATGGTACGCCTCTCGCTTCTTGGAAACTCCAAGGTCAACTCGGCAGTTGAGGCTGGGATCGACCTTCAGTCCTTCATCCCTGGCCCCACCCTGTACGAGCGGTTGAAACAATTGGGCGTAGAATCGCACGTAATGCTAAGCAGGCACATCGCTTCAAGCGGCTTGTCGAGTCTTCTCTATGACGGGAGCGCACGGCTTCATCCCGTGGTGAGCTTCTCAGACATGCTCGTTGCCACCCGGCGCGTGTTAAAGAAGGCGCGGGAAAAGGCCTTCTTAAGCCTCTACTGGGGCGAGACCGACGCCATCGCTCACACCTACGGGCCGTGGACACAGGAATTTGACGCCGAACTGCGGACGATCGATTCCGCTATTGAGCGCGAACTTAAAGGACGGGTCAAGGAGACCCTGCTTGTGATCTCATCGGACCATGGATTCGTGCCGATGAGAGGATCAAACTACAAAGTGATCGCGGAGGATTCAGATCTCATGGGGGATCTCCTCCTTCCGCCAGTGGGAGAGCCACGCGCCTCCTACCTGTTCGTTCGGAAAGGGCGAAAGCAGGCGGTGGCCGAGCTCGTTACTGAGCACTTTGGAGGTGATCTGGTCTGCCTCGATGCGCGCGTGGCCCTTCAAGCGGGGCTGTTCGGTCGGGGGGAAGTGAAGCCTGAGGTGTACGACCGGATAGGGGACTTTATCGTCGTCTCCACTGGAGAGGCGGCGCTTCACCATCCGTACAAGGACGCGGTGCGGCTGAAAGGAATGCATGGTGGGCTGACCTCGCAGGAGATGCTCGTTCCTCTGCTCGTAAGTCCGCTCTAAGGAAAGGAGGTGCGATGATCGTAACCGGGAAGAGCCATGCCGTTAAACCACTCGACCTTGATAACGGGAAGACGACTCTTCACGCCGCCAAGCGAGTGCTGATCGGGCCAAAGCAGGGAGCGGGGAACTTCGTCATGCGCCTGTTTACCCTGGAAGAAGGCGGATGCAGCCCCTATCACTCTCATCCCTGGGAACACGAGGTGTTCATTCTCGCCGGGGAAGGAACGGTCAAGTCATCTGGCAACAGTATCGCAGTGAGCGCGGGAGACTTCGTCTTTGTTCCGCCGATGGATGAGCACCAGTTTCTCAATGCGGGCTCAGTGCCGTTTGAGTTCCTGTGCCTTGTGCCCGTAAGCGGCGAGGGCTAAGGATGGTTGAGCGAGTCCTTGTCTGCATGAGTGGTGGGGTGGATAGCACTGTCGCCGCGCTCCTGCTCAAGGAGGGAGGCCACGACGTTGAGGGAATCACCTTCTGGTTCTGGTCGTTCCCTGGTGCACCCGACTACGCAGGGGAAACGAAGTGCTGTTCACTCGACGCCGCAAGCCTAGCCGCCCGTGAACTGGGGATTCCTCATCGCACGATCGAGGCAAGCGACCAGTTCTACGAACGCGTGCTCCGTGACTTCATCGAGCGCTACCGTCGTGGGGAGACCCCGAATCCCTGCGGCCGTTGCAATCGCACTCTCCGCTTCGGCCTGGCTCTTGAGGTGGCACAGGCAGAAGGCTTCGATCGAGTGGCAACCGGGCACCACGTGCGGATCGTACGCGACGAGAGGGGGCACCCTCACCTTTATCGCGGAAGAGATCCGCAGAAGGACCAGTCCTACTTCCTGTACGGGTTAAGGGAGGAAGACCTGAGGCGTCTGATCTTTCCAGTCGGTGAGTTGGCCAAAGAGGAGGTCTTCGCTATCGCACGTTCTCATGGCTTGCACGCGGCATTATTGCCCGAGAGCCAGGATCTCTGCTTCGCGCAAGCTGGGCAGACTGATTTTTTGTTTGACCCGGAGGACTTCAAACCAGGGCCAATCGTCGATCTAGAAGGGCATCAGCTTGGGGAACACGAGGGGCTTCCTCGCTACACGATCGGCCAGCGGCGGGGGCTTAAGATCACGGCCGCACAGCCGCTCTATGTGGTGGCGATCGATCGGGAGAGAAACGCCCTTGTTGTCGGCGAGGAGGAGGATCTCTATTCGAAGGGCCTTGACGCTGGCGAAGCGAACTATATCTCTTCTGAACCGCCGCCTGACGGGGCACAGATTTCCGCTAAGATTCGCTACCGCTCCACCGCCGTTGCATGTATCTTTCATCCGTTACCTGAGGGACGGTTCTCCATTAGCTTTAAGGAGCCGCAGCGGGCGGTCACACCGGGCCAGATCGCTGCCTTATACGATGGCGATTGCCTCCTCGGGGGTGGAGTGATCGTAGAAAGCTCTCAGCCGTCAGTAATCAGCCATCAGCAGAAAGACAAGGAGTAGCTTCGGGGCTCGTTCCCGACGATTTTACTGATCGCTGATAGCTAAATACTGAGCGCTGACATTGGTATAATGTCCTTTCGGAGGGGTGGGCGAGCGGACGAAACCACCGGTCTTGAAAACCGGCGAGCCCTAAAGCTCCGCGGGTTCGAATCCCGCCCCCTCCGCCACAGAGACGAGCCATTAAGTTGATCCAGGATGCCTTAAAAGGTAGAATTAGAAAGACCGGAGGGGTAGTCAAGCGGTCCAAGACAACGGTTTGCTAAACCGTCGACGGGTTCATAGCTCGTCCGCGGGTTCAAATCCCGCTCCCTCCGCCACAGTCGCGCCCGTAGCTCAGTGGATCAGAGCGTCGCACTCCGGATGCGAAGGTCGGAGGTTCGAGTCCTCTCGGGCGTAAATCCTCGTCTCTTAAGACCATCGAATGAGCCCAGAAATGGGGGAGTTCGACGACACGGAGACACTCAATCCCGCTCAAGCGGCAGCCGTGTTCTCGCTGTACTGTAAAGAGCAAGGTTAGGTGTAAAGGGATATACTCTCGCAGTGCCCGGAGGGATCTCAGAGACTCGGCTGCATTACGATGAGCTGCTCATTCCAGAGGTAGTTGTTGAAGAGTACGGGGCAGAAATCGGGGTTGTTCTCAGACCCGCACTTGACGCTCTCTGGAATGCCTGGGACTATCTTAGTTGTCACTACTACGACCAGAATGGCAGCTTGAAACCATGATGAAGTGGGATTGTGTCTGAGAGCGCAATCCCACCGGGGCTTGACAAATATGAAAATAGTCATCACACTGTAATAAATTCTTAAGGACTGTGGAGGTTAATCATGCTTGATGCTTCAAACTACTGGGCACGTTGTCGTGTGGCTGATGATCTCCGGCGTGCTTTCTTGTTGTGGTTGGAAGATGTGCAAACACCCGAAGCTCGCTTATTAGACCAACTTGAGGACTTCTTCTCAAAGCTCAAGGGCGATGCTCGAATTAGTACTTGGGGGGCGCGTAGCTCTCCCAGACGGATTCTCTCTGATGACCGTTCGGAGCATAGTTCTACGGCAAGCAGTTGCTGCAGCGGAGAGGAGGCACCTGCGGTGCTCACTGCTTCGGAAGATGTCGCCAAAGTTCTTGAGGACGGAAGGCCTGATGAAGTAGACAAGCAAGCAGTCGCAAAGCTTGTTGACTACTTCGAGTCTGTCGAGGCAGAAGCTGCCGCAAATGTTCTTAAGAGCCTGGACAAGACAGCTTAGTCTGCAACCGAGAACTCCCAAGGATGTCTGTCGAAAACGACGTTGTGCTTAGGCAGCAGGTGCTGCTAAGCTTTTCAAGCAGTGTAGTACACCAGATTGATGAAACTCTTTCTTACTGCGTGAACTTGAAAGCTGGTTCGTATCCGACTACGGCTCCAATCAAAGCCTTGGAAGCCATTGAAAAAGGCATCTGCTCTCATAGGAAACGTATCCAAAAGGCACTTGGAGATTCCAAGAAGTTTACGTATCCGCGCTATGTAAGCGATATCTGCATCACAAAGGCTATGAATACAAGCTACTTAGCGCTTGTAGCCCATTACCTGCGTGAGATCCGAAACGCGCGCTATGCAATTGCCCCGGCCTATGCCCTCCCCTGCTTCCACCAAATGGCGATGAGAATTGTGGATGCGTACGAGGCTGAATGTAGGAAGTACACACTTCATCACCCTTCGGTTGAGCATCTGACTCGTTCAGCATCCAGCTCTGTGAAGAAAAATGGAGAGGACGTTTGCAAAGTCACCGCTTTACCTATCTTCTCGGGAATTGAGCCCCGAGGAACCCAGAATGTAGTCCCTTTCGAGTTCGACAAAGGTGACGTGTTTTATGTCGACGGAACCTTTTACTGGTTTATGTTTTTTCATTTTCCAATCCTCGACCGGCATTCTGTGGGGGTGCTCCCACTTTTCTTCCACGAGTTTGCCCATTTCATTTGGCTTCTTGACTCAAATAAGGTTGAAGATTCTGCGCAGCCGGCGGAATCAATGGACCTTGGAAGCTCGCACAGTCAGAAAGGAGACGAACTTAACGAAGATGAGGTATTAGAGTCCTGGAAAGAGGAAATCGTTGCTGACATATTGGCGACCAGGATCGTTGGCCCAGCCTATGTTGCTTCCCTAACTGAATTCTCTACCAGGGGGCTAGGAAGCTCACCTACTCCTACGCATCCGTCCCCCCTGCTACGGTTTGACGTGATAATGCGTGAACTGGAAAGGATGGCCTATAAAGATCTCGATTGTAGAAAGCTAGCTGGTTATAGAAACGCCTTCAAGGCCATAGGGAAAGCGAAGAGTGAAGGAGCGGCTTCAGCTTCACTGACGCAAGTAACACAGCTGAAGAAATTGGAGGAATTTGATAAAAGGATGCGAGAAGATCTGATGGGGTCTTCATTAGGCCATGTTGAGAAAGAGGCCAATCGCCTTATGGATGGAATCGCGGAAAAAGGGCTATTCGGAAGCTTTTCCACGAGCACCTTTGAACGGGCCGAGCGAATGGTCCGCGAGAAGATTTTGCAACTAATGCCGCCAAGTCGGACCCAAATTGACTCAGATGACGAGGAGCCCACAGACCCTATCGCAGTGCTGAATTCTGCCAGTCTTGTGTATCGCATGGAAGGGGAGGGCCAAAGCGTCTATCAGTGCCTCCGCGCCAAGATGAGAGCTTCTGAAGAAGATAAGGATGCTGCTGTTGAGGCAACGATTTCCAAGCTGATTAGAAAGGCACTTGAAGTAGCGGCCGTGGAACACGAACTGGCATGACGACTAGCGAGGTGATTTAACGGCTGATGAGTGTTATTGTTGGTAAGCGCTTGCGTGAAAGCCTTGGCAAGCGATTGTACGTCACACCAATTACAGATAAGTCACAGATAGGCGTCAGTAGCATCGATGTCCGGCTGGGCTCGATCTTCATCGTTGCAGAGCGCAGAAAACAGTTCTACTTTGACCCACATGATTCGACCCAGTTGCCGCAAGCAGTCCAACGCAAGGTATACGTCTCGTTAGGCGATTACTTCGTACTTCATCCAAGAGCTTTTGCACTTGCAGCAACTTTTGAGTACGTAAAGCTCACTAACTCAGTCTTTGCAATACTCGAAGGAAGGTCTTCTCCAGGGCGAACCGGCTTGTTGATCGCAACCGCCGGAGCAGTTCACCCTGGGTTTGCAGGGTGTCCAACCCTTGAACTAATTAATACTGGGGAGGTCCCCGTCATCCTTTCACCCGGTGACAAAATCGCTCAGCTAGTTTTCTTTGAAGTTTCTCGAGAGGACACGGAGGGATCCCTTGAGGTGAGTCCATCACGGTATCAGGTCAGTGTCGAACCTGGCTTCACAAAGTGGCATCTTGACGTTTCAGAAGACAAATTCCTCAAGCACTACTACCCCGCGGGAAAGCGCTACACTTGATTGCTTGGATGAGGCTTCAGCCTCTTTCGGCGACGAGAGACTCATTTCGATCACATTTGGCAATGAGGAAGTCAGGGAAACGCTTTGGTGAGCATTTTACTCTTCGACGGCATCCGCCAGGAGGGCATTCGCGCGGAGTTGGTGTTTCAAGATGGCGTCGGGGGTCGAAATCGACTCTAGAACCAAATAACTGCATGCTGCTAGCGCTGCGCTCTATTTGAGCAAGATGGGGTTGATTTTTGCTCCCAATCGCCATATAATAGCTGCATAATAAGACTTAAAAAGGAGGCAACACCGATGGTAAAGAAGATCAGTCTTTCAATTGATGAAGAGAAGGATCGGAGGATTGAGGAATTGATGGGAAAAACCGGTGCGAGGACAAAAGCTGAGCTTTTCAGCTACGCCATCGCTCTCTATGACTGGGCCATCTCAGAGGCTGAAGAGGGGAAGAGCATTGCGTCCGTTGACAGAGATGCACGTGAGATTAAGGAGCTGGAAATGCCGCCGCTGAGAAACATTCGACGCAGATCTTCGGAAGGCGAAGGTTGAGTGCTTTGGAAGAATCTCAGTGGAAAAGGAAAGTTGAGCCGCTTCGATATGACTTGGGCGAATTAGAAACAAAACGGAGGCTGCAGAAGACAATTGTGTGGTTTGTATTTCCAACGTATGTGTTCACAGTGGTTTCTACCTTCGCGCTGATATTCCTAGATGCATTTTCCGTTGCGACGCTTCCGGACGAATTGCTACCATGGCTCGGTCCTACAGTGATTGGGGAGTTTGTGTCTTCGGCAGGGGTCATAATAATCTCTCTCTTTAGGAAGGAGGCGTAGAGATTCGGCGGACGCAAACTTTTAGATCCCGAGACCAAGAAGCGTGTGCGAAGAGAAGTTATTGTATTACCTCGAGCTGGCACAGCTCCTCCAAGCCTTTATTTTAGGCTCATCGGCCACTGCCACAACTAGCAGGCCAACAGCTGTACCTCCCAGGTGAAATACTAGCAGTACAATCAGAATGACGCGACGCGGAGTTTTCACTTGCTTTTCCGGAGCGAGGATAGGTAGAGTGTAAAAAACGGGGTAGTCCGCCGGTCTTTGACAAGAGGTATGGTGCTGGCAAAAGGGGTATTGTCTGGATCTCTTGGGTCTTTCGCCCCGGAGGGGTAGTCAAGCGGTCCAAGACAACGGTTTGCTAAACCGTCGACGGGTTCATAGCTCGTCCGCGGGTTCAAATCCCGCCCCCTCCGCCACACTTGCGCCCGTAGCTCAGTGGATCAGAGCGTCGCACTCCGGATGCGAAGGTCGGAGGTTCGAGTCCTCTCGGGCGTACACTCCATGTGGGGTTAGAGAATGTCAGGAAACAGGCTGACCCTCTGCTTCCCGCGCCGACTCTCCACCACGATGATCTATACGCACATTCACGACCCCGAAGTGGAGGAGGCCCTTAAATCCTTTCGCTGTGCGAAGGCAGTCGCGACAGCGTAAGAGGCGTTGAGGATGCGATTCTAAGAGGGGAGGGGAGATGAAAGGGATTGAGCAGGGACTCATTCTGATTGCGCTTATCGTTGGTTTTGTTCTCGCATTAAACATAGGGCAAGCGAGAATAGATCAAGAAAAAGCCCGACTGGATCAAGAAATAGTCCGATTAGAGAGTGAGCATCCCTCATGGTCAAGCCAGTTGTGCTACGCTGTAGCGGCCGGACGTATCCCGGAGGAGCGGGTACAACAGCATCCCGACTGGCCTTGGAATCTCATTGCGGAACGGGAGATCGAGCTGGGAATGACTACAGAAATGGTGCGTGAGAGTTGGGGATCTCCTACAGAACACGAGAAATCGGTCTACTCGTGGGGAACTGAGGAAGAATGGATATACCGGAGCATAGCTGATTCCGAGGTGATTGGTCGTTTGATTGTTGTGCAAGAGAAGGCTGTTTTTCTGCATTTCAAAGATGGGATTCTCACTAATTGGTCAAGCAAAACCTTCCCTAAGCAATATCTCTAGAACGGTGTTCTCTTCATGAGGTTATTGAGAGAAGGCGGAGCAACTTCACGACAGCAGGAAGCCCTTAAATCCTTTCGCCAAGCGGCGGTTCCGTGTCAAGTTTAGGAGGTCAGCAACCTAAGCGAAACCGTACTAGCAGCGGGGCCGCCGTACTCTACTTGGCACCTTCGTTCACCTTATCAAGAAGATCGCACATCGTTGGAAACAGAGTCCGAACTAGTTCGTCGATGTCCTTTACATCCCATACGTACTTCTCGTTTCCTGCCGCCGCTGTAGCGATCTCCGCAACGAGTTCCATGATCTTGACCGTGTCTTCTCGGGTGATGTTTTTCATTCCAGCCTCCTTTGTTGTGTTTCTATGGCCGAAGATAACGTGACAGCGGGATATTTAGCAACTCCGGGAGGAAGCCCAAAAGGAAGGCAAGCCCTTGGATCACCGTTACGTGCAGCGGATGGTGAAGCGGTACGCGGCGAAGGCGGGAATTGACAAAGATGTCTCACCGCACACGCTGCGACACTCGTTCGCAACCGACCTCTACCGTGATACAAGCAAGATCAGGCTAGTTCAGAAGGTGCTCGGTCACTCCGACCTATCCACGACGATGATCTATACGCACATCCATGACCCGGAGGTGGAGGAAGCCCTCAAATCCTTTCGCCAGGCGAAGGCGGTAGGAGGTCAACCCGGCAAATTAGGCACCTATAAAAAGGCGGCGGCGGTAGGGGGCGAAGGTTGTCAAATTTGACGCCTATAAAAAGGGACGCTGAGAGCGTGTGCGCGCCGTTGACTCCGATCACAACGCAAGACATGAGAACTCCTCTTGACGGTTGTGCTCCTATATCGTATCTTGCGACCGAGAGTGGCGCACCCTGAGTCTTTTCAGAAGGCGGATCTCGCCGATCCTTTCATGGTTCGCCGCTCTCGTTAGGAGGAACCGTGCTAGACAGAATAAGTATCCGGGTTCCAGACGCCAAGCTGGATCAAAAGCTCGTGGAACGCCTGAGAGAACTAGGTGCGAAGAGAGATCGGACCGTGAACTTTCTGGTTGTGGAGGCGATCTTGGAGTACCTAAAGCGGGAGGAACGCAAGGCCTAGGTCTGTGGTGTAGTTGCAGGTCCAAAGGTGGAGCGAACAACGGCGGCAGGACACCATGTGGGGGAGGATTAGGCATGTACCCGCGTTGGGAGCAACTGGTACTCAAGGTTCCTGATCTGCGCAACAACGACCTACCGCGGCTCGCGGAAGGGGCATGGTCTGCACTACTCCATGCGCTCCAGGGTCGCCGCTCAGTGGAGATCGATGGCCCATCTGAGCACGGGTGGTTCCACTTCAGGTGGAAAGCGCCTGCTGCACCGGCACCAGGTGCTCCCCGACCTGTGGAAATCATGAGACTGCGCGTGCAAAGCGAAGTCGCTGCTGAGCGGCAGGTCCTGTTTGAGACTGCCCAGCGGATCGATAGCGTGACGGCGGCAGTCTGGAAGGTAGTTCCTGCCCTCGAACAAGAGGACAAGGCATTCCTGGCGTTCCTCCAGAAAATCAGTGTTCTACACGTGAGCTACAAGATGACCGTGCCTGGCCACCTCAAGGATCCCGAGCCAGAAACAGCGCTTAAGGCTTTCGCGAAACTGATGCAGCCTTGTAAGCCCTGGAGCAATCCTCTTGGGCCCTGGATCAGGCTCCTGAGCAACCCATCATCAGTAGAGCGGTACAAGTACGGACACTGGTTCGGGTACATCTTATCGGAATGGTGAGACCACCTCGCCCGGAAACAGAGTGCCGTGTTCATGGGCTGTTGAGGATAAATCTTCCGGGACGGTCTTGAACTGCGCAAGCTATGGCGGACTAGCGTCAAGCGCGGAGTGAGCACTGAAAGCATGTCATGATAACCATGCGAACTAGTAGTCCAGAACCATCTTGCCTATCCCGAAGTCATAGTAATAGCGGTGTTCGATTGTGGAACTCCGAAAGCCAAGATCTCTCGCTTCGTACCAGAACTCTATCTGGAACCGCATCTTGGGGAGTCCGCCGTCATTGCACCGATCCACAATGTCATTCCATGCGTGGTTGTTCTCACCCATGAAGAAGACATGCAAATCGAAACTTCCGCCATGGACAGTCTGGTATGGAAGGACGTCAAACGAGCTTCCTCCATCATAGAACCCACCTTGGTCTTCGCGTCCACCGAATCGAAGCTTGGTATTCTCATACGTTGGATTCAATTTGCACCAGCAACTCACTGGGACATTGCTGTGATTCTTGATCCAGAACTGGAAGAAACCTGGCTCGGGGCTTCGCAGCTCAAACGACACTGAGGGGAATGCAGATGCCTTGGTGTAGATCCCGGTGTAGTGCGTGTAGAGGACAACCACAAGAAGTGTGACAATCAGTGCGGTGCTCCCGATTGCGCTCGCGACCTCAGGCTGTCCACAGACAGCGCAGACAACAGAAGCGACAGCTCCCAGTGCTATCACAAGGATCGAAAAAGTCAGCCACCAAGGTTTCGTGAATCCTGACCTCTTGCGCTTGTTCTTCCTCATCGCCTTCCAAAGCTCTCCATTTGTCTTCGCGAGAGGATACATTTCACCTAGCAGGAATGGCAAGAATTCGTGTCCTAGCAAGCTACGCCGACCGCCCCATTCGTACGCGATAGACCTCGCGGGACGGTCTTGCATTTCACAGAGCATCCGACGCTGTGGTAGAGTAGCTCTAAAAGTGGACCGACTAGGTGGGGCAGGTCGAAGCAATCTTCCAGTTTTGGCAGAGCTTCGAGTATACTTACAGGACGATAACTAGTGTCGCAGTATGCGCTTCATTTGGGGGCGCGGGGAGCCCGCGGGAGTATCTGTAAGGATTGGTGGATGCCGAAGAGTGAGACAAGGGCGATAAGACACAGGAGGAACAACGAGGCGTATACTGTCGGCAAGGTGAAACTATGATAACTACTATCATTATTATTGGCATAGTTGGTTGGTTGGCGAGCGGAGGGCTTGCAGCCTTTGTGGCTGATCAGAAAGGGTATTCAAGCGGGTCGTGGTTTGCTTGTGGGTTTCTCTTTGGCATTTTTGGATTGATTGCCGCTGCTGGTCTTCCTGCAAAAGGAGGGCTAAAAGACCGTGATTCGGTTCTATCAAAGGAGTGCCCACTGTGCGCCGAGACACTCAAACTGCAGGCACGTGTCTGCAAGTATTGTGGCCATGAGTTTGATATGAAAAGCATCATCTCTGAACTGGAAGCATTAATGGAGGGAGCTGATACACGGTTGAGTTTGCGTGTAATTGGTATTCTTGTCAAACAGATGAAGCATGGCCAGAAGATCAACGTGGATAAGGTTTGTGATCAATTAGCAGCTATTATATTGCGTGAGGCTAAGACTTCAGAAGGTTTGGAAGCGGAAACCCTCCTTGGCCGGCTGAGAGAGCAGACTCCCTGAAAAGGAGAGGAAGCGGCGAACACCCGCGCCTCCAAGTGGAAACTGGAAGAAGTTAGTGCTGGATTGGTCGCGGTAGGGATGCCGGTTACCCGGCACCCCCCGCACAGATCCCAGCGTGCGGAACTACCGCACTGGGTTCCTACCTCGGGTTCTGACGCGCAGGCACTGACCGCCTGCCGTATCCACTCCAGCGCACGTCACAGGGCTTCCCGCCACTGAGTGCGGACCCTGTCTTGCTGGACCAGATTCCCCTTGGCCAGTCCCCTTTCCTCCACTTCCTCCGCCGGCCGTGGCGCACCACAGCCCTTGTTCGGAAGCTTCTCAGGTAATATGGAACTGTCCGACTTCCCCTGGGAAATCAGGGGACATATCACCCATTTCCGAATTCTCCGCTTCCTTCCGGGTTGGCGCTTCGCTAAGACGCGACCACCATCCGTTCTGCGAGGAAAACGATTTCGGAATTCCAAAGACACACGCCCTGATTTGAGCCGTAGAGAGCACATCTAATGCATCGTTAAGGTCCCAACAGGCCGTTTCGAACTACCGAGTTCAAAACTCGTCCAATAAGGTGTTCCTCAAGGTTCACCGAACACCCACACCTTGCTCACATCCGCTTCATAGATATGGTGTAAATTCTAAATGGAAGGATACAAATACGAGAGCTTTTGTAGCCTGCCTTACGAAGAAGTAGCTGCCGGCCAGTATGTCCAGTAGCCTACATAACTTCCTTGTATACGGCCCTCTTACCTCCAGGTGAGGGGGCCGGTGCTTTGGATGCAAGCACGCGCTTGACCGCTGTCCGTGTTTCTCGGTAAGCTGGGCGCGTATTGACTTTTATTGAAGTACTCA